>Ga0210409_10003490_pt1 | contig 17523 bp, 15 predicted proteins | sample IncBWH17MmetaG_FD_161649 | JGI IMG/M metagenome (GOLD analysis project Ga0210409, IMG submission 161649) | Forest soil microbial communities from Barre Woods Harvard Forest LTER site, Petersham, Massachusetts, United States - Inc-BW-H-17-M | ecosystem: Environmental > Terrestrial > Soil >... | reverse complement strand
TGCGATTTGAAAGCACCAACAATTCCCCAGTAAGGTCACCCCCATACATGAATAGTTTGTCGGATTCACGAGTGTGCTCCTGAATAGCCTGCGCCAGCGCGTACATATAATCGTCCTGAAACAAGACCACATGCGCCCCGGCCAATCCCTGCGCAGTGCTCATAGCAAGTGTCAGCATTACTACACCGCGAACAAGTCCGCGCCGCCAACCTTCCGCTGGTTGAAGCTTCGGTTCCATCCTGAAGGCGAGTTCCCCACACAGAAGGGCGACTCCCGGTGCAAACATAAGATAATAGTTATGCGTATGCAGCACGAGGTGAAAGAAGATGAGCGTGGTCCCAACTCCACCCACCAGCCACCATTTGGCCATCCCGTTGGAACCTCGACGCAACCAAGCCAACAAGAACACACCCCCCAGTGCGAAGCTGCCAAAAACCGTCGTGAGAGCCCGCCAACCGCCGGTCACCCAGACCCCGGGCGAAAGTCGATACTCCAGATCGCCAAAGAACCACCAGCCAATCTGCGGATTGGACGTCGTCAAATCCTGGTACGGCAGTTCGGCTTGCGCGTAGCAGTGGTTGGCGTATTTCTCCCAGCCTTCAAAAACTGCTCCGATCAGCAACGCTGCGATACCCAGCCAAAGCCAAATGGTGAACTGCCTTCGGTGACTAGCGACAACCATGAAAAAACATGCCAAGCCGGCGGCCAGAAAGAACGGGAATTTAGAAACCGCTGCGAGGGCTCCCGCCAGCGTGGTTAATAGCATCCACTTCAAGGTCTTCTCCTCCATGAGCCTTGTGGCGAAAAACATGAACCACACCGCCAAGGCAAGCGCGAACCCGTCGGAACTCGCTAAGCCTGCGTACAGAAAAACGATCGGTTGTGCCAAAAACAACACCACCGTCCACCATCCGCAACCTTTGGGGCCGAAGCGTTCGGCCAGTCTAAAAAGTGGATACAAACACGAGAAAAAAAGCACCAGGGAAACAATATTGGCCAATCCAAACCAAACGCCAAAGCACTTAAATAACACAGCGACGGCTGCCTGCCACAAAGGTAGGTCCTGAGGCGTCGGTGAGCCGTTTAGATTCCACCCAATAATCACTGGTTTGAGCAAGTTAATGCTTCCTCTCGCAAACCCAAGGGCTTCGCCAAGATGGATATAACGGTGAAGAGACCTGCCTAGAGCGGCACTGACAATATGAAAGGTCATGATTGCCAACGCCCAGGCGAGGGCGGCCCACCTGAGCCAGGATCCGCGTTCGGTCACGGAGAGGTTTGGCACAAGCGTGGTGCGACCACTTTCAAGCAAAACCTGCTGCTTCATCGGCATGATTGTTAGAGTTGCATCGCTTTAAGTCCAGGAAATGTGAGACCCTTGGTGGGAGAATACGCCCGTTGCGTTGCTTGGGTCTGCGGGATAGCCGAACTAAACAGCTCGGGCGTACATCCGTTGCATGTCTCTCAGATTAAGGTAGAAATGTAGCTTTTCCAAGCGCAGCCGCCTGGCTGCGCGCGCGAAGAATCCTTGCAGGCTTGGGCTGCGCGTCACCAAACCAACATTGTACAAAAACCTATCTAACGTCAGGGTTCGTCCAACCCGCTCGGTTTTAAAGACCTTGAACCCGTTTCGCTCAAGCATCCCTCGCAATGTTTGCTCAGTGAAGAAGTAAATGTGGCCCGGACAGTTCTGAACACTTCTTTCTCTTCGCCCCAGGATCTTAAACATCAGCGAATTGAACCGAGGTGTTTCTACCACGAACACTCCGCCAGGTCGGAGCAGATGCCGAATTTCGAGAACGTTAGCAGCAGGATCGGGCATGTGTTCAATGACATGCAGCAACACTACGACATCGAATGAACTCGCGGCCAGAGAACCGCTCGGAAGGATTCCATCAACAATCTCAAGCCCGTATCTTTGACGAGCATACCTCCCAATGACAACGTCGGGCTCCAGGCCCGTAACCTGCCAACCGTCGGCACGAATGCGGTTGAGAAATAAGCCGGCGAAGCAGCCGATCTCGAGCAATTTGCCTTGGCCGGGGAAAAGTTGATTCAGCACGCGTAATGCCCGCTCATTGTCGGGAAGTTGTGTCTTTTGTTTTTGAAAGTATTGCCGATGGATTGGCATTTCCGGATCGTAGACAGCATCCCCGGTCCGAGCGGCTAAATCATCTGAATCTACATATTCCTGGGGATTGGCGTACATCAGCCCGCACCGGCGGCATCGGACAATTTCGTGCATTTGCGCGTAACCTTTTGGAAAGACAATAACGGGATCATCGGCCCCGCACAGGTTACATTTTACGAACCTTGCACCGGGGATCTTACTGGAATCCGCACCCGAGTGAGTGGGAATTTCCAGAGCGCCCCCGGAATTGTTCGTCGCCTCGCGTGCGTGCATAAATCCCATATTCTCCGACCACAAGCTTTCCTGTCAAGAAATGGTACTTTCACACAGGTCAAAGGAGCAGAACCTGTGATGCTCTTGATCATGACGTGGGGTCATGATCTAATCAAGGCGGCGAAGGTGGCGGCGGCCCCACTCGTAACAGTCGCACAAGATCCCGCAAATCACCCTGGTTCATATCCGTCACGGCCCAAAACTCCATGCCACCTTGGCTCCAATGGATGGCATTGTAGCCTTGCTGTGTGCGGGACTCCTCACCCGTGGTTGAGGGGTGGGCTGAAGGCCAGATAAACAGGTTGATGAAATGTTTGCGATGCTGATAAACCAGCGCGGCGACCGGATGATTTTCCACATAGTCCAGGCGACCGCCCACTAACGGAAAGTTCTGCGCCGCCAGGTCAGTGACCGGCGGGGAAAAGGGCACCTTCCCATTGAACCAGGGCTTGACCGTGTGCTGGTCCGTGGAAGCGACATCCGTGAGATGGCTGGCCATTAAGGATCGCACGTGGGCAGAAACAATTTCCTCGGATAGCCGATCCTCTGTCGATGTACGCATGGCCAAAGGAAGGGCTATCACAAGGACCACGGCCGCCGCCGCCAAGGGCGTCAGGACTTGGGGCCAGCTCCAGTTCCAGTGCCAGTGCCTCCAGCGCCACAGCCCGCGCGACGATTCCGCCTTGTTCGCCTGGCGCACCGCTGAGCGTACGCGCCGCTCCAGCCCCGACGGAGTCTCGAAGTAGAGCGACCGACCGGCCATCACCTCCCGCAAAGACTGCTGTCCCCGAAGGGATCGCGCACATGCTGCACATTTTTCGAGGTGCTGCTCCACCGCCAGGTTGTGGACCGGGTCCAACTCCCCATCCAGATACCCATGGATAACCTCTTGTGTTTCTTGGCAGTTCATTTGAGTTCCAGGCGCTGGACCACCAGCGTTCGCAGGTGCTCGCGGGCGCGGGCTAATCGCGACATTACCGTGCCCAGTGGCACTTCAGCGATGTCGGCGATTTCCTTGTAAGAAAACCCCTCAAGCTCACGCAGCACCAGGATCTCGCGAAACTCAAGCGGGAGATCCTCGATGGCCGTTCGCATCAGCTCACGGTCCGCTTTTTCCAGGAGCAAGCTGTCCGGCGTCCCTGTTTCGTCAGCTGTGCTATGGAGTTCCTCATCGAACTGCGTCCCGGTTTCCTCCCTTCGGTTCCGCTTGAGCCAATCGTAAAAAGAGTTGCGAACGATGCGCAGCAGCCACGAACGGCTGTCGCCGCCCCGGAACCCGCTGAGGAACTTGAAGGCCCGCAGGTACGCTTCCTGGACCACGTCCTGCGCGTCCGAGTCGTTGCCCGCAAGCCAGCGCGCCAAATTATACGCGGCATTCATGTGCGGCATGATGCTTTGCTCGAACCGTGCAAGTTTGTCCTGTTCTTCCAACGCTGTGCTCCGCGATTCCGGGCCATTTGCTGTGCAGACCGGTTTTGCGCCGGTTTTATTCCCGAGACAGACTTTAGCCCATCTTCGGCAATTTTCAGCCGACAACTCAGTCTCCGCCCCTGGAATCAGGGCGGCGGACCTAACGATATAAGAGACGGAATGATTCACCGTAAATACGCGATGTCCCAAGTCCAGGACCGTGTCTCCGGCGATTTTATTCCCCACATGAGCGATTTTTTTCGGGAATAGAAACCAACCACTAAGTCTGTTCACGCACGCGCCACACGACGGGTTCCACCGGCCCTAACAGAAAGGCGTAAACTGCGGCGCCGGTCGATACAACCCCTGCGGACAACGCAAACGCCCAAAAGAAATGCCCTGTATGCTTCACCACCAACCCTGTGACCGCAGGTGCCGCCACACCCGCCATATTGGCAATGCAGTTTTGCACCCCGGACCATTTGCCGACAGCGAACGGGCCCGCGATGGTTTGGGTAATGGCCCAGTGGCTGGACGCAAAGACGCCGTAAGAAAGACACGAAAACATCAGGATGGCCATCGCGCCAATTGAGCTGTGCACAAACACGACGCCAATCACAGCGGTGGCGAAGGCCAGTCCAATCGACGTGCATGTCTTGCGGACTCGAGTGGGACTCGAACCGGCGCCAATGAAACGATCGGCCAGCCAGCCTGTCGTCGTGGTGGACAAGGCGGTCACGCAGTAGGCCACTGCGGTGACGATAGACATCTGGTCCATGGAAAAGCCCCGTTCCCGAACGAGGTAGTAGGGCAGCCAGGTCAGCAGGAAATACCAAAAGTAGTTGCCGCAGAAATGGCCGGCGACGGTTGCCCAGCCCGACCGCTGAGACAGGATCTCTCTAAAGCCGACACCCTCGCGTGCGGGGGCTTCTCTGTGGCTGCGCGTACTGACCATCCACTTAAACCATGCCGGCAGCCAGAGCAGGCTGCCGAGGCCCAAGACAATAAAGACCGGCCGCCAGCCATACCGCGCCATGAGCATTCCCCCGGTCAGCATGCCCAGGGCTGGCCCTAGTTTGGTGCCGGCATCGATCAAGCCGTTTGCCAGTCCGCGATTTTGTTCGGCAAAATGGGCCGCCATGATTTTGGAATAACAAGGATAGGCGACCGACTCCCCGATGCCCAAAAGCAGGCGCAACAAAAGCAAGAAGCTGAACGAACTCGCGAGCCCGGTGGCTGCGGTTGCCATCGACCAAACAAAAAAACCAATTGCCATGACCCATTTCACCTCGTAGCGGTCGACCAGCCAGCCGGAGGCAATCTGTAGGAGCGCGTAGGTCCAGAAAAATGAGGACAACAGCCATCCGAGCTGCGCGGGGGAGATCGCCATGTCGGCCTGCAGCAGCGGTGCTGCTGTCGAAAGACTTCCTCGGTCGATGTAGTTGATGGCGACGGACACAACCATCAACGCCAGAATGCACAACAGCGGGCGCGGGATGCGCGTATCAATTGTCTTCGGCTCAACGGCAGTACTTAACATGGACTCTCCATCAACCGGCCCTGGGATCGCCGGCGTCTCGCCGGCGTGTTGCGGAGCCGCTCACCACAACCTCACCCGCGCGTAGCACATCTTCAACGGCTCGCCCGCTCGTTGCCCGAGCACTTCGAGGATGGTCGAAGGAGGTGAACCGGCGCGCACCGTTGCTGTGAAATAGGAAATAAACGGCTGCTTGAAAGGGATCCTGGCAGCCGGGCCCATTTCACCGTTTGGGAGGATTTCCTGCACGCGGTTTTCCGAAACGGCCTTTCCGGAACTGGCAGTGCCACCGACGTAGAAGATCACAATCAGCCGGTTGTCAGCCGTAACCTGGAATCGAGGTGCCGAAGGTATCTCATTCGCCCCGCCTTCCTCGGCCAGAAGCAAAGTGCGGCGCAACCCAACCTTTCCGTCTCGCACCACGGCATAGTTGACCGCGTGGCTTTGTTTGGCGTTGGGAAAAAACTTCTCGCGCAAGCGGGTGTCGATGGCACGTTCGCTCCACACGAGATGGACGGCGCCGTCGGGCGCAACCCAAAGGTCCCCGGGCATAATCCACCCGCAGGTCTTGTCGCGGCTCGCGATTTCCACCCAGGGCTTGAACTTCTCGCGCGTGATGTCCTGCGTCCACGTGTAGAACAAACGACGGAAGTCGTAATCCCATTCGTTGCCGGTGAGTTGCTTCTTGAAGGCCCGCCATTCGGGGTACGGCTCGACGATATCGCTGACCCCGCAGAAATATACTGCGCGGTTCTTAAGCTGGACATCGGGATAACAAACCCGGATCGGTTCCGGTTTGGGATAATCGGTCCCTGGCGGCCAGGTCAGTTTGCCTTGTGCAGCCCATTTGCCGTCCCGGTCGCGAAAGGTCCATTCCGCGTGGGTGTAGTCAACGTTTTGAAAAAGAATCAGCTCGGCTCCCGGCCCGTCCGCCGCGAAGCTGCGATAAGAGTGCTCCGCGAAGCGGGGTGTCCCTTCCCAGATTGGCAGCAGTGATTCGCCTTTGGCTTTGGTGCCGTGCACTCCGAATCGCAGAATCTCCGGCCGCGCCGGGCCACTGTAGGAGCCGGACGCGGTCAACGTGGGATTGACGGAGAGCAGCAGGTGACCGTCGGGAAAACCTGCCAGCGGGCAGGGTTCCCGTGTTCGCCCGACAGCGTCCGCTTGCTCAAGCTGCCAGCTGCCGTTGTGCCGTCGGAATAGAGTCCAGCGGCAATTGTTCAACGGCTTTTCGTCCGGCAGGGTCTCGAGTCCGCTGGCGAAGATTTCATCCCCGATGCGCGCCAGGCACGTCGATCCGCTGCACCAAAGCGGCCCGGCGCCGTTGTTGGCCGATTGGTAGGTATAGACGCTCTCCTCAGCTTCCACGACCGGTTGCAAAGCCGGCGCGGCATCGCCAATGCGCCAGAGAAGCAAAAGGATTACGATGTTTTTCATTTCGAACCTATCCTAACCAAACAGAGAGGGACAAGGATGAAGCGAGCTTTTTCATGCCAACAGATTCTGAACGCTGAGACCCTATTCCCGTCAATAGCGAAAGGAGGCTTTCCAAGAACCGGCCGCCCGCATCTCGCTCTCTGTTAGGGCAGAGAGCTCATTCCGAACCCCAGTTCCCCAAGGCTGAGGAAAAGACCTGGTGGGGTCAGCGGAGTGACGGAGTGCGGCGCGGAATGCTGCGGTATGGAGAGGCCGGTGTGAATTCGATCAGGCGCCCAACGTAATTGGGTCAAAGCGAAGTTCGGCGCTTCTTCCGTACTTGCGGTTGCCAAACGTGGTGAAGCCGGAACAGACACCGAAGCGAATGACTCAAATCCGCGGCCAACCCGTGGTGATAGGGTAAACTGTAGCGCGATCTGAACGCCGAGGTGATCTGAAAGCCGGTCCTTCATGCGATCCGCGGTAAACATCGCTCGCGGGCTCGCGTTGACTCCTTCGACGTCTGACAGGACCCGGATGAATGCGTGGTCCAGTGTCTGGCACGCGCCGGGTTTTGTGGACAAGCCGTCAAAGGTAGTAAACGCAGGTTCGCCGCTGATCGCCTGGACGCTCGGCCCGATCTGCTGGAAGAGCGCCTGGTACTGTGGACTACCCGGCGTGCAGTTGAAGTCGCCGGCAACCAGATCTGCGATTTGTCCATCGTTCGCAGCGCGTACCCAGCCCACCAACTCCGCGATTTGACGCGAGCGTACTGCGTCCGACCCACCCGCTTGCAGGTGCACATTCCAAACGTTCAAGCGAAGCCCGTTCGAGACCTCGATGGTAACTTTGAGCGCCCCTTTTTTGACCAGCGAGTCCGGCAGGGCCGCAGCTCGGAAGGGATGAAATTCCCCGCCCAGAATTGGGTGCCGTGAAATCGTCAAAAGGCCATTTTCCTGAAAAAAATTCGCCTGACCCGAACTCCACGCAGTCGACCAATCCCGGCCCGCCGGCACTGAGGCTCTGGCTTTCTTCGTCCAAACCTCCTGCAGCAACACCAAGTCGGGTTGAAGTTGCTCCAACTCCCGGGCAATCCGTGGATAGCGATCCTCCGAGGCCCCGTTCATCCTCCGAGGCAAACCCCAAAGATTAAAAGTAACAACTCGAAAATCGATCGTCCGCTTGTCCGAAACTCTCATTATCTTGGGAAGCGCGCCTGGCCGGATCACGAGCGAGCGAGGAGCGTAACTTGCGCACCCGCTGCCAAAAAAGGCGGCTGCGGCCAAAAAGGTCGGCACTAAACTCAACAAGAAGGAATTGATGAGTCTTTGTAAGTGTTTGTCTACCATTCTATTAGGACTGTATTATTCGCAGAATCGCTAATTACAATACTTTAGCACCGCGCGTACATGGCACGATTAAATCGGCTAACGACGGGTCAAATGCGCGCAAGAAGGATGCCACCCGAGTCACCAAAAGATCGGCTTAATCTGGTTCCAATCCGTGGTCATCAGTGTTCATCAGTGTCCATCGGTGGTTATGCTCGCAACGTTTCCACAGACTCAAAGATCTCGGTCCCGTCCTTTTGGGGTGGTGCAAAGTCGGCGCCGCAATGTTCGCATTGTTGGCGATCGACGGTCCGGAGTCGTTTGCAGTTTGGGCACGCCTCGCGTGCTGGCCATTCGTACACGCTCAGGAACACCAGGAGCCCTGGGAACCCCGCAAGCAAATGAAACCCCGCCCAAGCCAGCTTTGTTCGAACAGGGAAATGATACCGGCTCCCAATCAACCAACCGGCCGCAGCGCACAGCGCGGCGCTAACCAAGCCCATCCGCACGAGGTTCCACTGAATCGGCACCCGCAAAAGCGCGAACCTGAACAAGAGCGGCTTGATGAAAGGGAACTCGGGAGGCACGAAAAAGCTGAACAGTTTATCCCACAAAGCATCGGCGGGCCTGGGCGGGTCAGCCGCAGGCAGTTCAGCGCGCCTGATCACGCCCCGGTCCGCCGAGACCCACACCATCTGGCGGCCAATCTTTCCCTCCAGCCTTTGGCTTTGCAGTCGAGGGGAATCGATCCAGAGCGCGTATTGGTTGGTGGCATCGAGCAAGAAGACCTTGATGAAAGTGGGTTGGCGGTATTCCGGGTCATGAGGCACTTGCCAAAGTGACTTCCCATCGGCCGTCAGCAGTTGGATGGATTGTTTGCTGACGAGCACTGTTGCATTATCGGAAACATCCTTTGTGCCACCAATTCGATCATTCTCGGCCGCGGTAAAGATTCGTTTCGTGGAACGGTTCCGGAGATCGATTTCGTAAAGAGCGGAAACGGTCGCCAGGGTCCGAGGCGAAATCTGGTTACCGACGTACGTCGGCCGAAGGAAACGATCCTTTGGCTCCGGAAAGCCGCTTGCGGGAACATGTGGCCCCAGGCTCGCAACGTAGCGCCGAGTGTGCTCGTCGTACCCAACCAACAACCCATGCCGGGTCCAATACCACAGGATACCGTCCACATAGCGCCAGCTAAGGTAAAAGTATTGCTGCGGCGGCTCGCTTAGATTTTGAAGCGTTTGTGGCGGGTCAGCAAAGTTCACCGGAATGCTCTGTCCGTCACGGACCAGTTTGTTGAATTCCTCTAGGTACATGTCTCGACCGGTGTTCGGGTCTTTCAGACGCGCGCCTGACAGATCGGTGATGATGGCGGGGTCGGAATTCCGCACGGTCACGTGGAAGACTTCGCCATCCTTTGTAACGGCATAATACTGTGAATCCTCCCTTTGGTGGAACAGGGCGCTCAAAAACACGATGGCCAGGACGATGACGACAGTGCTCCCCCAAGCAAGGACTGTTGCCAAGGCGGCTTTTGCCGGAACCGGCTGGCCTCGGTATGAGGCATCCGTACGGATGCTGCCCCAGACTGCCGTGGCCAGAAGGGCCGCCGGGATGAGCAGGGCAAGATCGAATTGCCAGTAAATCAGCAGGCCAGGAAATGCCAGCGCGATGGCGTGGAGCGGGAAGGCCGCCGCCAGCGGAAGGCCGCGGCTCGCATACCAGCGCGCCGGGCTAAGACTGGTCAGCGTCGCGGCGAAATACCAAACGATCCCCAGGACGAAACACCCGCAATCAGGCACTACCATCGCCCATTCGAAGGGAGCTCCACCGTTGCCCGGGAATTGGACCCAGAGGATATATCCAACCATTGGCAAGCTGATGAAAACGGCGTAAAGGAGCAGGCCCGCGATAATCTTCGCGAAGAAAATCCCGGTTCGCGTAATCGGGCGATGAACCAGGAACGCCCAAAGGTCGCGCGGCCGTTCGTGGTGAATCTGCAACCAGCCGAGAGCAGCCCCAAAGACCGCATAGAACACGCTGGTGATCCTCAGCAGGAATTCGTTCGCCAGTACGTTTCCCCCGTCCCAGGCTGCAAACATGAGGAACGCCGTCAGAACCAGGAAGACGGGCAACGCGAGTTTCAGGTTTTCGCGTAGTTCCTTGAGAATGATCGCTTTCATGGATTCGTCTCCGTTTCCGCCAGGATAAAGGACTTCTCGCCAGGCTCGTCGAGATAGCTGATCAGCGCGTCTTCAAGATTGATCGGCGAGAGTTCCAGCGTCAGCGGCGACAGCGCCCTCAGCGCTTGCTCGGTCGCGTCATTGTAATGAACGCAAATCACCCGGAGGTCTCGCTCGGTCCGGAACGCCTTGAGCAAGCCGGGAATCGCCGGCAGCGGGGGCGGCTTGGCGGCAAAACTCAGCCGGACCTGCCGAACCTTCTCCCGAAATGCGTCCAATGGACAACACGCTCGCAACACGCTTTGATCCAGGACGGCGACGTAATCGGCCACCCGCTCCATGTCGGCCAGTTGGTGCGTCGAGAAAAAGATGGTTCGGTCCGATCGGCGGGTAAGATAAATCATCGATTCCACCAACGAGCGGCGGGCCACAGGATCAAGGCCGAGCGCGGGATCGTCCAGGACCAGCAGCTCGGGGTCGGGCGCGAGGGTGAGGGCGAGGGCCAGTCCGGCCCGTTCGCCGCGCGACAGATCCTTCACCCGCGCGGCGGGCTTTAATCCAAAATGGTCAATGACTCCCTGAAGGATTCTTTCATTCCAGCGCGAGAAAAAGCGAGCCTGGAATTGGCTGCATTCGCGCACGCTCATCCAGCTGTAAAGTTGATGTTCTTCGGTGAGGTAACCGATGCGCGTTCTGGCCTCGGGCGGGAGATCGCGGATGTCATAATCAAGAATGGTGGCCTCGCCGCGGGTGGGCTGCAGCAGTCCGAGCAACATTCGAATCGTGGTCGATTTGCCCGAACCGTTGCGGCCGACCAAGGCAAAAACGCTGCCTCGCGGCACCTCCAGATTCAGTTCGTAAACCGCGGGTTTAGCGCCGAAGTAACGCGTCAAACCGCGGGTGCGTATAGCAAGCTGGTCACTCATCGTTGCGAACCGCTCCTTTCTGCTCTTTCCATTGGCTGAGTTTTCTTTCGAAAACATCCTTCAATTCCGCGCGCGTGAGGTCCATCGCCAGCGCCTCGCCGATCAATGAATCGAGCAATGGCTCCAGCCGGCGCCGCCCCTCTTCGCGCGAAAAGACCTTGCGTTTGCGAATAATAAAAGCACCCCGTCCGGACCGGGACTCAACCAACCCTTCCCGCGCCAGGTCCGAGTACGCGCGAGCGACGGTATTGGGGTTGAGCACCAATTCCTCGGCCAGCGCCCGAACGCTCGGGAGCTGGTCATCCACTTTCAACCTGCCGGTGGCGACCGCCAGCCGGACCTGGTCGGTGATCTGCTTATAGATCGGAGTATCCGATCCCGTGCTGATGGCGAGGTTCAAGGCCACAGAGTGTGAATGGTTAGTGTACTACTACATCTAGTACACCACTCCGTCAAGCCGTTTCTCAAGGCCAAACGCGTAGCGCAGGCTTTTATTCTGGCGGCGCTAGCCGTCAGTCACTTCATCACCACCTGGATGGTGAGCATCTCATTTTTTGAGAGCTTTGGATGAGGAGATGGTAAAAGGGTTCTATGAGCATAAACTGCTGTGCCTCATTGGTTCCTCATCCAGACAGCAGTTTCAAAGCGTTTTCCCAAGCAGTCACTGCTTGGCAGGAACGCTTGCAGGCCGGCTTAAGCCGGAGCATCCAAGCCAGCGACCAAACGATGGGACATTTGGAGGAGGAAATTCCGCGAAAGACCCAAGATTTGGAGCGCAAGCTATTGGAAGAGGCGGCTCAGAAAAAAGCCGATCAAGCACCACCGGTCTGTCCGGTCTGCGGCGGCAAATTGACCCGTAAGTTTTAAGGATCGGCAGGGTAATCCTCGCAGTGGACTCGTTAATCTGCAAAACGGCGTCCCCACTTTAGGGGATACCGGGGCCAATGGAACGCAGCTACAGTCAGCTCATGTCCTTTTGATCGGCGCCTCTTTCACCTTAAAGACTCCAGACTTTGATATGATCGCCCTATTCCGGCCGCTGCGGCAGATCGCCCTAATGGCGGTTGTTTTGGGAGGAGAGATTCATGCTCTGGCCGCTTCGCCTTGCGGAGGCTTGGAGCGATTCTACATCGGGACGTACTCCGATGAGATTTACGTATCCAGCCTGGATTTAGGCACGAGAAAGTTTGGAACGGTGACTGGGGTGGGCAACGATACGAATGATATTTCAGCCTTTGCCCCTTCGTTCGTAGCGTTGACCCCTAACCGGAGGTTTTTATATTCGGTTGACGAGAACAACGGCACCGTGCTCGCCTATTCCGTGAATCCTGCCAGCGGTTCGTTGAAGTTTGTAAACCTCATGTCCACGCAAGGCCAGACGCCCGCCTTTATTGTGGTTGATCGCAGCGGGAGTAATGTCGTCGTCGCCAATTATAACGGCGGCAACGTGAATAACGGCGGCAGCGTCACGGTGTTTCCCATTCAAACCGACGGCTCCATGGGGCCGGCCACGGCCCACGTCCAGGATCCGGGAATCAGCCATGCCCACTGTGTCACGATCGACGGCAACAACCATTTTGTTTTCGTCGCCGACTTGGGACTGGACCAGGTCCGGTGTTTCGTTTTCGATCCGGCGGTCGGGACGCTCACCACCAATACGACTTTGATTACTCCCGTGCCGAAGGGATCAGGACCTCGGCACATGACGTTTGATCCACAGTATCAACGGGCGTACCTGATCTGCCAAAATTCTTCCACCGTCATTGGGTTTAACTATGACTCGGTGAACGGAATACTGACTCCATTCCAGACGAACAGTACTTTGCCGGCCGGCGGGTTTTCCGGTAATCAAACGGCTGAAATCGCCATGCATCCTTCGGGCCGGTTTCTTTATGGTTCCAACCGTGGCTATAACTCCATCGTGGTGTACACAATCAACTCGACCAACGGCATCTTCACGCAAGTACAACAACAACCTTCCGACGCGTTTCCCCGCAATTTTGCCATCGATCCCACCGGCGGCTATTGCATCGTCGCGGCTCAGAATGGCAACACCATTCGGCTTTATTCCATCAACCAGCAGACCGGCAAGTTGACGTACACAAACCAGGTTATTACCGCTGTCTCAGCGCCCGTGTGTATTCTTCCTTTTGTCCTTGAGCCACCCCAACCGGTTCTCACCATTCTCCCCAACTCAACCAACGGCCTGGGGCTCAGCATCGGCAATAGTTTGAGCCTATTCACGTACCAGCTTTACGAGTCGCCAGCAATTCCGTTACCCGGGATGACTTGGAATCTGGTGGCGACGGGCAGCCCTGGCCTGACGAATTTCATCTGGACCAATACCCTGGCCCAGGAATTCTTCAAGGTCGGCGTGTTGACGAACTATTGATCCGCCTTGCGGCTTTTTGCGGATTTTCATGAGGAACCATCACCAAATATACTCTTACGCCAACCTGCCGTTCAGCCTGAAAACGGCTGCCTGTTTCACGGTTGCCGTCGTTGCCTGGGCCGGAACATTGCGGGCTGACGCACAGCGCGACATGGTGCTTTGGTATCGCCAACCCGGCGAAAAATGGCTGGAGGCTATGCCCATTGGCAACGGCTACATGGGCGCGATGGTTTTCGGCGGCATCCAGCAGGAACGCATCGCACTCAACGAATCCAGTTTTTGGTCGGGTCGCCCGCATGATTACAACGACACCAACGCCATCCAGTATTTCCCGCAAATTCGTGATTTGGTTTTTGCCGGAAAATTTCAGGAGGCTGAGAAAATGGCCGACGACCATTTTTGGGGAACTCCCAAGGCGCAGCAGGCGTATGAACCCATTGGCGATTTGGTGCTCAAGTTTGATGGTGCGGACAATGTTCAGGATTATCGCCGGGAGTTGGACATGGAAACTGGCGTCGCGAAAGTAAGGTACAAGGTCGGCGACGCGGTCCTTACGCGCGAGGTTTTCTTGTCCTACCCGGACCATGTGATGGTGGTGCGTATCAGCAGCGACAAACCGAAGCGTGTCTCTGTCGAGGCACGGCTTAAAAGCCCCTATCTCGACAGCACGACCGCGACGGCGGGAAGGCTGGTGATGGATGGCTCATGGAAAAAGGCCGGCTCGGAGACGAATTGGCTGATTGCGCCGGTCGAGGGACGGGGTTTGAGTTTTGAAACGGCTATGTTGGCGCGCTCGGAAGGCGGGAGTTCGGAAACGACGAGAGACAGTCTGCGCATTCACGCAGCGGACGCAGTCACGTTCATCCTCACGACCGCGACGAGTTATATCAATTATACGAACATCCGCGGCAATCCTGCCGTCATTTGCGAGCAGATCCTCTCACGCGGCGCGGAAAAGGATTATGCCAGTCTGCGTCGCCGCCATGAAAATGATTTCCGTGGATTGATGGGCCGCGTGCATTTGGATGTCGGTGATGCTTCGATGAACGTCAAGCCGATTGACGAACGGCTCAAAGCAGTTCGCGCGGGCGGTTCAGATCCAAATCTGGAAGCGTTGGTCTTTCAATTCGGACGCTACATTTTGGCGGCCAGCAGTCGCGCGGGCGGGCAGCCGGCCAACTTGCAGGGCATCTGGGACGAAAATGTCAATCCACCCTGGGGTTCCAAATACACCATCAATATCAATACCGAGATGAATTACTGGCCGGCCGAAGTCTGCAACTTGTCCGAATGCGCGCAGCCATTATTCGACATGATCAAGGACATCTCGGTCAACGGTGCGGAAACGGCGAAAACGTACTACGGCTGCGGTGGTTGGGTGACGCATCACAACATTGATCTGTGGCGCGGCACGGCGCCCGTGGACGCGGCGAAATTTGGCATGTGGCCGGTCGGCGGAGCGTGGCTTTGCCAGCATGTATGGGAGCATTACGCGTTCGCCGGCGACACCCGGTTTCTAAGGGAGTATTACCCCGTGTTAAAAGGCGCCGCGCGGTTTCTGCTCGAAGTCATGGTGGAAGAACCGAAACATCATTGGTTGGTCACGCCGTTCTCGATGTCGCCGGAGCACGGCTATCTGGACAATGACGGCAACATGTCTTTTCTTTCCCCGTCACCAACGATGGATGTCGCGATTATCCGCGAATTGTTTCCGCATTGCATCGAAGCGAGCCGAACCCTGGGCCTGGACGCGGATTTTCGCGCCCGGCTGGAAACCGCGCTGACAAAAATTCCACCTTACCAGATCGGCAAGTCCGGTTTTGTGCAGGAATGGATTGAGGATTGGCGGCCGGGCCCGCAAGGGCACAATGTGTCGCCAAACTTTCCCTTTTATCCGGGAAGCTCCCTTACCCTGCGTGGCAATCCTGACTTTGCGGCGGCGTATCGAAAGTGGATGGAAGCTCATCCCCCACGAGGTGGCTTTCCACTTTGCTGGGGCATCACCATGTGGGCGCGTTTGGAGCGCGGCGACAAAGTCGGTTCACTGATGCAGACCTATGTGAATCGAGGGCCCGCGGCCAACTTGCACAACGCCGGTGCGAATCAATCTGACGCGAGCTTTGGTTATACTGCCGCCGTTGCCGAAGCATTGATTCAAAGCCATGCCGGGGAAATCAGCTTGTTGCCCGCTTTGCCGCCACAATGGCCAAACGGCTCAGCCCAGGGCTTGCGCGCTCGCGGCGGGTACGAGGTGAGCATGGAGTGGAAAGCCGGAAAACTTCAGTCGGCCCAAATCGGCAATCGCAATGGAGGTTCTTGCACGGTTCGTTACGGTGAAAAGACTGCCAGGTTGTCGGTCAAGCCCGGCGAAACCGCGCTCTTGAATGCGGAGTTGGCGACTGCTCGTTAACCCAGTCAAGATTGCGGCGTCAAGATTGCCAACCGTAGCGCAAACCTCCTGGTCCAATGCCACTAGGATTTTGGGACAGGCTCTAGCTGAAGGCTGTTGCAAAAGTCAGCTACACCACAAACCCGAAACCCGAAGGCCGAAATCCGAAAGAAGGCCGAAGCTCGAAATCCGAAAAATGGTCGCATTAGTTCGGGCTTCGGATTTCGGCCTTCTTTCGGCCTCTCGCCGCGCTGTCGCGCGAGCGCAGCGGGTCGGGCTTCGGATTTCGGGTTTGTGGTTTTGCCCAGGCTTTCACATCACGGGCTTTCAGCCCTAACTCGCAACTATATACCCTTGCGCTGCCGGGTAAAAACCTTTGAAAATAGCAGCAATGCCACCGGAAGCTCCTATTACAGCTATCGCACATGTGATCCAGCTGGCGATTGCCCCGGTGTTTCTGATTTCGGGCGTTGCCACACTGCTCAGCGTTTTGACAAACCGGCTCGGCCGCATCGTTGACCGGGCCCGCGTCGTCGAAGCTAAATTCGAACTCCACGACGAAACTCGGAGAGTGGAGGCGTCCGAGGAACTCCAGCGCCTCTCAACACGGGCGCGGCTGGTGCACTTTGCGATCACCTTTTGCACGATTTCCGCCCTGTTGACTTGCATTACGATCGCGACCCTGTTTACGGGAACTTTTCTGCCCGTTAACTTATCCAAACTCATTACGGTGCTTTTTATTGCGGCAGTGTTCTCGCTCTTTCTTGCGTTAATAACCTTTCTGCGGGAAGTAATCACTGCGACGCGTGCTTTGCGCATCTCCTCGGGCCCACACGCAGCCAAGAGTTCCGCGAAGCCCTTGGTAGAGGAGTGACACCGAGGAAGAAGCTTTCCAGCCAAGACACCCTGAGAGCTCGTTCGGCCACAAGGCAGTTGATGCGGCGAACTGCGCCCGCGTGGGTTGCCTGATGACGCCGCTAGGATTTGCGAAGCCGAGCGTGAATCTGCTGCTCGTACTCCGGGAAATATCGGCCGATGAGAGGCAGATCAAACGATGGGAGAATTGAAGTATTCGGCTCGCGCTCGAGCAGGAAGCGAAAGCTTTCCCGCAGCAAATCCTCGACCGAGCTGCCTTCCGCCAAGCGGTCGAGATCGGCTTTTGTGACCCGCACACGATGCTGAGTCTCGACAGCACCCTGCACGCGGACCAGCCACGAGTCCCCAGAGGAATGTTTGACTTCGATCATGGTTCACATTTTCGCCACTCAACCAGGAGTTTTCAAGCGGCCGGGACTCAGCTCGAACATGGTGCGGCAGGCCTCTCCTTATTATGCTGCCGATGGCCGCTGCAGGCGGGCTTCGGCCAGATCGATGTCTCTTTGGATTCGGCGAAAGGCCTGGTCATTGATCGTCTCTTCGTTGCGCAGTTGGATGACAGTGTCGCGTTCTGTCTGCAACGCCTCGCGGGCCAATTCCTCGAAGTCCGGAGAGAACAAGCGATTGATGGTTTCTTCGTGCGCGCCTTCACGATGAAGTTG
>Ga0210409_10003489_pt1 | contig 17525 bp, 17 predicted proteins | sample IncBWH17MmetaG_FD_161649 | JGI IMG/M metagenome (GOLD analysis project Ga0210409, IMG submission 161649) | Forest soil microbial communities from Barre Woods Harvard Forest LTER site, Petersham, Massachusetts, United States - Inc-BW-H-17-M | ecosystem: Environmental > Terrestrial > Soil >... | reverse complement strand
TCGGGTGTCGGCGGCCGCGCTCCCCGCGCACATGACCCATCACGACGGAGCGTGCGGGGCATTGACCGCAAGGGCAATGCCCTACACGCTCCTGGCGCTTTAAGACGGCCGGGCGCGCCAAGATCTTCAGCACGCGGATGATCTTTCGGCTGTGCCGGTTCTGTTGTCCGCCAGACGGCCGGCTCCCGAGTATGCTTCGTACCCATGCCGACCTCTCCGCCTCTCGCCCCCAACCCCCTGCGTCGAGGGCTCGTCGAAGATCGCGCGGGCGAGGCGTGCGCGGTGGTCATCTTCGGCGCGTCGGGCGATCTGACGCGCCGCAAACTGATGCCGGCCCTCTACAACTTGGCGTGGAGCCGCGCTTTGCCTGCCGGGATCGCCATCGTCGGCGTCGCTCGTGGCGAAAAGACGGACGATTCGTTCCGGGCGGGAATGCGCGAAGCCGTCGGGCGCTTTTCGCGACGCAAGCCGATCGAGGAAGCCCTCTGGGCCGATTTCGAGCGCGGCCTCACCTACGTGCGCGGCGCCGCCAGTGACCCTGCGACCTACGAGTCGCTTCGCGCCCACCTCGCGCGCCTCGACGCCGACCGCGGGACAGGCAAAAACCGGCTCTTTTACCTTGCGGTGCCGCCGAGCGAATTCGGTCCGATCGTCGAGGGGCTCCGCGCCTCACGGCTCGTCGGCGACGCAGCGCGCGGCCAAGACCCGAACGCTTGGTCGCGGGTCGTCTTCGAGAAGCCCTTCGGTCATGACCTCGCAAGCGCGCGCGAACTGAACGACACAATCGCATTGGCCTTCAACGAGTCACAAGTCTTTCGCATCGACCACTACTTGGGAAAGGAGACGGTGCAAAACCTGCTCGTGCTCCGGTTCGCAAACCTGCTCTTTGAGCCCGTTTGGGGGCGTGAGCACGTCGACCACGTTCAAATCACGGTCGCGGAAGACATCGGCGTCGAAGGGCGCGGCCGTTTCTACGAACAGACGGGGGTCACGCGTGACATTGTCGAGAATCACTTGATGCAGCTCCTGTGTCTCACCGCGATGGAGCCGCCGATCTCCCTTGTGGCCGACGCCGTCCGCGACGAAAAAGTCAAGGTGCTGCGAGCGCTGAGGCCCATGGAATTGGCGGAGGTCAACCACAACGTGGTGCGCGGCCAATACGCGCGTGGGACGGTCCACGGCGAGGAAGTTCCCGCCTACGTCGAAGAGCCGGACGTCGCTGCGAATTCGCGCGTCGAGACATACGTCGCGATGCGCTGCTTCGTCGACAACTGGCGCTGGAGCGGTGTGCCCTTTTACGTGCGCGCTGGAAAGCGCCTCGCGCGACGAGTGACCGAGATCGCCATCGTGTTCCACGAAGTTCCTCGCACGCTCTTTCGAGCGAGTAGGCTAAGCGGGATCACCCCCAATGTCCTCTCGGTGCGAATCCAACCCGACGAGGGCATCGCGCTGCGGTTCATCTCCAAGGAACCGGGGCAGCAGACCGTCTTGCGCGACGTGGCCATGGACTTTCGCTACGGCGCAGCCTTCGGCTCGAACACGCCGGAGGCATACGAACGCTTGCTGCTCGACGCCATGCGTGGGGAGGCGACGCTCTTCACGCGACGCGACGAGGTGGAGGCCCAGTGGCGTTACATCGATCCGGTGCTGAGCGCCCTTGGGAGCGAGGCGCCCCCGCTCACATATCCGGCCGGTTCGTGGGGACCGGACAAGGCTGACGATTTGCTGACGCGCGACGGCTGCCGATGGAGAAAGCCGTGAGCGAAGCACCGGGACAAGTGCTGGGGCGGATCGAGCAGGAACTGCGAAGGTACTTGTCGTCCCCCCCTCCGCCCGGAGAGTTACCGACCGCCCACGCATCCACGCGCAACCTGGTCGTCATCGGTGGCGCGCCCGAGATCACGAGCCGATGGGTCGCAGTCGTCGACGAAGTGTTGAAGGTCATCCCTGCGCGCGCGATTGTCGTCGGGCTCGAGGACCCCGAGGGCCCCGACAGTTTGGAGGCGAACAGCAGCGCCGTATCGTCGCCGGGCGAAGGCGGAGGACCCGTCGTGTGCTCCGAGCGGGTCACCATGATCGCGCGCGGCGCAGTATGCGAGCGCTTGGCAAGCTGCGTCGAGATGCTTTGCGCCAGCGACGTGCCCACGACGCTGGTGTGGATCGGCCGCGTTCACACCGACGATCCAACTTTCGAGCCGCTCGCGCGGGATGCCGACCGAATCATCCTCGACGCGGGACACGGATCCCTGGCGAGTTTGGCGCAGGTCGTTCACTGGGCCGGCTCGCTTCCGGGTTCTGACCGTCCTGGCGTCGCCGACCTCGCGTGGACCCGCTTGGCCCCCTGGCAGGAGCTTTGTGCTCGCATTTTCGACGAGCCCAACCTGCGCGAACTTGCGACGAAGATCTCGCGCATCGCGATCACGCAAGCTTCCCCGCCGGGCGTCGCTCTTGGCAGCGACGGCGGGCTGATGCTCGGATGGCTCGCAACGCGTCTCGGCTTGAAGGCAACCTCGTTGGCGGGCAAGCTGCGACTGGTAAGGCCCAACGAAGGAGCCGTGCGGCTGGATCTCCGCGCACAGCCCGCTGCACGCAATCCTCGGGGCGCGCTGTGTGGGCTGGAGATCGAGGCGCGCACGGGTGAGCTCGCGCTGCGAGCCACCATCACCTGCGAGAAAGACGACGCCGACAAGGCGCTTTGGCATCGTGACATAGAAAGCGGCTCGAAACGGGAAAGCATCGAGCAGCGCGTGCGCCTGCGTTCGAGCGAGGCCGCGCCCTTGCTGGAGAGGACGCTGCGACGTCCGCGATACGACCAGACGCTCGCCGAAAGCGCTACGTGGGCCGACGAGCTGAGGGACGAAGAGGTCACATGCGGGTAAGCGCGTCATGACAACCAAAGTCATCCCAGGGCAGCTGGTCGCCGAGGAAGAGGTCTCCGAAGTAGCGCAGGAAGCTGCTACTCGGATCGCTCGGGCGCTGCGAAACGCCATCGCGAAGGGAAGCCGAGCAACCTTGGCGCTGTCGGGCGGAAACACGCCGCGCGATGCCTACTCGGCGCTCGCGCTCGAGCCTGCGATCGATTGGACGAGGGTGAGCGTTTTCTGGATCGACGAGCGCGCGGTGGCACCCACGGACGATAGGAGCAACTACCGCTGGGCGAAGGCAACGCTCCTGGACCGCGCCCCGATTCCGCCGGAGAATGTCCACCGGATGCACGCCGAAGCGCCCGATTTGGACGGCGCGGCACGCGAGTACGAGCGCCTGATTCGCGAGCGGGTCGAGGTGGACGCAGAGGGATTGCCCGCCTTCGACGTCGTCGTTCTCGGCATCGGTGAGGACGGGCATACGGCGTCGCTCTTTCCCGGGGATCCGGCGGTCGACACCGTGGATCGCTTCGTCGTGCCTGTCGGGGCCACCAAAGAGCGCGAGGCCCGCTTGACGGTCACGCCGCCCGTCATCGAGCATGCTCGATGCGTGTTCATCCTCGCGGTCGGCCCGGGCAAACGCGAGCCACTGGAGCGCATCTGGCTCGCCCGCGGGGACGTGCACAGGACTCCGGCGCGCATCGTGCGGGGGTGTCGTGGGGCGGTCACGTGGATTATCGACAAGATTGCCGGCGGACTCGGGTAATCGCGGTTCAGGAGCTCATGGTCGGGTCTTGTCCGCACGGACCGGCACTTCGCGCGCTCCCGACCTCATCTCGTTCGCTCTCGCTCACGGTTCAGACGCTACGGGCGGCAACCGAGCCGCTGCGGATCGCGCTCGAGAAGCTCATTGTCTCGTCTTGTCCGCTCTCAATGGCGTTTCAATCGCTCTTGAACGCGTCTGACACGCTCTCCATCTCGATTCAGACGCTGCCGAAGGCGTGCGAGCCGCTGTCGATCGCGATCGAGAGACTCACAATCGCGTCTTTGAGGCGATGAAACGCATTTTGTCCCGTATGGATCGCGATTGGAACGCTTTCGAACGCGTCTTGTCCGCTCTCAATCGCGATTGGCAGGCTCTCGGCCGCGTCTTGTCCGCAATTGAGCTCGGTTCGGAAGCTCTCGGCTGCGCCTCGTCCGCTACTGAGCTCCGTTCCAAGGCGGCTCAGGGCGCGTCGTCTGCTTCGAACGGCTGGTCGAAGGCTCTCCGGCGGGTCCCGTTCTCGACGAGTCGCGTTGGGGGCGCTCCAGGCCACGTCCCTTCCGCACTCGATCGCGATCCCGAAGCTCACGACTGGGTCTTGTCGCCACTCGATGGGGATTCGCAAGGTCATGGGTGTGGCCCGCACGCAAAAAAAGGCAACCGGGAAGGTCATGGCCGAGCCACGTACTCGATGCGGGGGCTTCTTTGCCCGGACGCCGACTGACCGAGGGCTCTCGCTATAGAGCGTGTTCCCACCTAGCGTTCTATGTCTCGGGCTCGAGCCCTTACCCCACCAGCGACTTCACCGCTCGCACGATGTGGCTCGCCGTGATCCCCGCCGCGTCCATCAGCTCCTCTGGCGTTCCCGATGCGGGCATACCGCGCACACCGAGCTTGAGGACCACCGGAGGCTGGCCGGCCCACCCTCCTGATTCACTTCGAGAAAACGCCTCGAGAACAGCGTCCCCGAGACCGCCCTCGGGCCAGTGGTCCTCGACGACGACGATTCTTCCGCCCGTCGCGCGCGCTGCCTGATGCAGCGAATCCGCGTCAATCGGCTTCACCGAGTACGCGTCGACCACGCGAACGACGATGCCTTCGGCCTTGAGCTGATCGTGAGCCTTGAGGGCTTCGTGCAAGGTTATACCCGCGCCCACGACCGTCACTTGGTCTGCATCGGAGCTACGTACGACCTTGCTGCCGCCGATCGAGAACTGCTCGCCCGAAGGATAAAGGACCGGAGTCTTCTCGCGGGTCGTACGGATGTACGAAATCCCCCTGTGGTCGGCCATGAGCTCGACCAGCTTGGCTGCTTGATTGCCATCGCACGGGTACAGGACCGCGCTCCCGTGCACGGCGCGCATCATGGCCAGGTCTTCGAGCGCCATCTGCGACGGCCCGTCCTGGCCGATGGAAACGCCCGCATGCGATCCACTGAGCTTGATGTTGGCCCGCGAGATCGCAGCCATACGAATGAAGTCGTACGCGCGAGAAAAGAAGGCGGCGAACGTCGATGCAAAGGCGACGTAGCCGCGGACTCCGAAAGCGACGGCACTCGCAACCAGTTGCTGCTCCGCGATGAAATGCTCGAAGTAGCGATCCGGGAAGGCCTTCGCGAACACTTCCGCGTATGTGGAGTTACTGACCTCGCCGTCCAGCGCCACCACGTTGGCGCGCGCCGCACCGAGGGCCTTGAGCGCATCGCCGTACGCTTGCCTCGTGGCGATCGCGCCCGTGTAACTGGGCAGCTCAGCGCGCTTGAGCGTGGAAGCAGGCGTGCTTTGCGCGCTCTTGGGTTTTCGCACGTCTACGAGAATGTTCCGCACTCCCCCGAGCTGTTTGATGGCTCGCTCGGCTGCATCTCGCGGCAAGGGCTTTCCGTGCCAGCCCGGCTGGTTCTCCACCTCGGAGAACCCCTTTCCTTTGATCGTCTTGGCAACGATGAGCGTCGGCGCGGTGGCCTGCGCCTCGGCTTCCGCATAGGCCGCCTGAATCTGAGCGACGTCGTGGCCATCGACCTCAATGGCGTGCCACCCGAACGCCCGCGCCCGAGCCGCGTAGGCGCCGCTGTTCCAGCCCAGCATGGTCTCTCCACGCTGTCCGAGGCGGTTCATGTCCAAAACGCCCACGAGATTGTTCAGCTTGTAGTGCCCTGCCAGCTCGAACGCTTCGTAAATCGAGCCCTCCGCCATTTCGCTGTCGCCGAGGATCACCCATACGCGATAAGGCAGCTTGTCGAGATATTTGCCGGCGAGCGCGATGCCGACGCCGATCGGCAGACCTTGCCCCAGCGACCCGGTCGCCACATCGACGTAGGGCAAGACGGGAACGGGATGGCCCTCTATGCGACTGCCGAATTTACGCAACGTCATCATCTCGGCGTCCGAAATGGCGCCCGCGGCCTTGTAGACGGCGTAGAGAAGCGGAGCTGCGTGGCCTTTCGAGAAGATGAGATGGTCGTTGTGCGGGTCACGGGGCTTCGCGAAGTCGTAGACGAGGTGCTCCGAAAGAAGGACGGCGAGAAGGTCCGCCGCCGACATCGAGGAGGTCGGGTGACCGGATCCGGCCTCGGTCGTCGACCGAATGCTGTCTACGCGAAGTTGCTGGGCGAGTTCAGTCCACTGGCTGGGGGTTGGCATGGCAACGCTCTTTCCCCTAATGCCCACGCCGGTCGGCGTCCAGAGCGACACGCAACGCGCCGGCAAGGCCGATGTCGGAATCGAGCACGACAGCAACCGGAATGCGCTCCATGAACGAGGTGAAACGCCCCTTGTCGACGAAGGCTCTGTGAAAGCCTCCTCTGTCGAGCACCGAAAGCATGCGGGCCGCTATATTGCCGCAAACGAAGACGCCGCCGGCCGCAAGCGATTTCAGGGCAAGGTTGCCTGCCTCGGCGCCGTACATCGAAGCAAACAGGGCCATGGCGCGGGACGCCGCCTCGCTCTTGCCCGCGATGCCGAGCTCGGCGATTGCAGCGTTCCGGTCGACCGCGGCGTCGATGGCCTGGGCGTTCTCCGAGCTTTCTGCGATGCCTCGCGTTTGACGAAAGAAGTCGTGGATGTTCGCCAGTCCGTCTCCCGACAGGACTCGCTCCCAGCTCACGTGACCGAAGCGAGCGCGCAGAAACCGGTGGAGATCCACTTCCAGGTCGTCGCGCGGCGAGTAGTCGCTGTGCCCCCCCTCGCTCGCGCTCGGCACGTGACGCGCGCCGTCCCACACGAGAAATGCCTCTCCGAGTCCTGTGCCCGCAGCGATGACCGCAAGGTTGGCCCCTGCCCTCTTCGGCGCCCCCGCCCCGCCCAGCAGGTGCAGCATGCGACGGGGCGCGCCGAGCGCGCCCAGTGACAAGGCCACCAAATCATTGACGAGGGTGACCCGACGTATGCCGAGCTTTCGCGAGAGCACCCGAGCATCGATGATCCAGGGGAGGTTGGTCGCCTTGGACCTGCCGCGGACGACCGGTCCTGCAATGCCGAACGCGGCCGCACTGACACGCGGCGGTGACCGGCCGAGAAACGCCCGCACCACGGCATCCAGCGACGGGTACTTCCGACTCTCGAACGTCTCCTGTCGCACGGTACGCCGATGCGACGTGAGCAGCGACAGGCGCGCGTGCGTCCCGCCGATGTCACCGACGAGGAGCACCGGAGGCTTATCTTTTCGCCCGGTCCGCCGCATGAATTGCGCCCATGTGCGCTTCGTAAGTCTCGGAGAACGTGTGATGGCCGTCGCCGCGCGCCACGAAGTAGAAATAGTGCGTAGACGAAGGAGCCGCGACTGCCTCCAGCGATTTCGCGCCCGGATTGGCGATAGGCCCGGGCGGCAAGCCCTCGTGCGTGTACGTCGAATAGGGGTTGTCCGGATCGTGCTCGATCGCCGCCGTCGGTTTGCCCGAGAAGGCGGCGCACGAAGACGCTCTCTCGGGAAACACGACGCAGCCGTAAGCCGCCGTGGGATCACACTGCAAATGCTTTGGCTTGAAGGCCGGGTCGCGCAACCGGTTGAGAAACACGCTTGCAATGAGCGGCCTTTCGTCGTCCGCCCAAGCCTCCCTTTCGACAAGAGATGCAAGCGTCACCATGTCGCGAACACTCAAGTTGGCAGAGGTCATTACATCGGTCAGGGTCGCCGAATGCCCGCGCGAGACGATGTCCCAGCGTCGATCGAACTCGCGCTTCATATGGCGCACCACATCGCTAGCGTCGTCATCGAGCCAGAGATCGTACGTCGCGGGGAATAGAAACCCCTCGGCGCTGTCACCGTCGATGCCGAGTTCGTCCAGGAGCGCGGTATCCGTCGTCGCTTCGAGGAAATCACGCACGGAGACGATGTGCTTGTCTTGCAGCCGTCGCGCCATGTCGAACCGCGTCCATCCTTCGGGAAACGTGACGCGCGCACTGCCGCCCCCCGGACGGCGCTCGAGACGCGCCATAAGCTGGCGCGGGCTCGCATCATCGGTCAAAAGATGCGCCCCCTTGACGACCTTGCGCGCGCCGCCCGACGCTGCCACCCAAAGCGCGAAAATGCGAGGGTGCGCGACCAGGCCCTCCTCGGTCAGCATGGCGGCGAGCTCCTTGGCGCTCTGGTTGCGCGTAATGACGACTTGTACGACGCGCCCACCACCGGGTCCGCGCTCGGACGGATACAGAACGAACAGCCATGTCGACGCGGCGATTGCGAGAAGCATCAGGCCGAACAGCGTCCAGCTCCGCCACGACATGCGAAGCGCTCGACGTGCCGATGCGGGCGCAGCTCCTCCGGTGGCGGCGCGCTTGGCCCGGCGTCGGCGCCGCCTGCTACCGGTCGCTGGTGGCGCCACAGTCGAAGATTACTCCATGCGCCGCGCGTCGAGCCACGACTGCAGGATCGCGCAAGCCGCCGCCTCGTCTAGGCGGCGCCGGCTCCTCCGCCCTCGCACCCCGCTGTCTCTCAGAGCGCGCTTGGCCTGCTCGGTAGTCAAACGCTCGTCCCATAGCTCGACCGAGCGGCCCGTGGCATCGGCGATTCTCTGGGCCATGGCGCGGGCCCGGCGCGCCGCCATCCCTTCGCCGCCGCGCAATCCGAGCGGCAACCCCACGACGAATCGTGCAACGTCTTGCTCATCGGCAAGCGCTCGCAAGGAAGCGAGCAAGGCGCGCTCGTCGCGCGCTTGCAGGCACCCGCGAGGGTGGGCCAGAAGCCCCAGCTCGTCGTCGACGGCGACCCCCACGCGCACACTGCCGAGATCGAGAGCACACGTACGCCTCGAGCCAATCTGGCCAGTCTGGCGGGAGTGCCCTGAAGACATGGCGAACTCCTAGCGCGCGGGGCCCTCTCCGACCACATGCCCGACCACATGCGGCCTTGACCCGAACCGGCGCCAGGGGCCATAAGTCCGAGCTTCGATCGCTTGTCCGGCACCTCTCAAATGACCCAGCTTCGCGCAGTCAAAGGAATGAACGACGTGCTGCCCGACCAAATCGGCCGCTGGCATCGCATTGAACGGACCTTCGCGCGCACGATGAGCCTGCACGGGTTCCGTGAGGTACGCACGCCATTCCTGGAGCCGACACCCCTCTTCGTGCGAACGGTCGGCGAGACGACCGACATCGTCGAAAAGGAGATGTATACGTTCGAGCACCATGGCGAATCCTTGACGCTCCGCCCGGAGGGTACGGCGGGAGCTGCGCGCGCGTATGTCGAACACAACGTGCATGCCGCCGAACCGATGACGCGCTGGTGGTATGCGGGCCCGATGTTTCGCGCAGAGCGCCCGCAACGCGGACGATATCGACAGTTTTATCAGCTAGGCGCAGAAGTCTTCGGCGACGAGGGGCCCGGTTGCGAGGCCGAGGTGATCGACTTGCTTCTGCGCTTCCTGCAGGATCTGTCCATCCCCGGGGTCCGGGTGGTCATCAATTCGCTCGGCGGAGGGGCAACGCGCCTCCGCTACCGGCAGGCGCTGGTAGAACACCTCACGCCGCTGCTCGATTCTCTTTCGCATGATTCTCAAAGGCGGCTGCGCACGAACCCGCTTCGCATCCTGGATTCCAAAGACGAACGCGACCAGACCGCCGCGCTCGGCGCCCCGACGATCGACGCCTTCCTCGACGATGGCGACCGAGCCCACTTCGAGTCACTGCGAAAGTACCTCGACGCTCTCGGGACCACGTACACGGTCGAGAAGAGACTCGTGCGCGGTCTCGACTACTATACGCGCACGCTTTTCGAGATCACGGGTGCGCAAGAGAAACTCGGCGCGGGCAGCACGCTCGTCGGCGGCGGGCGGTACGACTCGATGGTCGCCGATCTTGGCGGTCCGCAAGTGCCAGCGTTCGGGTTTGCCGCAGGCATAGAGCGTCTGCTCATCGCGAGCGAGTTCGAGGTGGCAAGCAACGTAATCGATGCCCTGGTGGCGCCCCTGGGCTCGGAGGCGGCCACCGTCGGTCTCGGCCTCGCGCGCGATCTCCGGCGCGAAGGCATCCGTTGTGAAGTGGACACCCGAGGCAAATCGCTCCGGAGCCAGCTAAGGCGCGCGGACGCGCTCGGAGCTCGCATCGTGCTCATCGTGGGAGACAAGGAGATCGCCGAGGGCGTCGTGCAAGTAAAGGACCTCGATGCGCACAGCGAGGAGCGCATGCCCATCACCCAGGCGGTGCGAGTGGTCATCGACCGCTGCGTGGCGGCGTCCCGCAACGTTGACTCCCGTCCAAGCGCGGACTTCGCCAGAAACTCGTGAGTCGATGGGCAGAGCGTCGCTGACTCTTGCTCTCGTGGCGGCTCTCGCGGCGGCCCAATTGAGTTTCGCCGCGAGTGCCGGCGCGCAGATGCCGCCCGGACGCGGGTCACGACGCCCGCCCCCGCGACAAGCCGAACCCAAGTCGGCGCCAGGCGACGAGGATGAGGATCGCGGAATGCTAATGCGATCCGAGCCGGTCATCGCGCCGCCACAAGATCCGCTCTTGGTATCTCCGGAGACGAGCGAACGCATCGGTAGCGACTGGCAGCAAGGGCCTCCGTCTCCGGAAGGTCCTCTTCGACACACGCGGTGGTTTCCGTACTACGAAGAAAGGCGCGGCGATTATCGGCTTCGCCTCCTGCCTCCCCTATTCGTGGAGCAGACCCGCGGACTGCCCGACCCCACGCAAGTCCTCTACGGCGTCCCGAAGACAGAAGACACCCAGGGTCTCTACGGTCTCCTCTACTATCATCGCCGCTCACCTGCGCTCGATGCGGACGTCCTCTTTCCCGCTTTGTGGCGCGTTCGCGATGGTAGTAGCCACGTCCTCGTCGCGGGACCCCTTGTCCACCGCGAGGCGCCGCTCGCGCATGACAACTGGATATCGCCCTTGTTCTTCGAGGGCGCAAGGCCCGACGGAGGCTATTTTCATTCTCCGGTCCTCCTCACGACCTCGCACTGGGACCGGAACGGGACATTCACCATTGTGGGTCCTTACTTTCGCGACCGGTCCGGAAGCGATGTCGACACGGGCGTCGTGCCTTTTTTCTTTCACGGGGACAACGGGAACGTGGACGGGAATCGGCGCACGTACACGCTAGTTCCCCCGGCCCTCTATTATCATTCAGAGCACGAGATCGACAGCACTTCGATGACCGTTCTCGGGCCTGTCATTGCTCGCTCGAGCCCCAAGCGAGACGTCCTCGACGTCGCGCCTCTCTTCTTTCACATCCAAGGCAAGCCGCAAAGCGGTGGTGTCGCCGAGGCGCACACGACGCTCTTTCCGTTGTTTCACTATGGGTACGATCCAAATGAATCGCTCTTCGTCTTGCCCGGCTATTACCGCCGGGTCACTCGAACTTCCGACACAATGCTCAGTTTGTTTTACTCTCGGGCGGAGGGGCGCAGCGGCTCGACCGCGCTAACCGCCGTGGGGCCCGTCCTCCCGCTGTGGTGGAACTATACCGATAGGGACCTCGACGTTCACGCATGGGCTGCGTTTCCGTTTCTCTACGTGTCGAACAGCCCGGCCGGTCAAGATTGGTTGACCCCGCTCGTGGGACGATTCGCGACGTACGGCGAATCGACGACATGGTGGGTCGCTCCGACGTTCACGTTCACGACCGACACCCATGGGTGGGAAACGGATTTGCACCCCATCCTGTATGCGGGCCGTAGCGACGACTCGACGCACACCGTCCTGGCGCCGGTCTTCTGGGACTTTGCCAATCCCAAGAAACGCACGACCGTCGCTTTCCCGATTTATTGGCGCTTTGCGGATGGGGACGATGCGTCGGTTCTTCAAGTCGCCGCGAACACCCTTTACATGCAAAAGCGGGTTCCCGGCGGAGTTGATTGGCAATTTCACCTCCTGCCTCTCTTTTCGTACGGTGCGAGTCCAACGGGTTATTTCTGGAATCTCCTTTTCGGCCTGGCTGGATACTCGCACGACGGCGCCCACTCGGAGGTCCGAGCGCTGTGGATCCCCATCGGATTCGGCGGGGCACGCCCTTCGGTTGCAATGGAGAGATGAGATTCACAGGGAGACAGCGAGAAAGGGAGGATTTTGTGATTGCTTGTTCCCGATCAAATCTCCCCGCCTCTCTGTCTCCCTGTGAACTTAAATAAGGACGAATCGGGTGTTCGACTAGGGCCTGTCCTCGAATTGCGCTCCCGTAAACGTGCCCGTGCCCGTGCCCGTGCCCGGAAGTACGTCGCTACCAAAGCACCGCCTCGATGAAGTTGCGGTCGTCCTTGCCGCACCTCCGGCGCCGCGTTGCGTTTCCAGAATGGCCGCGACCTTCGACCACTGCCGCTCGTCGAGTTGCTCTCGAACCATCGCGGCTCCGCCATGGAGCACACTGGCCCTGCCATGGACAAGTTTCCTCCGCCCCCCGGGCACGGGCACGGGCACGGGCACGTTTACGGGAGCGGAGAATCAGTGACAGGCCCTAGCTAGAAGCTGGATCTCCTCAGGACCCTTGCTGCGGCGGCGAGGGAAGAGTCGATGTCGCGCTCCGTCGTGTCTTCGCCGAGGGAAAAGCGCACTGAGCACGTCGCCGCCTCGTCGTCCCCCATCGCTGCCAATACACTGGATGCCTCCATCGTTCCCGCGCTGCATGCGCTGCCTCCCGAGACGGCGATGCCCTCGAGGTCGAACGCCGCAACGAGCTCGGAAGCCTCCCAACCGGGAAAGGCGACGCTGGTCACGTGCGGTGCGCGAGGCGCCCCCAGGCCGTTGACGCGGGCCCTGGGCGCGAGTCGAAGAAGGCCCTCCTCGAGAACCGCTCGCAGACCCGACAGTTCGCGCCAGCGCGGGGGGGACCGGAAGCCGTGACGGGCGGCCACGGCGAACCCGGCCGCGGCGACCGGATCCACGGTTCCCGGCCTCAAGCCGCGCTCTTGGCTCCCACCGAGCAAGACCGGCGCGAGAGCAACCTCGGGCCGCGTCGCGAGCGCCCCTACCGCTTTCGGACCTCGCATCTTGTGCGCTGCGATAGCCCGTGTATCGGCTTCTTCGGCGACGTCGTCGCTCCGTCCGAATGCCTGGACCGTGTCGACATGCGTTGCCGCCCCCGCTTGTCGTGCGAGTCGGATGACTTCGCGTAGCGGCTGCAGCACCCCGGTCTCCGAATTCACCGCTTGGACCGCGACGAGGCGCACGCTCCCATCGGCGCATGCTCGCGTCAGGTCTTCCAGGTCGACGGTTCCCTCCGGATGCACGCGCAGCCAGCGCACGCGGGCGCGCCCTTCGCGTTCCAAGGCCTCGGCGACGCGGACTACGGAAGGGTGCTCGATCCGGCTGGTCACGAGCACGCCACTGGACGACGCGAACGCGCTCCGCAAGGCGAGATTGTTTGCCTCGGTCCCTCCCGACGTAAACACGACATCACGCGGGTCGCAGCGGGCAAGCTGGGCAACCGCCTCGCGCGCGCTCTCGACGCACGCGCGCGCGGTCCGGCCGTCCGCGTGAACGCTGGCGGGGTTTCCCCAGTTTGCTCGCGCCGCCTCGCTCATGGCATCGATCACCGCCGGAAGCGGAGGCGTGGTGGCGTTCCAGTCGAGGTAGACTCGGGTCATCTAGCGCTTCCTTTCATAGCGGGAAAAGTTCGTCTAACCTCGCGCTCCTTTGCGAATCCGCCGAGCGCTCGTGCTTCTTCTCTACGTGCTGATCGCCGTGGGGACCGTGGTGCGTATCCGCGAGCCATTTCTGCACAACCCGGTGGACAACCTCTTCAGCGATCCGGACAGACACTGGACCCACGCACGAGCGACTCTGGGCGCACCGCCATGGGCCGTCGTGGATCCTCCCCTTTTCCAAATGTGGCTGTCGCTCGCACAGAAGTGGTCGCTGGGGTTACCCCCACTGTTGGCCAGCTACGCGGGTTTGCTCTCGGCGGTCACGCCTTGGGTTTGGTTCCGCTTCCTGCGCGTATCGCTGCGCTCGCGCCTACTGGCGCTCTGCGGCTGGGTACTGTTCGCTTGGCTACCCTCGTGGATCGCGATCTTCAGCTACTTCATGACCGAAACCCTGTTTTTGCCACTCCTCGGCGCGAGCCTGTGGCAGACGGTTCGCTCGCGACGCTTGCGCACGACGTCCAGCTTTTGCGGCCTCGTGGCGTTGTGGATGGTCACCGGGCTGACGCGCGGCATCGCCATACCGCTCGGCGCCATGGCATCTCTTTGGGTATGGCTGCATCTCTCGAAAAAATTCGTCGCGACTTCGGTTTCCATCCTAATGGTTGCCTTGATGACGGTGCCGATCGCGATTCGCAATTACCATTTCTTCCACCTTTGGTCGCCGTTCGGAATCTCCTGGCCGGGCGACATATATTCCGAAAGCGGAGACCGAGACATCCACCTCGATCTCGTGATGCAGGACGGTTCGAATGCGAGCTACGGTTTCATGTCGCCATCGTTGTGCGAGAAGCCATTGGCTCCCCTATCCGATTGGGAACCGCGGCGCTCCGGCCTCTTGACCATCGCCATCGACACCCGCAAAGGGGATAAGGATTGGCAGGCTGCGTATCGGCGCAATGCGGTGGGGGGGCTCGAACGACTCAGGCTGCGCTGGGAAAACCTCGTGCTCGTCATGCTCGGTCCATCCTGGCCAGACAACAACAGGGACTATCTTGTTGCACGTGTGGAGCTGGGCATGCGCTGGATATGGCTGCCCCTCTTCTTGCTGACATCGATCGCCACGGTAATGCGTTGGCGCACGACCTTCGCGCGCCCGCTCCTGCCCATGGTCATCGGTGGGTGGTTTCTCGTCCAGGCCGTGTCGCTTTTCATCATCAACGAGGGGCGGTATCGGAAGCCGCTCGAGGGCCTCGTGATTGCGGAGCTCCTCGTTCTCTTGGACAACGAACGACGCATTTCTGCCTATCTCACGTAAGGCGTGCGCACCTTGCAACCGGGTCGTGCGCATGGCAAGGACTGGCGACTGCCCCCGTATGGAATCGATAGAGACGGTCACAAGACGCGCAGAAGGCTCCGCCCGGGGCGAAACCGCCAATTGGCATGATGCTTATCGGAACAAGGAACTCGTCGCGCGCCGCGCCTCCTCTCACAAGCGCAAACTGCGACGATTGAGCGCGCTGGATCTCCCGCGCTCGGCTCGGCTCTTGGATCTGTGCTGCGGGACGGGGGAAGCCCTGCGCATTCTGCACGCCGAGGGTTTCACCCATCTGTTCGGGTCGGACATTACGATCGACGAGGATTTGAGCCGCGAGCCGTGGGCTCGGCTGACGGCGTCCGACGCGTGCGCGCTGCCGTACGAAGCCAATGCGTTCGACGCCGTCATTTGCATGCACTCGCTGCACCACCTCGGAGGCGTCGTGCGAATCGGAAAGACGTTCGAGGAGTGCGTGCGAGTTCTCGCACCCGGCGGGCGCCTGATGGTGCTCGATCACTACGATTCGTGGCAACTTCGAACGGCGTTCTGGGGTTTGAAAAAGCCCTGGCTCACGTGGCCCACGGCCGGACTCCGCAATTTCCGGCTCCAACATGAAGAAGAATGGCCGTACATGTACGAATACCTCGACGCCTGGTTCGCGGTCCCGGCCATGCTCCGCGCGCTCCCCTGCGAGGTGGAAGTGCAGCGGCGCGGCGCCTTCTTCTTCTACTGGACCGGCCGGAAGCGTTAGAGCATCCCCTGGTCGCGACACCACTTGACCGCGGCTTGCATGCCTTCGTCGATGGCGAAGCGTGGTGCGTAGCCTAGCTGCTCGTGCGCCTTATCGATGGACACACCCACGTTCCAATTGGCTTCGCCGACGAGGTGAAGCGCTTGCTGGTACATGCCGAGCGTCGAGAGCAAGCTATCCATGTGGTAGGCGACGTTCGCGGCAACTTCGGGGAGCCGGACATACCGAGCTTCTACGCCGAGCGCGCGGGCCATCGCTTCGGTCACCTGTCGAGTCGTATAGGGCTCGCGATCAGCGATGTTGTAGACCTGTCCGGCCGCCGATTTTTTGGACAATGACAGCCGCAACGCTTGGACCAGGTTGTCGATATACGTAAGACTGCGTGCGTAATCTCCGCCTCCCACGAGGGGCATCCGCCCGCGCAGGATACGGCGATATACCTCCACGTGCCGCTTTGGGACCGGTGCACCGTAAAACATGCAAGGGCGCAGCACTATGCGCTCCATGGGCCCCGGCGCCTCGAAGAGCCAGCGCTCGCCGAGCCACTTACTTCGTCCGTAATGGCTGAGAGGCTTGTCCGGGTCGGACTCACGCACGAGGCGCTCGGGCGCGGTGGATTTGCCCGCCGCGGCGTTGGTGCTCACGTAGACGAACCGCTTTACCCCGGCTTTGGCCGCCGCCCATGCGAGGTTTCGCGTGCCTTGCGTGTTGATGGCGTAGTACTCCTCGATTCGGCGCACGTGCATGATAGCCGCGGCGTGGACGACCATGTCCGCCCGCGCGACAGCGCGTTCGAGCGATACGACGTCGAGCAAGTTGCCCCGTAGGATCTCGGCCTCGATCCCCCATCGATGCTTCGGCTCGAGATCGTCGAGAGAGCTCGACTCGCGGACGAGGCAGCGGACCCCATCCAGCCCGCTCATAGGCTCGCTTGCCAGCGAGCGCAAAAACGCGTCCGTGAGCCATCCCGGCACGCCGGTCACGAGCAGAGTCATTGGTATCCCGACTCCGTAATTCCTTGGGGAATCACGGACTCGGGATACTACCTCCGACCCTCGTCGGCTATCGCCGACGAGGGTCGAGGGGATGGTCTTGTGGGGGCTGCGCCCCCCTCCAGCGCGTTGCGCTGGAGTCCTCCCCCGCATCGCTTTCGCGAACGACTTCGCTCGCGCGAAGTCGCAGCGAGAGGCACGACGGTATCTTCTCTCTTTCTCCTGCGTCGTGCGACAGCACGACGTTCGCCGAAGGCGATGCGGGGGCTCGCCGCGTAGCGAACGCGGAGCGGCGAGGGGGCCGCTGGCACTAGACCGTCTCCTCCGACGTCGTCGGGCGAAGCCCGACGAGGGTCGGAGGTAGCGCGAGTCCTCGAATTGCGCTCCCGTAAACGTGCCCGTGCCCGTGCCCGTGCCCGTGCCCGGAAAGGCAAGCAACGTGAAGACCGGCGGTGCCGATTAGAGCGCATGGAGCTCGATCACGAACGACTCGACGTATACCACTTGGCGCTCGACTTCCTGGTCATGGCCAACGGCATCATCGAGGCGCTTCCAGTCGTCCTTGCCGCGCCTTCCGGCGCCGCGTTGCGTTTCCAGAATGGCCGCGACGTCCGGCCACTGCCGCTCGTCGAGTTGCGCTCGAACCATCGCGGCTCCTCCATGGCGCACACTGGCTCCGCCATGGACAAGTTTCCTGCCCCCTCCGGGCACGGGCACGGGCACGGGCACGGGCACGTTTACGGGAGCGCAATTCGAGGACACGCCCTAATTGCTCGCGTCGACCACCACCGCCGGCGCGCGCTTGGCGACCACCAGCGAGAA
>Ga0210409_10003488_pt1 | contig 17528 bp, 11 predicted proteins | sample IncBWH17MmetaG_FD_161649 | JGI IMG/M metagenome (GOLD analysis project Ga0210409, IMG submission 161649) | Forest soil microbial communities from Barre Woods Harvard Forest LTER site, Petersham, Massachusetts, United States - Inc-BW-H-17-M | ecosystem: Environmental > Terrestrial > Soil >... | reverse complement strand
GCCGAAACCATTGCGCACGTCGTCTATGCCGAGAATGCCTTGGAGGTCCATGTCCCCTTCTAGGGTCGCGGTGACCGAGCGCAGCTGAATGTTGCGGTTTTGGGCAATCGCGGCGATACCTGCGGTCAGACAACTTGCCAACCCAACTAAGACGTACTCGACCGGCGTGGCACCTTTGTCCTCGGAGGCGAAAATTTCCGGGTGGTCAGCATCGAAGGTAAAAGTTCTCTTGTGATGCTGTTCTTCCCCTAAGCCGTAAAAACCTTCAACCGTAGAGTGACTGTGAGTGCCATCCTTCCATTCGCAGGCGGCGCGCCATTTAAACTGCGCAGCAGCAGGAGCTTTAGTAAGCTCTTCACGGGCAGCAAGCAAAGCTGCGACGTTCACGCCGTTATTAGCAATGCTCCTAGCATCGGCCATCGGTACCCTCCATAGGTGCGGTTGATGAATTTCGATCCTATTCAATATAGCATTGAGGAATTATCCAAATCAGTGAACTATATCTCAATCCAAACCTGCTCCTTCCAAACCTGCAGGGAAAATTTCCCTTATTTTCAGGTCTCCTGCGAATTTGCCGCCGTCGACGCGCGCCCCATGCGGACCATTCGGTCCCCCAAACACATGCCCCACCATTGCGAACAGGATCGGACAACATTCGACCAATTCGACCATTCCGCGCGTTCGGACGTATTGCAACCACGCAGCGCTCATGTCGCCGATTCGTCGAGCAACGACTTGGCATCTTTCAGGTCGAGCGTGTCGAAGCCTTCGGTGAACCAGCCGTAGATCGGAGCGAGCAGTTCGCGGGCCTGCTGCGACTTGCCCTGAGAACGCCATAGCCGCGCCATGCTCATTGCGGCGCGCAGCTCCCAGGATTTTGCTTGCTGCTGACGCGCAACAAAGAGTGCGCGATCAAAATATTTTTCTGCTTTTTCCGTATCCGGCGCGAGCGACTTGAGTGCAATTTCCCCAGCAATGCGGTGTACCTCGGCCTCGCACCATTTCTCCTTCGACTTTTCTACTTTGTCTATCGCGTCGTCAATGCAACGCCTCGCATCGTCAAGCTGATCAAGTTCCGTGTAAGCCATTGCCAAATTCCACAGATACCGCGGTTCATAAAGAGTTGCTCCAATTGACCGAAGTGAGGTCATCCCCGATGTGATCGCCCGAACTGCATCCGAGGCATTTCCGGTTAGTGCAAAAAGCCAACCGCGCTGTAAGGCTCCAAGTGCTTTCCCTTTTTCGTCTGCCAAGGCGGTGAGCTCGTCGAGCTGCGCATGTGCAGCGGCGTAATTTCGGCAGAGGATGTAGCAAGTAGCTGCGCGGGACAGCGCATACACCAATGTGGTAGCGTGGCCAATCTCGCGCGCATTCTTGACTGCGCGCTCGGCGTCATTGCGTGAAGCCGCGGGATAACCAAGTTGCCAAACACAGTTCGAACGAAACGACAAGAGGGTCACTCCGACATCCCGGCCAGAACGCGTCGTAAGCGGACGGTGTTCAGCAGGATCATAAATAGCGAGCGCCCGGTCGTAGTGCTCTTTGCCATCCAAAAGGTCACCCGTGAGCGCTAGAACATTGGCGAAAGCGACTTCAAGTTTGATCTCTTCGCGACGCAAAGCCGGCGTGACCGGCAAGGTCGCGATCTGGTTAAGCGCCCGTTTGAGCTGCTCTGCGCCTTCAAGAAGCGCGGATCGCGCCAGTGAGCGCTGTCCCGCTGTGCCCCACCATTCGACAGCGGCTTCGGTCAGCCCCGCTTCCGTGAAGTGGTGAGCGATTAACTCCGGCTCGGCTGCAGCAGTGGCAGTAAACTGATCGCGCAGAATCTCACCCGTGCGGCGGTGCAAAGCCTGCCGACGGCTCTTGAGCAAGTTCTCATGGGCCGCATCCTGAATAAGCGCATGCTTAAAGCGGTATTCGGATTCCGGCGGAAGACCCTGTACCAGGAGTATGTCAGCCTCCGCCAACCGTTCCAGCGCCGTCTGCAGTGCTTCGTCCTCCATTCTGGCGACGGCGCGGACGAGCGGGTAGGAAAAGCCGCGCCCGATTACGGCAGCGATCTGTGCCACCTCACGGGCAGGTCCTAACCGGTCCAACCGCGCGGTCAATGATTGTTGCAGCGTCGGCGGGATTGCCTGAATGCCGCCCTGCTCATTGCGCTCCAATAGGAGCCGTGTGACTTCCTCGATGAACAGCGGCACGCCGCCCGTGCGCTCGGTTACGCCTTCGATCACCTCCTTCGCCAGTGCGTGGCGGGCCGCAAGCTTCTCCACCATATGTCTAACCTGACAACGGTCGAGCGGCACCAGCGAAATCGCACTATGGTGAGAACGCGCGCCCCAGGGCGGCCGGAACTCCGGCCGGGCAGTCAGCAGAACGAACAACGGCGCCAGCGCGCCGCGCTCGGCGATGCCACGGAAGAGGTCAAGCGTTGTCGGATCGGCCCAATGCAGGTCTTCAAGGGTCAGCACGACTGGCTGCGCGCGGGCGCTGGCCATTACCCAATTCGTCAGTGCCGCCAATTGCCGGTGGCGCAATTCCTCGGGCGCTAAAATTGGCCTGCGTTCGGGCGGGAGCGGAATGTCGAGTAGCGGCGCGAGCAAGGGAACGTTCTCGGCCGGATCGAGCTTGATCAGCGCCAGGGTGTTCTCCAGGTCCGAGAGCTGCCGTTCCGCCGGTACATCGGGACCGCCAAAGCGCTGGCGGCCCCATTCAGCGATCGGGTGCAGCGGCGTGTTCTGCAAAAGCTGCGAGCAGCCCCATTCGGCCCAGGTGTGCGGAGTGTCGCGCAGCCGCGCATGGAATTCTTCAATGAGGCGCGACTTGCCGATCCCGGGTTCGCCAACAATCAGCACCAATTGGCCGTCGCCCTGCCGCGCCCGCTCCCAGCGCCGCATCAGCATGGCGATTTCCTCGTCGCGACCCACCAGCGGCGTGAGACGGCGTTGCCCGGCACGGCGTCCGCCGCCGCTTGCCCGCACAAGGCGGAATAGCGTCACTGGCTCAGGCACGCCTTTGAGTTCGTGGCTGCCGCGCTCCTCGGCGACAAACAAGCCGGCGATCTGACGCTGGACCCTCGCTGTCACGACGACGGTGCCTGGCTCAGCTAACGCCTGTACCCGAGCCGCGACGTTGGGCGCATCGCCATAAATCTCGCCCGCCGCGTCGATCACGACCGCTCCGGTTTCAATCCCGATGCGGGCGTTGAGCGCTGGCTTGCCAGTCTCAGTATTCTTGCGGTTCACCGCAGCTAGCGCCCGTTGAATCGAGAGCGCGGCCCGCGCCGCGCGTTCGGCGTCGTTCTCCTGCGCCACCGGATAGCCAAATAGCACCATTAGCCCGTCGCCCAACTTCTTGGCGACATGGCCGCCCATCTCGATCACGGCGGCGCAGGCGGCATCGAGATAAGCGCTGACGAGGTCGCGCCACTCCTCGGCATCGAGCTGGGCGGAAATGCTGGTCGAGCCGACGAGATCACAGAACATCACTGTGACATAGCGGCGCTCACCGCTGACCTCAGCCGCGGCGGAGATTGGCGGTGGTGTTGCGGTCGGGATTGGCTCTGACGCGACGGGTGTGCGACCCGGTGCTGCAGTTGCTCTGGCGGCCGCGGCTGGTGCGTTCGTCTCGATACCGTCGATGTCGGCAATCGCGCGCAGCATTTTTCGGCGATCACCGAGGACGACGCCAAGCTCTTTCAGGTCCTGATCGGTCAGTTCGCGAAGTACCGAGAAATCAATGCGGTTTTCAGCAAACCGCTGGGCGTATTCGGACATACCGAGCTTTTCGAGCCAGTCGGCAATTTGCTGCATCGCGGCCCCGACGCTTACCTTGCTCGCCAGAAGAATTGCCAGTTTATCCTTTTCAACTTCGCATCGTCACCTCCGTTAAATAGGTCTCGGTTACTGACCTACAGAAGCTCGCGACTCTTCTGTTTCCATTTTGGTCGATACGTCAGCTACCGCTGAACTTGGCAGCGATGCGGTGGATGTCGACACTAAGTCAAAAGCGCCATTTCGAAAGTTGGCCAGTCACTTCCGGTCCGCATCCGATGCAGGGTTGGACGCCGGATTTTATCCCCCAACTCACTGACGACGCGGTCGCAATGAAGGTCATCGATCGCATCTTGCCGATCTCCGGCCCCGGCGCCATTCGCAGCAGCAAGGCCCTTGCTACTCAGGAGGGCATCTTCGTCGGCATTACCTCTGGTGGGACCTTCGCCGGCGCGCTAAAGATTGCAGCCGAGGCGGAAAAAGGAGCGAACATTCTCTGTATGCTTCCTGACACCGGCGAGCGCTATTTGAGCACGCCTCTTTTCGCTGATGTGTCGGCAGACATGAATGAGGAAGAGCTTAAGATCTCACGCTCTACGCCGAGTGCCCAGCTCAATCCTTGAGCAGTCATCACTAAACGATCGAGTAACGGATGTTGGCTATTTCGGCTCGGATTATAGCGACGGACGCGGCGTTCAAGGCGGTGAAGTCCTTCGTTTTTAACTCACGCTATGCTGAGCGCAGGCTTGAGCCCGGCATATGTGACTTCACCTTCGGCAATCCACACGAAATGCCACTTGAAGGTATCGTCAACGCGATTCGGGAGCGGGCAATCCCACACGACAAGAACTGGTTCGCCTATAAGACGAGTGAGCAGGAGCCACAAGCCTTTGTCGCTGAGCGGGTCGGCCGCGAGCTCAACCTTACCTTTGAACCGGCAGACATTGCGCTGACGGCCGGTGCATTCGCTGCCATCATGGTCGCCTTTCGGCTTGTGGTCGACGCAGGTGACGAGGTCATCTATTCGGAACCGGCATGGTTCTGCTATGAGCCGATGCTGTTGGCCGCCAATGCCGTGCCGCGGAAGGTCAAGCTACAGGCGTCGACGTTTGATCTCGATCTAGCTGCGGTCGAAGCTTCAATCGGACCCAAGACACGGCTCGTGATCGTTAACACGCCCCACAATCCAACCGGACGTATCTACAGCCGTGGGTCACTTGAGGCTCTGGCCGATTTGCTTGAGCGTGCCTCGACCAGAATTGGCCACCGAATATTTCTCTTGTCGGACGAGCCTTATCGAAAGTTGCGTTTCGACGGGCGCGATTTCACGAGCCCGGCGGCGCTGTATCCATGGACACTTATCTCCTACAGTTATGGCAAGGTGCTACTCGCACCGGGACAGCGGCTCGGTTATCTCGCTATATCGCCCTTGATGCCACCTGCGGATCGGCATGCTCTTCGGAGTATGATGTTTCCCGCCCAGATGGCCCTCGGTTGGTGTTTTCCTAATGCCGTGATGCAATACGCGATTCCCGACCTTGAAAATCTCGCGATCGACCAAGTGTCGCTTACGCGGCGGCGCGACCGGTTTATGGCGACGCTCCTGAGTGCCGGATATTCAGTCCTTGTGCCTGAAGGCACATTCTACCTTTGGAGCAAGTGGGCGGATAGTGATCCACAGAGACAATGGAACGCGCTAGCAGATCGTGATGTCTTTGTGCTGCCCGGTAGCATGATGAATACGCCCGACTACTTCCGAATAAGTCTGACGGCATCCGATGAGATGGTTGAACGGGCGCTCCCAGCATTTATCGATGTGGCATGACGGGCAGGTAAGCAGTTCGCGTTGGCGCCTGCCTGAATCTATCGAGCACTCCTTGAGGTCCGCTCAGGGTCATTCGGGACTGAGCCACCCAGCACGGCTCGCCCATTGATGTCCGCTTCACCACCAAAAGCGACCTCGTCGCTACGCTCCATGCGAAATGTCGCGAAGGGCCACAAACGGACTCGTGCACTGCAACAAATTCGCGGAAATTCGTTTGCGTAAATCTGATCTCAAGTGCCAAAGGACGTAGCTGGTTCGAAATTGGTAGTCAGGCGTGCAGCTCATCGAGCAACGCCGCTGCCTCTTTCAAATCGAGCGTGTCAAATCCTTCGGTGAACCAGCCGTAGACCGGAGCAAGTAGTTCGCGAGCTTGTTGTGGTTTACCCTGCTCACGAAGGAGCCGCGCCATACTCATCGCCGCGCGCAGCTCCCAGGATTTGGCCTGCTGTACGCGGGCAATTACGAGGGCGCGGTCGAAATGCGCTTCTGCTTTTGCTACATCGCGGTCCGGCGACATCAGGGCGATTTCGCCGCCGATGCGGCGGACCTCGGCCTCACACCATTTTTCCTTGCTCGTTTCCACCGTGGTCATGGCTTCGTCAATGCAGCGCCAAGCGTCGTCGAATTGGCCGAGCCCTGCATGGACCCTCGCCAAAAATGACAAATACCATGGGGTCCACCCCGTGGCCCCGGTCGACCGCCATCCGCTGATTCCCTCGGTGATCACGTCGGCGGCGCTTGTGGCTTTGCCGGTCGCGGCCAGCAGACAACCTTGGGTCATGGTCCCGTACGCCTTCCAGAGCAACGCGCCCTTTTCGTCCGCCAGTGCTACAACTTCGGAGGACCGCGCGCTCGCTCCGGCGTAGTTTCCGCAGTGGATCAGGGTCAACGATGATGTGGCTAGCGCATGAATTAGCGTGGCGGCATGATCGATCTCGCGTGCGTCGTCGATTGCGTGGTCTGCATCTGCGAGCGCGGCCTCGGGATAGCCGAGCAACCACAGAGCCAGCGACCGCCGAGATCGGACCGCCGCCCCGAGGTCCACGCCAAATCGCGTCGCGTGCGTGCGGTGCTCGGCGCGGTCGTAGAGCGCGATGGCGCGATCGAACTGCGCGCGACCCGGCGCGATGTCCCCCGTCAACAGCAGGGCGGTTCCCATGAGGCGATGCCCGATCGCAAGCGGGACGGTGGCTCTCTTCTCCTCTGCGAGCGCCAGGAACTGCGCCGCAAGGTCGCGCAGGGCGTCACCGTTGAACGCATATGCGTTCGAGGCCCAGACAGCGTGAAGGAGCGAGAACAGCAGCAGCGGGTCTTCGGGCGGCTCGCCAAGTGCTTCCGCCCGCGCTATCAAAGAGCGCGCCTGATCGAGCGACGCTTTGGTCTCGGGCGCCGCATATCCTTTGGTGTGCATCAGAGCGTTCACAAGCGCGACCTGAAGCTTAATCTCTTCGCGGCGTCGGGCTGCCGTTCCAGGCAACGCCGCAATGTGGGCAAGCGCGCGGCTCAACTGAATCGCCGCCTCCAAAAGCGCCGAACGCTCCAGCGACCGCTGTCCCGCCTTCCCCCACAGGCCCGCGGCCTTCTCAATCAACCCGGCCTCGGTGCAGTGACGAGCCAGCAGCTCTGGCTGGCTCTCGGCGATTTCCGTGAATTTGCTTTCGAGGGCTTCCACGATCCGGGCGTGAAGCGCGCGTCTCGGCTCCCGCAACAGTGTGCCATAGGCCGCGTCCTGCACGAGGCCATGCTTGAACAGGTAGGTCGCATGGGGCGGTACGCCCTGCCGAAACAGCAGACCGGCCTCGATGAGCCGGTCGAGCGCCGATGCCAGCTGCGCCCCGGTTGCGCGAACCACTGAAGCAAGCAGAGCGTGGGAGAACTCACGGCCGATCACCGCCCCAATCTGCGCCACCTCCTTAGCGGGACCGAGCCGGTCGAGCCGCGCCATCAGTGAGGCGTGCAGGCTTGCCGGAACCGCAACGGACGGCGACGGAGTGGCTGCAACCGCGCGCTCGGCCGCTCCCTCGCCAACCGCTTCGAGCACCGACTTCGTCATTTCCTCAACAAACAATGGAATGCCGTCTGTGCGTTCGATAATGTCCTGTCTGATGCCCGCCGCCAGCGGCTTATTGCCGGTGACGCGGTCGATCATGGCAGCGATTTCGCGCTCGCTGAGCCGGTTGATAGTGAGGGTAGTAACATGAGGCCGTCCAATCCAGGGCGGTTCAAATTCCGGCCGATACGTAACAACCAGCAACACGCCAAGGGTTCTTATTCGGTCGACGGTTCGACCGAGCACTTCCAAGCTCGTGGGGTCAATCCAATGCGCATCCTCGAAAATTATCAGAACCGTATGCTGGCTTGCCAATCCCGCAAGCTGTGCGGTCAGGGCTTCTAGGGTTCTTTGCCGGCGCTGCTGCGAGGTCAGGTCTAGCGGTGGATAGCGTCCATCGTTCGGTAGTGACAGCATGTCGGCAAAAAGCCCCGCGTCCTCGCGTGCCGTAAAACCTTGCGCCAGCACAGCATCGAGTTTGTCGAGCTTTGCACGCGCCGTGTCGTTGTGCAAAAACGCGGCGGCGCGTTCCATTTGCCTGATGATCGGATAGAGCGCGCTATCGGTGCCTTGCGGCGAGCAGAAATAATGCAGTCGCGTGTGCGGTTCGCTGACGAGTCGCTCCAATAGCGCCGCAGTGAGCCGCGATTTGCCGATCCCGGCCTCACCGGATAGCAGCACCACCTGGCCTTCGTCGGTCTTGGCTCTCGCCCAGCGGCGCAACAGCAGTTCAAGCTCTTCTTCGCGCCCGACGAGCGCAGTGAGGCCGCCGGCGTGCATTGCCTCAAAGCGGCTCTCCGCAGAACTTGCCCGTACGGCCGCGAACACTCGCACCGGACCGACCATCCCTTTGAGCTCCTTGGGCCCCACGTCCTGCAGCTCGAAGAGATTGCCCAGCAGCCTGCGCGTGGCCTCTGCAATGACAACTGTGTTCGGCTCGGCGATGCCTTGAAGGCGTGCCGCAAGGTTTGGCGTCTCGCCGACAATGTCGTGCTCCTGCGCTTCGCCAGACCCCAGAAGATCCCCGACTACCACCATCCCGGTGGCAGCCCCTACCCGCACTTGTAGGGGCTCAGGAGCCGCGAGCGTGGCGACCGCATCGATCAGCGCGAGGCCGGCCCGAACTGCCCGCTCGGCGTCATCCTCATGCGCTGCCGGATAGCCGAAATAGATCAGCACCCCGTCACCCATGTACCTGGCGACGAAGCCGCCGAAGCGGCGCACGGTGTCGGCGACGCACCTCTGGTAGGCGGAAATGACCTCGCGCAGGTCCTCTGGGTCCAGACGGGTGGAGAGCGCCGTCGAACCGACGAGGTCCGAGAACATTACGGTCACCTGGCGGCGCTCGGCAGTGTCCTTGGCGGCTTCCTCTCTTGGCGGAGCAGCGTCGGATAGCGGCGTTGGTCCGTGCGTTTCGGCTCGCAAGGCAGCGATGGCGTCGAGCAGCTTACGGCGATGCCCGACAGATCCGACACCAAGCTCCTTCAAGTCCTCCGTCGTCAAACTCGGGACGATGGTGTCGTCGACGTTATTCTCGCGGAATGCCGCCTCATACTGTTCGAGGCCGAGCTTCCGCAGCCAAGCTCCGACATCCATGGTGGCGCCCCTGCTCGCCATGATCCTAGTCGAGGCGGCCTATCTGGGGTAGCGCCTTTTCGGCATCCGCTTTTGGCTCGCCGCCACCACGCCGCCCCAGCCCGCCGCTCGGGTCGACGCGGCGCTCGCGGAATTGGGACAGTAGCCCCACAAGGTAAGCAATCACGTCAATCAAGCATTTGGTCGCCGCCCCCGGTGGAAGGGCGGCGATACAATTCATCACGCCATCGAGCAGACGGTCCCGCTACGCCTGAGGCCTTGATTGCAGGCTCGCCAGCTCGCGAGCGACCTTGGCGTCATGCGCCGCCTCGTCGGCCCGTGCCACTGCCGGGCTCCAGCGCCCGCGCATCACGAAAATGGTTGCGATAAACACCACCACGCAAATGATGCACACCGCGTACCAAATGCGCCATTCGCCCGGGGCGGCCTCTGCGGCCGCCTGGATCGCCCCCATTTGTGCCAATAACTCTGGTGGCGGCGTGAGATTCGCTGCTAGGGCCTGCTTATAGGCCGCGATATAGAAGGGCGCCGCCACCAGTGTGTCTACCGATTTCACAACCAGCGGCAATGCGATAAAGCACACGGTCACCACAAGCCGTAACAGCCAGCCCCAAACCGCGAGCCCGGTCGCAGTCAGCGCCGGATTGCGCGCCTCCACCGTCTCGGTGAAGCTTGCCATCCAGCTCACATAGGCCAGCCCCCCGAAGATCGATTGCGCGCAGAGGATGAGCGCCAGCTTGGTGAAGCTTGGATGCTGCCCCGCTTGGGTGAGGTAAAGATAGATCGCGACCGCACAGCCGATGCCGCCTACCAGCATGAACGGTTTGCGTACCCGGAAGTGATCCGAGAGCAAGCCACCGACAATTAGCGCGACGGCATTGGCTCCCCAGCTCCAATTTCCGAGGGCGTTCGCCTGCTCCACTGAAAACTGGAACATGGTCACCAGATAGATCACGCCGAAGGCCACTGCCGTGTAGTAGAAGAACAGCAGCAGCGACACGCCAAATGCCGATGCGATCACGTCCAGATGCAGCATCTGCCGCCATGGGTTGCGCAAGGAGGCCTCGATATCGAGCCCCTTCGCCTTCAGCTCGATGAGCACCCGGTCGCGCTCGCTAACCATAAGCTGGTCGCGAAGCGCTGGTGCAAGCTCGCGCAGGAACAGGAACGCCAATACGAACAATACAAGGCAGATCGCGCCGCAAATGTAGAACTGGCTCTGCCAAGTCTGGTAGGCGGGCAGGGACACTGTGATAATTGCGCTTACCGTCAGGCTGCCCAATACCGGTCCCAAAGTCCAGAACCCCATCGCAGTCGCGCGTCCGACCTGCGGCGAGAAATCGCGGATCAGCGCAGGCGTCGCGACGAGAGCGATGCCTTCCACGAATGAGATCGCGCCGAAGGCAAGCGCAAATCCCAGCGGACTCGTGACGTTCGGGGTCCAAAAAGCGGTGATCAGCGCCACCAGCAATAGCCCATAGACCACCAGATTTGCACGACCGAAACGGTCGGCTAGCCCCGCGATAAGCGATGCGAAGGCACCCAGGAGACCTCCCGCGGCGAGTATGTACACAAAAATCGAAAACGGCATGTGCAGCTGCGGCAACATCAGGGTTGCCACGCCTCCGCCCACATAGAGTGCGTAGTAGAGAGCGATCGTGATTGCCACCACCAGCAGTAGCTGCCGCAGCCGCTGTGCGCGTTCTGGATAATGAGCATGCTTGCGATTCCAAACCGCAAACCCAGGCCGCGCCTGTGGCGTTACCGTCGTTGAAGACATTTTCAATCCTCCTCCCCGTTTCCATTCCCCAATCGTCACTTTGCTTGGCTCGACCAGTCACGAGTTCATCGGCGTGATCCAAGTGGATGGCTGGAATTGCCGATTGTTGCGCCGGCTCGCCTGCGACCAAGCCGTCGCCGCCAATCACCGAAAATGAATTCGCGTCGCCTTTGCCCTCGCACTAACATCGCGCTCAACCAGATGGATTACAGCAGGAAAATGCCAGCAGCGGAATAGGTCTCCATGGCTTTTGCACCGGTCCACCCAACTTGCAACTGCACTCGCGAGAGGTCTGTGGCTCCGATTGACCAATAATTACGGGTCAACGGTTATGGCTTTAACCCCGGACTTTTCGTAACATCTTCGCCTTTTCGGGTGGGGGTCCTTGACGATGACAGGCAACCAACCGCGCCGTAAGATCGTCGCGATTCTCGCAGCCGATGTTGTGGAATACAGCCGCCTAGCGGGTACCGATGAAGACCGCACGCTGGCGCGGCTCAGGGCGTTGCGGAGCGATCTCATCGATCCGAGCATAGCAATCCATCACGGGCGGGTAGTAAAGCGCACTGGCGACGGGGCTCTGGTCGAGTTTAGCAGCGTTGTCGACGCCGTGCGTTGTGCCATCGAGGTTCAGAACGGCATGATCGAGCGGAATGCGGGGCTGCCGCCCGAGCGCCGCATCGAATTTCGGATTGGAATCCATCTCGGCGACGTGGTCGAGGAGAGCGATGGCGACCTTATGGGCGATGGAGTAAACATCGCTGCACGACTGGAAGGCATCGCAAAGCCCGGAGCGATCTGTATTTCCGAAGATGCTTATCGCCAGGTTAAAGCGCGGCTCGACCTGGTGGTTGGCGATCTCGGCGAGCAGAAACTCAAGAACATTGCCGAGCCGATCCGGGCGTATTCGCTCGAAGTCGGAAAGCCGGCGCGGGCTAGTCCGGACTCGGTCACCACACCGCCGCAAGCGTCCATCGTGGTGCTGCCCTTCGTGAACCTCAGCGGCGACCCGGACCAGCAGTATATTGCCGACGTCCTGACCGAGAATCTCACGACCGGTCTAGCACGTATCGAGGGCACGTTCGTGATCGCGCGGAGCACCGCCTTCACTTATAAAGGCAAGCCGGTCGATGTGAAGCAGGTCGGCAAGGAGCTTGGCGTGCGTTACGCCCTGGAGGGCAGCGAGCAGCACAGCCACAACAAGATACGGGTAAACGCACAGCTCATCGACGTCGCAACTGGGGCGCATCTTTGGGCCGATCAGTTCGATGCGCCACGATCCGATCTCTTCGAGGCAGTCGACCAGATTGTCTGGCGGATCGCGCGGACCCTGCAAATAAAACTGATCGCAGCCGATCTCGCCCGCGCGTCGCGCAGCCGTCCGAACAATCCTGACGCCCAGGATTTGGCATTGCGTTGCAAGGCTGCTTTTTTCAATAATTCCGGCCCCAGCGATGTCGTCGCCGCGTGCGAGCGCTCGCTGCAGGCAGACGGGCATGACGTCTTCGCGCTGAGTGCGTTGGCATTTTTCATCGCGGTGTCGGTCATCACCGCGCAGAGCGTCGATCGGGAGGCAGATCTCGAAAAGGCGGAGGAACTCATCTCGCGGGCGCTTGTCCTGGACGCCGACAGTGGCATCGCACATTTCGCTAAATCCTGCGTGCTCACGGGGCGTAATCGTCACGAGCAGGCCCTCGGCGAGGCAGAACGCGCCCTCGCCTTGAGCTACGACTACATCGGCGCAAATTTTGTCCGTTGCCTGGCCAACGGCTGTCTCGGCCGGCCGGATCTCACGCTTGAGTTCGCGGACGAGGCCATCCGCCTCAGTCCGCGCGATCCAGCGCTCTGGATTTTCTATCACTACAAGGGATGGGCGTTCTTCATGAAGCAGCAATACGAGGCGGCCATTGATTGGGTGCTCCGCAGCCGGGCGGAGCACGTCGATCCCTTTGCCGATCTGCTGCTCGCGGCGGCGTTCGCGCTTACCGGCCGCCCGGCCGAGGCGAAGAAGGCGCTCGATCACTATCATGCGTTACCTCTGGTCAAAACTACAACGATTGCCCAATTGCGCACGCTGCAGTTTGCACTGGCGGACAATCCCGAGTGGATTGCTTGGAACGAGAGGTTCTTCGACGGGCTGCGCAAGGCCGGCATGCCGGAGAGTTGAGTACAGCCCAGGCAGCGAAAACCCTCCCTTTGGACAAACGATGGCTCTTAGGTTGACGACGACACGCTTGCCAGCTCACACTGGTCGCCAAAAGGTTGGCATTGGGGCACGCATGTCAGACCCTATGGCAGTCAGCCGACGCCTCGTCGCAGTCTTCGCAGCAGATGTGGAGGGCTACAGCCGTCTCATGGGCGCTGATGAGGTTGGCATCCTTAGGAGACGCGCGATCTCCGGTTTCGGCGCGTGGAAAACTTCGCATTGTGCCGGAACTACCTGCGCCTCGCGCGCTCTTGCTTTAATGCGGCCTAGGTTCGGCTTCACGATTCCTTCGAACCCGCCTAACGTCGGGACGCGATAAGTTCCGGGAGAAACGATCATGGCTACGACTGGGCCAGCATCGGCAGAAGTCGCTTCGATAGAAGACACCAGCCTGCTTGCGTTTTATCGCGACATGAACGCAGCGGAGCGTCACACGTTCTGGGCTTGCGCGTCCGGCTGGGCGCTCGACGGCATGGACTTTATGATCTACCCACTCGTGATCGGCACCATCATCACGCTGTGGAAGGTCGATCCCGGCACGGCGGGCCTCGCCGGCACGGTGACGCTGCTGGCCTCCGCGGTCGGCGGCTGGCTCGGCGGCTACGTCGCCGACCGCATCGGGCGCGTCAGGACGTTGCAGTTCACGATCCTCTGGTTCTCGTTCTTCTCGCTGGTCTGCGCGATCGTACAGAATTTCGATCAGCTCCTGATCGCCCGTGCATTGCTGGGCCTCGGTTTCGGCGGTGAATGGGCCGCGGGCGCGGTGCTGATGGGCGAAGCGATCCGCCCGCAATACCGCGGACGCGCGGTCGGCTCGGTGCAATCGGGGTGGGCAGTCGGGTGGGGCCTTGCAGTGCTGGCACAGGCGATCCTGTTTTCCTATTTGCCCGCGGAAACGGCGTGGCGCTGGATGTTCGTCATCGGCGCGCTGCCGGCACTTCTGGTATTTTATCTGCGACGCTACGTCACCGAACCAGAGATTGCGGCAGCCACCCGCGCGAAACAGATAGCGTCGGGCGATCACCCTCCATTGTGGGATATCTTTTCCGGTCCGATCCTCAAGACCACCATCCTGGCATCGCTGATGTCGACGGGATGTCAGGGCGGCTATTACGCGACCACATTTTGGGTGCCACGTTTCCTCACCAGCGAACGCAACCTCTCGATTGTCAGCTCCACAGGCTATCTGTCGGCGCTGATCGTCGGCTCGTTTATCGGTTATCTTGTTGGCGCGTGGCTTGCCGACCGCATCGGCCGGCGCAACCTGTTCTTGATCTTTTCGCTCGGCGCCATTGCCGTGGTGCTGCTCTACACTCAATTGCCATTGACCAACGAGCTGCTGTGGGTACTGGGCTTCCCGCTCGGGTTTTTCGCGTCGGGTTATTTCTCCGGTGTCGGCGCGTTCCTCACCGAGCTATACCCGACAAGACTTCGCGGCTCCGGCCAAGGCTTCTGCTACAATTTCGGCCGCGGCATCGGCGCGCTGTTTCCGTTTCTGGTTGGTGCGCTGTCGGCTTCGACATCGCTCGCCAACGCGATTGCGATCTTCGCGGTAGCAGCCTACGGCGTGTTTTTCGTCACAGCCTACACGCTGCCGGAAACGCGGGGGCGGGTTCTGCGCGCCGAAGTTTAAGACGCGGGCCGCGTCTGAGCCAAGTCCGCCGATTCCTCAATAGCCGTAGCAATGGCGGTTGATTGTCCGCTTCGCGCCGAGTCCGTTGAAAAATCCTCTTTCGCCTTATGATCACCACCCGATCGCCTTCGGCTACATTGGTGGAAGCACTTTGAATAGTACCTCATCCTTGGTTCGACCGGGCGGACCTTGTAGACACCGCTCTGCGCTTTTGGTACTTAGGTCCTGCATCCAGAGAGGACCTGACGGTCCCGCCAACCAGCCCTAGACCGGCAACGGTGGCACGACGATGTGGCCCGCAAGGGCAACAGTAGGTCGCCAGTCCTCCAGATGCGCGAAAACCATCTAGGAGGATATTTTATGCTTTCACGACGCGGATTTTTGATCGGAACAGGTGGCCTGCTGACAATGGCCTTTGTCAGCGATGCTCGGGCATTTATTCGACGGAAGGAGGCGCCTCTGTTGGCTCTCCCGTCACGTACGGCGCACACGCTTTACTGGGACTGGCCAGATGGCCTAGACCAACCACAACTATTCCTCGATGGTGAGCCTGAAGTCCTCGCGCCCACGCCGCCAACGTGGCGCGTGTTCCTGAAGAGCCTAGACGCGAGAGATTACAGGGCCAGTGAGATCAAGCAGCGCCTCCAAGTGATTGGGTTCGAACCAAGCCAACTCGACGAGGAAATGGATGAGTCGTGGTGGGAGATGCACTACGACCGCATATCTGGCCCCTCCGCGAAGGCATATCGCTTGCTCGAAAATATCGACCTTGGCCCAGACCTCGGCCGGAGGGGCGACGGCCCTCATCTCCAGTTCAGGGAGGGCGGCGGCAATCAGTTCGATTATTCGCTCCACGCGCATGCGAGCGACATGCTCGCGCTCCCTCTCCTCCAAGCACGACTGATCGATCTCCATCTACCGATCAAGATCGAGGAGTGGAAATATCGTTGAGTCGCTGTCGCCAACTCACAAATTCATCCGGCTGTGACTGTGACCGCCGCGTCAGTGGCACAAATCTTGGATGAGCAGTGTCACGCGGGACCGAAGCCCTGCGCCATGGTCCCGTCCGGCGGCGGCTGTGTCACGGGAGCAACTCCGAGAAGGTTCCGCTCTGTCGACCGCGATTTTGGCTCCACAACGGCTGGAATGCGCGTCACGGTCAAAGCGCGGTCTGTGGACGGCCGTACATGCGGCGGCGAGGTCCGGTCTCCTAGGCACACCGGGCCTCGTTTCTTTGTCACCGCGTTGAACGGCTGGATCGAAAAGTAATTCTCCTTCGCCGGTTCACCCCGCAGGAGCGACAAAAATATCGCAGTGATCGCAAATCGGGCCAGAAGTCGGCACTTTGTTGACCACTGTGGCCGCACCTTCCTCTAATGGAAATCCTGTGTCGCGAGTCGATTGAGCCAAGGGATCACGATGATATCCATCAGCTTCATAGCGGACAACATCCGCATGCTCGGATTGGACCAGCGCTCGTCGAGGGCAACGAATTGGCATCTCTGGAGCGTCATTATACCGAGACGCACAATTACGGGTCGGCTGGTGCGGGGGCAGGTTTGGCGGCGTCACGACGGTCGTCATTGGTTGTACAAAAAATTTATCGACGCAGCAGCAGACTAGAGGCTTCGGGCGTCCGGCGTTAAGCGCTTTCATTACTCCGATCCGCGGCATCAATCGGGTCGTAAAGTTCCGACGGCCTGTAGGAATGACTTCATCGCCGCGTGTTTGCGGTTCTTCACTTTGAACCTGACCCATAGCGCCTTGGTGAATCGTCGGTAACGCCGGATTCGAAATGCGGGCTATATCGCGGCGCCGACCTTTAAAGGTTGATGCTTATTAGATGTATCGTGCAGAAACCATGCGGTCGGCCATAAGCGATCAAAAATCCGATCAAGGTAACGCCACGGACAGGAAGCTTCACCTGCCGTTCCAGGATGTTCTATGGGCGGTCGGGATTCTTGCCGTGATCTTCGGCCTCACTCCCGTTATCGTGCTTTATTTGTTGACGATGAATTGACACCCGACGTCAATGCCGCGTTCACATCACCCGAGACATCGCCGGGTGCGTCCTGTTCTTCACCTTGATGACGACCGCCGCGGTATGGTCGATCGCGATGCTTTGAGACCAATCCTTCCAGGCCAAACTCACACGTCTTGCGCATGAAGCCCCGTTCGATTGGCGCGGCCCCGCACTGGTTTGCTGCGCCTTTTGCTCGGCAATGCCGATTGCGTTACCGAGCGTGATTGACAGTACACGGTCGTTTGATGTGACGAATCATGGGTGAAGGGTACTACTCTGATCGGTGAGGAGGGTCTTACAAAACGGAGAAGACCTTTGACCAAAAATAAGAAAATTCTAACTGCTGTTATTCTGTCCGCTGCTGTCGTTACGCCGGCGTTCGCCCAGAACCCCCGCCTGCATGCCTCAACCCATCATGTTCGGGCCCACAATGATCAGAGCGTTCAGGGGGAGAACCCAACCGCGTTAACAGCTGACGAGCGTCGGAACTTGGAAAACTACCGCTTTAGCGGAAAGGATCCATCGAGGGTCGGTGGCGAGGACGCTGACCTGAATGGCGTCAGCGGAAACTAGTGTGTCGGTAAAAATGCTTCGCGGGGAGGATCTACTCCCCGCGATCAGCAGCCGGCATCAGTCGAATTT
>Ga0210409_10003487_pt1 | contig 17532 bp, 15 predicted proteins | sample IncBWH17MmetaG_FD_161649 | JGI IMG/M metagenome (GOLD analysis project Ga0210409, IMG submission 161649) | Forest soil microbial communities from Barre Woods Harvard Forest LTER site, Petersham, Massachusetts, United States - Inc-BW-H-17-M | ecosystem: Environmental > Terrestrial > Soil >... | reverse complement strand
AGCGGCGCGCTGGAGACTTCGCGGCTGCTACCCAGTCGCTGCTCAAGGCGATAGCCCTCAATCCGGACCTCGCCGAGCCAGTTTATACACTCGGGCTTGTCCTTCAGGAGCGCGGCGCCATGGACGGCGCGCTTGCCTGCTTCCGGCGCGCCGCCGAGATGAAACCGGAGCTGCCCGACATCCGAGCGCGTGTCGAATTGACGGAAGCAGCCGCGGTCCGACGTGACGCAGCCGTGGGGGACCGTTCCAGCGCGGAGGGCCAGGAGGACACGCTCTCCGCCGCGGTGCTCATGGCGCTTGCGCGATCGCTGGCGCTGAGGAGCCGACTAGAGGACGCGGCCCGCCTGCTCGAGCGAGCGGTGCAGCTTCGACCGCTGATGGTGGAAGCTCACTGCAACCTCGGGGTCGTCCTCGCGGCCCTCGGTCAAATCCGCAAAGCCGCCGCAAGCTATCGGCGCGCGCTGGACATCGAGCCCGGGATGGCGGACGTGCATCACAACCTCGGCAACGCACTACTTCGTGGCGGCCTTCTGGATGAAGCCATTTCTTCGTTTCGACAAGCCCTCGCCGTGAGGCCGGGCCATACCCCTTACCACAGCGATCTCGTCTTTCATCTCCATTTCCATCCAGGGTACGATTCCCGTTCCATCTTGGCGGAGGCGCGAGCGTGGGACCTCGCGCACGCGGCGCCGGTCGCGACCAGTCAGACATATCAGGCGACCGAGCGGGCAGAAGCGGGGGCGGCTCGAGCACCAGCGCGAGCGCGAACGCCCTCGTCTGGGCGATTGCGGATCGGCTACGTCTCGCCGAATTTTCGCCAGCACTGCCAGGCGTTCTTCATGGCTCCCTTGCTATCCCACCACGATCATGAAGACTTCGAAATCTTCTGCTATTCGGATGTCGCGCGACCCGACGACTGGAGTCGCCGTCTCCTGAGCCTTGCGGATCAATCGCGCCATATCGCCGGGATGGCCGATGCCGCCGTGGCCGACCTGATCCGCAGCGACGGCATCGATATCCTGGTCGACTTGACGATGCACATGGCAGACGGCCGCCTTCTCGTCTTTGCCCGCAGACCGGCTCCCGTTCAAGTGTGTTGGCTCGCCTATCCGGGGACTACCGGCCTTGCGGCAATGGACTACCGGGTGACCGATTCGTACCTCGACCCGCCCGACGAAGAGAGGCCCGGCGGAGACAGCGAAATCTACGCCGAGCAATCGCTTCGATTGCCCGATACGTTCTGGTGCTACGACCCGCTGGCGAGCGATGAAGGTGTCAGTCCCCTGCCTTCGAAGCTGCGGGGTCACGTTCGGTTCGGGTGCCTGAACAATTTTCTCAAAGTAAACGATGCGGCGATGGCGCTCTGGGCGCGCGTCATGCGGGAGGTCAATGGGTCGACGCTCACGCTCCTCTCCCCGGTGGGCGACGCGCGAAAGAGGACTCTCGACTTCTTCGAAGCGTGCGGGATCGCGCGCGAGCGTATCGAGTTCGTCGACTATCAGTCACGACCGTCCTATCTCGCGACGTACCGCTCGCTCGACCTATGCCTCGACACGTTTCCGTACAACGGCCACACAACGAGCCTCGACGCCTTCTGGATGGGCGTACCGGTGGTCACGCTCGTCGGTTCGACGGTCGTCGGGCGGGCGGGCTTGTGCCAGGCCATGAACCTCGGCCTCCCGGAGCTCGTGGCGCAGTCTCCCGATCAGTATGTGCAGATCGCCGTCGAGCTGTCCAAGGACCCGGATCGGTTGAGCGACCTGCGCGCCGGATTGCGAGCGCGCATGGAGCGGTCTCCCCTGATGGACGCGCCGCGCTTCGCGAAAAACCTCGAGGCAGCGTATCGAAGCATATCGAATCGGTGCTAAAGACAAGCGCACCATGCCCAAGCCCTTCGAAACGTGGACGGTTTGCCCTCACGGGCCTATCGACAAGGTGACGGAGAACCTCTGGCGAGTGTCGGCTCCGTTTCCCGGCGCTCCGTTCCCGCGCACCATGATCATCGTGCGCCTCGGCGACGGTCGCCTGGTCATACACAACTGCATCGCGCTCGACGAGGGCGGGATGAAGGAAATCGAAAACTGGGGGACGCCCGGCTTCATCATCGTGCCGAGCGGCGCGCACCGAATGGACTCGAAGATTTTCAAGAATCGCTATCCAGGCGTACGAGTCATCGGGCCGCCTGGAGCCAAAGAGAAAATCGATGAGGTCGTGAAGGTAGACGCCACCGAGGCGGATTTTGGCGACGACAACGTGCGATACGAAATCGTCGCGGGCACGGCCGAAGGCGAGGGTCTGCTCGTCGTTCGATCGAAGGAGGGGACGACGCTAGTTTTCAACGACGTCCTCATGAACATGCAAAAGTTGGCCGGCTTCAGCGGCTTCATGATGGGCATGATCGGATTCACCGGGCCCAAGCCGAAGGTCTCCGGTCCTGCGCGCCTTTTCGTCGTCAAGGACAAGAAAGCGTTGCGAGCGGACCTAGAGAAACGGTCGGCCACGCCGGGGCTCGCGCGCATCGAAGTGGGACACGGCAATGCGATCACCTCGGACCCCGCAGCGGTACTGCGCGAGGCGGCCGCCGCGCTGTAGTGACCTGAGTCCGTGGATCACGAGACTGCCATGCAAGTAGCGGTGGCCGAGGCCGAGCATGCCCGTGGTCACACCGGCGACAATCCTTGGGTCGGCAGCGTGATCGTCATCGGCGGCGCGATCGTGGCCCGTGGACACACCCAAGGCCCCGGCGAAAACCACGCCGAAATCGGTGCACTGCGCCAAGCCGCTGCTGCCGGCGTTGATCTCTCGCGCGCCACTCTATATTCGACGCTTGAGCCTTGTGCGTTCCACGCCCGTACACCCGCGTGCGCGAAGGCCATCGCAGAGAGCGGCGTCGCATGCCTCGTCACCGGCATCCGTGACCCGAACCCGCGCGTCGATGGGCAGGGTGTCGCCATCGTCAGCGCCGCGGGCATCCAAGTTATCGAAGACGTGTGCGCCAACACGATTCGACGGCAGCTTGGCCCTTGGATCCTTCGATACCACCCGCACGAGCCGATGCGGCGCGCGCGCGCGATGGGGACGCTGCCCGAAGAGGAGATCGCTCGGTTGCTGGTCGAGTGGTACGCCGTAGAGGCAGAAGAGGCGGCCGCCATCGCCCGAGCGGCGTTAGTGGGGGCCTTGCAGGCCCCCTCGGCGCTCCGCTAGCGCTACGCGCCGAGCCTCCCCCGCATCGCTTCGCGAACGACTTCGCTCGCGAAGTCGGAGAGAGAGAAGTCTACGCGACGCTCTCTTCTCTCTTTCACTGCGTCGTGCGCCAGCACGACGTTCGCCGAAGGCGATGCAGGGGAGGCTCGTGGCGTAGCGCAGCGGAGCCACGAGGGGGCCGCAGGCCCCACGAGACCGTCCCCTCCGACGTCGTCGGCGCCAGCCGACGAGGGTCGGAGGTAGTATCCCGAGTCTGCAATTCCTTCGGAATTGTAGACTCGGGATACTACCTGTTCACACGCTCCAGATACTCCCCGGTGCTCGTATCGATCTTGACCCACTCTCCCTCCTTGATGAAGAGCGGCACGCTAACGACCGCGCCCGTCGAGAGTGTGGCGGGCTTGGTCGCCCCGCTCGCCGTGTCGCCCTTGATGCCGGGATCGCTCCTGGTGATTTGGAGCACCACGCTCGAGGGCAACTCGATTCCGATCGCGTTGCCGTTGAACACCGTCACTTCGCAATCGAGACCCTCGCTCAAGAAGCGCACCTCGTCCCCCACCTTGTCTTTCATAACGTGAAGCTGGTCGCCCGTGCTCGTGTCCATGAAGACGAGACTGTCGCCTTCGTCCCACGAGAAGGTCATTTTTCGCGTGTCGACGTCGGCCACCTCGACCGACTCGCCCGACTTCCACGTTCGCTCGATCACCGCGCCCGTTTGCAAGTTCTTGATGCGACAGCGCGTGAACGCCTGGCCTTTACCGGGCTTGACGAACTGATGTTCGACGACGGCGTACGGGACGCCGTCGATTTGGATCTTGAGACCCTTGCGTATGTCGGTCGTCTGCATGGGGCAAATGTGTCAAGCGAGCTAGCACGCCCTAGGGGTGAAGGTCGAGGAATCGCCTACGTTCGACTAGAAGCCGAACGCATAGCCGAGCTGCGCCGCGAGAGCGACTCCCGCCGTCGGGAACAATAATATGGCTTTGGCGTCGAGCACGGGCCCCTGATTCGGGGCGACGGCATACATCACGCCCGGCCCGAGCGCGACGAAGCCCAGGCCCGTCTTCGTCCACGCATCCACGGAGAATGGGCTGGTATTGAGGCCGGGTCTTACGACCTGGATGGTCGCCGACGCGTCGACTTCAGTCATGCCTCCGCCGACGGCGACGAAAAAACGCGCGCCAGGTTGCGCCCCGAAAAAGTAGGCAAGGCGAACTTCCACGTGGATCGGCAGAAACGACGGGCCGGCCGCAGTGGCGTTGTGCGCCGGCCGTTGATGACCACCGCCGAACAGCGCGTAGCCCAACCTTCCGCCGACGGTGAGGTTTGGCAGAACCGCTCGATCGTAGCCTGCCTGGATGCGGATCATCGGGGCACCGGCAAGGCCGGCAATGACTTGGTCGTCGACGCCTTTGGCCGGCACCTCGGAGTAGTACCCTCCGGTACTCGACAAGAAGCACGTATAATGTCGGTCGCCGAGGCACGCGTCATCCGCTCCCGGCATGAACAGCAACTCCGCCTGTATACCCAACGACAACCAGTTTCTTCTCAAATCGCGGTCCCGCTCCTCCTCTTTGCCGAGGCTGCGGCAGGCTCTTTCGACGCATTCTTCGCCCGCCGCGCAATCCTCCCGCGAGTCGCATGACTTCACTGGCTCCTCGTTGTGACATCCGGGGAACGCCGGGGGGCAGTCGCCGGCCTCGGCCATCCTGCCATCGGATGCTCTGCTCTGCGCCGTGTCTTCGTTGCTCGCATGAGCGGGAGATGCGGAAGATGCGAGGGCGGCGGGCGGCGGATTTTCAAGTTTGACGGCGGCAAACTCTCGCTGCACCTCCGGGCTCGACAACTTCGAATCGACCAGGATGCTCGGGTCCTCGACGATCGCCGTGGCAAACTCCGTGCGAGCCAGATCGAGCTTGCCCAGCAGGAAGTCGATGACCCCGAGGTCGCAGTGCAAGCGTGCTCGAATGAACGGTGAGCAATCTGACGTTTTCTCGCAAAGGGAAAGCGCGTCCCTGAGCCTCCTCTCCGCCGCGGCGTAATCTCGCGCGGAGTAGTCTTCTTCGATGGCCCGGTCGCGTAGCTTTTGCGCCGCCCCGTCGTTGGGCGCACAAGGCGCGAAACGAGGAGTCAAAAAGAGCAATGATAGAAGGCCGAGCGTTAGCCCATAACGAGTGAAACGTCGATACACGCGTGGCCCTCCGAGATGACCAGTCCTGGTTAGTAAGCCGTCGGCGAGGGTCGCGGCTCAAGAAAGATGAGCTTCCCACCTCCGGGGGGAGCCACGTACAGGGTCGAGGGTGCGCATGCGTCGTCGCGCGAGGTCCGTCGTCACTCTCGCTCTTGCAGCGTGGTCTGCCTTGCCGGCGTGCGCCGCCGATCCAGGAGACCCGCTGAAAACGTCGGCTGCTTACACGGGTGATGGTGCGACGAGCGGCAGCGGCGGTGACGCGTCGCTGAGCGGCAGCAGCACTGGTTCGAGCAGTGGGACGAGCAGTTCGAGCGGCTTTGGATCGAGCACTGGATCGAGCGGCGCCACAAGCAGCGGCTCCTTCGATGCGAGTGGCACGAGTTCGAGCAGCGGCGGTGGCGAAGCGGCATCGATGGACGTGGCTGTGGACACGTATGTGACGCCCTCCTGTCCAACGTGCCCGCTGAAGGTGGACTATTTTTCGAACAATCCGACCGAAACCAGCACGAAAGAAGTCCGCTTCTATCTCGATCTCGTAAATAAGGGGACGATGGTCCAGGACCTTACGGAGATAACGGTCCGATATTGGTTTACTGCGGACGGCAGCACGTCGCAGACCTTCAACTGCGATTATGCAATGCTCGTATGTCCCACCGCTACGTTCGTGAAAATACCGACGCCGACCGCGACCGCCGACACGTATTTGGAACTCGCATTCGCCAGTGGCAGCATCCCGCCCAACGGCGACACGGGCGTCATTCAGGGTCGCTTCCATGACACCGGCTACGCGGTGATGCTGAGCCAAAGCAACGACTACTCTTTCGACCCGAGCAAGACCCCCACGACGTGTGGGTCGTCGAATCAAGCACCAACGTGTCCCTGGGACCACATTACGATGTACCGTCAGGGAACGCTCCTCTGGGGAATCGAACCGGCCGGCAATTCGGCCGGCGGCGACGCTGGCGTCACCGGGAGCGACGCAAGCAGCGATTCCGGCGCGGGCGCGACGGATGCGGCAGCGAATTGAGGCAACGGAGGCCCGCTTACCACCAGATCGTGCCCTTGAGGCCGACCACGTTTTCGTCGGGGGGAAACGGGCCCACGAACGTCCCGTTGCTCATCGTCGTGCTCGTTTGCGGATTGGGCGTCCCGTTCGGCGGCTGGGGGAGAACGTCGGCGCCGTAGGAATAGTGCGAGTACCAGACCGTCACTTCCTCGTGGGTCACCCATTTCGTCTTGAATATGATCTTGGGCGTTATCACCCAAAACTGCTGACCACCGCCGGGGTCTTTGTTGGTCGGCTGAACGATGTCCGTGCGCGCACCAATTCCCAGCCATTGGAGCGGCGTGACGATGAGGTCCGCACCGTATTTCAGCTTGATGACCCCGTCGCCCAAAAGCGTCGTGCCCGTGCCGTTGGGGGTCGTTGTCGGCGGCGCGCTGTTCGGCTGCAAGCTGCTCGATACCGACGAGAACATCCCGAAGAGGGCAAGGTACGCGTCCCATTGGGCGTTCGATTCTGCGAGCCGTTTGATGAGCGTTCCCAGGCCGTACTCGTACTGGACTTCGATGGTGTCGACCGTTCCGTGTTCCGCCCCTGCCGAGCTCTGGACCGTTTCGCAGTAACCTGTCGTCGGGTTGGGCGTCCCCGAGCCGGCGCCGGCGCTGCATCCAAAGAAGTTGTCGAGCACTCCGTTGCCGCTCTCGTAGTTGCCGCCCCCCAAGGAGTGAACGGCCTCGATGACCGGGCCCACCGCTTGCGGATTGGCTGCGACGATACGCGAGTACGCCGCGTACAAACGGCCGCCGAGGGGACCGGCTCTCAGCGTGGCCTCCACGCCGTACACGTCGATATGGCCGTCGGTTGTGGTTCCTGGCGTGATGCCCACGGCCCGGTAGTCCTGCGCCCACGCGGAGAGGTAGTGCGCATTGACGTCGAGCGTCTTCTTGTAGGAAACGCCGATATGTCCGTGGTTGAGTAGGGTGAACCCGGGGTAGTTGCCCTCGAAGGTGCTCGGGGGCGTGAAGAGCCCGGCCTGAAGCTGCGTGAAGGCGATTTGCTCGGCTCTCGTTCCGATACCGTGGGACAAACGAAACGTGTAGTCGTCGTGCACGTACTCGGCTGCGAGCGTCTCGCCCATCTGGTGCGTGCGGCCGAACATGTACGTGTCGTACTTGCCCGCGTCATACTGACTCGCGGTCCCGTACTTGTCCCAGAAGGACCCCACTTTCGCCGTGAGGCGAAGGTTCGAGAGACCGAGGTCCGGGTGAATGGTCAGATACGCCTGGGCGATGCCGAGCTGCGACGCCGCATTGCTCCAACCGATGTATTCGGCGTCCGAGAAACCGAACGCCTCGATGCCCACGGTGCCCGTGACAATCGAGTTGCCGTAATTGAAAAAGAGCTCGGTCCAGTCGTACTCTTGCTGGCGGTCGTAGCGCCAGTCGAGATATTGCGTGTCGGGGGCAAATGGAGTGTGCAGCGCCGTGTGGCTCTGACCGGGTCCGGCGCAAGGGATATTCGGCTGCGAGGCTGCCACGCTCGGGTCGCCGCTCGGTGTGAACGCGGCGCCGCTCGGCGTGACGGCTGTTCCCGCCGGGGATGCTGCGGGGCACCCCGGGCGATGACCGATGCCGACCCGCATCGGGTAGCGGCTGAAACCGTGGAAGGCGAAACGCCATTCGTCGTTGGCGGAGGGCGCAAGAGCAGACGGGTTGGGCGTGCCAGTGAGGTTTTGGCCTTCGACGAGGGGTGAACCCGACTGCGGCGGCGGGAGCCCTCCTGTCGCCGGCCCGGCGCCGGCGCTCGGCGGCGCGCTCGGTCCAACGGCCGCCGGCTCGGGCGGCGGCAGCTCGGGTGGGGCAGCGACCGGGGATGCTGCGGGCGGCGTCGAAGGAGCTGCCTGCGAAATCGGGGGAGTCGGCGGAGCCGGCGTCTGCGCTGATGGAGGCTGCTGTTGTGCTTCGGCCCGCGACGCAAAAGATAGCGCTGCGCCGAAAAGAAGACTTGCCATCGATATGCGCATCGAGCGCCTGCCCGTAGCGATTCTCACGCCTATGCCTCGCAGTCGACCACGACGCGCGACCCCGCGGGGGCGTACGGCACGAGATTGTCCCGCAGGAGCTTGCCGTCGACGATGAGCCTCGGCGTCGCGCCCGCTCCTCCGTTGTTGACCCGAACGACGTACTCGGCCCCTCGACACCACCGAGTCACAACAAAGTTGGATAGCTCCTTCGAGATCACGGGCTGCACTCGCAATCCATCGAACTCGGGCCGGATTCCTAGCAGGTATTGGGAAAGCGCGACCAAGTTCCACGCGGCGGTTCCCGTAAGCCACGAGTTCTTCGCTTCGCCGTGGCGCGGCGCATCCCGGCCGGCGATCATTTGCGCATACACGTACGGCTCCAGGCGATGAATCTCGCTGATCTCTTCGAGATATGCGGGCGCGATTTTCTTCCAGTATTCGAACGCGCGATCGCCACGACCGAGCATGGTCTCCGCGATGACGATCCACGGGTTGGCGTGGCAGAAGATGCCGCCGTTTTCCTTGTAACCCGGGGGGTAGGACGAAATCTCGCCGAGGTCGGTACGGTACCGTGTGTACGGCGGGTGATTCAGCGACAGCCCGTATTTGGTATCCAGAAGCTCCTTGGTGGCGTCGAGCGCCTTGCGCGCATGCTCCGTGTCCTTGCCGATCCCGGCCATGACACAAAATCCTTGCGGCTCGATGAAGATTCTCCCTTCGTCGCAGTCCTTGCTCCCGACCTTCTTGCCGAAGGAGTCGTACGCGCGGAGAAACCACTCGCCGTCCCAACCGTGTTTCAGCACGGCGGCGGCCATCTTTTCCGCCTCGTTGCGCGCGATTCTTGCTTCTGCGTCCTGACCCATCCAGTCGGCGAGATGCGCGTAGTCGGGCGCAATGCCGACGAGCATCGCGGCGATCAAAATCGATTCGGCCGTGCGACCGGCGCGATTGGCGGTCGTCTGAAATGACTCATCTGGCGTTTCCGAGAAGCAGTTGAGATTCAAGCAGTCATTCCAGTCCGCACGGCCGATGAGCGGAAGCCCGTGCGGGCCCAAGTTCTTGAAAACGCGATGGAACGACCGCTTCATGTGTTCGAAAAGCGGCGCCGCGTCCGACTCGTCGTTATCGAAGGGGACCCATTCCTTCAGAACGTCGAAGTCCCCCGTTTCTTTGATGTACGCCGCCACACTGAAAAGGAGCCACAACGGATCGTCATTGAATCCATTGCCTATATCGCTATTTCCCCGTTTGGTGAGCGGCTGATACTGATGGTACACGCTCCCATCGGCGAGCTGAGTCGATGCGAGGTCGATGAGGCGCTGCCGGGCCCGCTCCGGTACGAGATGAACGAAGCCGAGCACGTCCTGATTCGAGTCGCGAAACCCCATGCCGCGCCCGATGCCGGTCTCGAAATACGACGCGGAGCGAGACAGGTTGAAAGTCACCATGCACTGGTATGGGTTCCATATGTTCGCCATACGGTTCAACTTCTCGTCCGGCGAGTCGACCTGGAATGTCGAGAGACACTTGGTCCAGTGGTCCTGAAGGCGGGAAAGCTCGGCCTCGACCTGGGCTGGGGAGGAGAAGCGTTCGATGAGCTCGCGCGCGCGCGTCTTGTTGATGACACCCGGCTTCTCCCACTTTTCGTCGGCGGGATTCTCGACGTAGCCGAGTAGAAAAAGAACGGTCCTTTCCTCTCCAGGCTCGAGCGTCAAATCGACGCTGTGCGAACCGACGGGGTGCCAGCCGCTGGCGACGGAGTTACGCGATTGGCCTTTGGCCACGACCTCGGGCTCGTGCATCCCGTTGTAGAGCCCCATGAACGCATCTCGGTCCGTGTCGAAGCCGAGGAGTTTCGCGTTGGCATGGAAGAAGGCATAGTGGTTGCGACGCTCGCGGTACTCCGTCTTGTGATAAAGCGTGCTTCCGTCGACTTCGACCTCGCCGGTGCTGAGGTTGCGCTGATAGTTCGTCATGTCGTCGTGGGCGTTCCACAAGCAAAACTCGACGTAGGAAAACAACTTCGCACGCCTCGTCGTTTTGCCGGTATTGCAGACGGCCACGCGATGCACTTCGACCGAGTGCCCGAGCGGGATGAAGAACGTGATGGCGGCGCGCAGGCCGGCCCTCTCGCCGGTGATTCGAGTGTATCCAAGACCGTGCCGGCATTCGAAAGAGTCGAGCTCCCGCTTGACCGGCATGTACGACGGAGACCAGTAATCGCCCCCATCCCAAATGTAGAAGTACCGGCCGCCCGTGTCGGTCGGAACGTTGTTGTACCGATAACGCGTCAGCCGACGCAGGCGCGCATCCTTGTAGAAACAATAGCCCCCCGCCGTGTGCGAGATGAGGCCGAAGAAACCGTCGGTCCCCAGGTAGTTGATCCAGGGGTAGGGCGTCCGCGGGGTCGTAATGACGTATTCGCGCCGCGCGTCGTCGAAGTGGCCAAACCGCATGGTGGGGAGGAGGCAGAGGCGAGCGAGCGGACGCCGAACGCCGAAGCAGGCGTCGACGCCGACCAGGGGAGAGAGAACCGGGAGAGGTTGCGTGTTACGTGGTACTGCGACGTGTCGGCCGGCTCACGTTTCTCCGGGCTGGACTCGTGCCAGCTGTTTCGCTACCCGTTGCCTCGCATGCCTCCCATGGCCGGCTCCCGCGCGACCTTTCCAAAGGACTTTGTTTGGGGGTCCGCCACCTCGGCGTATCAGATCGAGGGAGCGACCCATGAGGACGGGCGTGGCGAATCCATTTGGGATCGCTTTTCGAAGACGGCATCGAATATCAAGGACGGGTCGAATGGCGACGTCGCCTGCGACCATTATCACAGGTGGCGCGACGACATCGCGCTACTCAAGCGGCTCGGACATGCGGCTTACCGTTTTTCGATAGCGTGGCCCCGAATTTGTCCCACGGGCCGGGGGCCTATCAACCAGCGAGGGATCGATTTTTACTCGCGCCTCGTCGACGGGTTGCTCGAAAACAAGATCGAGCCCTACGTCACGCTATTTCACTGGGATTTGCCCCAAGCGCTTCAGGACCAAGGCGGATGGCCGAGCCGGTCCACTGCTGAGGCGTTCGCAGACTATGCCGACGTTACGACGCGCCATCTCGGCGCTCGCGGCAAGCACTGGATTACCCACAACGAGCCATGGTGCTCGGGATTCGTCGGTCATCAGAAGGGAAATCACGCTCCGGGCCTGCGTGACTGGCGAGCGGCCGTCGCCGCGAGCCATCATTTGCTCCTTTCGCACGGCTGGGCGGTCCCCATCCTGCGCCAAAATAGTCCGGGGGCGGAGGTCGGCATCGCCCTCAATCTCTCGCCGTCGATGCCGGCCTCGAGCCGCCCTGCCGATCACGATGCCGCGCGGCGCTACGACGGCTACATCAACCGCTGGTTTCTCGAACCCCTTTTTCGGGGCGCCTATCCCGCGGACATCCTCGCCGACTACGAAGAGGACGAGCGACTTCCGCAGGGCGAATGGATACGCGCCGAAGACCTTCGCCACATCTGCGTCCCGACCGACTTTCTCGGCATCAATTACTACAACCGGCACATCGCGAGAGGCGCTCCCCAAAAACCCGAGCAAATGCAGACGATGGAGAGTAGCGACCCGCCGTCCGTCGCGACAACGGCTCAATACACCGATATCGGATGGGAGGTTTATGCCCCCGGAATGTTCGAAGTCCTGGTGCGCGTTCACCTCGAGTATCGCGTCGGCAAGGTGTACGTGACCGAAAACGGCGCGAGCTACAATGACGGTCCCGGCCAGGCCCAACAAGGCAAGCAAGGCCAACAAGGCCAAGGAAGCCAACGAAGCCAGCGAAGCCAGCGAAGCCAGCGAAAAAAGGTGCCCGACGCGAGGCGCGTCGCGTTCTTACGAGAGCATCTCCTCGCCGCGCGCCGCGCGATGGATGCGGGCGTCCCTTTGTCCGGATACTTCGTATGGTCGCTGATGGATAATTACGAGTGGGACCACGGCTACACGCAGCGCTTTGGCCTGAGCTGGGTCGACTACCAGACCCAAGAGCGCATCCCGAAGGATTCCGCCGACTGGTACCGCAAGGTCATTGAAGAGAGCGCCGTGCCGGTCCACTAGTAGCGGAAATTCGCGGGGGGGAGCGCGCGCCTCTCGCCTGCACTTTGACTATGGCCGTGGGGGACCGTCCGTGTATGCTGCCTGCTTGCCCCAATGTACATGGGGCTACTTCGAAGGACACACGGCCGTCATGGCAAACGGTGGGGTAGTCGAGCCGCAGGACACGAGACCCGCAGCGGGCGTCGCGACGGAGTCTTCGGATCCTCTGATGGAACGCGCGCAGTCGCTCTTGGGTAATACTTTGCGCGACAAGTGGCGACTCGACGTACTTCTCGGAGTCGGCGGAATGGCCGCCGTCTACGCCGCAACCCATCGGAACGGAAGCCGAGCGGCCGTGAAGATCCTTCATCCGGAAATGTCGACGAACGAATTCGTGCGCGAGCGCTTCCTGTGGGAAGGATACGTCGCGAATTCGGTTGGACACGCCGGCGCGGTCCGCGTCATCGACGACGACGTGGCCGAGGACGGGTCGCTGTTTCTGGTGACCGAGCTCCTAGACGGGGAGACGCTGGAGGAGCGGCGCTCCCGCCTGGGTGGCCGAATGCACGAAGAGGAAGTTCTCGTGGCGGTCGACCAGCTCCTGGATGTGCTCGCCGCCGCGCACGCGAACGGAATCGTCCATCGCGACTTGAAGCCGGAAAACGTGTTTCTGACTCGCTCGGGGCAGATCAAGGTGCTCGACTTCGGGATCGCGCGGCTACGCGAGCTCTCGACCACGAGCGCCATCACGCATTCGAGCGCCATGGTCGGAACGCCGGCGTATATGGCCCCCGAACATGCGCGAGGTCTGTCCGACGAGGTGGACGAGCGGAGCGATCTTTGGGCGTGCGGCGCCACGATGTATAGCCTGCTCTGCGGACGCGGCGTGCACGAGGGTCGCACCCCGAGCGAACAGCTCGAGAGCGCGACGAGCAAGCCGGCCCGGCCTCTCTGGTCGGTGGCGCCCGATGTGGGGGCCGGCGTCGCTCAAGTCGTCGATCGCGCGCTCGAGTTCTCCAAGGAGAGGCGCTGGCCGAGCGCCACTCGCATGCAGGAAGCACTTCGCCAGGCGTATGCGCATTTGACCGGCCACTCCTTGATGGACGCCCCAAGGCTGTTGGTCGGCGCCGAGGTCCCGGACCGCACGCAGCCAATGGGCCGTGCGTCGAGCCTGCATCCGGATCGAAGATCACCGACCACCTCGCGGCCCGTGACCACGTCGGACGGAGCTCACTCGCTGACGATGTCTCGGCGGACGCGACGAAAGGCGATGGCCGCCGCGGGCGGGGCGACGTTCTGCGCCGTCGTCCTCGTTTTGTCGTGGGTGATTCTCGCGCCTCGCCCGGGCGCGCGGTCGCAGGCTACCAGCTTCCCGATGACGCCACCGGCCCAACTCCCGGCGACCGCGCCGGTCGTGCACATTCCAGCAGCGGATCCGCCCACGGTGACGGTTGGGGATTTGCCAGTCGCGAGCGAGAGGCCCGCCCTGTGGGACGCCTCGAAGCGGGCGTGGCCACAGGCGACGAAGAAGAAGCAGGCAGCGGCTGTACCGGCTCCATCCGCGAGCACGAGCCCGCAAGTCGATTGTCAGCCTCCTTACGTCGTGGACGCGAACACCGGTAAGAAGCAGTGGAAATTGGAGTGCCTATGAGCCGGGGCGCGCTCGCCCTGGCACTCCTGGCGTGTACGGCGCTCTCTTTGGCCTCATCGGCGGCCGCGGCGCAACCGCCAACGAAGCAAGAGTGCGCCGCTGCCAACGAGACGGCGCAGGATCTGCGGCGCGCGGGCAAGCTCCGCGAAGCCCGCAAGCGCCTCGCGCTGTGCACCGCCGCCGGCTGCCCGGGACCCATTCGCGAGGACTGCGCGCAGCGGCTCAAGGAGGTCGAGGGCGCCCTGCCCACCGTGATCTTCGAGGCGACGAATGCCGCAGGCCATGACCTGAGCGCCGTTCGCGTGACGGTGGACGGAGAGGCTCTGCTCGAGAAGCTGGATGGAACGCCCGTCGTACTCGACCCGGGCGAGCATCGCCTCGTGTTCGAGGCCGAGGGGCTCGGCACGGCACAAGACACGGTCGTGCTGCGCGAAGGAGAGCGGGGCCGCCGCGTTCGGATCGTCTTTCATTCTGGCGCCCCGGGCAGAGAAGGCGAAGGGATGCCGGCCAAAGAAGAGAATCACACCCAGCGTGCCTTCGGGATCTCGCTCGGCGCCGCGGGCATCGCAGGAATCATCATCGGCGCTGTCTTCGCCGTCGTTGCCAAGTCGACGTACGACAACGCGGTCCAATCCGAGTGCGGAGGCGATCCAAACCGTTGCAGCGCGCAAGGAGCGCAGGACGGGCGCACGGCGCACAGCCAAGCCACGGTGTCGACGGTGGCGTTCGCCGGCGGCGCCGCATTGGTTGCCGGCGGGGCCGCGCTTTACTTCACGGCGCCCAGCTCGGGCGATGTGTCCGTGGGTCCGGCCGTAGGAAGCGGAGGGGCCGGGTTGGCACTGCACGGGAGGTGGTGATGGCTCCGCGATTTGCTTGGCTCGGCGCAGCGCTCGTGGTGTCGGCCGCTGCCTGCGCCAATATATGGGGGTTCAGCGATCTCCAGGTTGGGGAGCCGGGCGAGGACGCGGCGACCTTCCAGCAAGATACGTCCGTCGAGGATTCGACTTCTCCCGATGTCCGGACCGACGGCGCAAGCGACGTCCACACCGACGGGCGAGCCCTGGACGCGACTCTCGACGCGCACAACGGAGACGCGGGGGACGCGCTCTCCGATGGTTTCCCTGCGGACCAGGAGTGTCCGACCACGCGATGCGAACCCGGGCAGTGCGTCGATACGCAGACCGACCCGTTGCACTGCGGATCGTGCGCCACCGCGTGTCCGCGCGGCGCGATGTGCACGGCGGGCGCTTGCAAGTGCCCCGCCGCGCAATCGACCGCGTGCAGCGGAGTGTGCGTCGACGTCGCGAGCGACCACGGCAACTGCGGCGGCTGCGGGAACGCTTGCCCCACGGGGCAACGGTGCTCGAACAGGACCTGCGTCCCGTGCCAGAGCACCGACAAGATGTGCTCCGGCATTTGCGTCGACACGACGACGGACATCAGCAACTGCGGAAACTGCGGCATGCAATGCCCGAGCGGCGCCTCTTGCGTTAACAGCGCTTGCGTGTGCCCGGCCACCGACCCCGCGACGTGCGCCGGAGCCCGCGATGCCGGAACCCAGTGCGTCAATTTGACGAATGACAACAACAACTGCGGAAGCTGCGGCAATCTCTGCAGCCTCTCCCACGCGACCGCCGCTTGTACGTTCTTCACGTGCACCATTTCGGCCTGTAGCCCGGGCTACGTGGACTGCAACAGAATCCCGTCCGACGGTTGCGAGGTCAATACGACCAGCGATACGAACAACTGTGGAGGCTGCGCACGGGTCTGCGCGCCGGCCAACGCCACTCCCTCGTGCAGCAATTCGAGCTGCCTCATCGGGATGTGCAGCCCTGGTTACGCCGACTGCGACCATCTCGCGTCGAACGGCTGCGAGGTCAGTACCGCCACCGACCCGACCAACTGCGGGACCTGCGGCACCACATGCAACCTGCCCCACGCGACGGCCGGTTGCAACGGAGGGAGCTGCACGGTTGCATCGTGCAACACGGGCTGGGCCGACTGCGACGGCAACCCGGCGAACGGCTGTGAAACAGACCTGTCGCAGCCGGCCCACTGCGGTACCTGCGGCAACGCCTGCGCCACCGGCATGCTGTGCTCGGGCGGAAGCTGCGTGTCGATGTGCGTGGCGCCGATGCCGACGCTATGCAACGGAAGCTACTGCGCCAACACGACCAACGACGTCAACAACTGCGGGACCTGCGGCCACGTGTGCAGCCTCGCCAACGCGACGGCCACGTGCACCTCGTCGGCCTGCGCGGTCGCCTCGTGCAATACGGGATACGCCGATTGCAACAAGACGGCTTCCGACGGCTGCGAGGTGAACACAACGAACGACGTGAACAACTGCAAGACCTGCGCGAACAAGTGCAACCTGACGAACGCCACCGCGGTATGCAGCGCGTCGGCTTGCGCGATCAGTTTGTGCAATATGGGATTCAAGGATTGCGATGGCGTTGCGGCCAACGGGTGCGAAGTCAACCTCATGAGCGACACGAGCAACTGCGGAATGTGCGCGACCAAGTGCGCGACCAATGGGAACTGCAACGACGGGGGGTGCGGCTGCCCAGGCGGCACGCTGAATTGCGGCGCCGCGCCAGGCACCTGCGCGACCTGCCCCACAGCGCCCACGAATGGGTCGACTGGTTGCTTGGTGACGGACGCAGGGGCAAGCTGTGTTGCGACGTGCAGCAACCCAAATCCGACCTTGTGCTCGGGCCCGAACGCATGTGTCAACACCACGAGCGACAACAACAACTGTGGCGCTTGCGATGCCGGCTGCTCTACAACCGGATCGAGCTGTAGCGGCAGCATGTGTCAGTGCCCCGCGTTGCAGCACGCTTGCACCGGCGCGTGTGTGAGCAACAGCGCAACGAGCTCTTGCGGAACAATGGCGTGCACGGCTTGCCAGGTGCCCCTGGAAGGTGGAACGGCCACGTGCGACGGCTCTGCCTGCGGCGCCAGCTGTCCAGGGAGCCTCACCCTCTGCACCGTCAGCGGCAATCTCGGTTGCGTCGACCCGATGCACGATCCGAACAACTGCGGGACATGCGGTAACGCCTGTGACGGTGGCGGTGGCGGGTGCGATGCGGGCACGTGTATGTGAGCTACACGCGGCCCCCTGATCGATTGACCGCCCTCGTTGCAGGGTTCCCTCGCCTGGTCACACGGCGCTCGCAAGCCAGGCGCCGTACTTGGCGGAGCACCGGATGACGCCGTGCTCACGTGCACGTGACGAAGACTTCGCCCTGGTTCTCGGTACACGTGCACCCGGGAAAGTTCAGGTTCGCGCACGTGACGCCGCCCCCCGTCAACTCGCACTGGAACGTCGGCGCCGACGCATCGCCGGCAGTCGTTTCGGAGCAATAGCCCGCGTCGGTGGCG
>Ga0210409_10003485_pt1 | contig 17533 bp, 13 predicted proteins | sample IncBWH17MmetaG_FD_161649 | JGI IMG/M metagenome (GOLD analysis project Ga0210409, IMG submission 161649) | Forest soil microbial communities from Barre Woods Harvard Forest LTER site, Petersham, Massachusetts, United States - Inc-BW-H-17-M | ecosystem: Environmental > Terrestrial > Soil >... | reverse complement strand
ATGCGAAGTTCGGCTCGCTGCGCTGGAAGGAGCTGTTCCAACCGGCGATCCGTGCTGCCTCGCAGGGTTTCAGAGTCCCGGAGCGGCTGGCATCGTTCCTCGGCGAGGGCTCGCCGTTTCCACCGACCAACGAGATCCGGAAGCTGTTCTCGCGGCCCGACGGCGAGCCGCTCGAGGCAGACGACATCTTCCGCAATCCCGAGTACGCCAGCATTCTCGACCGCATCGCGCGCGACGGGCCGCGCGCCTTCTATACCGGCGCGCTCGCGCGTGCCATCGTTGACGAGACGCACGCGGAGCCCCTGTCCGGAACCATGACGCTGCAGGACCTGGCCTCGTATCGTCCCGAGTGGGACCCGCCGCTCTGCCGGCCGTTTCACCGCTACTCCGTGTGCGCGCCGCCGCCGCCCGCCGGCGGCGTATCGCTCCTCGAGCTGCTCGGCATTCTCGACCGGACCGATATCGCCGCGCGCGGCCCGAACGATCCCGAGTCCTGGTTCCTGTTCGCCCAGGCGAGCCGGCTCGCCTACGCCGACCGCGACCGCTACGTCGGCGATCCGCATTTCGTCGCGGTGCCGGTCGAGCGGCTGCTCGATCCCGCGTACATCAGGCTGCGGGCGCAGCTGATCGGCGAGCATGCGGGCCCGGCGCCGCTGCCGGGGGAGATCTCCGTGCCGCGCGGCCGTGATGCCACCACCGAGTCGCAGGGGACCAGTCATTTCGTCGTGCTGGACCAGGATGGCAACGTCGTGTCGATGACCACGACGATCGAATCGGTGTTCGGCTCGGGCCGCCTGGTCGGCGGCTTCGTGCTCAACAACCAGCTCACCGACTTCTCGTTCACCCCGAGCGATGCGGGACAGCCGGTCGCCAACGCGGTGCACGGCGGCAAGCGTCCGCGCTCCTCGATGGCGCCGGTGATCGTGCTCGATCGCGACGGCAGCTTCGTGGCGGCGCTCGGCTCGCCCGGCGGCTCGGCGATCACCGAGTACAACGCCAAGGCGCTGGTCGGCCTGCTCGCCTGGAGGCTGACCCTCAAGCAGGCGATCGAGCTGCCGAATCTGATCGCGCGCGGCGACAGCTTCACCGGCGAGCTGGCCAAGTTCACCCCCGAAGTCCTCCAGGGGCTGCGCGAGCGCGGCATGGTGTTGAAGTCCGGGCGCGCCGAGAACTCGGGGCTCCACGGCATCGTGCGTCTCCCCGATGGCACCTATCAGGGAGCGGCCGATTCACGCCGCGAGGGCGTGGCGCTGATGCTGCCGGCGCGGCCGGCGAAGCATCACTAGCGTGGTTTGAATCCGAGGTCGTCGGCGCCGTTCCAGCGCCTCCAGGCGGTCAGCACGCGGTCCGGATAGTCGCGCTTGCCCGGGCTGCCGTTGTAGCGCGCCAGCGCCTTGCGCACGTCGTTGTGCTCGTAGCCGAGGTAGTAGCGCAGGATCGCGCAGCCCATGTGGACGTTCGGCGCGATGTGCACCAGCTCGTAGCGGCGCATGCCGAGCTGCTCGGGCCAGAAGGGCATCACCTGCATCAGGCCCACCGCGCCGGCCGAGGAGACCGCCCAGCGATCGAAACGGCTTTCGACGGCGATCAGCGCCATCACCAGCCCCGGTGGCAGGCGTGATTCCCCCGCGCGGTGCGTCTCGCAATACACCTGCTTGAGAATCTCCAGCCGCTCGGACTGATCCTTCACGATGGCGCGCAGCCGCGGCTCCATGAGCGTGTACCAGACTGCCGAGTCGTAGTGATCGTCAAAGCACTGCGCCTGGCTGATGGCGCGCGCCACCACGTCGCGCAGCGCGGGGTCGAGCTGCTGGTCGGCGCGGGCGGGGGTGGCGGCGAGCGTCAGGACCGCCAGTGCCAGGGCGGGCAGGGCGAGCGCCGCGCGCCGGGACGGTGCCAGCGTTGCCCCCGCGATCCGCACCGCCTCACCCCAGGCGTGCGCGGACGAAGCCGAGCGCTTCGGCCGCCGGAAACTCGGTGCTCTGCGTGTCGCGGCGGTGCCGGTACTCGAGCTTGCCGGCCTCGAGGCCGCGTTCCGCCACCACCAGGCGATGCGGAATGCCGAGGAGCTCGGCGTCGGCGAACTTGACGCCGGGGCGGGCGTCGCGATCGTCGAGCAGCACCTCGATGCCGGCGTCGGTGAGCTCGGCGTACAGACGGTCGGCGGTGGCGCGGACACGGTCGGACTTCTGCAGATTCAGCGGAACCAACACCACCTGAAAGGGGGCGATCGGATCGGGCCAGATGATGCCGCGCTCATCGTGATTCTGCTCGATGGCCGCGGCTACGATACGCGTCACACCTATGCCGTAGCATCCCATGCGCAGCGGCGTCTCGCGGCCGGCCTCATCGAGCACCATGGCGTGCATCGGCTCGCTGTACTTGCAGCCGAGCTGGAAGATGTGGCCTACCTCGATACCGCGCGCGATCTTCAGGCGCCCCCGGCCCGAAGGACTCGGATCGCCCTCGACCACCTTGCGCAGATCCGCGGCCACCGCTGCCGGCACGTCGCGCTGCCAGTTGACGCCGGTGAAGTGCATATCGGTCTCGTTGGCGCCGCACACGAAGTCGGCGAGCCCGAACGCGGCGTGATCGGCGTAGATCGGGCAGCTGAGGCCCACCAGCCCGACGTAGCCCGGCTGGGTGCCGGTCGCAGCCAGCACTCGCTCGGCGTTCGCCAGGCGCAAGGGGCTCGCGACGCCCGGGAGCTTCTGCGCCTTGACGGCGTTGAGCTCGTGGTCGCCGCGGAGCGCGAGCGCGACGACACCGCCGTCCGCGCCGTCGACGATCAGAGTCTTGACGCAGCGCGCCGGGGCGATCTTGAGGAACCGCGCCAGATCCTCGATGGTGCGCACGCCCGGGGTAGCGACCTTGCGCAGCTCCTCGCGCGGTGCCGGGCGCGGCTCCGCCGGCGGCAGCGCCGCGGCGGCTTCGAGGTTCGCCGCATACTCGTCGCCGTCGGAGAAGACGATCGCGTCCTCGCCCGAGTCGGCCAGCACGTGGAACTCCTGGCTGACGTCGCCGCCGATCGCGCCGGAGTCGGCGCGCACGGCGCGGAAGGTGAGCCCGGTGCGCGTGAAGATGCGCGTGTACGCGTCGTACATGGCGCGATAACCCTCGCGCAGCGACTCCTCGTCGAGGTGAAACGAATAGGCGTCCTTCATGATGAACTCGCGGGCGCGCATGACGCCGAAACGCGGCCGCACCTCGTCGCGGAACTTGGTCTGGATCTGATAGAAGTTCACCGGCAGCTGCCGGTAGCTCTGCAACTCGCGCCGGACGATGTCGGTGATCACCTCTTCATGGGTCGGGCCGAGCACGAAGTCTCGCTGGTGGCGGTCCTTGAAGCGCAGCAGCTCCGGACCGTATTCGGTCCAGCGTCCCGACTCCTGCCACAGCTCGCCGGGCTGTACCGCCGGCATGACCATCTCGAATGCGCCGGCGCGGTTCATCTCCTCGCGAACGATGCGCTCGACCTTCTGCAGCACGCGCATCCCGAGCGGCAGCCAGCTGTAGAGGCCCGCCGCCAGACGCCGGATCAGGCCGGCGCGCAGCATGAGCTGATGACTCACGACCTCCGCCTCGGCGGGGGTCTCCTTCATGGTGTTGATCGGGTATTGCGAAAGACGCATCGCGCAGAGCTTGTGCTACGGAGCCAAAAACAAGGAGTTGGCATCTTAGCAGGAGGCCCCTGATAAGATGCCGGGCGATTGGCCCGACGCCGGTGCACCGAGAGCGAACCGTTGGAGACTCCGACCCTGCCCCACAACCGACCGCGCAGCCGGGGGATTTACCTGCTGCCGAATCTGCTCACCACCGGGTGCCTGTTCTCGGGCTTCTACGCGGTGGTGGCGGCGATCGACAAGCACTTCGCCCCGGCGGGCATGGCGGTGTTCGCCGCCATGATCTTCGACACCCTCGACGGGCGCATCGCGCGGCTCACGCACACCGAGAGCTCGTTCGGCAAGGAATACGACAGCCTCGCCGACATGGTGGCCTTCGGCCTCGCACCGGCGATCGTGGCCTACCAGTGGGGCGTGGTGCGCATCGCGGAGTTCGGCCACTACTGGGGGCGCTTCGGCTGGCTGGCGTGTTTCTTCTACGCGGTCGCGGCGGCGCTGCGGCTGGCGCGCTTCAACGCGCGGGCGGCGACCGCCGACAAGCGCTACTTCGAGGGTCTGCCGAGCCCCTCGGCCGCGGCGATCGTCGCCGCCTTCGTCTGGTTCTTCAGCGACTGGCAGGGACACGAGCCGGGGCTCACCGGGCTGATCGCGGCGTTCGTCGTCACCGCCACCGCCGGGGCCCTCATGGTGAGCCGCTTCGGTTATCCGAGCTTCAAGCAGTTCGATCTCGACCGCCGCATCAAGTTCGTCTACATGCTGCTCGTGCCGCTGTTCTTCGTCGCCATCGCGCTCGACCCGCCGACCATGCTGCTCTCCATGTTCGGGATCTACGCGCTGTCGGCGCCGCTGCTCTGGGCCGGGCGGCGCCTGCGGCGCGCGGTGCGCGGCGTGCCGCCGGCGGGTGGCTGAGGACGCGAGAATGGCGAGCGCGCGGCGCCAGGAGTATCTCGAGGCGATCGGCATCGACCTGTGGGTGCCGCGGAGCGCGCCCGTCGCTGCACCGCTCCCAGGCACGGCGTCCGCCATCGGCGCGCGCCCCGTTCCACCCGAGCCCGCGGGCGACTCGGCGGCACGCTGGGAGGAGCTGCGCTCCGAAGTGCTTCACTGCACGCGCTGCCCGCTGCATCTCACCCGCACCCAGGGCGTGTTCGGCGTCGGACCGAGGAGCGCCGACTGGCTGGTGGTCGGCGAGGCGCCGGGCGCGGAGGAGGACCGGCGCGGCGAGCCGTTCGTCGGCGCCGCCGGACAGCTGCTCGATGCGATGCTGCGCGCCATCGGTCTCGACCGCACCAGGAACGTCTACATCGCCAACGTGCTGAAGAGCCGGCCGCCGGGTAACCGCGACCCAAAGCCCGGGGAAGTGGCGGCATGCATGCCGTACCTGGTGCGGCAGGTTGCGCTGTTGCGGCCGAAGATCATGCTCGCGGTCGGGCGGATCGCGGCGCAGAACCTGCTCGCCACCGACGCGCCTCTCGGGCGGCTGCGCGGCCGTGTGCACTACTTCGGCGAGCAGAATACCCCGCTGGTCGTGACGTATCATCCCGCCTATCTGCTGCGCACTCCGGGTGACAAGCGCAAGGCGTGGGAGGACCTGAAGTTTGCCCGCAACCTCTATCAACAGCTCACGCCGGCGGCGCTGACCGATGGCCACGGCTCCTGAGCTGCTCGGCGCGGCCGCCGAGGCGGTCCGCGTCATGCGCGACGCCGACGTTCCCGAGGTGGTCGCGATCGAGCGGGCCTCGTACCAGTTTCCCTGGAGCGAGGGGATATTCCGCGACTGCCTGCGGGTCGGCTACACCTGCCGCGTGGTGACCCTCGGGCGCGAGGTCGCGGGCTACGGCGTGATGAGCGTCGGGGCGGGCGAGGCGCATATTCTCAACCTGTGCGTCGGCGAGGGGTTTCGCTGCCACGGCTTCGGTGGGCGGCTGCTGACGCTCCTCCTCGAGCGCGCCGCCGCCGCCGGCATGAAAGAGGCGTTCCTGGAAGTGCGGCCGTCCAACACCGCGGCCATCCGGCTCTATCTGGCGCACGGCTTCGAGCAGGTCGGCACGCGGCGCGGCTACTACCAGGCCGTCGGCGGGCGCGAGGATGCGGCCGTGCTGCGGCTCGGGCTGCGCGCCGCACGCGCCCGCTCGAGCTGAGCGGCGCCACCCGTCATGGCTGACCTGGCTGCCGAAATCCATCGGCGACGAACCTTCGCGATCATCTCGCACCCCGACGCCGGCAAGACCACGCTCACCGAGAAGCTGCTGCTGTTCGGCGGCGCGATCCAGATGGCGGGCACCGTCAAGGGCCGCAAGGCCGCCCGCCACGCCACCTCCGACTGGATGCGGCTCGAGCAGCAGCGCGGCATTTCCGTGACCTCGTCGGTGATGCAGTTCCCCTATCGCGACCACATCGTCAACCTGCTCGATACGCCCGGTCACGAGGACTTCTCCGAGGACACCTACCGCACGCTCACGGCGGTCGATTCGGCGCTCATGGTCATCGACTGCGCCAAGGGCGTCGAGGAGCGCACCATCAAGCTCATGGAGGTTTGCCGGCTGCGCGACACGCCGATCATGACCTTCATCAACAAGCTCGACCGCGACGGGCGCACGCCCATCGAGCTGCTCGATGAGATCGAGAGCGTGCTGCGCATCGCCACGGCGCCCGTGACCTGGCCGATCGGCATGGGGCGCGAGCTGCGCGGCATCTATCACCTCGCCGAGGACCGCATCTACGCCTATGTGCCCGGCGAGCGCGGCCGGGTGGGTGAGAACCGCACCATCGAGGCTCTCGCGAGCGAGGCGGCGCGCGAGTTTCTCGGCGAGCAGGCGCGCCCGTTCCTCGAGGAGATCGAGCTCGTCAAGGGGGCGACCGGGCGCTTCGACCCGCAGGCCTACCGCGCCGGACGGCAGACGCCGGTGTTCTTCGGCTCCGCCATCAACAACTTCGGCGTCGAGGAGCTGCTGGCGGCCTTCACGATGCACGCCCCCGGCCCGCTGCCGCGCGCGACGCGCGAGCGCACGGTCGCGGCCGAGGAGCCGGCGCTCGCCGGCTTCGTTTTCAAGATCCAGGCCAACATGGATCCGGCGCATCGCGACCGCATCGCATTCCTGCGCCTGTGCGCCGGCAAGTACACGCGCGGCATGCGCCTCTACCACGTGCGGCTCGGCAAGGAGGTGCGGGTCGCGGATGCGCTCACCTTCATGGCGGCGGACCGCGCCCAGGCCGAGGAGGCCTACGCGGGCGACATCATCGGGCTGCACAACCACGGCACGATCAACATCGGTGACACCTTCACGCAGGGCGAACGGCTGGCCTTCACCGGCGTGCCGGACTTCGCTCCGGAGATCTTCCGGCGCGCGGTGCTCAAGGATCCGCTGCGCATGAAGGCGCTGCAGAAGGGACTGTCGCAGCTGTGCGAGGAGGGGGCGACGCAGCTGTTCCGGCCGCTGCGCAACAACGAGCTGATCCTCGGGGCGGTCGGGCAGCTGCAGTTCGAGGTGGTGGCGTTCCGCCTCGCGGACGAGTACGGCGTGCAGTGCGTGTTCGAGCCGGTGACGGTGTACACCGCGCGCTGGGTCGACGGGGCCCACCCGCAGCGCCTCGAGGAATTCCGCGCGCGCGCCCACGACCACCTGGCGCTCGATCACCACGGCGCGCTGGTGTACCTGGCCCCATCGCGCGTCAACCTCGAGCTGACGATCGAGCGCTGGCCGGGCATCGTCTTTCGCGAGACCCGCGAGCACGCTGGTTAATTGGGCAAAAGTCGCCTGCGGCGCTTTTGCCGGCTGCGCAGTGCCGGCCGCAGGCAAGGCACTTCCGAGGGATGGCGCCGGCGGGCTTTTTGTGCGACATAGCGGCCATCATGGAGGCCTTATGAACGACGTCCCCGCAGCCGCCGCCCCGTTCACGCAGCGCGAGATCCTCATCAACGGGCTGTACGAGGCTGCCGAGCTCGAGCACAACCTGATGTGCACCTACCTCTACGCCGCCTTCAGCCTGAAGGACGGCGAGGGCGAGGGCTTGAATGCCGAGGAGGCGGCGGCGGTGACGCGCTGGCGCCAGACGCTGCTCAGCGTGGCGATCGACGAGATGGGGCACCTGGCCGCGGTGTGGAACATCACCTCTGCGCTCGGCGGGAGCCCGCGCTTCGGCCGAGCGAACTTTCCGCTGGACCCCGGCTACCTGCCGGCGAGCATCTCGGTGAAGCTCGCGCCGTTCAACGCCGAGACGCTGCAGCACTTCGTTTTTCTCGAGCGGCCGAAAGGCTCCGACGAGCCCGAAGGATCGGGCTTTGCCTGCGAGCGCATCTATGTGCGCGGCACGGAACTGCCGCACCTGACACCGATGGGCCGCGACTACGACACCGTCGGTGATTTCTATGCGCGGCTCGGCGAGGGGTTGCAGGCCTTCGTCAGGCACTACGGCGAAGCGGCCGCCTTCGACGGCGACCGCTCGCTCCAGCTCTCGCCGCAGGAGGTGAGCCTGACCGGCGCCAAGCCGGTCATCTGCCTCAAGACCGCACTCGCGGCATTTACCGCGATCGTCGAGCAGGGTGAGGGCGCGCCGCGCGACTCACAGGGCTCCCACTATCAGAAGTTCCTCGGCATCCGCACCGAGCTGCGCGCGCTCAAGGACCGGAACCCGGCGTTCGCGCCTGCGTTCCCGGCGGCCACCAATCCGGTGCTGCGCCGGCCGCCGCGTCCCGAGGGGCGCGTGTGGCTCGAGAACCCGGACGCCTTCGCGACCGTCGATCTCGCCAACGCCTGCTACGCGCTCATGGTGCGGCTGCTCGGCTACTCGTACGGCGTCCGCGGGCCGAGCGATGAGAAGTCACTCACGGTCGACCTCGCCATCGGGCTCATGCAGGCGCTCGCGCCGCTCGCCGAGCGCGCGGCGCGATTGCCGGCCGGACCTTCGAACCCGCAATGCAATGCCGGCGTCACGTTCATCACGCTGAGGGACCCGAGTCCGCTGCCGCCGGGGCGGGCGGCGCGGCGTGTATTCGTCGAGCGCTTCGGGCAGCTCGCCGAGACCGGCGCGCTCCTCGAGGCTGGCGGCGATGCCCGTGCGGCCGCGGCAGCCGCGCAGCTGGCCGCGCTCGCCGAGCGGGCGCGCAAGGGTTTCGATCTCACCGTGCCGGCAGCGGCTGCAGTCGCAGCGCCCGCTCCGGCGGCGGTGCGCGCCGCGCCTGCGCCCGCCGCCGCACCCGCCGCCGAGGTTACCGACGGCGTCGAGCGCGTGCAGGGCGAGAAGCTCGAGCTCGAATTCGAGGCGAAGCGCTGTATTCATTCGCGCTTCTGCGTCACCTGGGCGCCGCAGGTGTTTCTCGCCAACGTCCAGGGTCCCTGGATCCACCCGGACGCAATGCCGGTGGAGCGGCTGGTGGAAGTGGCGCATGCCTGTCCCTCAGGCGCCATCCGCTATCGCCGCCGCGACGGCCAGCCGGACGAGTCCGCGCCGCCGGTCAACCTCGCCACGGTGCGCGAGGGCGGTCCGTACGCCTTCCGCGCGCAGCTCGAGATCGACGGTGCCCCGGCCGGCTTTCGCGCCACGCTATGCCGCTGCGGCGCCTCACAGAACAAGCCCTACTGCGACGGCTCGCACCACAAGATCGACTTCAGCGCGACCGGCGAGCCGCCGAGCGGCACGACCGACATGCTGCCGGTGCGCGATGGGGTGTTGCGGATCGATCCGCAGACCAACGGACCGCTGCGGGTCCGCGGCAACCTCGAGATCGTGAGCGGCACCGGGCGCGTGGTGGCGCGGGTCGGGTCGGCCAACCTCTGCCGCTGCGGCGGCAGCTCCACCAAGCCCTTCTGCGACGGAACCCACGCCCGGATCGGCTTCAGGTCGACCTGAAGCCCCGAGGCGTGGCGGCTCGCGACGTCAGCGCAGCCGCTAGTTCTCGCCCGATCCCTTCCAGAAGATCGGCTTGCGGGTGGGCGCGATCGCGGGCTGCGGGTTCCCCGGACAGAGGGGGCTGTTGCACCCGGGGCTGTACGCGCCTATGACGACGGTCATGAGCGTGCCACCGACCGGCACCGTCGCGACGACGGGGGACGCCGGCAGACCGCCGCCGCTGAACTGGCCGTCGCGGCTCCCGCCGCAGGTGGCGCCGTTGGCGGCGCCGATGGCGCCGGAGGCGTTGAACAGGTTCATGACATAACCATAGGCCGCGCCGAGATTCGAGGAGCAGGTCCCTTGCGCCGCAGGCACCGGCCGGTTGGTGCTGAAGACGACCATGCCCGCAACAATGACGGCCGACGTGACCGTCTGCTCACCCGTGCCGTTGGCATTCAGATCGATGAACCAGCCGCTCATGAGCGAGGTCGGCTGAACGCCCGGCGTGCCGCAGGTAGTGCCGTTGGTGGAGTTGTTGGGCCCGGGATCGAGCCCGTCGAAGCTGAAGTCGTCCATCTTGGTCGTGTCGTCGAGATTGAGCGCGCTGCAGGGCGAGCCCACCGCACAGTTGGCCAGGCTGTCCTTGAACACGTAAAAGCGGTTCAGGATTCCGAAGGTGTACTCGCTTTGCAGCGGATGCTCCCGGTCCCCCGAGCCGAGCGCCAGATACACCTGGTTTCCGGGTGCCGCCACCAGCGCCGGCGCGAACAGGAACTTGCGCCCGGCACCGTTGGTGTACGCCACCTTGTTCATCTGCCATTGAGCCTGATTGGCGGCAAAGTCCAGGCGGTAGATGTTGCCGCCGGTGTCGACTGCATAGGCGTGGTCGACCACGCCGGCCGTGGTCACCGCGATCGCGGCCACGTCGGCGGCAACGCTGCGGGTCGTGGAGAAGGAGGCGAGCACGTGACCGGTGAGGGCGTCGAACACGTAGACGCCGGCACCGTTCGGGCTCGTGCAACTCGGGGTGGAGGTATTGGCATCCTCGCAGGTGTCATAACCGCCGCCCATGATGACGACCGGTCCGCTGTAGCCGAGCACGTTGGCAGCGACGACCGGCGTTGACCAGGTCTGTCCGATGGCCTGTCCGGTGCCGGCAACCATCCCGGCCGTGCAGCCGGCGTTGTTGCCCTGCTGGTAGGGGCAGCCCGCTTTCCACTTGACCTGCGGCACCGCCGGGTTCGTGACGTCAAGCGCGTAGATGGTCCGGCCGCCGCGGCGCATCGCAGGATAGATCACGACACTGGAGTTGCCCGCGGCCTGGTAGGCCCCGATCGAGCCGTCGAAGTAATAGTCCTTGGGCGTCGGCGTCGGAGTGATGCCCGGCGGTATCGAGGGATAGTTGATCTGCGGGCTGTCGTTCATCAGGCGCGCGAAGCCGGTCGGCGTCCCCGGCGGCAGCACCGGAGCTGGATTGTAGAACTCCGGAGCGATGAATGCCCAGCGCTCCCTGCCGGTAGTGGAGTCTATTGCCCGCAACATGCCGTCGTTCGATCCGTAGTAGACGGTCACACCGGTGGCGGTGCCGTAATCGATTGGCAGGGGTCGCGAGTGAATCTCATCACCGTGCAGTGACGGGCGCGTCGGCGTGAGAGCGAGGAGACCGAGGCTGGCGTCGAGGCTAGGATCCTCGCCATTGATGTCCTGACCCAACATGAAGTTGGCCAGCGGCACCGCCGAAGCTCCGAGCGACGCCGAGGTGAACGGCAGCAGCGTAGTCGAGGTCAGGGTCGGCAGCGTGTAAACCGTGCGATTGACGGTCCAGGTCGGGGTCGTGTTGGTGGCGGGCGGACTGTTGCCCTTGCGGATCACTTCGGCGACTCCACCCTTCTCCACGAACGGGCCGTCAGGATCGTCGGACCAGGAACTGAAGCCGGTGATGGTACGCGGGCAGAGTCCCTTGGGAGGCGGGGTGTCGAAGACGTCCCCGCGCCAGTAGGTACCCGAGTCCGTCGTCCAGAAGCTCTGGGCACAGGGGGTTATGAAGCCCGTCAGGGGATTGATCGCGTCAATCGGCGTGCTCGAGTTATCCCCAAGAGCGATACTGCCGTTCAGGCTGATCAGCTGGTACTCCTTGAGATTACCCATCCACAGCGGGCGATCCTGCGGGTCGGGACGGAACATCGGGATGAAGACCTGATTCTTGTTCTGCGTGCGGTTGGTGGCGTTCACCGGCAGGCTCGCCGACGCGAACGAGCTGTTGACCGCCTGGATCTCGGCCAGAATCATCCCGAGCGCGTTGGCGATATCATTCTGACTGCCAACCTTGAAATACTTGCCGCCGCCCATCTTGGCGGCGCTCATCAGCGAGTTTGAATAGCCCACATTTTGCTGCGCGTTGTAGGCGTCCAGCACATAGGTCACGACACTGCCGTTATTGTTACCGGCAGGGACGATGGCGCCGAAGGTCTTGAGATAGTAGGTCCACTCGTCCGTCCAGGTATCGAGGCCCGCGGTGGCGGCCAGCGCCGGACTCGCATTGGCGACCGAGGGCTCGTAGGCCGCCTGGCCGGCGGAGCCGGTATTATTCGCATTGTTGGCGATGTAGATGATGTAGGTACTGGCGCACGAGTTATTTGCCGTGATGGGCGATACATAGCTGGCGTTGGGTCCGGGGTTGCTGAGCGCCCAGCCCGAGCTCAATCCCTGTCCATTACCCGACAGCGCCTGCGCGTTGTTCTGAACGTCGGCGAAGCCATTCTGACTGTAGAGTCCGGTGTAGGGCTGAAGGGAGGACAGATATTTGTAAATCTCGTAGAACCCCGCATCCTCGTCCTTGCTCGCCATGTTCACTTTTTCCGCAGGGTCGGTGATGTTGGCGGCAATGCCGTTCAGAATGTTCTGCAGGGCGACGCGGTTGGTCGCGTTGGTCATGTCGCGGACGCCGAAACGGATGTAACCGCCGCCGGTACCCGGGGTGGCGCCGTTGCCGCTGCTGCCCGCATAGGTGGTGAGCATGGCGAGGCCGACGTTCGCCGGCCGGATGCTGTTGATTCTGTTCAAAAGCGAGCTTATCGCGGTGAGCTCCGCCTGCCCCTGGTTGCCGCCATTGTCGGGCCAGTGCTGTGCAGCCCGCGACCAGTTATCGCTGTTGTCGATGAAGAAGATGATGTTGGGCGCATCGGCCATGCCCGCCGAGGTACCGAGGAAGATGTCGATGTCGTCGGCGCGGGTGCTCGCCGTCAGTCCGACGACGCCGAGGATCAGGAGCAGCGCTGGGGCGATAGTGCGTGAGGTTCTCATGATGATCCTCTATGTAGGTCCAAGTGCGTTAGCCTTCAGGGGCACACGGTGGTGTTGGGAACGACTACGCCAACGCCCTGGTCGATGACCGCGTTGGCGCCGCTCACCGTATCGGTGGCCGATGCCTGCACATCCCATACGCTGTTGGAGCACATGGAGTTGCCGTTGGTGGCGCCCACCACGCCGGTGTCCGGCGGGTACCCGATCACGCAGTTCTGCAGGGTCGGGTCGCTGAAGGCCACAATCACCGGAATTGGCTGGATCGAATCGCAGACGACGGTGAGCGTGACATTATCGTCGGTGACGCCGTCGCCGTTGGCATCCACGCAGACCGTGTTGTTGACGCCGTTACAGGGCGCGGGAACCGCATTGGTCGGGGTAGCCGTGAACTGGATGCTGCTGATCACGGTGGCCACCGCGCTCTGCGCGGCGGCGAACGCCTGCTGGCGCTGCTGCATGTTGCCGACGATCTGCAGGTTGCTCTTGCCGAGGGTGAAGGAGCTGATCGCCATCAGCGTGATGAGCAGCAGCATGATGAGACTGACGATCAGGGTCGCGCCGCGCTGGCGCCGGGGGTGTCGGGTCATGGCGAATTCCTGCCTGCAGGGTTATTGAGTCGCGCCGACGAGGTGTATACGTGGCGCTTGAAACTGTCGTTGAAAGGTCCGAAGACGTTGACGGCGCCGGCGAAGGTCAGACCCAGCGTGTAGGTCTTGGTATCGCGATAGCCCTGGGTGGGCGTGAGGTTGCGCGCCAGCACGTTGATCTTGACGGCAACGACGTTGCGCCAGTTGCTGACGCAGGCCGCCGGCGCACAGCCGTTGAAGCTGCTCGGGTCGGCGGTGTAGACCGCGGGACTTCCGGTGGTCGGGACCGCGGTGTCGAGCCCATATTCGAGCTGCAGGTTCTCGACTCCCTCGACCAGCGGCACGATGGTGAAGACACCGGCACCGAGCTCGGCGCGCTTCAGCGTGGGGATGCCGTCGCCGGGCTGGTCGTCGTTGGCGACGAAATAGATGTGGGTGCGGTACTGGTAGTACGGCGCCGCCGTGGCGCAGTCCTTTTGCTGCAGGGTGAGATTGCCGACATTGGTGTCGAGCACGTAATAGTTGCCCGCCGTGAACTGCGCGCTGCACCCCCCGGCCTGCAGGTAGGCATCCCCGCCCACCTGCGCATCGCAATTGGCTGAGCCCACCGCGCAGGTGCTGGCACGTCGCACCACCAGGATGTCGGTGCCGGCGCGCAGGTCCGCAACGCAGGCGGGCGCGCCGTTGCCGTTGTCGTACCCCTGGACGGCGAGCGCCATCGCGGTGTTGAGCGTCACCACGTCGGTGGCGCACGCGTTGGGGAGCGCCGCGGGAATGATGAGCTGCGGGTTTGGCCCCGCGACCGTGCCGGGATTGAACGTGCCGAGGTAGCCGGCGTCGCGCAGGTCATCGCCGATCAGCTCGAGCGCATAACGGCCGTTCTCGGTCTGCTGGTTGGCGCGCTCGATCTCGCCGCGTTCCCGGCTGTTGCCGGCGAACAGCGTGACGAGTGCCGCGAGAATGATCAGGCCGATGGTAATCGCCACCATCATCTCGATGATGGTGTAGCCGCGCTGGCCTTTCGAACGGTCGGGTCCCATGGTGGTGTGCGGCACGGTGGTCCTACGGCAGGCGCGGCGCGCTCAGTAGCATCCGGTGGTGGCGGTGGAGACCGTCGCGGCGACCACACGGCGGAAGGCGTCGTTGGCCCCATACAGGCCGGCCGCGCAGGCGAGGCCGGGCTGCGCGGCGGTGGCAACCGTCCCCTGCCAGGCGACCGACACCTGGTACACGCCTGCCGTACACACCCCGAGCGCCGGATTCGGGGCCTGCAGCTGCGCGACGCAGCCGCGCGCGCCGATCATGGCACCGGTGTTGGCGCCGCCGCTTTGCTCGCCGGCTCCCTTGAGGGCGTTGCTCCAGTCACACAGGTCGCGGTTGGGTCCCTGCGCAATCGTGGTGCAATCGGCCGGCTCGGCATCCCCGGTGCCGAGCGCGCCGGCGGTCACATAGTTGGCGGCCTGGGCGGCATTGGCGCTGATGCGCTCGGTCATCAGCGACAGCGCCAGCAGCGCCTGCGCCCGCTGGTAGGACTCCATTTCGGCCGCGCCGATCCTGGTCTGCAGCCCGGCGACGCCGAGCAGCCCGAATGCCAGGATCACCATCGTCACCAGCACTTCGACGATCGAAACGCCACGGCTGCGCGCCGGGAGTGCGGGATAGCGGATCTTTAGCATGCTGCTGCCGCCTTCATGTACGGCCGGCCCCCGAGATCGACCGAGACGCACTGATGGTTGACCATGGTGCCGCTGGTCGTGGAGATGAGGAACACCGGCACCGCCGCTCCCGCGGGCAGCCGCCCCGAAGCGCGGTAGGTGACCGCCGCCGCGGCGCCGACCGTCACGGCAGTGGCCGCCGCATGGTTGTCCAGCACGTTGTTGTTGACGTCGCGAATCTGCCAGCCGTTGGCCCAGCCGCCCGCGTTGGGCTGCAGGGTCACGTTCTGGTTGAGCGAGATCGCCGCGGCGCGCGTCTTGGCGATCGCGACGTACATGTCAGAGGCGAACGTACGGGCCCGCTGGCTGGCGATGATGCCGTTGAACGAGGGCACCGCGACGGTCGCGAGGACGGCGGCGATCGCCAGCGATACGAGCAGCTCGGTGATGGTGAAGCCGCGCGCGCCGCGGCGCGCGGCTGGGCGGCGGTGGGCGCTGCGGGGTCGGCTGAGGTCGTTATACATGCTGCTGGCTCCGTCAGGTCCGCTCACCAGACGCTCGTCGGCAATTTGGCGCCGGTGTTGTCGATGCTCAGCGTGAAGTCACCCGCCTGCTGGCTGGCGGCGATCGGGGTGGCGGTGACCGTGAAAGTCGGCGGCGGACCGGCGCCCGGCACGATGTTGATGTTGTAGTACGCGGAAACGTCGGCCGGAATGGCGATGTTGAGGGCGGCGGCGTTGCCGTAGGCGCGCGCGTCGATCAGGTACTGCTGCTCGCGCTGCGCGATGTCCATCAGGACCGCCTCGGCGCTGCCGCGGCGCGACTGCTTCATGAAGAAGGCGTACGAGGGGATCGCGATGGCCATCAGGATGGCAATGATCCCGCCCACCACCATCAGCTCGATGAGAGTGAAGCCGCGCTCGCGGCTTTTCGCGGTGTGGGGCGAGGCGGTGATTGCCGCTGCGTACATGTCAGTTTCCTCGTGTTGTCACGCTGCGCTATCCCACAGGAACTCGCCGCTCGGTTCTGTGCACTGGTCGATGTCCTGCGGGCGGTCCGACGGACGGTCGCCCACGCCTGACCGGCGGCACCAACACCAGGACGCCCGCAGCGGAGCGCTATGAACCAGGTACGCTTCTGGGCGGCAGGAGTGTGACGCCCGCACGCGCGGCGGGGGATAAGTTCAATCGCGCGGCGTGGCCGCCGCGGCCGCCGGCCGCAGCCGCCGCACGGCGCGCGCGAACTGCTCGACCTCGCGGGCGCGCGTGCCGGGGTCGGGCGCGCCGTAGCGCAGCCGCGCGTACTGCTCGAGGAGGCCGTGCGCGCTCGCGGCCACGCCGGGGTGAGCTGCGTGCAGCGCCTCCGCATAGGCCAGCGGTCCCTGGTGCGGGGCGCGCGCAAGACCCGCGTGCGCGAGCTTGCGGCAGAGGAGCGCGTATGCGCGTGCGATCGCGTCGGGCCGGCGTGGGCGCAGGGAGCGGCCGAGGTGCCAGGCGATCAGCGCCAGCCAGCCGAGGAGGGCGGCGACGAACGCCCAGCCGAGCGCCAGCGCGTCGGCGGCGTGAAATCCCAGCCGCTCGAGCAGGTCGAGCTGCGTCGCATAGCCGAACTTCACCACCCGCTCGTTCCACCAGGCGTTGGCCGCGTCCCAGCGCTGCAACAGATGCACCAGCCAGGGTGCCCCGCGCAGGAGACGCGTCGATGCCGACATCGCCTCGGGCAGGAGATCGAATGCGCCGCGCTCGAGCCGCGCGGGCTCGACCACCGCGGTCGGGTCGACCCGCGTCCAGCCGCGCCCCTCGAGCCACACCTCGACCCAGGCGTGCGCGTCCGACTGGCGCACCGCCAGGTAGCCGCCGACGGGGTTCCATTCCCCGCCGAGGTATCCGGTCACGACCCGTGCGGGCACGCCCGCCGCGCGCATCAGCACGGTGAAGGCCGAGGCATAGTGGCCGCAAAAGCCGGTGCGCGTGCCGAAGAGGAAGCTGTCGATCTGCTCGGCGCCGAGCTCCTCGGGCTCGAGCGAGTACACGAACCCGCCGTCGCGCAGGAAGCCGAGCGCGGCGGCGACGAAGCCCGCGTCGGTGCCGGCCCGCGCACGCAGCTCCCGCGCGAACTCGAGTGAGCGCGGATTGCGCCCGCGCGGCAGGGCGGTGTTCTCGAGGCGCTCCCCGGCCGAGAGCGCCCCGGCCCCGCGCCGCGCCGTGTACGACAGCGCCTCGAAGCTCGTCGGCTCCGACACCGGGCGCGCGGCCACGAGCTCGTAGTCGCGCGTCAGCTTCACGCTGGCATCCGGGGACTCCGCCGGCGTGTCGAGCGCAAGCCACCAGCGCTGATGGCTCGGCTCGAGCGCCACGTGGTAGCGGTAGGCGGGGCCCGCGAACTCCCACGGCGTCGGCGCGAGCATGTCGCCGGCGCACGCTCCGCGCGCCACATCGCAGCGCGACCAGGTGAAGCCGTCGAAGCTGTGCAACACCGGGCCGCGCCAGTAGCGCTGCTCGATCGGCGGCAGCTCGCCCGCGAAGCGGGCGCG
>Ga0210409_10003484_pt1 | contig 17533 bp, 13 predicted proteins | sample IncBWH17MmetaG_FD_161649 | JGI IMG/M metagenome (GOLD analysis project Ga0210409, IMG submission 161649) | Forest soil microbial communities from Barre Woods Harvard Forest LTER site, Petersham, Massachusetts, United States - Inc-BW-H-17-M | ecosystem: Environmental > Terrestrial > Soil >... | reverse complement strand
TGTGGTGTTCGTGCACGAGGCCGACGGCAAGCGCAGCGCGTATCCCGACACGCTCGTCGGTACCGATTCGCACACGACCATGGTGAACGGTCTCGGCGTTCTGGGCTGGGGCGTGGGCGGCATCGAGGCTGAGGCCGCGATGCTCGGACAACCGGTCTCCATGCTGATTCCGCTGGTCGTTGGCGTGAAGCTCACTGGCCGTCTGCGCGAGGGCGCGACTGCAACCGACCTGGTCCTTACGCTGACCGAAATGTTGCGCAAGCATGGCGTCGTCGGAAAATTTGTGGAGTACTTTGGCCCGGGCCTGCAGGACCTTCCACTCGCCGATCGCGCCACCATCGCCAACATGGCGCCTGAGTATGGTGCCACTTGCGGCATCTTCCCGATCGACAAAGAAAGCTTGCGCTACCTGCGACTCACCGGGCGCTCCGAGGAACAAATTGCGCTCGTCGAAGCCTATGCGCGCGAGCAGGGACTCTTCCACGATGCAAATACGCCGCACGCGCAATACTCGGAGCTGCTTGCACTCGATCTCGCGACCGTCGAACCCAGCCTCGCGGGGCCTAAGCGTCCGCAGGATCGCGTCGCGCTTTCGAAAGCCGGAGAGTCGTTCCAGCAGGCTTTACCCTCGCTACTCAAGCCCAAGGCAAAGGCTCCCGCGCCCGTATCGACCGACAATAACGGCAAACAAGTAGGTCGATGGGAGCAGGAAGGCGGCAATCCAACGGCAGTCGGCGTCGAAGACATGCGCGTCGAGGAGCACGTTTCCGCGGACGTGAAGCGCTCCCTGAAGCATGGCAGTGTCGTGATCGCGGCAATCACGAGTTGCACGAACACCTCGAATCCTTCGGTTCTGATGGCGGCGGGCCTGCTCGCAAAGAAAGCCGTCGAGCGCGGCCTACAAACGCCGCCGTGGGTCAAGACGTCGCTTGCACCCGGGTCCAAGGTGGTCACGGATTATCTGGCGAAGGCTGGCCTGCTGCCGTATCTCGAGAAATTGAAGTTCAACCTCGTCGGCTACGGATGCACCACCTGCATCGGCAACTCCGGTCCGCTTCCGACGGAAGTCTCGCAAGCCATCGACGAGAAAGACCTGGTGGTGGCTTCTGTGCTCTCCGGCAATCGCAATTTTGAAGGCCGCATCAATTCAGAAGTCCGCGCGAACTACCTGATGTCCCCACCGCTGGTGGTGGCCTTCGCGCTCGCTGGACGCATCGATGTCGATCTCAAGAAAGATCCCATCGGCCGAGGAACAGACGGCAAGCCCGTCCAGCTATCCGACATCTGGCCGACGCAGAAAGAAGTCGACGAAGCCGTGCAGCAGATTTCTTCGGATATGTTTCGCAAGAGCTACGGGGAAGTTTATGACGGTGACTCTCACTGGCGCTCGCTGCCGGTTCCGGGTGGGCAGACGTATGTCTGGGAGAAAGACTCCACCTACATTCGCCAGGCTCCTTACTTCGATGACATGACGATCCGCCCCTCAGCGGTTGAGGACATCAAGGGCGCGCGGGTTCTCGCTGTGCTGGGCGACAGCGTGACGACCGATCACATTTCCCCCGCAGGCTCGATCAAGAAAGACAGTCCCGCGGGAAAATACCTGATCGAACATGGCGTGAAACCAGCCGACTTCAATTCGTACGGTTCGCGGCGCGGTAATCACGAGGTCATGGTGCGCGGAACTTTCGCCAACGTACGTCTGCGCAACAAGATGGTGCCTTCCCTTGAAGGTGGTTTCACACGCCACCTACCCGATGGCGCCGAGATGTCGATCTACGATGCCTCGGCCAAGTACATTGCAGAGCACGTACCGCTGGTTATTCTCGCTGGCAAAGAATACGGGTCGGGCTCATCCCGTGACTGGGCGGCCAAAGGCCCGCGACTTCTCGGCGTGCATGCGGTGATCGCGGAAAGCTACGAGCGCATCCATCGCTCGAACCTGGTGGGCATGGGAATTCTGCCGCTGCAATTCCTGCCAGGCGAAACTGCCGAATCTCTCAAATTGACAGGGGAAGAAGTGATCGAGATTGCCGGCATCCGCGAGATCGTCGAGCACTTCGCCCCCGGGCGCAAGATCAAAGTAAAGGCCACGGCTAGCGGCAGGACGAGTGAATTTTCTGCTGTCGTCCGCATTGATACGCCGCAAGAGGCGCAGTACTACGCCAACGGCGGCATCCTGCAGTACGTGCTGCGGCAACTTCTGGCTACGAAGCCGGAAGCCGTTCACGCATAAACCCCGTTTCCACTCTTTTGGCGGCTCCGGTTGCTGCGCGAGGCATCGGAGCCCTTCTATTTACGCTGTTATAATCAAGAATTGCACTCATGACGAAAAAGAGACTGATTCGTTCGACTACAGTTTTGTCGGTTCGCCGCGATGGAAAAGTGGTTTTGGCCGGGGACGGGCAGGTAACCTTGGGAGAGTCTGTCATCAAGCACTCAGCCAAGAAGATCCGGCGGCTTTATCAGGACAAGATTCTGGCAGGATTCGCCGGTTCCACCGCCGATGCCTTCTCGCTATTCAGCCGCTTCGAATCGAAGCTTGAGCAGTACCACGGAAACATCGGCCGAGCAGCTGTGGAGTTAGCCAAAGACTGGCGCACCGACAAGTTCCTGCGCCATCTGGAAGCGCTGTTACTGGTGTGCGACAAAGATCAAACTTTTATGCTCAGCGGGCAGGGCGACGTCATCGAACCAGATGGCGGGATTGCGGCCATCGGCTCCGGCGGGCCATTTGCGCAGGCGGCCGCCCAGGCCCTGGCATCCCATACCAAGCTTTCGGCACGTGAAATCGCCGAAGAAGCAATGAAGATTGCCGGCAAGATGTGCATCTATACCAACGATAGTTTAACGATCGAGGAGTTGTAGTTAAGTCGCAGCCACCAGTCGTCAGTCATCAGGCTCTGTGCCTTTGCTGACGACCGATGACCCACGACTGACGACTGATTATGGCTATTTACCTACCTGCAACCGCCGAGGAAGAGCAGCTCGCGCTCGATGAGTTGACTCCGCGCGAGATTGTCTCCGAGCTGGATAAGTACGTTGTCGGCCAGCATGACGCCAAACGGGCGGTCGCGATCGCCCTGCGCAATCGCATCCGGCGGCAGAAGCTGACGCCCGATCTCGCCGAAGAAATCATCCCCAAGAACATCATCATGATCGGTCCCACGGGGGTCGGCAAAACCGAAATCGCGCGTCGCCTGGCCAAGCTCACCAATTCGCCATTCTTGAAAGTAGAGGCGTCCAAGTTTACGGAAGTGGGCTACGTGGGACGCGATGTGGAATCGATTGTCCGCGACCTGGTCGAGATCGCCATCGACATGATCCGCGAGGAGAAGCTCGAAGACGTCGCCGATAAAGCTGAACTGAACGCCGAGGAGCGTCTTCTCGACCTGCTTCTTCCACCTGTGGCGCCGCCGCGCCCGTCCGAGAGCGCATCTGGTGGAGTTGTCATCGACGGCTCGACGAACGATCTCAGTGATTCGCAATCGCGTACCCGCGAGAAGCTGCGCCAGCAGTTGCGCGAAGGCAAGCTCGATGAACGCATGGTCGAGATCGAAGTGCGGGAGCGCAACTTCCCGTCGTTCGAGATTATTTCGAACCAGGGCGTCGAAGAGATGGACGTCAACATCAAGGACATGTTGCCCAACATCTTCGGACAGCGCAGCAAGAAGCGGAAAATGAAGGTGAACGAAGCCTTCGAATACCTGATCCAGGAAGAAGAGCAGCGCCTCATCGACATGGATCAGGTCACGCGCACCGCAATTGATCGCGTGGAGAACTCCGGCATCGTTTTCCTCGACGAGATCGACAAGATCGCCGGACGCGAAAGTGGGCATGGTCCAGATGTTTCGCGTGAAGGTGTGCAGCGCGACATTCTGCCCATCGTTGAAGGCACCACGGTGAACACACGCTATGGCATGGTTCGCACCGATCACATTTTATTTGTGGCCGCCGGAGCTTTTCACGTTTCCAAGCCCAGCGATCTGATTCCGGAATTGCAGGGGCGCTTCCCCATTCGCGTCGAACTGCAATCGCTCACCATGGAAGACTTCATCCGGATCCTCACCGAACCGAAGTCGTCGCTGGTGAAGCAGTACACCGCTCTGCTGGATACCGAAGGCGTAAAGCTGGAGTTCACTCACGAGGCGCTTGAAGAGGTGGCCCGCTTCGCGTTTCGCGTGAATGAAGGTACGGAGAACATCGGTGCTCGCCGTCTGCACACCATCATGGAACGCGTGCTCGACGAGATCAGCTTCGAGGCTCCCGAGAAAAAAGGGGAGCACGTCAAAGTCGATGCAGCTTACGTGCAGAAGACTCTGTCGGACATTGTGAAGGATCAGGATCTGTCGCGCTACATCCTGTAAAGCAGTTCTCAGTTCTCAGAAGGCACGGATTCCGTCCGTGCCTTTTTTTACGCGTACTGTGCTGTGGGAATGGTCAAGGTGTCGAAGGCCTTCAGCGGTCCCGGCTTTGGCGTGCTGGTGTCGGGAACCGCGACGTACTCGCAGCGGATGTTTTTCTTCGCCACCGTGATCCGCAGGTAGCCATGCAAGTTGTCGCAGAAGTTGTCCAATTGCCCAGTTGAGCCCTTCATGGTGATGGGAAAAGTGCTGTTGTGGAAGGCCTTCGCCAGCGTATGCAATTGCTTGTTGTAGCCACCGGCGCCGGAGACGATCATGGGCACATTCTTGCCGTTCAGCACGCCGGTGAAGCGCTGGTAGTTGTGGACGTGCCCGGAAAGGATAAGATCGGGGAGTCGTCCCGCCGTTTGAACGCTGCTTTCAAGAACTCCGTAGAGATGCTGGCTGCCGGGCTTCGCTCCGTATGCCGAGTAGATCGGGTGATGCACCGCCACGATCAGAGCCCGATCCTCGGGCGCAGCTTTTAATTCGCCCTGGAACCAGTCGATCTGTGCCTGGCTCAGTTGGCCACCTTCCGGGCAATTGCTGTAGAGGCCTACAAACGTCACCAGCGGCGTCAGTAATGTCCAATAGAAATTTGGCTGCGTCATGGTGGTGCGCTGCGCGTCGCGCCCCTCGGGTGTGTGTCCTGGTACCTGGCTGCAGAAGTTCCGCTTGAAGCCTTCTAAGGTGCCCTCTTTGGTTTGCGGATCCATATCGCCGTCATGGTTTCCCGGGATCGCGAAGATCGGGCCGGGATAATTGGCATAAGGTTCGTAGAACTCCGGATAGTAGTTCGCGAGTTCGCCGTCGTAATAGACCACGTCGCCCAGATGGTAGAAAAATGACGGATGAGTGGAAACGTCATTGCCCGAGAAGTCTGCTTCCATGTAGTTGGCGACGTTTTCAATGTAGGTCGGCGTGTTCACTCCGCCCGTGTCGCCCACCGCGTGAAACACAAGTTGTCCGGATTGCTCGATCAGCTGGATCGCGTCGGCGGATAGCACGCTATCGAGCGAAAGGCGAAACGGAGGCAGTCCTGTTGCCGGAGGCAGCTCTCGATAGGGTTGTGGTGGATTCTTGTTTGGATCGACGATGGTTTGGAAGCCGGGCGGCAGCCGGTCTCCCCCGAACGAGTGGCCGGCGGCGGGTTTGGGGTGATGCTTGCGGCTCGCCTGCAAAGCTCCCGCATCGAGCACCGTGCCTTTCGACGAAGCCTTCCCTTTGGGCGCTAGTTTTTTCATAACCCTACCTCAGAATTTTGGATTGTAAGGAACTCGGGCCCGAGGGGAACGCCGAGGAATTTTCATAACTCTATCCGAGTTATGCGAGATGTCAAGGGAGTGAGCCCCCGCTTTCCTTGCGCAGCGCGGTCTGTCCCGCGTAGACTCACCACGCTCCAGCTGCCACTCGCCCAGGAGATCCATGAACCAGATTGACCGACCCCGTCTGAAGTCGCTCATGGAGCGTGAGCAAAAGCGCTTCGTCGCCGAACGACCAAAATCGGCGGCGTTGTTTGAGCGGGCACGAAAATCTTTACTGAGCGGAGTGCCCATGAACTGGATGGCCAAATGGGCGGGCGCGTTCCCACCGTTCGTGCGCGAGGCGCGTGGCGCGGAGTTCTTCGACGTCGATGGCCACCGCTACATCGATTTCTGTCTCGGCGATACGGGAGCCATGACAGGGCATTCCCCATCGGCTACCGTCTCGGCTGTGGAACAACAGGCGCGGCGCGGCATCACGCTCATGCTGCCCAGCGAAGATGCCATCGTTGTCGGGGAGGAGTTGCAGCAGCGCTTCGGACTGCCATACTGGCAATTCGCACTTACCGCGACAGACGCGAATCGGTTTGCGATCCGACTGGCCCGGCACATTACGAGTCGGCCGAAAATTCTGGTGTTCAACTGGTGCTATCACGGCACGGTCGACGAGAGTTTTATCACGCTCAAAGACGGCGTGGAGCAGGCTCGGCGCGGAAACATCGGGCCGCCGGTGGATCCGGCCATCACCACGCGCGTCATCGAATTCAACGATGTCGATGCTTTAGACGCAGCGCTTCGTTCTGAAGACGTCGCCTGTGTACTCGCCGAGCCCGCCATGACGAACGTGGGCATCGTGCTGCCTAATTCCGGATATCAGCAGGCTCTGCGCGAAACGACGCGCAAATACGGTACGCTGCTGATCATCGACGAAACCCATACCATCTGTGCGGGCCCGGGTGGTTATACGCGGTCAGAAAATCTCGAACCGGACTTTCTGGTCTTCGGCAAACCCATTGCCGGTGGCGTTCCCGGCGCGGCGTACGGCTTTACCGGCGAAGTGGCCCAGTGCGTCGCCGATCGTATGAATTTGGAAGATTGCGATACGGGAGGCATCGGCGGCACCCTCGCCGGAAACGCGCTGTCTCTCGCGGCCATGCGAGCGACCCTGCAAAAGGTGCTTACAAAAGACGCATTTGATCGCATGATCCCGATGGCCGAGCGCTGGACCGAGGGAGTCGCCAGAGCCATTGCGGACTTTGGCTTGCCCTGGAACGTCACACGCCTTGGCTGCCGGGCGGAATATCTCTTCTCCCCGCAAAAACCCAAGAACGGAACGCAGGCGCACGATGCCATGGACTTCGAACTCGAACGATTTATGCATCTCTACGCGATGAATCGGGGCATTCTGCTCACGCCGTTCCACAACATGGCGCTCATGTCGCCCATGACGGCGCGGGAAGATATCGATCAGCACACGAAAACGTTTCGTGAAGCGGCGAAGGAGTTAGTAGCCTGACGCGCTTTTGCAGCCGCAGCGAGGGCGTGGACATCCTCGAGACAGGCGGCAGGATGGCGGCGCTACTCGTGCCACGTGTTACGCTCATTATTTCTCTTGAATGAGCGTCTCGCGCCATCTTGCCGGGTGTGTCCTTCTGTGTGTGCTGGCGACTGTGATGTCGGGCTGCGCATCGATCGGAGTTCCGGTTCCCCCCTCGCTCGAACTGCCGAAGCCTCCGACCGATCTCCGAGCCAGCCGAAAGGGCGACAAGGTCTATCTTTCCTGGTCCATCCCAACTAAAACGACCGATCATCAGAATGTGCGGCGACCGGGTCCTACAAGAATTTGCCGCAGTCTGTCGGCCATGATGAGCCAGTGTGATACCCCGGTGGGCAATGTTGCCCCGACGAAGGAAAGCACGCAGGCGCCTCACGCTCCGCCCAATGAAAAACTTGAGGCCAGTTTTACGGACACGCTTGCGCCTGACCTGCAGAACCAGAACGCAACCCGCCTGGCTACCTACGCGGTCGAGCCGATGAACCTCGATGCGCGCAGCGCGGGCCTGTCGAATCAGGTACAGGTAGCGCTCGCGCCGACGCTGCCGCCGCCAGCAAACTTCTCGGCCCAAGTCGAGCCCAAGGAAGTTCGTCTGACATGGGCATGGACTGCACCCAAGGACAATTCACCTGCGACTCAGTACAGCTGTCGCATTTACAGGAAATTGGCGGACAACGGTGCGGAGACGAGGCTTCCTGATGTTGCGTGTTCCGAGCTTAGTGATGACGACCGCACGATCGAGTGGCAGAAGACGTATGAGTACCGAATTGCTGTGGTGACGTTCGCGACCCTTCAGAAAGGGGCGCTACCATGCGAAAGGAATTCGTCTGATCAGGGAATCGTAGCGATTCCGGACTGCATCCAGGTTGCTGAAGTTCAAGGCGACGACTCGCCACCCGTGAAAGTCTTTACCAACGACATCTACCCGCCGGCAGTTCCCACCGGCCTGCAGGCGGTATTCTCCGGGCCCGGGCAGGCGCCTTTTATCGATCTGGTGTGGGCGCCCGACCTCGATGCCGATCTTGCCGGATATAACGTTTATCGCCACGAAGAAAACGGGCCGCCGCAGAAGATCAATCGCGAACTTGTAAAGACTCCCTCCTTCCGGGATACAAACCTGACTCAGGGCAAAACGTATTTCTATATTGTCACCGCGGTCGATCTTCGGGGCAACGAGAGCGCGCGCTCTGACGAGGCAAGCGAGACCGTGCCGAAGAATTGACGCGTGCGCCGTTCTCCGCAAAGGCCAGATTGGCGACGTGTTTGCACAAATTCTTTCCTGTCCTCAGGGCCCTTTGTGTTTAGATAGTTCGTCTATGAAATATTGCCGCTTTCAGCAGAATGGTGAAGAAGTGTATGGCTTAGTCGAATCGGTTGGGGGGCGCGACGAAATCACGCGCCTGCTCGTCACTCCACCCGAAGAAGTCGGCGGCGATATGGAAGACCTGCGCACCAAGCGCGTGGACCACATTGCGCTTGCCGATGCGCCACTGCTGGTACCGGTCCGTCCTTCGAAGATTCTCTGCGTTGGCCGCAATTACCGCGAACATGCGACTGAGTTAGGCAATGAGGTTCCGGTCGAGCCGCTCATTTTCTTTAAGCCGACGACTGCCTTAAATTCGCCCGGCGGAACCATTCGCCGGCCGCGCGCTTCCTCGCAGACCGATTACGAAGGGGAACTCGGCGTCGTCATCAGCAAGAGTTGTTACAAGCTGGGCGAGAGCGACGACGTAAAGCCCTACATCCTGGGGTACACCTGTGTTGACGACTTCACCGCGCGCGACTTGCAGAAGAAAGACAAGCAGTGGACGCGGGCCAAGGGCTTCGACACTTTTTGCCCGGTTGGGCCGATCGTCACCGATGAAGTCGATCCCTGGGCGGGTGTAGGCGTGAAGACGATGGTGAACGGCTCTGTTCGGCAGGACGGCAACACGCGCGATTTCATCTTCCCACTCGACGCCGTCATCCGCTACATCTCGCAGGTGATGACCCTGCTTCCCGGAGACCTGATCGCAACGGGAACGCCTGCGGGCGTGGGGCCCGTGGTGGCCGGAGATACCATCGAAGTCACCGTCGAGGGAATTGGAACTTTGCGGAATCCGGTCGTCGACGAATAAATGGGGACGAGGAAGCTTGGTCATTCGGATTGGTTATTGCCGTATCGTCCGTTCGTAACCACCGCACCTCTTCCTTGATTCGGATTTCCGGCTTATTCTGTTGGGTCAGGAAGTCGTCGCTGCTGGCGGCAGTTCCTTCCTTCTCAGTCATGAATCCTTTGCGCCTTTATAGTTTGGCGGTCGGTGGTGTGGGCATCGCGTTTGCGCTTTATTTTCTGCTGCGGCGTAAACCGAAAAGCCCAGAGGAACTCGAACGCTCGCGGCGCGAGTGGCTCGACAGCGTCGGCCGCATTACCGATGGTACCGTGATCGATGTGCACGAGCTGCCCTTCGAGAACCAGCGCGTGTCCACCATGTTGATTTATCAGTACGACGTCGCCGGCGTTTCTTACGAAGCCTCGCAAGACGTCACGTATCTTCGCCAATGGGTCAACCTGCACTCCTGCCGACTCGGATTGCCGACATCGGTAAAGTACGATCCGCAGAATCCCGGCAATTCTCTGGTTGTCTCCGAACGCTGGATGGGGTTGAGACAGTAGGAAAGCAGCTGTCAGTCGTCAGTCTTCGGCTGTCGGCCAAACCACAACCCATCGACCTCGAATAATCGACACAGTCGGCACTAACCTGTCGGGAAATAGAAATCTGCGCCCGGAGAATTCTTGATACACGGCGAACGGACAGCGCGTATTCCGTGGATCAAAAACTTCTTGGACGCTTTTGCTGAAGACTGAAGACTGACGACTGACGACTGACAGCTGACAGCTGACAGCTGATTCCTAGCTTCCCGCCGCGAATCCGCCGGTGTGGGCCACCGTGATGCGGAGATATTTGTAGGGATTGACCGGGGTGTCGTTGATGCGAACTTCGTAGTGAAGATGCGGTCCAGTGCTGCGACCGCTGAGGCCGACGTAGCCGATCACTTCGCCGCGGTGTACGTGCTGCCCAGGCGCAACCGCGAAGCCGGAGAGATGCCCAAAGCGAGTATTGATGCCATGGCCGTGCTCAAGAACGATCGCGCGTCCGTAGCCACCCATGAAGTCGGCAAACTGCACGACGCCATCGGCGGGAGCTACCACGGGCTGTCCGACGATGGCCGCGATATCCACACCGGTGTGGAATGCGCCTTCACCGTTGAACGGATCGGTCCGTTCGCCAAAAGAGCCGGTGACCTGGCCTTCGACCGGCCACAGATTCGGCGCTGAGTTCGCGCGGGCCCAGTCGGCCGTTGTCACGTTGCGCGTTAGTCCAAGCGAGAGCCCTGTGGTCGTTGCGCCGGTCAACGCTGAAGTCTTCAAGGCGTAAAGCTGATCCAACGAAGAACTCACCTCTGAATTGCGCACCTGTTCTTCGGTTCCAGTCACCAGAATCGGATCGGACTTGAGGCCGTAGAGGGAAGAAACCTCGCTGGCCAGCGAGCCCAAAGATGCCACCTGAACATCGCGCTCCTTGGCGACCTGCTCAAGCCGCGTATAGCGGTCTTTCAAATCGTCTTTTTCGGTTCGCAGCCGGTTGTAGCTCGAGACCTTCAGAAGCATGCGCACGTACGAGCTGGCGATGCCGGTCAGGCTCAGGAAACCGACCGCAGCGCCCACAACGAAAATGTAGAGGTAATGGACGGGAATCGGGATTTTGCGCAGTTGGCCGTCGTCATCGCGCGCGACAAAAAGAATGTAAAAGCGTTTGCGCAAATCTTCCCTTCCAGTCTTGAATCTGAAGCCATGCCCGGGCGGCCTGTGGTTACAGGAGCCCAGTTCTGCATCCTGATTCCAAAGCTACGCCCCGTGCAAGGTTGCTGAAGCGCGCTCCCTACCTACCAGAACCAGGTTTGGCCAATCTGTTAACTTGTCCGCAATTCCTACGACTTGCAGGACTTATGTGGCCAAAGGTTATCGGAATTAGCTGTCAAACGGTAACAAACTGGGTTCCTGCCTGTCAACGGCAGGGCACACCCATTTTCGGTTACCAAGGACGGGTAATTCCCCTAGACCCTCAGTACGGATTACCGAGCCGCGGTTGGATACCTGGACTTCCATTTCTCAGAGACAGCGAATGGGGCCCGTTCGGCCCCTTTTTCCCAATTTTTCCAGAATCGGTATAGTGATCGCTTGCCGCTCCCCGAGAAAGACTTGATCTCCCGAATCCGCCGGCACGCCCGTCCCCGGGGCCCGCTCATTGCCGGCATTGGAGATGATTGTGCCGTGCAACGGGTTGCACGCGGATATGACCTTCTGATTACCACCGATTTCACGCTGGAGGGGATCCACTTCCGCCGGGAGTGGCACCCCCCCGAGGTGGTCGGAAGGCGCTGCGTTGTCCGCGGCCTCAGCGATATCGCTGCGATGGGCGGAGACCCGGCAACCGTGTTTTTGTCTCTCGCCCTTCCGCGCAGATTGCCGCAACGCTGGGCCGATGCCTTTATGAAAGGACTGTTAAAAACCGCCACCGAGTTCAGAGCGGTTTTGGCTGGAGGAGACACCGCCGAATCGCCAGGCGGTGTGTTTGCCGACATCGTTGTACTCGGCACTGTGCCGAAAGGGAAGGCAGTTTTGAGGTCCGGGGCGATGCCAGGCGATGAGATCTACGTAACCGGCACTCTCGGCGGATCTGCCGCCGCGCTCACGGAATTCTCCGCTGGACGAAAGCCTCGTGCGCAGGACTTTCCGCGACACTTCGCGCCCGTTCCACGAGTTGCCGTGGGCCGGGTTCTGCGCGAAAAACATCTCGCCACGTCGATGATCGATCTGAGCGACGGCCTCTCCACCGATCTCGCCCACATCTGCGAAGAATCGGGAGTGGGTGCCGAAATCTCGGCCGACGCCATTCCTCGCGCGCGGGTTGGGAGAAAAAAGACTCCCGTTGATCTTCGGATAGCCCTCGATGGCGGCGAAGACTACGAACTTCTCTTCACGTCGCCCGCCAAGAAACGTATCCCGATTCGCATCGCGGAAGTTCCCATCAGCCGCATCGGCCGCATCACGCGCCCGAGGCGGGTCGTTCTCATCAATGAACGTGGCGCTCGCACGGAACTTCGCGCCCGAGGCTGGCAGTACTTCGCATAGGTATCTCCTACATGTTGTCATCCTGAGCGAAGCAAAGGACCTTCTTTGTCGTTTTCACATGGGTGCCTGCGAAAACGGCCCATGAGCGGCCACGTCCGGAAGGACAGGTCCCAAGGTACCCGCGCGTGATCTAGTACCTGTCCTTTCGCGAGGATAAAGTACTTTTATGTCGTACATCCGTATCGCCCTCGCTTCTGTGATTTGCGCTGCCTTCTGCGTTTCGGGCGCTGCAGCGCAACACAATTCGCCGGCCACCCTTGCGCACTCGGCTGCTGCGCCGTCGGCCGGCAACGAACCGATTAACGTCGACGAGACTTTTGTCCGCAAGCAGTTCGGAGAGGAATTTTCGCTGACGCCCGTGTCGACGCCATTCGTCCGCGATATCGATGGCGACGGCATCGACGACCTCGTGATTGTCGCGCGCAGCAAGAAGCCCATGCTCGACGCGGCGGAGCATAGCTATCGCGTGATCGATCCTTATTACGATTTCTTTGGCTACGGCGATCCTAAGCTCACAGCAAGCTTTGGCTCCGAAGATCTAAGCGAGAAGAATCTCGTCATTCTGGTCATTCACGGTTCGGGCACCGATGCATGGCGCGCCGAAACTCCAAAAGCCAAGTTCGTCATCATCAATCTGCCCTTCAAGAAAGTCGTGGTCCGGCGTCTTCAGCTGCGCAAGAGACAGGTGAACGCCATCTTCGCCGAAGAAACCGACTCCAGTGCCGGCGACTCGGTCGTTTTCTGGGATGGCCGCCAGTTTCGCTATCAGCCCCTCGGCACCGGCGGCGACTGATTAGACGCTTATTGAGCCACGAGCTTCAGAACATTCCCGCTGTAGTCCACGACATAAATCTCGCCGGCGACGTCCTGCCCGAAAGAACTCACGTTGAAGTTGCTCGACAAGAGCTTCGTACGCGTCCAGGCATTTGAATTTTCAGTCAACTCCCAAATGGTTCCGCTGCCGAAATCACCCAATAGGTAGGCGCCCGCCAGGGCTGGAATCGTGGATCCTTTGTAAACGTATCCGCCTATCACGGCATCACCTTCGGTGTGATCGTATTCCGCAATTGGCAGCGTAAGTCCGGTCATGTTGCAGCCGGTCGCGGGATTGAAGCAATGCACGCCCTCCATCACGTTCCAACCGAAATTCCCGCCCTTCTGCAGGATGTCAATCTCCTCAAATTTATCCTGCCCCACGTCGCCCACAAATAACCGCCCCGTGCTGCGCTCGAAGGAAAATCTCCATGGGTTCCGCAGTCCATACGCATAAATCTCGGGCAATCCGCCTCCGGCAGCGAAGGGATTGTCGCCCGGTATCGCATACGGCAATGCTGAACTCATATGATCCACGTCAATGCGCAGCATCTTGCCCAGGAGCGTTTGCAGGTTTTGCCCATTGCCCAAGGGATCACCGCCGCTGCCGCCGTCCCCGAACCCGATGTAGAGAAATCCATCCGGCCCGAACGCTAGTTGTCCTCCCTTATGGTTGGGAAAGGGCTGGTTGACGGTGAGCAAGATTCGTTCGCTGATTGGGTCTGCCTCATTGGAATCGGATGCGGAGAGCTGATACTCAGCGATGACACTCTGTACCTGCGCTCCCAACAACCGATCGTAATGGACATAAAACTTATGATTTTGTGGGAACTGGGGATGAAACGCCAATCCCAGCAATCCCATTTCTCCGGAAAAATTCACTTTGCTGCTGATGTCGAGGAAGGGTGTCGCGAGCAGCGTACCGTTCAGCCCGATGCGAACGCTTCCCGGTTGTTGCACTACGAAAAAACGACCAGTGCCGTCGTTGGGGAATTGCAGATCGACTGGGCTGGTGAGACCACCCACAACCGGGCTGAGCATCAGCGAAGGCGGCGGGCCTCCGGTGGACGGCGGTGGCGAAGCTGGGTTGCTGCTACATCCACTTAGCAGGCTGGCAATCAGGAAGGTCGCGGCCGCGCGCAGATACCATACCTGGGCCATCGCGGGATTCTATGTCAAAACGACAGCGAGGTTGTCACTCGGGGGGACATTACCGTTGGCCACCTCGCCTATAATCTTGGGGCTATGAACCTCGAACAGAAGCTCGAAGAACTCAAGAAGCGCGACCACCTGGCTGAAGAAGGTGGGGGCGCCAAGCGCCGCGAAAAGCAGCACAAAGACGGCAAGATGTCGGCGCGCGAACGCATCGAGTTCCTGCTCGACGAGGGCACGTTCGAGGAGACCGACAAGCTCGTCACGCATCGCTGCAACGATTTCGGCATGGCCGAGCAGAAGTTTTACGGCGACGGCTTCATCACCGGCTATGGGCGCATCGAAGGCCGGCTGGTCTTTTTATTTGCGCAGGACTTCACCGTCTTCGGCGGATCGCTCTCCGAAGCCAACGCCGGCAAAATCGTCAAGATCATGGATCTGGCCGCGAAGATGGGGGCGCCGGTCATCGGATTGAACGACTCCGGCGGCGCCCGCATCCAGGAAGGTGTGATGTCGCTTGCCGGCTACGCCGATATCTTTCTGCGCAACACGCTCTACAGTGGCGTGGTGCCGCAGATTTCCGCGATCATGGGCCCGTGCGCGGGCGGCGCCGTGTACTCGCCGGCCATCACCGATTTCATTTTGATGGTCGATAAGACTTCGTACATGTTCATCACTGGACCCGACGTAATCAAGACCGTCACGCACGAAGAGGTCACCAAGGATCAGTTGGGTGGCGCGACCACTCACAACGAAACCTCTGGCGTTGCGCATTTCCTTTCACATGACGATGCCGAGTGTCTTTCGGCTGTGCGCGAGTTATTGAGTTTTGTTCCATCGAACAATCTCGAAGATCCGCCACGGCGTCCCTGCACCGATCCCATCGATCGCGCCGATCCCGCGCTCGACAAGATGGTGCCCGCGGAATCGAACCGGCCCTACGACATCAAAGATGTCATCCATGCCGTCATCGATGACGGCTACTTCTTCGAAGTCCAGGAGCACTACGCGAAGAACATCGTCATTGGCTTTGCTCGCCTGAACGGACGCTCGGTGGGCATCGTCGCCAATCAGCCTGCGATGCTGGCCGGAACGCTCGATATCAACGCGTCCATCAAAGGCGCGCGCTTCGTGCGCTTCTGTGACTGCTTCAACATTCCGCTGGTGACGTTCGAGGACGTGCCGGGATTCCTTCCGGGCACCACCCAGGAATACGGCGGCATCATCAAGCATGGCGCGAAACTTCTCTTTGCCTTTGCCGAAGCGACTGTGCCGAAAGTTACGGTCATCACGCGGAAGGCGTACGGCGGCGCGTATTGCGTCATGGCGTCGAAGCACATCCGCACCGACGTGAACTACGCGTGGCCCACAGCTGAAATCGCGGTGATGGGCCCCGAAGGTGCGGTGGATATCGTCTACAAGCGCGAGCTAGAACAGGCGGCTAATCGGGACGAGATGCGCCAGACGAAAATCGACGAGTTCCGCGACCGCTTCGCGAACCCGTACGTCGCGGCCGATCGCGGTTTTGTCGACGCGGTCATTCAACCCCGCGAAACCCGCAAGAAGCTGATCCAGGCACTGGAGATGCTGCAGAACAAGCGCGACAAAAATCCGCCCAAGAAGCACGGGAATATACCGCTGTAAAGGGGACTTCGAGTCGATTCGGAGTATGCCGACGAGTGTCTTTCGATCGAACCGCTTGTTCAATTGACTGCTTAAACGCCGCCTCAGGGAAGAGTAGAATGCTTCGTTTCCCGGAGGTTCCGTGAAGCGCCTGATCCTGCTTCTCGCCTTTGCCGTTTCTGCCCTCGGCCAAGACCCACAGACCTGGCTCGCCAACCTTCCTCAAGCCAAGGACTACGCGCAGAAACGCTCGTCCAGTTACGATCGCAGCGGCGCCAACGCCGACGCTCGCGAGATTGCGCCCGGGGACACTTTGACGGTTTTGGATGAGTCTGGCCCCGGGCTCATTACCCACGTCTGGTTCACGATTGCCAGCCATGATCCCTGGCATCTGAAGTCGCTCGTGCTGCGCGCCTATTGGGACGGCGAGACTTCTCCCAGTGTCGAAACACCGGTCGGAGATTTTTTCGGCCTCGGTCTCGGCGACTATTATCGCTATCAGTCGATTCCCCTGAGCGTCGGTTCCGACAAGGCGCTGAATTGCTTTTTCCCCATGCCGTTCCAGAAACACGCACGCATCACCATCACCAACGATGGCTTGCAAAGAGTTGACGCCTTCTACTACAACATCGACTATCGTTCGTACGCCAAGCCTCTTGCCGCCGATCAGCTCTATTTTCATGCGCAATACCGGCAAGCCACTCCAGCTTCGGGCTGGACCAGCGACTGGAAATCGAATGGCGACCCTGGCGTGAACGACAAGAAAAACTTGAATGGAGATGGCAACTATGTCTGGATGGAAGCCACCGGCCGCGGGCATTTCGTCGGCGTCACCATGTCGATTCTGCAGAATCAGGACGACTGGTGGGGCGAAGGCGATGACATGTTCTTCATCGACGGCGAACAGCGGCCCTCGATCAACGGCACCGGATCAGAAGATTATTTCCTCGGCGCTTGGGGTTTCGGCGATCACGCATTCGCCTACGACGTTTACGGCGCTCCGGTGAAAGGACCTGATAAAGCGGGCAGCCGCAGTTCGGTCTACCGCTTCCATCTCGATTCGCCCATCACTTTCACAAAATCATTGCGCGCCACCATCGAGCACGGACACGCGAACCACCGCTCCGACGATTTCTTCTCAGTGGCGTACTGGTATCAAGCGGACCCTCACGCCGATTTCCCGCGCCTTCCGACGCTCGGAGAGCGCCTTCCAAAGTTGCATGCTGTGGGTGGACCAGGAAACGCAGGGAATGCGAAATAGCTAGTGGCTGGTAGCTGGTAGCTGAGAGCTGAGAGCTGAGAGCTGAGAGCTGAGAGCTGAGAGCTGGGAGCTGGGAGCTGGGAGCTGGGAGCTGAGAGCTGGGAGCTGAGAGCTGAGAGCTGGGAGCTGAGAGCTGGGAGCTGGGAGCTGAGAGCTTGGAGCTGAGAGCAAACACATAAGAGTCCCGAGGTGATGTTGATCTTGTTCGTCTCGGCCAGTAGCTCGCGTTTGACCCTTGCTGACCTGCTCTCGTCGCTTCCTTGCGGGTTGCAACGCGCGATCTCGCTTGGG
>Ga0210409_10003483_pt1 | contig 17534 bp, 13 predicted proteins | sample IncBWH17MmetaG_FD_161649 | JGI IMG/M metagenome (GOLD analysis project Ga0210409, IMG submission 161649) | Forest soil microbial communities from Barre Woods Harvard Forest LTER site, Petersham, Massachusetts, United States - Inc-BW-H-17-M | ecosystem: Environmental > Terrestrial > Soil >... | reverse complement strand
CTGCTGAGCAACGGGAGCACGATCGACCCCTGGTGCGCCAGATTGTAAGTGACCGCGTAGGCCAATCCCACTCCCAGCAACGCCCCGGCACAAGACAGCACCAGGCTCTCGGTAAGCAATTGGCGAATCAGGCGGCCGCGGCTTGCTCCGAGAGCGTTGCGCACCGCGAATTCCTTGTTACGTGACGCCAGCCGTGCCAACAACAAATTAGAAAGATTCACGCATACAATCAGCAGAATCAGACCGACCGCGCACCATAGTACGATCAACGACCGCCGCAGCTTGCCGCTGACGTATTCCTTCAGCGAAGTCATGTCCGCGCTGTATTCCATGAACCATTCAGGATGCGCGGCCTTTAATTGGGGCAATAGCACATTGGCCTCAGCCTGCGCCTGCGCCAAGGACGCGCCGGCCTTCAGGCGGCCAAGAATCACCAGCGTATTCCCCCAGTCCCGTAGCTCATCCATGATTGCCGGGACGAAAATATCCGCGCGCAGCCCGGGCCAGAAAACAGAAGGAAAATCGAATGAGGACGGAAGCACCCCGACCACTGTGGCAGTCTTGTTATCGAGCGTGATGGATAGTCCGACGATGGCGGGATCGGCAGCGAATTGCTGTCTCCAAAACGCGTGGGTCAGAAGCACAGTGGGCGCCGCACCCTTGGCGCATTCTGTTGGGAGAAAATTCCGGCCAAGTGCGGGTTGCACGCCGAGAGTTCGAAAAAAGTTATCGGCGACCATGACGGCCTGCACATGTTGCGGCTCACCGTGTCCGGTCATGTTGTATTCCGAGCTGCCCCAGAAAGGTTGAAACGCGGTGACTTCCTGAAACGATTGATTGTGGTGGCGGAACTCCTCGTAAGACCCAACGTTGTAGGTGATCCCAGAAAGCGGACCTTGTCCGTGTGAGCCCGCGAACCACGTCAATTGTTGAGAGTCGGGAAAGGGAAGCGGGCGCAGCAAAATCGTGTTCACCACGCTGAAGACGGCAATGTTGGCCCCGATGCCCAGCGCCAGAATCAAAATCGCGATCAAAGCAAACGCGCGGTCGCGCCGCAGCGTGCGCAACGTGTAGCGCAAGTCTTGCGACAAAATCTCCAGCACCGGCAGCGAACGCGATTCGCGATGATGCTCCTTCGCTTGTTCCGTGCCTCCAAATCCAATCAGCGCCTGGCGGCGTGCTTCTTCCGGAGTCATGCCGCGCCGAAGGTTTTCTTCTATGGCCAGTCCGAGGTGAGCGGCCATTTCCGCGTCGAGTTCCTGGTCGAGTTGCGGCTTGCGGAAAAACGAGCGGAAACGGTACAGGGATTGCCGTATCCCGTCAATCATTTGCTGTCTCCATCTTCCGCCATCGACAGCACGCGGCCCATCACGCCGGAAAGTCTTTGCCAGTAAGCGGTGTCTTCCGAAAGCTGTTTGCGGCCTTTTTTCGTCAGCGAATAAAACTTGGCTTTGCGGTTGTTCGACGACGTGCCCCATTCGGCGGAGATCCAGCCGCGCTGCTGCAACCTGACGAGCGACGCGTAAATGGTTCCCTGATTCAGCAGCACGGCGTTGCCGCTGACTCGCTCGATGCGCCGCGCAATGCCGTAGCCGTGCAGGGGTCCCAGAGCCGCGAGCGTCTGCAGAACCATCAGGTCCAAGGTGCCCTGCAGCAGATCCAGCTTGGATTCAGACATAAGCGCTCCTGTGTGATGGCCACAGCAGGATGCCATAACGTATGTGGGGATGCCACAGGAAATCGCGCTGGCCCGGAAATGCTACCTGCACGCCATGGAGTGTCAGGTGTTCCGCGAAATCAGTGACGTAACTTCAATGATGGGATTGGGAAGCTGGCGCATAGCTCGCACGAACGCGGCCACCAGCTTGCCGTCGAACTGCGTGTTGGCGCAGCGCTCCAGTTCAGACAGGGCCTGCTCGGCGGTGCGCCCCTTCTTGTAGCTGCGATCGCTGGTGATAGTGTCGTAGGAATCGGCAATGGTGATGATGCGCGCGCCCAGTGGGATGGTTTCGCCGGTGAGGGCGTTGGGATAGCCGGAGCCGTCGAAAAACTCGTGGTGGTGCAGCACCATTTCCCGGATGCGCGCCAGCGGCGCCAGCGGTTCCAGGATTTTGCCGCCGAAGACCACATGCGTCTTCATCACGTCCCATTCCTCGGGATTCAGCGGCCCACTCTTGTTCAGAATGCTTTCGGGAATCCCCACTTTGCCAACATCGTGCAACACCGCAGCGAGGCGAATCTCTTCCACCTCCGGTTCGGTCATTCCCAGCGCTTCGGCAAGCAGCGCGGCATAGGCGGAGACTTTTTGCGAGTGGCCCTGGGTGTATTGATCCTTCGCATCGATGGCGTACGCCAGCGAGGTGACGGTATCCAGGATGGATTGCGGCACGGAGCTGGGGTCCTGCGGAGCGCCGGCAATTTCTGTTTCGGGCAGGGAATCGGTGAACTGGCGCAGGCGTTGATAAATTTCTTCGAAAGCTTCAGGTCCGGTGGCGAACAAGCGCTTCAGCGTGACGCCGAGGTAGGCCTCCAATACATCGCGTTTCCAGCGGCGAGCTTCGTTGGGATCAACGTGATCCGCGGTGGATACCGTGTTTCCGCCTTGGTGCTTGGAGAGATACATGGAGGCATCCGCCACCTGTATCAGTTCCTGTGGGGAAGAGCCGTGCAGCGGGTAACAGGCAATGCCGAAGCTGGCGCTGATGTTTTTCTCGCGAAGCAGCGGGTCGGCAGAAACCCAGCCGCGCAATTTGGCGGCAAGCTGCCGAGCCTGCTCCATGGTGGTTTCCGGCATCAGGATTACAAATTCGTCGCCGCCGTACCGTGCCACAACATCCGAGCGCCGGCAATTGGTTTCCAGGATCTGGCCCACGCGCTGAAGCACCAGGTCGCCCTCAAGGTGGCCGTAGAAATCGTTCACGAACTTGAAGCGGTCCAGGTCCATCAGCACCAGCGCGAACGAACGACCCGCGCGCGAAGAACGCTTCCACTCCGAGGAAAGCGCTTCCATGAAGAAGCGGTGCGTCTTCACGCCGGTAAGGCCATCGGTGATGGCTTGCTCCTGGGCCTTCTGGAACGTAAGCGCATTGTGCAGCGCGCCGGAGATCAAATCGGCCAGCGTGTGCAGCAGCAGCGACTCTTCCTCGGAAAAGTCCACGCGTTCCAGCGTCTCGACGTACAGGACACCGTGGAGATGGTCGGCGTAGAAAATCGGCAGGGCCATGGCCGTCTGGCTATCCTGCAGCACCGGCTTGGGACCGCTCTGCGTGGTGGGCAGCGAGCGATACGTCGCCGCCTTGCCGGTGCGCGCCACTTGTCCCACGAGGCCCGCATCCAGCGGCAGCCGGTGGCCCAGGGCGCCGCGGCGGTTGCCGCTTTCGGCCTGCACCACCAGTTCGCGTGTCGTGTAGTCCAACAGAGCGATGCCGATGTGGTCGTAGCTCAGGCCGTTTTCCAATTGCTCCGTAATTTTGGCCAGCACTTCATCCGGGTTCAGCGTGGCGATCGCGTCGCGCGAAATCAGGTTGAGCAAGCTCAAGTGGCGGGCCTTGGTGCGCTCCTCCTGGAACAGGCGCGCATTCTCAATGGCGATGCTGGCTTCGCTCGCGAGCACGCGAAGGAGTTCCAGATGGCCTTCATCGAACGCCCGCTCTTCGTCAGAATAGATGCACAGCGCGCCCACGGCATGATCATAGGCCACCAGCGGCACTCCGCAGAACGAGCCGCAAGAGCGAAGGGGATCGACGCCCAGCTTCTTGATCTCCGTGGTGTAGTTGCCCTGCACCAGCACCGGCTGGCGGGTGCGCAGGATGTACTCCGTGATGTGATTGCCCGCGGGACGCGAGCGGCTGGGCTGGCGCACACTGTCGACCATTTCCAGTTCAAATTGGATGGCGTCTCGCACCGGGTCCAGCGAGGCAATGTAAAGATTCTTGACGTCGAACAAGCGCCGCAGCTCTTCCCAAATCCGCCGCAGAAGATCTTCGCGGTTCAGCGTGGAGCTGAGCGCCCGGCCGATTTCATTCAGCACGTGAAGTTCTTCCGACCGGCGCGAGGTCTGCTGAATCAGGAAACTGTTTTCGACGGCCATGCCGATCTGGTGGCCCAACGCCAACAGCAGCCGCAGTTCCGCGGGAGCGAACCGCCGATTGTCCGGCGTTCCCAGCAGCAGCAAGCCGAACGCTTGCTCCTTGGCTTGCAGGCTGATCACCACCACGCTGCGCAGTCCTTGTTGCAAGGCCAGTTCCCGGAAGCGGCGGATAGGCTCATCGCGCTCCAGCGCGCTAAGGTTGTCGTCGCGCAAATCGCGGAAACCGAGCAGGCCGCCCAGGCGCGAAACTAGGCCGACGAGATAGTCGTCCAGTCCTTCTTCCTGCGCCTTGCGGCAGAAATCGTCAGGAATGCCCGCGGATACAACTGAGGTGGGCCCTGTGGGATCGCCATGATGCAGGAACAGCGCCCCGGCGGGCAGGCGCACCACGCCGAGTACGCGGTCCAGTGCCTGCGCCAACATGCGCTGGATTTCTCCGCCCACGAAACTCGATGTGGCCAGGTTAAGGTTGGAGAGAGCCAGCATGTTGCGTTCGACACGCCGCTTTTCCTCTTCGTACACCGCCATCACCAGCAGCATCGAAACAAACGCGGTGGGGATGGACGAAATCGGGCGCAGAGCCTGCTCTGCGTCCTGCGGCGTGAGCCGCAGGAACGGGAACACCAGGAAGATCAGTCCCCAGGCCACGAACGCGATGCTTAGCAGACCGTCGGCCAGTGTTTCATGGTGCTGGCTTTCCCGCCAGAACAGGAATCCCACGCCGACAAAAATCAGAGAAGCAGGAATGTAGGAGGACACCGAGAAATAATTCAGTCCATTCGCCGCGGACCACAGCGCGATAACAACCGCTGCAGCGATGGCCGGATAAATCCAAAACTGCTGGCGAATGTACAGCTGCGTGCCAAGGAAGAAGCAGATTCCCGCGAAGCCGAACAGCATGTGATTCAGCGAAACGATGAACGACGGGGAAGCGAACCACGGCGCAAGACCCGGCGCGAGATAGTGCAGGCCATAGAGGACCCAGCCTGCGGTCCAAAACAATAGATAGGTTTGGCGCTTCAGCGAATAGATGTAGGCAAAAAACACTCCGACGAGAAGAGTGGCGAGAAGCAATCCGAGCGCGATAATGCTTTGAGCCATGCTTTAGCTTAGGAGCGCCGCCGCCTGCGCATCGGAGGAATACCAATTCGTTCCACGAAAGAAATGGCTGGGGCATTTGCAAAAGAACGCTAAATTTTAGGGACCCTTGAAAACACACCCGCCATCCTGTCACGGTCTCCGAAACCGCGCAGAACGGAGCACATGCGATTATGAGCTACTGAAAAAAGACCGCGCAAGCCTACCCGAGTACTAGTGGCGTAAGAGGTAGTAGGGCCCCCCCGCCACCCGGGGAGTGTGCCTTGACCGCGATCCTGTCAAATTGTTCGGCGCGAATTTGCCGTCAACTTGAGCATAGCATGTATTGCCTGTTCCGAATTGCAGCCCACTTGTTCGGTGCGGCAATCGCTTCGTTTGTGCTTACAGCCCACGAGCTTGCAGCCAGCCACCGACGCCGGGTCCCCACTAAAGAATCGCGTTGCGCCTGCCACGCGGCTAAATACCGCTCCATTACTGCTGGCCAAGAATGGGAAAACCGGTATGTGATAGTGCAAGCGAAAGGAATTGATCCTTGGCCAATCAGCCCCGCGACGAAGATCCCGACAATGGCACCGGCGGACGTGGTTGCGTACTTGTTCACTGTTCCTGAACTGGCCAGCTCTAGTGTGACCATAGTTCAACAGGCGCCACAGAAGAGCTGCGAGGCTATTCTTGCAGGATACTATCTATCTGGCGGCGCACGTCAATCGGCACATGTTTCATCCAGTTCTGAACATGGTGCTCAATGTATCGGTGAAATGTGCTGTCAGCGCTCGGGAGAAGCTAGCCCCTGGTACTGATTCCAGTACCGGATGGAGTACTGTTTGGATCGTTCGTCGAGGCCGTGGTCCAGGCCATGGCAATCCCCATCGTGACCGTGACTAAACAAAATCAGGTCAGGAGGTAGTGGTTTGCCTTCGTCATTGGGCTCGCGAAATCCCTCATTCAATTTGAGAATATGCATCCGCGACTCATAGTCAGCCCCAATGCTGGCAAACCAGGTGCCGCAGATTGGACCTTCCTCAGCAAATCGTGCGAAGGCAGGAGGCAAAGTGACCTTAAGAACTTGATCGATGCGACGAATACTGTCTGCCGTCGGCGGACTGGCTCTATTGGCCCCGTCATACGGTTGATTACAGAGACTCTGTAAACACCAGACTCCCGGTATGTCGCGTAGTCGCAAACTGACAAACTGGCCAAACGAGCTCAAACGCGAGGCCATTGGACGGCGTCGGGGAGGGTTCGCTAGACTGAGGGTTTACACAACGACTACGGAACGGGACTAACCATGACGGAAGCAAGCACAACACAGGGTGGACCAGTGCGAGTACGATTTGCGCCTTCGCCAACTGGCTATTTGCACGTGGGCGGCGCGCGCACCGCGCTGTTTAACCGGCTATTTGCCCGCAAAGAGCGCGGCACCATGATTCTGCGCATCGAGGACACGGACGCCGAGCGCAACAAGCCCGAGTTGGTGGAAGGCATAGTGGAAGGACTGAAGTGGTTGGGCGTCGATTGGGACGAAGGTCCGTTCTACCAATCGCAGCGCACCGCGCTTTATCAGCAAGCGGGGCGAAAGCTTCTGGCCAACGGAAGCGCGTTTTTGTGCTACTGCCCGCCGGAAAAATATGTGGGCGGCGACCATGCCGTAGAAGGCGCGGAAAAGCAGTCGCGCCGCGTGGTGCGCTGTTCGTGCCGCGACGGCAAGCCATCCACACCCGGCACCAAGCCGGCGATTCGCTTCAAAGTGCCGGTGGGCGGAACAACAAAATTCTTTGACGCCGTTTTTGGTGAGCGCGAGTTTTCTAACGACGAGATGGAAGACTTCGTCCTGGTGCGTTCCGGCAAAGAGGGCGAAGAGTTCGGCCAAGCCATGTACCAGATGAGCGTGGTGGTCGATGACATCGACATGCGCATCACCCACGTGATTCGCGGCGCCGACCACATTTCCAACACGCCCAAGCAGGTGCTGCTGTATCGCGCTTTCGAAAAAGAGCCGCCGGTGTTTGCACACCTGCCGCTCATTCTTGGTCCGGACAAGTCCCGCCTCTCCAAACGCCACGGTGCCACCGATGTGAACATGTACCGCCGCGAGGGATTTCTGCCCGAAGCGTTCCGGAATTTCCTGGCGCTGCTGGGATGGTCGCCGGGCGGCGATCAAGAGTTCCTGCGCACCAGCGAGTTGCTTGAGAAATTTTCGCTGCAGGGTGTCAGCCGCACGAATGGAGTTTTCGACCGCGCCAAACTGGAGTGGTTCAACCAGCAGTATCTCCAGAAGCTGCCTATCGAGGAGTTGCTGCCGCACGTGGAAGCGCAACTGAAGCAGGACGGATTGTGGAAAGAAGAGTGGGCTTCCGGACCCGGCCACGAGTGGTTCGCAAAGACAGTGGACCTGCTGCGCCCGCGAATCCGCCTGCTGCCGGATTTTTGCAGTTGGTCGCGCGCGTTCTTCAGCGACGACTTTGACATCGATCCCGCCGCCAAGGCGAAATTCTGGAAGGATGAAAAAGTACCGGACCTGCTGGCGAAGCTCGCCGATGCATTAGCCGCGCTGCCCGAGTGGAACCACGACGCTTGCGACCACGCCGCGCGAAAAGTGGCGGAAGAGGGCGGTGTAAAGGCAGGCTTGCTGATCAACGCCACGCGCGTGGCCATTGTCGGCCAGGCGGTCGCTCCGCCCCTCTTCGATACCATGGTCGTTCTGGGCCAGGATCGTGTGGTGCGCAGGCTGCGCGCCGCGCTCATTCAGTTTGCGAAGTGAGTTTTAGTGACGCCAGCTTCCACATTGTTTCGCGTTCCAAGAGATGCTGTCATCCTGAGGCGATCCGATGAGGATCGTCGAAGGATCTCAACGATAGAATTTGTTTGATGCTTAAGTTGAGATCCTCCTGCAGACGACGCGGCCCTCAGGATGACACCTTGATTTCTTGGTCAGGCGCCCATCGTGCGCTTCACTTCGCCGAAGGCTTTGCCGGCGCCGCGGGGCTGATTTCTTTCTTGAACGTTTTGTGAAACACAGTGGCGGCAAACACTGGCTCGTCGCGCGTGCCGGTGATGCTGATGGGAATTACGGTCCCCGCGCCATCTTTCTTGAAAAACGGATCGAGCGGTTTCGCAAGTACGGACTTAACGCCGGTCATGGTTTGCGACAGCGTGGCTTGCAGCCGCAGCTGTCCTTTGAAGTCAAGTTCGCCTTCGCGAATTTTGTAGCTGCCATCCAGCACAATCGCGGCGCCCTCCACGCTGAAGTTCAAGCCCTTGAACGCAATCACGCCGTTCTCCAGGTGGAAGTGTCCTTTAAGGCCTGAAAGCGCGCTTCCCGCTTCCTCGTTTTTTGGCTCGCCGAGGCCATGGCGGCTCAGCGACGCAAGTTTCTGCCGCACCTCAGAGCTCGCGAAGCTCGCACTGTCCGTGTCGAAATCGCCGTCGAGCAGCATCTTGTCAATGGTCTTTTCCTTGCCGGGCGGAATCACGAGCTTGGTTTTAATCTTGATCGGCCCGCTCATGGGAGGCTTCGCGGATTTCACGGCGAGAGCGAGCACATCTTCCAGTCGGGCCTTCGCCGCGTTCACATCCATGGTGATCAGGTGGCCCTGCTTGCTGGGAACGCGCACCACGCTGCCATTGGCAACAATCAGCGAACGCCCCAGCGTGGCCGTCACGGGATGAAGATACGTGTCGCCGTCGGTGCCATCGACGGTTGCGTCAAATTCCGTGTGCAGCGGCACGGCGCGGCCTACGGGATCAAGCGCAAAATCGGGCGTGTCCGTTTCTCCTTGCGCATGAATGCTGTTGAGCTGCCCATGGTATTTGCCGGTGGACGACAATATTCCCTTGATACCCGGGAACGGCCCCAAATCCGCATTTGTGAACGCGTACTTGCCGGAGACCGCCGAATCGCCAGGCTCCTGGGCATCCCAAGGCCCGAACTTCCCGACCGTTACGATATTGCCCTTCGGTTTGGCGTTGGTGAGGTTGCCGTGAAAATCGAACGGCTGGCCAGCGCCAACGCTGTTCAGCACCAGGCCGTGAATAGCGAAATCCAGTGGCTCCTTCCCCGGCTTCTTGGAAAGAATCAGAAGCAATGTGTCGTCGCATTCGATGCGATCCACAACCACTTGTTGAGGGAGTTCGCGCGGCGGGGTGCGAGGCTTTTGCTCGTCGGGCTTCTTTTCCCGCGGAGGAATCGTAATCACCATATTGCGCACGATCACGTTGGAAATGTGGTGCCGCAACTGAAACAGGCTCCGCAGGCCCAGATCGCAGGAGAATTCCTTCACCTGGAACATTGGCGGCACGTCCAGCCGGTTGTGGAAATGGATGATAAGCCCCGTGCCCTTCACCGTCACCATTGGCAGAACGCGCACCCGCAGCGATTCCAGTTCCACGGCGCCCTGGAATCGGCGCGAAAGTTCCGTTACCACCCAGGCGCGTGTGGTCTCGTCGATGGCGCGCGCGCGCCAATAGATGAGTAACGCCAGGGAGACCAATACAACGCCAAGAATCGCAAGGACGATCGGCCATCGCCGCCGGGAGCGAACCTGCGCGGTCACGTCAATTCCATTCTGGGCGGCGGCGGAGGAGATTCTACAGTTTTACCTGCGTGCTGAAAATACTTCGGGATGCGCGGGACGCGCCGCTCCGGGAGTTGCGGCTACATTCAACGGCACATCCATATTCAAGGTAACCGGCGGCAGGCAAATTTCCGCGCTGCACGCCTGATAGCGGAGTTTCATCGGCATATGCTGCGTGCCGGCAGGCGCTTCCGAGAGCGCCGTCACCGGAACGAACAGCGTCACGGAATCGCTGTACACATTCAACGGCTTGTTTTTCGAAAACGAAAATGTCTGCAGCGTGCCTTTGGGGTAGACAACCTCGCCCGCCTTGAACCCGGCGGGAACCTCGGCGCGCAGGTCCGTGCGGATCAGGTAGTCTTCCGTCACTTCGCGCGCGTTCACATGAAAGCCGGGGCGAATCTTCATGATCACCGCCACCTGAAACGCTGCGCCGCGCGCCACAGGATCGAACGAAACGTAGGTCGTGGGCGCAACCACATCCTTGCCCGATGGCGGTGCCTGCGCGGCAACCCGCGAAGCGCAAAGAGCCACGCATGCGCAAACGAGGAAAAACGCGGCGAGGAAACGTTTCACGCGGTCACCTTCGTTCCGAGTTGCTCGGAAATCACGCGGCTCATCACTCCAAACAAATCTTCGCCGGTCTTGTCGTGAATGAACGCATTGCGCGCGTCGGACCACGCCAGTTTGAAGCTCGTGGAAAGCGCGGAAACCCAGATTTCGCGGATCGGCGTGTTCGGCGACACCACGAATTTCGCAGGCTCCGGCTCCTCGAAGATCACTTCGAGCTTGCCGCTTTCGCCTTCCACGTCGAATCCGTGCTCGTCGCCCAGGCGCAACAGTCGCTTCTTCAATTCTTCGAACAGCGCGTCGGCCTTCTTTTGAAAGTCGTGTTCAGAGAGCATGCCGCCTGACCTTGTCTATAGCTGCGCTTCAATCGCTTGCGCAATCTCGTCGTAACTTCTCAGTCCCTGAATTTTCATCACGATCTTGCCATCGCGCGAAATCAGGAAGCTGGTTGGGTAGCCGAGAATGCCGCCGAATTTTTCGCCGGCATCATCATCGCCAAGCAAAATGGGATAGTCCATCGGACGTTGCTTCCCATTCACGTCGAAGCGTTCTTTCTCGATGAAGGGAGCGACCGCCGATTTGCCATCTTCGTCCATCGCGACTCCCAAAACAGTGAAACCTCGCGATGCGTATTTCCCCTGCAAGTCGATCAGCCACGGAATCTCCACGCGGCACGGATCGCACCACGTGGCCCAGAAGTTCAGCAGCACCACCTTGCCCTTGTAGTCGGCCAGCGATACCTCTTTGCCGTTCAGGTCCTTCAGCCTGACTTCTGGCGCGGGCTTCTCTTGAGCGTCCGCGCGCGGCGCCACTTTATGGTTGGTAGAAAGACGCGTCGCCCGATCAGCATAAACAGTTACGCCGATCAGTGCCGCAACCGTGAGAACAATAATTGCAATTTTTTTCATCGAAGCTTACCCACACCCAGAAATTTTCCTACAAATTGAAACGATTCAAAAATGTCAGCTTGCCCGTCAACCATGTCAGCCGGTTAAAGAACACCAGCCCGCCGACGAACAACAGGAGCACGCCGCTGACCAGCTCCACGGCGTGCAGGTACTTGCGGAAGTTCTTGTAGAAACGCATGAACTGGCCCAGTCCCAGCGCGGTCAGCAGAAACGGTACGGCCAGCCCCGCGGAATACACCGCCAACAGCAGGATGCCACGCGCTACCGTATCACTGGCGGCGGCCAGGGCCAACACCGTGCCCAAAATCGGCCCGATGCACGGCGTCCACCCAAACGCAAACGCAAAACCAAGAAAGAAACCGCTCACAGCTCCCGGCCTGGTGTCCTGGCTGCGCAGGCGAACGTCCTGATTTAACCAGCGGGCGAGTTGCGGGCCAAAAAAACCGATCAGCGACAGCGAAAAGAAATGGCTGGCGCCGAGTCCCAGGAATAGCGGCCCGCGATGCACCAGCGCCGCGATGCCCAGCGCGACGAGAACGACACCGATAATGATGCCCACCCGCACGTTCATCTTTACCAGCCCGCCGAGAAGATGCAGGCCAAACAAAAGGATCAGCGCTCCCGCAATTGGCGCGAGCAAAGCCCGGTTTTGGTTCAGGAAGCCACCAACCGCGCTTGCCGATGCGCCCAGTCCGACGAACACCACGGAGAACCCGATGACGAACGCGATCGCCGACGCGAATAGATTCGATTTGGGCTGTTCACCCTGGCGAAGCTGCTCCACCCCGATCCCGGAAAGCATCGAGACGTATCCGGGCACAAGGGGAAGCACGCAGGGCGACAGGAACGAGATGAGCCCCGCGAGAAAAGCTCCTGCGAGGGGGACATCCGCCACGACGTTTCTTTCAAAAGCGAGTGCGAGCATTTGAGATTGTCCCAAACCGGCAAATAGCCGTTCCCTGCCTTCCATTCTCGCATAAAACGAGCGCGCCTCAGCAGGTTGACCCTTGCCCTCCCGTTCTGATCGTTCCGCGTCACTGGAAGTTACAAGCGGCGCGAAATCTCATTAGGCCGGTACGACACAAGAACGCTCGCGGCAGCACAAAGATGACAACTGAGGTGTCTGGCTGGCGGCGGGTGCTCGCGCACCAAATTTTCAAGCCGCTAACTCGCTATAAATAGAACGCTTATTCCCGCTTCAAATGGCATGGCCTTTGCCCTTCTACCTGCCAGTAGCAGACCCGAAAGGTGCCATGATCTGGACGCCAAACAAAGTGACGTTTCTGCGCGTAGCCGTCGGCTTCGCCGCCGTCAGCCTGTTTGGACATGGCTCCGGGCTGAACCTTCTGGCCGTAGCGTTGACAGTGGCGGCGATTGCCTTGGATGCCCTCGACGGCCACCTGGCCCGCAGCAAGAAGATGGCGACCCCCATAGGCGCTCGGATCGACATCCTGGGCGATCGCATCATCGAGAACATGTACTTCACTTACTTCGCCGTCGTCGGCATGGTCTCGCTCTGGATTCCCATGCTGTTTTTCGCTCGTGGAGCGGCCACTGATTTCTTGCGCGGCCTGGCGTTGAAGGCCGGGCACTCCGGCTGGGGCGCCAACGCCATGCTGCCGACCTGGTGGGGACGCGCGCTGGTGGCATCGCGATGGAGTCGCGGCGTCTACGCAGCGCTGAAGTGCGTCTGCTTCTGCTATCTGGGCTTGGAGCTGGCTTTGACGCGCGGCCCCGTGGCGCTGCTCGGGCCTCTGACCGTTGACGCCCACGCCGCGATTCGCACTGGCGCTCAGACTCTCGCCTGGTTGACAGCGCTCTTTTGCGTACTTCGCGGCCTGCCGGTTCTCCTCGAAGGCTCGAAATTCCTCTCCGCGGCTTTGGCCAGCAAAGCTTCCCGGAAACCGGCTAGAGGAGAAGCAGCATGACCACAAGGGCGATGCCCGCGAGCTCCATCGCGGCGTTCTTCGATATCGACGGCACGCTGATGCCCGAGCCTTCCCTGGAGAAACGATTCTTCTCGGGCCTGCGCCACAGCGGAGCGATTCCAGTGCGGAATTATTGGGCGTGGCTCACTGAAGCGATTCGCTTGATGCCACAGGGCATCGCCGCCATGCGCGGTGCCAACAAGCGCTACTTGCAGGGCATCAGCGCCGACCGGGTATTCGAATTGATGGCCACAATTTCTTTCTACGAAGAAGCCGTCGAACAAATTGCCTGGCACGTGCGGCACGAGCACATTGTTGTGCTGCTCAGCGGAACGTTGGAAGTCCTGGCGCAGATCGCGGCTACAGCGCTGGAGTGCGAACTGCAAGCGCTCTGCTTGCAAACAAACGTGCTGATTCGCGCCACTTGCCTGGGGGAAGTGCGCGGACACTGGACCGGACGTGTGGTCGACCGAGCCATGCAGGGAGAAGAAAAATCCCGCGCGATCAAGCATTTCGTGCAGAAAAAACGCATGGATTCCGCGCAGTGCTATGCCTATGGCAATTCCTTGATGGATCGCGCGATGCTCTCATCCGTCGGACGCCCGCAAGTGGTGAATCCCGGCAGGGACCTCGCCGCGCTCGCCAATCGCTGCGACTGGCCCATTTGGCACTGGCACCACCAGAAGACTATGATTTCCCCGGGCTTTTCCCGTGTGGAAGCGAAAATCCAACGGACGGAGAGCCACGCATGAACGGCAGAGAAGCTCGGCAATTCAGTACGGAGATGGCGTCGCCATGGCTGGCGCCGGGGCGAATGGGAGAGGACATCGCGTTGCCAACTGGCGGTGAGTTCGGTTTCGCGCGCATCAAAAAAGCAATGGGGGAACAGGTGGCGGCTGCGTGGGCGGCATGCGGCGCGTTTGAGCGCATGGCTTTCACGTATCTGGCGGTTTCGAGTCTCCTGATTGTGCTGTTCGCGCGCAATCTGCAACATCCGGTTCGCTTGCTGGCGGTGCGCGCATTCGTTGTCGTTATTATTCTCTCGCTCTGCCGGGTCTGGGCGCCCTCGGCGGCACGCGCAGCGGTGCATGGAGCAACGTTCTCCAGCCGCTGGTGGCGTTTCTGGCGACACTGGTATCCGCACTTGTTCTTCCTGTTTTGCTTTGAAGAACTCGCGCAGCTCATGACGCTCGTTACGCCACACTGGCAAGACGCGAAGTTGCTGGCCTTCGATCACTGGCTCACCGGCGTGCAACCCACCATCTGGCTGGAGCAATTTGCCACTCCCGGCCGCAATGAATTCATACAGCTCGCTTACCTCACCTATTTCACGTATCTGTTGATCCTCGGTGGCATTTTGTATTTCCAGAAAGGCTGGCGGGCCTACTGGTCGGTGATGACCTACTCCATGGTGGGCTACTCCATCGGCTACATGATCGCCATGTTTTTCCCGGTGGAAAGCCCGTGGTTTTCACTTGCCGGTTCGTGGAACACGCCGCTTGCGGGCGGCCCGATTACCGCGACCATTAATTTCATCGAGCACTACGGGCGCGTGCGTGGCGCGGCCTTCCCGTCGGAACACGTTGCGGGCTCGATCGCCGTGCTGTGGGGCGCGTGGAAATTTCGCCGTTGGTTATTCTGGGTGATGGCGCCCTGCGTGTTCCTGATGTGTTTGTCCACCATCTGGGGCCGCTACCACTATGTGGCCGATATTTTCGCCGGAATCATCACTGGGACTCTCGGATATTTCATCGGAGACTGGGTGATGCGCCGCCCGCGCGCTGTGCCGATGGCTGCGCAAACGCCTGCACAAATCTCCAACAATCTTCCGTAAGAAAAGCGCAGCGCTGTCATCCTGAGCCGATCCGATGAGGATCGCGGAAGGATCTCAAGGTGAAAACTCTTGCAGGCCGTCTGATTCACGAGCTGCGCGACTAATCCAAAGAATCCACCGCAGGCCGGGCCCCGAGCGGGCAGGCGCGTTCAAAATTGCGCGCCAATTCTAGTAGCAGCAACTCATCTGTCATCGCGCCGATGAATTGCAGTCCGACGGGAAGGCCATTCTCCGTGAGCCCGCACGGAACGGAAATTGCCGGGACTCCAGCGAGATTCGCGGGCCGATTCAATCGCAGCAGCAGCGCGCGCGTTGCATGATTGCCACCTTGGATGGTCACCGATTCTTCGCCAACGCGCGTTGCGGTGATGGGAGTCGTGGGAACCACCAGCGCGTCGAGCTCTTGTTCCTGCAAAATCACGTGGAATGCCGCAATAAACTGGTCACGCAATTCCAAAGCCTGCAGGTACGCGACCGCAGGAACTTTCGTGCCCATTTCCAACCGCTTTCGCACGTCTTCGCCATATTCTTCCGCATGATCCGGATACCACCCCGCGTGTTGGTGATAGTGCGTCGCTTCAGCCCAGGCAATTTGATTGCCCGCATCCTCGGTTTCCGGCAGCAGCGGGAGGGAAACATCTTTCAAGCGCGCGCCGTGCTGCTGTAGCACGCGGAGAGCTCCCTGGAACCCGCGTGCTACTTCCGGGCTCAACACTTCAAGAAAAAATTCCTTCGGCACGCCGAGCCGAGGGCGACGCGAGCGGGACGAAGCCACGCTTCCCAAACGCAGGCGCCGCTCGCCCTCTCCACGCACGCCAATCGCTTCCAGCAGCAAGGCCGCATCCTCGGCGTTTCTTGCCAGCGGGCCAACAAAATCCAGTGTCGGCGAGAGTGACACCACGTCGTCGGTGCTCACGCGGCCGAGGCCCGGCTTTAACCCGACCACTCCGCAAAGTGAAGAAGGTATGCGAATCGAGCCGCCGGTGTCTGTTCCGATGCTGCTGTAGCACAGCCCAGCCGCAAGCGCCGCAGCAGAACCGCCGCTCGATCCACCCGCGATTCGGGAAACGTCCCAGGGATTTCTCACCGCTCCGTAATGCGGGTTATTGCTGGTGGTGCCGTAAGCGAACTCGTGCATGTTGGTTTTGCCAAGCAGCACTGCGCCCGCTTCCTTCAACGCGCTGACAACAGGCGCATCGTGCAGCGGCACGAAGTCGCGCAACACACGCGATCCCGCGGTGGTGCGCACCTCGGCGGTATAAATATTGTCCTTGAGAGAAACTGGCATGCCGTGAAGCAGTCCGCGATCGCGGCGCGCCTTATGCCCGCGCTGGCCCACAAGTTCCCATTCCGCGCGCTTGGCCTGCTGCAGCGCCAGATCTTCGCTAACCGTAATGAAGGCATTCAAGTGCGGATTCAGTTTCTTGATGCGCTCCAGCAAAAAACGGGTGAGCTCCACGGGGGAAAGTTTGCGCTGGCGGTACCGCCTGGCAATTTCTGGAATCGACGCGAACGCAACTCCTGGTTCGGTAGCCATCAAAAAACCTTGTCCATGCGCCGCAGATTTCCAAAAGTACCGATGTTGGCGACGACAAACGCAACGCGAAACTGATTTTCTGTGCGCACCACTCCCAGATCGACGCGCCGGTATTCCACCGCGAGCCCGCAACATCCGCCATTGTAGTTCAGCATCACGAACTGGTTCTGCAGCGTGGAGTTCAGGATGTCGTAGCTGATTCCGGTGGCGACATTGAAGCCCTGGCGGGTAAGCCCGCCGTAGCCAATGATGGCGCGAATCTGGTTGGAGGGCGGCTCGACAATCGGATCGCCCTGCAACCGGAAGTCCGCCACGGTCATGTAAAACTCCCGGTAAGGTTTGATTTTGACCAGCGCCCCAATGGTCGTCACTTTGTGCAGTTGCGTGTCGTAAATCAAAATTTGCTCAGCATCAAACTTGCCCCCCGGCGTCAGCGTAACGTCGCTGATGATGGGCGACCAGTTCCGTGGCGTCGAGGCAAACGCGAACGCGGTGATCGAGTCCAGCGCCTGAAACACGTTGCGTTGCCCAGAAATCAGCGCGCCTCCGAACGTCGGATCGAAGTAGTGCTTCTGAACAAGTTTCCAGGTCAGAAAATCAACGGGTTGATCGTCCCCTTGTTTCACCCACAGCCGCTGGGTAATGCCGTACTCGATTTCGTTGGTGTTGGTCAGCGTGGCATCGCTGTCGTAGCGGATGAACTGCGCGAAGTTATTCACCCCGGTCACGTAACGGTAAGTGATGTACGGCTCGATGGTGTGCTTGTAGCGATGCCTGGTCAGCGGGCGATCGAAGTAGCGCTCCAGCGTCGGGGGACTCAGCTCAACCGCGAACTCGCCGGTATTCCGCAATATGGAATTCCCGGTCACGATGTCATTGGCGTTCAGCGAGTCGCCGTAATAGGTGGTGCGGAACGTTGCGGAACTGGTGATGCCGAGCCAGTCTCCGAGGTGCAAAGGCAAAGTAACCCGCGGCGTGAATTCCACACGCGGAAC
>Ga0210409_10003481_pt1 | contig 17539 bp, 12 predicted proteins | sample IncBWH17MmetaG_FD_161649 | JGI IMG/M metagenome (GOLD analysis project Ga0210409, IMG submission 161649) | Forest soil microbial communities from Barre Woods Harvard Forest LTER site, Petersham, Massachusetts, United States - Inc-BW-H-17-M | ecosystem: Environmental > Terrestrial > Soil >... | reverse complement strand
CGGATGGTTCGGTTTTTCACCTAAGTAGGCGATCAATATTTTTTTGCCTTTTGGTTTTTTAACAGCTTCGGTAGATAGCTCAACGGTTACAAATATCCTATCGAGATTCGCCAACACATTGGCGTCGGAAAATATCAATCGCCAGCGGCCGGCGGCTTTGTCGTCGCTCTTGAAGACACCAAGGCTTCTTGTGGAGCCGGCGGAACCGGCCTTGTCGCCCCAGACATGAAAATTTGCGCTAGCAAGCTCGCCGGAACCGTCCAAGTTGAAAGCGTAGAACATCATCTCCTTGCCCTCGGCATACAAGATCCTACCGAACGGCCGCGGATGCCCCGTATCCGGGTCCATAGCCGGGACTGAAATAAGGTGGAAGTCCCGTGCTGCTATCAATTCCTGTGCTTTTGCGAGCGCGGAATTCACTTCTCGCTGATGGTCTAACTCTTCTTCGATGTCAACCAGTCTGCCTCTTACACTCGCCAACTCAGTAGCCTTCGAGTGCAGAACCTGTTCCTGTTCGGCTATTTCTTGTTTAAGTCGCACAGCAACCAAAGTTTTGTCCTGAACAATGCGCTCACTGTCTGTTAGCGCATTCTCGTAGTTCACAATGCGAGCTTCCAACTCCGAGTTCTTCTTTTCAGCAGCGGCGGTAGACGCATCCACCACTTTGAGCGCGGCCTTGAGTTTAGTGACTTGCAGTTGAGCAGCCTGCAGTGCTTCGCGCTCAGAAGCACCGGCCGAAAGATCCCGCTCTCGGCGGCGGTTAAGCTCAGCGATACTGCGGACTTCCGCCATTGGGGCGGGCGTCGAGTGGTCGTATCCCCGCACACGGACATGTCTCGCGACTAAAACCGCGCTGAGCAAAAGCGCCGCACCACAGGCCAGAGACAGGGGCCAACGAAACCGCCGCAGTTTCTTTGCTCCTTGAAAATGTGCTTCGCCCGTGCCTTTGCTGTCGCGTGTGACTTTGTAGCCATTAGCTCCTAAAAAGCCCGTGCGGCTATGCCCCGCTGCGATTTGCGGCAGTACGTCCGCGGTAATGCGTATGAAATCGCGAAGCAAAGCACGGCACTCCGTACAGGTCTGGAGGTGCTCGATAAGCTCGCCAAATTCAGCATCGGATGCATCCCCGTAGGCTACTTTGGCGCAAAGTCGTTCATAGAACGTATGTGGCCATATCAACAATCTGTTGCGAGGCATGGTGCCCTTCCTTCATTTCGCCTTCTGACGCGCTGTCATAATGAGAGTTTTCAGTTTCTTTAAGCCCCTATATAAGTTGTTCTCACATGCTGAAGACGACATACCGCTTCGTTGTGCAGCCTGCTCGGCGGTAAATCCTTCCAACTTCAGATGGATCGCTCGACGCTGCGCAGGGGTGAGGACTGCAAGAACCTCACGTAGCAGGTGTTTTTGTTCCTGTGGCGCAAGGCGTAGCGAATTGTTGGATTCGCTCAACAATTCCCCTTCTGCTTCTTCTATGCTTAAGACCGTGTAAAACTGTCGCGACCGAAGATATTCTTTTCGATCTAACGCAGCGTGAGCGGCTATGCGAAATACCCAGTTTGAAACGCTCCCCTTTAGGGGATCGAAACGATCGGCGGTCCGGTGCAGCTCTAAGAACGTCTCTTGGACAACATCCTGGGCCTCGCCTCTGTCTTTGAGTATGAAAAGGGCTATTTTGAGTGCGTAGGAGCTATATCGCTCGAACAGGACTACGATTGCGTCTTGATCGCCCGCGGCGACTTGAGCCATCAGTTCGGAGTCGAGTAGCAAACGCCGATCAATGACACGAGGAGCATCCGCCGCTTCGCCGTTCTTTCCGGATTCAATTGGGTGTGCCTTCGCAACAATATGGCTCTGGTCATTTGCCGACTCAGACCTGCTCTCTACGTTTTCCTGGCGGGATCGAAAAAAACTTGGCAGCATAACATTGGCGGCAGGTCCAACAAAAGGACTGGACGCAAATTCCTTAAGCTAATCATAGAACTGAACGCGGTCGCTAGCAGGGTGGAATAAGGACAATGGCGAAGTAAGAGGATTCTTGCGCGAGTACACGCCCTAGTTGCCAATGGCAGCGCATTGGTGGGCAAAAGCGCGTCAATGCTGCGATTGGAAGTTTCTAATCTTCCGCGAGTCCACGCATACCAGAATGAGACGGCAAAAAGTTTTTTTCGTTCAACCTGAAGGAAATGGCTTCCCAAATCGGCATATATCAATAGAGGGGAAAATAATCCGGTGCGTATCGGCAACTTCTCTCTCGAAGGTAATCAATAAGCTAGCTCCGCGTGCTTAAATCGCCCCACTAACGGGGCGCGCGGAGGCAGGTGTTCGCATGTCGGACCTCAATCACACTCTCGGTCTACGCGTATCACCCTCGGTCAGGTTGGCTGAGACGCAGGATGGTCTCGTTTTATTTGATCCGAGGCAGGGTCTTTGCGTTGCGGTCAACTGCACCGGAGCTCTCATATGGAAAGAAGTCTGCGCCGGAAACGAGCTAAATCAAATAGCGGAACATCTGGCAGAGCAATTCAGTATTTCAACGGAACAGGCATATAACGACGTGCAGGAATTCTTACAGCAACTCAAAGAAAAGCGATTGTTCGCTGATGTCCGATCTACGGAAAACAAACGTGAACGCCCGAAGAAGCTTGGGGGATTTTTCCGCAGCCTCTGGAAACGGGCTTTTGCGGGGAGTGCGAAGGACACGGAATAGGACATGGGATCGTCATACATAACGGGAACCCCGGAGCAAGGCTGGCAAACTGAACAGCGCGACCGTTACGCGCTGGTGCTGCTGAACGCTACTGGGGCGCAGCTTCTTCTCCGGAACGAAAACGGCACAGGGGCTTTGCCAACCGTTTGCATCCCTCGATTCACACGCCCCGCTCAGAAGATTACATCCCTGGTTAAACGTGAATGGGGCATTACGGGGGTTCTGTTGTGGTCAAATCGCATTGAGCCGCCAAAAGAAATCGAGTACTTCGCTGTTCTGGAAGTGGTCGGCGACATCGGAGTGGCGCCGGCGCCGTTGAAGTGGTGTGACGCAGAAGCGGCCATCGCCCGTGTCGGAAGCGTGGAAGCAGGCATCATCGAAGGAGCCCGGATAAAGGCGCTTCAGCCCCGCTTTGATGCAGATCCGGAGCCCTTTAGTCGTATCGGGTGGATGGGGCGAGTCCAGGAGTGGATTGGGACTTTGGCGCCCGTAGACCTGTACGAGTTCGCCCAGTTCAACGGCAGCGAAACGTTTTCCCTCGTAAAATTCATAACCAGCACACAACCTTTGTGGTTTAAGGCCGTTGGCAAGCCGAACATTCGTGAGTTTTCCATAACACTTCTTCTTTCAAGACTCTTTCCAGGCTACGTTCCTAAGATTCTCGGATCCGACCCACTCATAAACGGCTGGGTAATGGAGGGCGCAGGCGACTCGACGCTTCGTGAATCGAATGAGATCGATGAATGGTCACAAGCCGCGCGGCTCCTTGCCCAACTGCAGGTTGAATCCATTTCGCATATGACCGAACTGCTAAAGGCAGGTTGCCACGATCGTCGTCCTGATGTGTTAAAGCGGCTTATCAGACCGTTCTTCGATGTCATGGCCGAGTTAATGCAGTGGCAGACAAAGACTGATCCGGCTCCGCTTACGCGGCACGAACTATCTGATCTGGCTTCCGATATTGCGGAAGCACTCGACAAGCTTGATCACTTTGGAATACCTGTAACCCTGGGACACGGCGACTGCGGCCCGGGAAATATCGTTATCGAGCATGGCGACTGCGTCTTGATCGATTGGGCGGAGTCTTACGTAGGCTGCCCCTTCTTTACGCTTGAATATTTGGTTGCCCACCTGAAGAAGGCACGCTCTTCGCTTGTGGGGCAGGAACATAAGTTGCGGGAAGCCTATGTCCGGACATGGGCATTCGCGATTTCGCATGAACAGATCGCCCAAGCCTTCTCTGTCGCACCTCTTATTGCGGCCTACGCTTACGCCGCGTGCAGTCCGTCGTGGCAGGATGCAGAGCGCCTTTCTTTTCCGCGTCTTCCGGCTTATTTCCGAAGCATGACCAGAACCATGAAAAAGGAAGCTGACCGCTTCAGGCTTGAGAGACCCATATGCCGAGTGTGATCACCTGCATCCCGCAGTCCCGGATGGAGCCTACCACGGAGATTCTTCATGATCTTCCGATTACGGATGACTATCGCTGGCTCGAAGATGGAGAATCGTCTGAGACGCGGTCGTGGATCGAGGATCAAAGGCAGTACGCCCGCGCCTATTTAGACAACGTTCCTGGTCGCGAGCGCATTCGACAACGAATCAGGGAATTCCTCGCCGTGGAGACATACGATTCGGTTCAAAAGGTTGGGGATCGATATTTGTTCCGCAAACGTTTGGCCGAGCAAGAGCAGCCCTGCATTTACCTCCGCAAAGGACCCGAAGGAAAAGACCGACTCTTGATTGATCCGGCCGAAAGAGGCACCGGCCCACATACCGCAGTCAAACCCCTATTCATGTCGCCGAATGGTCGTTTGTTGCTTTATGAGGTCAAGCAAGGCGGGGAAAGAACCGGAACGTTCGAATTGCTCGATCTCGACTCAGGCAAGCGCTTGCCCGACGTGCTGCATCGAGGTTATCTCCGCGGACTGGTGTTCAGCCAGGACTGCCGGAGTTTCTACTATGTCCATGAAGCCGCAGATTCGAGGCGTCCTTTTTATCGGGCCGCGTTCAAACACGTCTTAGGCAGTGGTTTTGAGGAGGACCCTGAGATCTTTTTCGCAGGTGAGGATCGGAGGATTCGTCTCAATCTTCTCGGTGATAGCGAAATGTTGGTCTTTTTCGTGACCAGATTCGAGGAGAACAGGGGAATAGATGTGTATTTGAGTTCGGTTACGGGTCCTCGTTCTCCCAGGCGGATATTTCAAGGCATCGACTATCGGCTCGGGCTCCACTTCGCTCGTGGAAGAATCCTGGCCATTACGGATCGCAATGCGCCAAACAAGCGAATCGTCGAAATCAGGCTTCGTGAAAAAGAGCCACATGACTTTATCGACCTTGTTCCTGAGAGCGACTCCCCTATTGGCGGTTGGGTGGTAGCTGGAGACCGATTATTCGTGTCCTACCTGAAAAACCTACACCCGAAAGTCTTAATATTCGATCTGGACGGCCACAGAATCGGGACCCTGCCGATTCGAAAAGACGAGACGGTCCGATTAATTGGCGGCGGGGAACACAGTGATGAATTGTTGTTCGAAGCAGAGTCGTTTCTGGAGCCGATTGGCATCTTCCGGTTTGCCAAGGACAATCAGCGGATGATGTGGTCGAGGCGCGACATCGCTTTGGATGCAACCGAATACGGGCATACTCAGGTTTTCTACACGTCCAAAGACGGCACCCGCATTCCGATGTTTCTCGTTGGCCGTAAGGACGTTCTACAGAAACCCGGCCGCCCAACCATCATGACTTCTTATGGAGGATTTGGCGTCTCCATGACGCCGCGCTTCAGTGTCTTTGTCACCTTCCTCTTGGAAAAAGGATGTCTCTTTGCCCTCCCCAATATTCGGGGAGGTGGCGAATTTGGTCCCGAGTGGCATAACGCCGCTCGGAGAGAAAAGCGTCAGACAGCGATCGACGATTTCTTGTGTGCCGCGGAATGGCTAATTCAAACCGGGAGAACTGCGGCCAACAAATTCGCTATTTTCGGGGGATCGAACTCCGGATTGCTTGTTGGGGCGGCTCTAACGCAGCGCCCCGAGCTGTTTCGAGCAGTCGTGTGCATGGTCCCGATGCTCGACATGCTTCGCTACCATCTGTTCGACAACGCCCATGTATGGCGGAAGGAGTATGGAACGGCGGAGCGGAAGGAGGATTTCATGGCCCTCCAGGAGTACTCGCCGTACCACCACGTGCGCAACGGTACGAGTTACCCGGCGGTGATGCTGGTCTCCGGCGATTCAGATCGCAACTGTAATCCATTTCACGCCCGAAAGATGACCGCACGGCTACAGTCGGCCAACGCGTCGCCATATCGGTAATTCTCGACTACAGCCGTTTTCGTGGGCATTCTCCCGTGTTGCCTTTGACTGACAGGATCGATGCGCTCACCGATCGCATGGCGTTTTTGTGTGACCAGCTTCAATTGGAAGTGTGAAGAGAAAGGAGGGAAGGTGGCGTTTCTGGTTCTTTTTTGTAAGGCGTACTTAAAGATTATTTATTTCGATCTGTTCTACGCTCGTGGAAACTTTACTGCTCTCTACGAGGCAGTGCGGTCTTATCCTCTCGCGAAGAACACCGTGGCTCCTGATGGAATTCAGCGACTCTGCACGGCGATGGACTTCGCCATGATCTGGTACGTGAGGGAGATGCCTTGCTTGTTAAGGTCCGCAGCGTTGGTTTGCCTCATTCGGGACCACGGTGGCGCCGCGAAGTTAGTCATTGCGTCGCAACAGATGCCGTTCAAGTCACACGCCTGGGCAATTGACGCCGAAGGCCGGATTCTGAACGACAAACCGTATGCCCCTGAAATCTACACAGTACTCGATCAATGCTAAGGAATTTGTATGAGCGTCCAATTTGGGTTATGGAATTTCGACGGAAAACCTGCCGACCGAGCCTATCTAGACAAGATCTCCCCTGTTCTTGCTCCTTATGGGCCGGATGATCGTGGCATCCACCTGAAGGACAACATCGGTATCCTCTATAACGCTTTCCATACTACGAGCGAATCTCGACGGGAGGCACAGCCTTGTTCTTTGGCGTCTGGCATAGTTCTTTCCTGGGACGGGCGTTTGGACAACCGCTCGGAGTTGATTGGGTTGTTGACGGATGTTTTGGCGACCGGATCAACCGATGTCGAGATCGTTGGAGCTGCGTATCAGCGATGGGGAACAGATTGTCTCGCAAAGTTGTTGGGCGATTGGGCACTCGCCATATGGAATCCGCACACCCGGTCGGTGATCCTGGCCAAGGACTTTGCCGGCAAACGGCATCTTTATTACACCGTAGACGACAACCGACTCACGTGGAGCACTGTCCTCGATCCCCTGGTGATGTTTTCAGGCAAGCGGCTTGAACTTTGTGAGGAGTACATCGCGGGATGGCTTGGATTCTTTCCTGCCGCTCATCTGACTCCCTACATCGGGATTCATGCAGTGCCGCCAGCGTCGTTCGTGGTAATTCAACCTGGAAAGGTCGAAATCAGAAAGTATTGGGATTTTGATACTGAGAAGAGGCTTCGTTACAGGACAGACGCCGAATACGAAGAGCATTTCCGATCTGTCTTCACCCAAGCAGTACGCCGCAGTTTGCGATCGGACAGGACCGTGGGTGCTCATCTAAGCGGCGGTAGAGATTCCACGTCGATCGTCTGTATGGCCGACACGATTTTTGCAAATGGCGCCTTTCCCTCTCCGGGTCTGGAAACAATATCGTTCTATGACGATTCGGAACCCAATTGGAATGAGCGTCCGTATTTCACGATCGTAGAAAAACGACGTGGACGGAGCGGCTGCCACATCGACGTCAGTTCACCGGAGCCATTCAACTTCAATATCCAAAACGATCGGTTTGCAACCACCCCATCGGGAGATGGGCACTCAACAGATCGTCGGTTTTCAGACTTCCTGAGTTTAAATGGAATTCGAGTCATTCTCAGTGGCACGGGTGGGGATGAAGCAACGGGCGGAGTCCCCACGCCACTTCCGGAACTGGAAGATCTGATTGCGACCCGTCAGTTCAGGAAACTTGCTCACCAACTAACGGTCTGGGCGCTGAATAAGAGAAAGCCTTGGTTCCATCTGCTCTTTCAAGCCATCGGGGCCTTTTTTCCGCCAAGCATGGCGGGCGTAGCTAAGAACAGGCGGCCGGCCCCATGGCTGAACGGTGATTTCGTAAAACGGAATCTCAAAGCGCTTCAAGGCTATGAGGTGAGGCTAAAGTTGCACGGATCACTTCCAACATTTCAAGAGAATTTGGCCACATTTGAGGGGGTTTGTAGACAGCTTGCCAGTTCCGTACTCCCAACCAATCCGGCATATGAGACTCGGTATCCCTATTTGGATCGCGATTTGCTTGAATTCCTCTACGCGGTGCCTCGTGAACAACTTGTGCGCCCTGGCCAGAGCCGCTCGCTGATGCGCCGTGCTCTTGTCAACATCGTGCCCAACGAAATCCTAAACCGCAGACGAAAGGCATCAGTGTCAAGGAAACCCGCCCTCGCATTGCACCTAGCGAACTCGCAGCTTTCCGTCCCAGATAGGATTTTATTAACGGACTCAATCGGAATTACCGATTCGACTAAATTTTTGAAAATCCTGCAGGACGCGTCTGCAGGGCTAGGTATACCACTTGTCAAGCTAATACGCACGCTCAGCCTGGAATATTGGCTTATCGGAATACGAGGCAACAGACTACGGAACTCGGATTTAGAAAATAAGGATGCCTGCTCGCCCGTTCTTAATTTGATTTCGGCGGATTAAAAAACATGAAAGGAGGTGAAGACCGATGACCTATACAAAGCCAGCTCTTTTGATCTGCTCTGCTCTCAAGGCAGTGATGGGGAACGGCAAGCACGATGACCTTTTGGATAATGTTCAACAGATGCCGAGTACCCCTTCGGCATATGAAGCCGACGAATAGACCCGCAGAACCGCGTTCACGCACGCTTTTTGTGGATTGATCGTCTTCTTGAGATCCCGAAATGCGGGGAATCAAAGCTCAAAACGAAAGGAGGTGAGAATTAATGCAGCAGCAATATCAGAAGCCAGCGCTGCTCGTTGCACGCGCTCTTGATTCAGTGAAGGGCTCTGGCAAGGATTTGGACGACATTGTCGACAATTTTCCCCAGACCGCTACGACTTCGGCATACGAAGCGGATGAGTAAGAACAACTTCTAATCACGAGGGGCTTCTGCCCCTCGGTTTTTTCTGCTCGACTCCAGATCTTTGTTCGGAGCAGATCTTAGGTCGTTTAGTGACTGGAGATCTCGTAACTCGCGCCAGCGGCGATACTGTGCTGCCTTAGCAGGATTGGAATCTTCTTCTCCCTTAAGCCAGAAGCGAAACCAATCCACGTTGATAATCTCTGAAGCCAGACGCTGCTGTGGGTTAGTCATGACGTGCGTACCCGATGGCAACATGATCAGATCAACCGGCTTATTTAGGGATCGGAGTGCCGCATAAGGTTCCCAACCAAGCAATACCGCTGTTCTGCCAGGTTGGAGCAGAAGGAGGGGGGTTTGTACCTTGTACATGTTAAATCCTGGCGAGTTCAGGATCCGATCCTTTAAGCCCACTTCGGTAAATGGTCTACTGCCGTAAATTTGCTCTTCCTCTGAAACATACTGTGCATTGCCGTCGGCACCTGTCAAGAGAACGCTCTCTACGTAACTAAAGGTAATACCATCCGTTAGCGACGCGGCGGCGAATAGATGCTTAGCCTTTGTCACAGCCTCCAGGACGTGATAGACCGAACGACTAAACCCTATCACTCCAACTTTTTGCCCGTCGACCAACCCTTCTGCTGTCAGCTTTTCAATTGCGCTTTCAAAGCCCAAAAGCTGTGATGGTCCTTCGTTTGGCGATATGAGCGACGTTGGATTCCAAGGCATCTGGAGGACAATAATGCCGACCGCGGCTAAAGATCGCGCTGCAAAGGCAGTACTATAGGGTCCGTTGGACAAGAATCGGCTGCTCGAGAATCCGTGAGTTTGAATTACGAGAGGGTACGAACACCCTTGAACATAATCGGGCGGCTTGACGAGACCGCCTTCCCATTCGAACCCCGACCTATCTTTCCAGTGGATTACCTCTGTGCGTCCGATGTCAATGTTCTTGAGTTGTGGGTTCGGATTCCATACAACACGGTTGGCCTTAGTCGTCTTGTTTTCCACCATTACCACCGGCGGATGGTCCAGGTCCTGTCGAACTACAATATTGAAATCTCGTTCTGCAAGGAGCTGATCCTGAGCATTGGGGACGATGTTCCACGAGCCCGAAATGTTGTTTTGCCGAAATATGGCTGAGGGCGGACCGTCGCGCATGAAGTACGAACGGTCAAAATCAATGACGACGGTAGAGTCATCTTGGAAACGCAGGTCGCTAATTGTGTACCGCTCACTTTCTGAACCATCCTTCACAGGAAGTATGCAGGTGATTTCGCGACTAGGCATATGCACCACGGCAGTGCATGGCCGGCTCTCTCTCAACATTCTTTCCGTTCCGCTAGTGCCCTCCAGCGGTAAAAAGGTATTCGACAGCAGAATAGCGTGTCCGTTGGCAGACCAGCGAGCCAATGACCGATGCCCGAGCGTGTTCGCGTAATGCTGGGCCTCCCCAGAAGGCGCGTCGACTAGCAGTGACGTGCTACCGCTTCTCAAATCAATCAGATGGTAGGCAAGAGGGCTCAGTCGAGAAATCCGTTCACCTGGTGGCCCTTTGTAAAGCTTCCAGATGTCCGGAACACTTGCCGCCTTCAAAATGACTACGGCAGACCTAGCATCCTCGGAAAGGGACAAACTAGAACTACCCTGAATGGCCTCGTGTGTCATTGGATCCCTGACTTGAAACCGGACGCCATTGATGAGCGCCCATAAGCCTGAGTCGCTGAACGGCTTCAGGCGACGGCTTAGGGGAAAAAAGAGGTCCCGCAGGTTCGATATTGCCAGAGGTGAGACTGAATCGTCCGAGACCTCATGGTCGACAACCTCTGGGGCCATCACTGTGTATAGATAGTTTCCACGACGTACGTCAAAGTCTTCGATGTCCTGGTTGTCTGGGGTTATAGCTTTTACCGCACCGGTTTTGATGTCCGCGACGAGTAGTTGGTGGAATCGGTAATTTTTCGTTGTCTCGAGGGCAAGAAAAGCTACTCCACTAGAATCGTCCAACCAGCGAACGTGCTGAATAATCGGCCCATCCTTATCAGTGGCCATACGTACCAGCGCTAAGGGAGCCGGAGGTTCTTGCGCTGTATGGCTGAGCAGTGCGTGAACCTTCTCCGAATCGAAAATCCAGATCGTGTCTTCGGGCGCGTTTTTTTCGATCAGTCCTTGTTGCGTCACAACCGAGAAATAGCGTCCATCCGGCGAGAAAACCACCGAGTCGCCTCTGTCGTAACGGTCCTCTATTGTTTTCAACTCGACGTCATCTGCGGGAGTAAAGTTTCCATTTCGTTCCTGTGGTCGGCTTTGGAGAAGCCTAGGAGAAACAAGAATCATCAAGAGCCATACACCCAACCGCCATCTGAAAAGCACGCTTATTTAGCTCCTTTCGGCATCTTCGCCCACTCTCCTGGAGTTAAGTCTGTAGTCGCAACTCACAATCGGAGCCAATCAGAATCGGAGCTTTAAGCCAAATTGAATTGAGCGAGGTCCGCCAAGTTGATAGAGCGGACTGAACGCGCCATTTCCCACATTCCCGCCAAATCCGGAATTGAGGCTCTGAGCTAACATTTGAGATGACACTCCAAATCCACCTTGACCGAGCAAACCACTTGGAGGACCAAAGTTCGGGTGATTTAGCACATTGAACATTTCTGCGCGGAATTGGAGGCGCATTGATTCATGGATCGGAAAATCGCGATGAACCGCCAAATCCCACTGGGTGGCTCCGAATCCCCGAAGCGCATTTCTACCCAATGTCCCTTGACGAGTAGGGAGCCCAGTGACCGGGTCCACAGGGGGATCCGTAAAAGCGGCCGGGTTTAAGCCCTTACCTCCAGGGCACGGCACCCCAAGACCTGCGACACATTGCGCTCCGAACAAATACAGAGGCTGTCCAGGAACAACATCGGGGCGCAAGTCAAACACGAAAGAGCTAGATGCTAGCTGAGCAAAATGCGTGTTGTCGGAAACATCGACTGGCGGAGCAGAGCGAGCCTGTACAACATTTTGCAGTGCCCAGCCATGGAGAATCGAGTTTGCCACCTTATTCAGCTTGGGTGCCGGAATCTCATACGTAAGCCCCATCGAAAATGTGTTTCGAATGTCGAAGGCGCAGGGCCCTCTGTCTGACTTGGAATTGAGTACGGAAATCACGTCGGCCTCAGCTCCCTGAGCCGAAGACGCTTGGTCACTGCAATGAGACCATGTATACGAAGCCAACGCCTGTAGGCCATGGGAGAGACGCCGTTCAAACTGGACCTGAAGAGCCTCGTAGTCTGACGTGGCTGTATCGGTCGTTAAAAATGCTTCGGCAAAATTGGGATTCGGAGGTATCGCCTGAGCGGTTTGGAGTAGTCTCCTGCCAGCGGACCCGATATACGTTGCGGACAGCGTTTGTTGTGTTCCTAACGCCTGTTCAAGTGCCACGCTCCATTGCAAGTTATACGGAAGCTGGATATGCGGATCGAACGCTAACAAAAAGCCCTGTTGCGCATTCGGCGGGATAATTGGGGAGGGCGCCGCTGCCGATGGGCTGAGCGGAAATGTCCCGCCTACGTTGATCGCCTCCCGCCCGAATGGATAAGCTCCGGGATTATAGAGATTCCCTGCCTCTGAGGTGACTAGATCGTAGAAAACCCCAAATCCTGCCCGTAACACAGTCTCCCAACCGCTACGGGTTGATACTTCGTACGCCCCTCCGATGCGGGGCGCAACATTGCCATATGTGGTTTCAAATGGAAGGGTGCCTGGCCGCGCGAGCGCAAGGTTCGACAAGTTTTGCAGATCGAAACCTGTTACGGCCGGCAGATCTGGACCGTTCGTAGAGGACGGCGCAAAGTCGACATCCCAGCGCAGACCATAGGTGAGTGTAAAGCGAGGAGCGATCCTCCACGTATCTTGTGCGAACAACCCTAAATTGCGAAACAAAAGGTTGGCACTTCGTTCGTTTATGATGGCGCTTTCTAATACTGAACCCGTTTCGGCAGACGATACACTTCCAAAAAACACGGACTGATTGTATGGTTGGAAAGCGGATGTAGGCTGCAGGTGCCGAAAGTCGACACCAAACTTCAGGCTATGTGAATGCGCCTGGATAGACACGCTATCGACAATGTTGATCTGCCTCTGCACTTGTGATCCGTCCGAGCCTACTGCGATTGCGTCTCCATTCGTGAGCGAGAAAATTCCGAAAGCAAAATTACCGCTCGTGCCTTGTGGCAGGGGCAGCGCAGTCAAAGGCACCGCGCCCATAAAATCGTCGAGGTGAAAAGTCGTGGCTGCAACAGTACGGCTAAAATTGAACCTTAAGTCATTACTTGCGACCGGAGAGATTGTCGTCGTAGCACCCAGTGTAGACGTTTGAACTACGATGCGCTCCGGCGAAACCTGGCTTAACGCTTCTCCTCCACCCCTCGAAACAACTTCGGAAGGAGAGTAATTGTAGCGAGCAAACAGATTCCATCTGTTGCCCAATTTGTGATCGATTCTTAAACTGGCTGCATCAAGAGAGCCGGCGTTTGAGAAACCAGCATTTAGTTGCGCAATACCGGTTGCGAGATTGTCCGACCCGTTGGGCAATGGAAACGCATTCAGAAAGCGTTGCACGGCAGGTAAGGCGTTTTGCCGAGCCGCAAGGTCGGGAACCACCGAAAGAACTGTTTGGGGTAGTCGAAGTCGAAGTCCCTCGTAAGAAAAAAAGAAGAAGGTCCGATCTTTTTTAATCCTGCCTCCTACAGTTCCACCGAAATCATTTTGCCGTTCCTCAGACTTAGAAAGATGCGCAAAATTGGAAAACCAATTATTCGCGTCAAGAGCGTCGTTACGAAGATATTCGAACAGCGTGCCATGAAATTCGTTTGTTCCGGATCGCGTTAAGATAGAAATCTGCCCTCCTGGCACGCGGCCAAACTCGGGGGCATAGGTGGATGTCTGAATTCGAAATTCTTGGAGTGCATCCACTGAGACCAAGCTATTGGTGCCGCCAAGAGCACTAAAGGAAGGGAGAGCGCCACCTGGCGCATTTCCATTCAGTTGGCCGGTACCCGCGTTTGCACTGACCCCATCCACCAGCCAGTAGTTGGACCCAGTGCGCTGCCCGTTCACGCTGAATTGACCTGGTTCTTTGAAGCTACTCGGCGTGACCACCACCCCCGGAGTGAGGTCGATAAGCGATTGGAAGCTTCTGCCGTTCAAAGGTAGGTTCTCGGCAAATTGCCGGTCGACTACTGTACTTACGGCTGCGTCTGTCGTATTAATGTGCGAATCGTCCGCACTCACCGTGACGCTCTCTGACACCGAGCCCACCTGCAGTTGAAAGTTTTTTTCCACGTGGTCTTGGACATTCAGGCTGAGGCCAACCAGCTCAATAGTCTTGAAGCCCGTCTTTCTCACTGTGACGTGATACTGTCCAGGCTGCACCCCCGGAAAGGAGTAGATTCCCGCCTCGTTCGACTTCGATTGTTGAGATGTACCGCGCTCAATGCTTTGAATTTCCACTTCTGCTCCGACAACGATTGCGCCGGATGTATCTGTCACTCTTCCCGAAATGGTCGCGCTCTCCGTTTGTGCAAGCGCAGACGCAATGCACACAACCGTCGCGAAGACAAAAATCAGCACTGCGCGGGCATAAGAGCTCATTCGTAAATCTCCTTGTCTCCCTATGCCCGAAAAAAGCGATAAATTTCCCACGCTCCTTAATTTATGTGCCCTACTTGCAGCATTGAGGCGGTACTCCTCAACCAAGCGAGATGTGCGAAGTGAGCTGTCGAAACACTATGGATGATTTGGCTTAGGACCCAGAGAGGCAAACAAGATTTGATGTCCAGTGGGTTGTGTCACAGCTTTCTTACTTGATTCCGCCGTAACAAAAACACAATTAATTTCAGCGAGAACCGCGGGATCATCGAACTTCAATACCCAGCGTCCGTCTTTTTCATCGTCCGTGTGAAATATGCCGAGGCTTCTCACGGGTTTGGTTAGACCTTCCCGGCTGCCCCACACGTAGAAATTGATCTTTGCATTTAGTTTCCGTGAATCGGCTAAATCGTACGCGTAAAAGACAAGGTTACGGCCCTCAGTATAAAAGATTCGACCGAATGGGCGTTGTTGTCTGCCATTACCGTCCGTGTCATCGACATCCACGATGTGAAGCTTGCGAGCGATGATCAAATCTTTTGCCTGCTCCGCTGCCGCGGAAAGCTGCTGACTTTCGGTCAGATCTTCTCTAAGAGACGCCACTTTTGCTCGAAGAGCATCCAACTGCGATCTGGCCGTCTCAATCTGGAACTCGCCGTTAGCTTTGGCTGTTATCAGTTGTTCGACTTGTGCTTTGGTACGCGCTGCCTCGGTAGTCAATTCCCCAATCTGAGAATCGCGGATGGCCAAATACTGGCGTAGGTTCGTGTTCTCCTTGTCGATCTCCGCTAAGCGGGTAGTTGCCAACAGCTTCTCGGAACGGGCAGACTCGAGATCTTGACGGTTGGCCTTGATCTCTGTTTCCAGCCGATTTACCTGGGAGCGCAGCATTTCCACTTGTTGACGGCGGCGCTCATTGTCCAGGAGCAAGTTAGAGTCTGCCGAATAAATGCCATTTATAGCAGCAGGCGGTTTGTTTTCGATTGGTGAAGCCACTTGCCGGTGCGTTTTCAGAACAGTCAGAGAGATCGCCAGAAACACCGACGCAGCCAAAAGGTAAGCGGGATACCGCATCCATTTACCAGCCCTCAAGGGAGGCGCTGACTCGGTAAGAGGAATGCCCTCGGAGTGTGCTCTGGCAATAAATCTAGCGGTCATCCCTTCCGGGGGACTTAACGGCTTACGCTTGGCCGCCAATTCAGGTAGGAGTTGGGCAGAAATCTGGCTGAAGTCGGCCAAGGCCTCGCGGCAATCGGCACACGTCTCCATGTGCAGGGCAAGTTCCCCGAACCCGTCTGTCGCGAGATGGCCGCTCACCGCCAGCGCGCACAAGCCTTCATAGTAATCGTGCTGCGTCGCCAAGTAGAATTGCCTCGACTTTGCTTCCGGCCAAACGCTCCGGACACTTTTCACGCGTTAACAAAGCTGCCCGCAATTTGCTCAAGCCCCTATACAAGTTATGCCTGACAGTCGCCACAGTTTCGCCAGTTTTAAAAGCGATTTCTTCAGGCGTAAGGCCCTCGAAATAAGTCAATTCAATAGCCTCACGTTGCCGTGGCTGGATGGACTTTAGAAGTTGATCCAGGAGTTGAACCACCTCTTGGGAACACAACCGGACCCCGCGGTTGGCGCCCTCAAACATCTGTGTCGGTAGTTCCTGCTCGTCGAGTCCGCGCTTTGAATAAAAGCCCTTTGATTCCAGGTGCCTTTTGCGATTCAACGTGCGGTGATAAGAGAATTGAAAAAGCCAGGTCTTATATGAGCCTTTGCACTCGTCAAACTGATCGATAGCCCGGTAGGTATCCAAAAAAACTTGCTGAACGACTTCTTCCGCTTCACCGTCGTCTCGTAGCCTCCGTCGCGCAATGCCGAATACCATGCTGCTGTACTTTTGAAACAAAAGCTTCAGAGCGTCGTGATTGCCGGCCTGCAATTGTCGTACAAGATCGATATCTTCAGCTTCGGAAGCCAACTGACGTGCACGGTCCCGACGATTATCCTGTACCGTAGCATCTGGGTTAGAACTCAGATTGTGGTCGGTCACTGTTGCGGTACTCACTCCAAAAAACAGACTTCCTCGACCGTCGGAAAAATCAAGCCCAATACTTTGTGCGTTTATTTAAGCCCGTGTGCTCAGATTGTCAAGCGGGATTTTGGCGATTCTTGATTCGCAAGGAGGGCTCAAATATTTCTGCGGAGTGGTGGCAAAATCATCGCGAAGGGATGGCATAGCAAAGATAGAGCTGACTCATCTCTAGACTAGCCACGATTGGGCTGTAAGGCGAGTGCGGTATTCACGGGCAGTCTTCCTTGTATCGGAAATTTTCATCTCCGGACTTCGATATTGATCCTGGCGAACTGCGGATGACACACCGACACACCCGGGGCTTAGAGCGAAACAACTGCGTTATAGACCATGTGCAGTGCAATGGCAGGCGCAAGGCGACCGGTCTTTTTGAAAAGGTAGGCATTGGTGGCGCCGAGCATAGCTACGGGTAGCCAGGAAAGGGGCGGATGATAAATGGCGAAGAAAGCAGCGCTTCCGAAGATGGCAGTCCAGCCACCCCATTCTCGATCCAGGGCGCGATACAGCAGTCCACGAAAGAGATACTCTTCAGCGAACGGCGCAAAGCCGACGGCCATAACTGTGAAAGAGGCTTTTAGGCCGGGTATCTTCGCCATTTCTTCCTGAGACTTGCGGAGCAACTCAGCGCTGGCGGAAATATGCTGCAGAACAAACGCATAGCCGAGAGCGACGAGTCCCAGTCCGATACCGCCGGCCGCGCCAAGGAAAAGTTGCATAAATTGCTTTTTCTTGTCTGGCGTGTCGCTGCGCCACCAGTATTCTTTTCCCGAGTTCGAAGGATCGGGCCAATAGCAGATGTCGCGGAGAGAAACCCTGCGATCATCTAGAAAGTTCCAAACGCCGAACGATACGAAGATTGCCCCGAGGCCGTATCCGATCGCCTGAGCTACGGCGGCATTTTCGCGGCCAGCTGCGGCCACGGCGATGCCCATGATGACCGCTGCCACTT
>Ga0210409_10003480_pt1 | contig 17549 bp, 18 predicted proteins | sample IncBWH17MmetaG_FD_161649 | JGI IMG/M metagenome (GOLD analysis project Ga0210409, IMG submission 161649) | Forest soil microbial communities from Barre Woods Harvard Forest LTER site, Petersham, Massachusetts, United States - Inc-BW-H-17-M | ecosystem: Environmental > Terrestrial > Soil >... | reverse complement strand
TTCGCCGGTCCGGAGACCAAGATCTTCGCGCGCAGTGGAATTCACCCGGTCCTTTATGGCACCACTATGTTCGGCGGAGACATGCCGAACCTCACCTACCTGATTCCGTTCGATTCGCTGGGCGCGCGGGAGAAGGCGTGGGATACGTTCAACGCGGATCCCGAGTGGCTCAAGGTCCGCGAGGAATCCAATAAGAACGGACAGTTGGTGAGCGTTTCGAACATCTCGATTTACCGGGCTGTGGCGTATTCACCGGTGAAGTGAGCGGCAGCATCGCGGTAGACACACGGATCGTCTACAGGGCGGCGATCGAGTGTGGGTGGTGGGGTTAGGCGGCTAGGATTTCGGCTCCTTCTTCTGGATTTTGCGGGCTTAATGGGCGTGATTTGGGGGGATTAAGGGGCGAAAACGCTCGCTCGCCGGGTTCGTTTGGTAACTCCGGTAACTGGTTTGGGGTGTTGGGGATTGCCGCTCCAATCCTGTCGCGGTTCGCTTTTGCGAGCGCTTGCGCGGCGCTTTGCATGGCCTGGAGATCCTTGAGTTGCTTCAAGGCTCGGTCATACGTCCGGTTGAGCTGGCTCTCATAGCGCAGCAAGTACGCTGGGGTCTTGCTGGTGTTGACCATTTTGTCCAGCGCGAAGGCCATCTTGCCGGTGTCGTCGACTCCGGTGAATTCCTGGTCGACGGCCTCGCGGTTTCTCGCCATTTCTTGTTCAAACAGGCTGCTCTCCATGGCCACCAGGCGATTGGAGCGCCAGCGCGCCGCCGCTAGCGTTTCTACCAGGTCTTGCTGGGATTGGTTCGCCGGGCGGAGGTCGTGGATATAGGAACTGAGGAGTTTGTTGTACTCTTCTTTGTTCTCGTGGGGCAGTACTACGACTGCCGCTGTTAGTCCGTGCTTGAGAGCATTTTGCGACGATTTTGCTTGGCCCTCGGGCGTGACAGGCCCGTGAGACTTGGCGCCGTTCTGGCGCGAGGTTTCTGATTGCTGAGTGCTTGGCATTGTTGCCTCCCGACTAAGGGTACTCCGGGGTGTCAAGGATTTTGGGGATTTTGAGGGGAATGTGTGGGAAATAGGGGAGTAATTGGTTGTGACTGACTCAGAATTAGCCGCGAATTAACGCCGATGAAAGCGAATAGCGGCTGGCGGTTACGGGGCGTCGTTCTCTGCCGGTACGGTTTCCGGCACTAGTTCTGCGGCTGCGGCCCGGCGGGCCCTTAGCTTTGCGCGAACCACAATCGCCCGCGCCACCGCGATCAGCACCAGCCCCGCTACCGCGCCCAGCCCGGCGTCGAACATGTCCTTCTGCGAATCCCAGATGTCGCCCTGCATGCCGACAAATTCCTCGCCACGCTCGGGGCTCAGGATGGAGGCCATGAAAGCCTCCAACATTTCGTAAATCGCGCTTAGCGCCAGAATGGTTTCCACCGGCAGCAGGTACCGCCACCAGCTCCGCACTCCCACGGCCCGCGTGAACATTTCCTGGAACGGATAACACAGGAAAAAACCGAACGCGAAGTGCGCCACGCGATCGTAGTTGTTGCGGTGCGTGGCCAGCCACGGCTTCATCCATTCGCCCAGCGGCACGTCTGAGTATTTGTAGTGTGCGCCCCATTCGTGCAGGCATAGAAAAGCCAGCATGAGGGCGTAGGAAAGATGAGACAAGGGCAGGCGCCGGTAGGTAAGCGCCGCCGTGATCATAAACACCGAGGCGGTGGCGTTCTCCAGGAAAAAATCGAATACCTTCTCCGGGCGGTAGGCCGAAATCAGAACCGCCAGCGCCGCAAGCGCGACCATCCATTGCAGAGCGCGGTTCTCCCGGAAGGCCGGGTACCCAGCGGTGGATGCAGTAGTCAAAGGTGCATTATATACGGGCGCAGGTTCGCTGTGCACGACGCGCGTACTTGCAGACCCGTTCTTAGCCACAGATGCCACACAGATATCACACAGATTTGTCGGAGCGGTACGCGCACGGACGGATTACGGCAAGATGTGGTTCCAGTTGATGCGCTCGGCTACGTCCGCGAGTAGGACGGAGAAAGTTCAGCCAACCGTAACGCTGGCACCACTTTTCGATTACTCTTGAAGGTTGGACCCCCACCGCAACGAACGCATCTCGGAAAGCATCCGCGAGGAACTGGAAGAGCTGATCGGTTACGAACTGTCAGACCCGCGTGTCGGACCGATGTCGGTCACCGAGGTCCTGGTTTCGCCCGATTTTCGCCATGCTCTGGTCCGCTTGGCATGCCTTGGTACCGCCGAGGAGCAGGCCGCTACGATCGAGGCCGTCAATCACGCTAAACAGTTCTTACGGCACCAGTTATCCGAGCGCCTCCACATCTTCCGCATGCCGGAATTGCACTTCGAAGCTCACCTGCCTCCGACTCTAGCTGCCCGCGTTCCCCAAATCCTCAAGCGAATCAAGCGCGGACGGCCCAAGGCCTAAAAAAAACGGGAATCCGCCCGGCCCAGTGTGCTAGCGTGGTGAAAGAGCGGGCTTAAGAGCTTGCTCAGTGCCTTGAACGGGCGGGTTCCCGTCCGCAACCTGGATCTTAACCCGGCTGAATTCTATACCGGCTCCAGCAGAGTTCAAGAAGGGGAGTACTTCAAATCCGATGCGCGTGGCTACAATGAACGGCCGCTTTTTAGAAGCTTGCCGCCGCCGGCCGACTGACGTTCGCCCGGTCTGGTTCATGCGGCAGGCCGGCCGGTACATGAAGCAGTACCGAGACCTGCGCTCCAGGCACGGGATTCTTGAGATCTGCAAGCGTCCCGATCTGGCGGCGCAGGTGACTTTGCAACCGATCGAGATCCTGGACGTCGACGCGGCGATCATCTTCGCCGATCTGCTGCTGCCGGTGGAGCCCATGGGTTTGAAGCTCAGCTTCGCCTCGGGCGAAGGCCCTGTGATCGGCAATCCGGTCCGGACGGCTAACGACGTCGATAGCCTGTCGATCTCCAACACGGACGACTTGGGCTACGTCGGCGAGTCCATCCAACTGGTGGCCAAGGCGCTGGCAGGACGGGTTCCCGTAATCGGTTTCGTGGGCGCGCCGTTCACCATGGCGAGCTACATGATCGAAGGCGGGCCGTCGCGCAACTTCCTCCGCACCAAGCAGATGATGTACCGCGACGAGACGCTGTGGCGTCGGCTGATGGGCAAGCTGGTCGACGTGCTGGGGTCGTTCGCGGTCTTACAGGTGGCCGCGGGCGCGCGGATCATCCAGGTGTTCGATAGCTGGGTGGGAGCCCTGGGTCCGGACGATTATGTGCGTTTCGTTGCGCCGTATTCGCGCGCGTTGATCGAGCGAATTCGAAGCGCTAGCGTGCCGGTTATTCACTTCGGAACGGGCGCATCGGGATTCTTCCGCGAGCTTCACGCCGCGGGGGGCGATGTGATGGGCGTCGACTGGCGCGTCAGCATCGATCAAGCCTGGATGGACATCAGCTACCGGTCGGCGGTTCAAGGCAACCTGGACCCGGCGATTCTGTTCGCGCCGTTGCCGGAGCTGCGCACCCGCATTCACGAATTGCTGAAGCGCACCGGGTCGCGCCCCGGGCACATCTTCAACCTCGGACACGGCATCCTGCCGGAGACTCCAGTTGAGAACGTCAAGGCCTGCGTCGAGATCGTGCGGGAGTTCAGGCTCTCGTAGGAAAAAACCCAATTGCGCCGCGGATGAACGCAGATGAACGCGGATAAACCAGGGCCCGCCGTTATTGTTGGAGGCGGCATCACTGGGCTCTCCGCGGCCTATGAGCTTTCGCGCGCCGGCGTCCCGCATATTCTGATCGAGCAGCAGCCGCGACTGGGCGGCGTTATCGAAACGAACTGCTGGGAGGACTGTCTGCTCGAACGCGGGCCTGACAGCTTCCTCACTACCAAAACGGACGGCCTCACTCTGATCAAGGAACTGGGGCTTGGCGATCAAGTGATGGGCTCGAACGATGAGGGCCGCACGACGTACATTCTGCGCAACGGACGGCTGGTGCTGCTGCCGGAAGGTGTGACGATGTTCATCCCGTCACGCGTGATGCCGGTGCTCAAGACGCCGCTGTTCGGCTGGGGGACGAAGCTCCGCATGGGCCTGGAACTCCTGCGCAAACCGCTGCAGTTGCCGGATCGGTCGGTCTCGGAATTCGTCGTGGATCACTTCGGGCAGGAGACTCTGGACTACCTGGCCGAGCCGCTGCTCTCTGGAGTGTACGGCGGCGATCCCGCCCAATTGAGTATCTCCAGCGTGCTGCCGCGCTTCGTAGAAATGGAGCGGCGGGAAGGCAGCCTGGCACGCGCGGTGATCAAGGGCCGCAGGAAAGCCGCGGCCTCCCACGGTGGAGGAAGTGGTCCATTTCAAACGACGCTCAAGGGTGGGCTCGGAGCGCTGACCGGTGCGCTGATCCCCTTCGCAAGCGTGCGCCGGGGTACCGCCGAGACCATGGAGCGCACCGAATCGGGCTGGCGCGTCAGAGTCGATGGCGATTGGATCGACGCGTCGCACGTAATCCTAGCCTGCCCCGCCTGGGGCGCGGCGGCGATCGTTCAAAACGCCGACCCGCGCCTCAGCGAATTGCTCGGCACTATCGGCTATTCGTCTTCGGCGACCGTAACGCTGATCTATCGCGATACCGAATTCGACGGAAGGCGCGCGGGCTTCGGCTTCCTGGTCCCACAAGTCGAGCGGCGGCGCATGTTGGGCTGTACGTTCGTCGGCACCAAATTCGCCCATCGAGTACCGCCTGGGAAGCTCACTTTACGCTGCTTCTTCGGCGGGATTGGCGATGCGGAAGTGCTGTCGGAAACGGACGAATCGCTGGTGACAATGGCTCGGGACGAATTGCGGCGAATCCTCAAGCTGACGGCCGCGCCGATTCACTCTTCGATCGCCCGTTGGCCGCGGTCGATGGCGCAATACACGGTCGGTCATGCCGCACGCCTCAAGGAAATCGAGACCCGCGCGGCCGGGCTCATCGGATTGCACCTGGCGGGCAACGCTTACACCGGCATCGGCATTCCGGATTGCATCCGCATGGGGCGGGCGGCGGCGAAGAAGATCGCGGAAAGTATTTAGACTCAACCGCCCGCTTCACTTCTTCACAGTCACTCGCACACCCTGCGGCGACAATTCGATGCGCTCCATATTCAGAGGCAATTCGAAAGGCTCCCCCAGCCTCACGTCCGGATACAGCGGCAGCAGAAAAGTTTTAATCAGGTAGTCGAGCAAGGTGCCGCTGATGACCGCGCCCGATAGCTCAACGCGTGTAAGAAACACCGTGCACTGGCCGCCGCTGGAGGATACCCGTACATACACCTTGAGCGGCCTTTCTCCTTCGATCAGGCGCGCCATCAATGCATTGGTCGCCTTACCTCGCTCCTGGCGGATCTTCAGGAAATCGACCAGCGCCGCGCCCGAACCGGATCCGGCCTCCAAGGTTACGCGCGGATCGCGCAGGCCTTCGCCCACCTGTTCCTTCGCCTTCACTGCGGTCCACGCCTCGATTTCACGCGGCGTGAAGAGAATCCGGGAGCCTGGCTTGGCGGTTTCTTCGCCCAACGAGTCCAGCTTGGCTCGCGCGCTTTCGTACAGCGGATCGGCGCCCGCCACGACCGGTGCGACAGCCATCAGCAGACTAAATCCGCTCAGCAACCATGACGCAGTGAATCGTCGAAGCATCTCTGGGATGCACCTCCAGAAGGCGGAACCCAGTCGCGCCGAACATTTCTCTATAAAGCTCGATTGGTTTATAACACTGCAAACCGAAATCGTCGTAAGGAAGATAGCTCTGCTCCCACGCGATCGCCAGATCCGGATTCTGATCCGATAGCGGTTCGCACACGATCAACCGTCCGCCCGGTTCGAGCACTGCGTGGGCCTTCTCGAGCAAGCCGCGGCACAATTCCGGCGGCCAATCCGCCAGCACCCGCGAGAACATCACGGCGTCGTGCGGCCCGGGGAAGGAATCCGTACGGAAGTCGCCGGCCACCGCCTCCACGCGTTCCTGCGCGCCGGCCTCCGCAATGCGCTTGCGCGCAAGGTCCGCCGCCGCGGGGACATTAAATATAGTTACCGACAGGTGCGCGTGCTTCCGCCAAAGCCCCAGCGCCATGGTGCCGTCGCCGCCTGCCACGTCCAGCAGGCGGCCGATTCTGGAAAAGTCTACGTACTGCTCGATCGTCGCGAGCGTGCTCATGGCCGTGTTGCGCATCCATTCATGCAGCAACTCCACATCGGCCGCAGCTTGCGGCGGATACCGCACGGGATACAACACCGGAGCCCCGCGTAAGGTTTCGAGCAACATGGTCGCGCTGTAGTACGCCGCCGAGCGCCAGTACCGCAGGAACTCCCGGTGGAACCACCCGCTCATCCCATCCGGCCCGAACATGCCGAGCACAAGCTCGCTAGCCGAGTAGCGAAGCTCCGCGCCGGACGGGTCCACGCGCAACAACCCGGTGAGTGTCAACAGATGGACCCACTTGGCTCCGCGCACTGCATCCAGGCTTAGCGCCGCGACGATTTCCGAAGCCGTCATCGGCGCCGTGGCGATCAGCGCGGGCAGATTCAAATCCACCACGGAGCAGAACAGTGCATACCGCGCGCCGCCGGACAAGATGCTGTAGAAGCCGTCTTCAACGCCCGCCGGAGTTAGCGAATAAGCGGGAGCCGAAACTACCGCAACTGGGCTTTCATTCATCGTCTGAAATGGGCTTTCGCCCATGCTCTGAAAATAGCTACCATAGCATGCGAGCATGCCGCCTACTGAAACAATTCCGCTGATTCGCCTGCGGATCAAGCCCACCCTGCGCCTGACGCCGGGGGGCTATTTGTTTGACGGGGCCACCGCGGAATCGTATACGCTCAATCCTACCGGCCTTTGCATCGTCCGCGGACTAATGGAGGGCCGCGAGCCCGTGCACCTCTGGACCGATTTGGTGGCTGCATTCGACGTTCCGGAGGCCAGAGCTCGCCGCGACGTACGCCGTTTTCTGGCCGATCTGCGTGCCGCTCGTTTGTTGGTCGAAGATCCCGTCGAGTTCAGCGCAGCGCCATGAAAGCTGTCTCCTCATGAAAGCAGCGCGGGCCACCATCGCAGTCTCGGGCCTGTCCGTGGCGGGCACCCTGGCGCCGGGCTTACCGGTGATGCTCTCGATTCGCTCGGAGCCGCAGTTCAGAGGCACGATTGTGGGGCTCTCGCACGATCCGCTGGACCCGCCCAACTACGCGCCAGACGTCGTCGATCGCGTGTTCCTGGTCCCCTACCCCGGGCAAGGCTCCGAGCAACTGTTCACGCGCATCGAGCACGCACACAGCCGCCAGCCTATTGATGCAGTCATCCCTACGCTGGATTCCGAATTGCCCGTGTACCTGGAAATCGCGGCCCGGTTGCGGGAGCTGGGAATCGGCATGGTGCTCCCCGACGCCGCCACGCTGGGTCGCCGATCCAAGATGAACCTCGCCGCGCTAGCGCCCCGCCTGGGACTTCGCGCCCCGTATTCGCGCGTGGCCTACAGCTACAACGACGCCATCACGCTCGCGCGAGAGTTCTTGCTCCCTTTCATGGTCAAGGGCCACTATTACGGAGCCGTTCCGGTTCATTCGCTGGATCAATTGCCGGCTGCCGTGACGATGGTCGCCGGTTCCTGGGGCTATCCGCTGGTGCTTCAAGAATATGTCCCCGGGGTCGAGTACGACACCGCCGCCCTGGGCGATGGCAAGGGGCGACTGCTCGGAGCGGTCCCCATGAAGAAGCTCCAGCTGGACGGACGCGGCAAAGCGTGGGGCGGCATGACCGTCGAAGACCCGCAGTTGATCCGAGCCGCGCACTTGCTGGCCCGCGAACTAGAATGGCCCGGGCCCATGGAAATCGAAGTGATGCGGCACTTTGAAACCAACGAGCCTTACCTGATCGAAGTCAATCCCCGCTTTCCCGCGTGGGTGCAACTCACGGCGGCGGCGGGACAGAATCTTCCCTGGGCTTTAGCGCGCCTGGCATGCGGCGAAGAGGTCGAGCCGTTCGAGAGCTATCAAGTCGGCGTCATGAGCCTCCGCCGCAATTTCGACGTGGCTTGTCCCTCTGGCATCTATGAAGCGCTGGTGATGGACGGCGAAGTGGATCTCCGAGTGCCATCTAAGAGCCGCATGCAGCCTTACTGGGTGTCAAGTGCGGCGGACGTGCTCCTTCGCGGCGGACTTACGGCTCCAGCGGCTGCGGAGTCTGGAGACTCCGCGCAGGCCAGGAGGCCTGCCCCACTTGCCGCTGCCGAAACCGAGGTCGGCCGCGAATGAGCCGCGCTCCCTACGAGCCGCCTCGCCTCCAGCCGCACCGCCCCGACATCGGCAACCAGTTCGGCCAAGCCTCACCGCGAGTTCCGGTCACCGAAATCGACGGCCGGTCTATTGCGGACCTGGTAAAACGTTTCGGCTCTCCTTTGTTCGTGTTCAGCGAGAAAACTCTACGAGGGCGCATCGCCGAATTTCGCGAGGCCTTCGCCGACCGCTATCCTCGGATCCGCTTCGCGTGGTCTTACAAGACCAACTATCTCGACGCCATCTGCGCCATCCTGCACCAGGAAGGCTGGGACGCCGAAGTGGTCAGCGAACTCGAATACGCGATGGCGCGCCGGCTAGGCGTCCCCGGCAATAAGATCATCTGTAACGGAGCTTTCAAACCGCGCTCCTGGTGCGAGCGCGCCTCCCGCGAGGGTGCCTATGTACAAATCGATCACTTCGACGAAATCGACACGCTGGCATCGGTAGTCCGTTCACGTTCCCGCCCGCTGCCGCTAGCGCTCCGCGTCAACGTTCGCGTGGAAGCGATGGCCAATCACTGGGAGCGTTTCGGATTCTCGCTCGAAAACGGAGAAGCTTTAGACGCTGCCTTCCGGGTGTTAGAAGTTCCCAAGCTTCGGCTGACGGGGCTGCACTGCCACGTCGGAACGTTCATCACGCTGCCCAACATCTACCGGATCGCCGCACAAAAGCTGGCCGCGCTAGCCACGCAGATCGAGCCTCTGCTCCCTGCGCCCATCCGATTTATCAACCTCGGAGGTGGCCTGCCCTCGAACAACACGCTGGTGGCGGGATATGGCGAAACCACTACCCCGCCTCTTGACGAATTCGCCGAAGCCATGTGCTCTGCGCTGCGCGAAGCCTTCGCCGATCGCCAGGAACTGCCCGAGCTGATTCTGGAAAGCGGCCGCGCGTTGGTGGATTCAAGCGCCAGCCTGATCGCAACCGTAGCCGGCACACGCCGTCTCGCCAGTGGCGAGCGCGGGTTAGTGCTGGACGCCGGATTGAACGTTCTCTACACCGCACATTGGTACGCGCACGGCGTCTTCTCCGCTCAGCAAGTCGCGGGCCCAGAGGAGCCGACCACCCTGCACGGACCGCTATGCATGAACATCGACACGCTGCGCCGCGGCGCGATGCTCCCGCCGCTGGAAGCTGGGGACCGCGTAGTAATCCGCCCGGTCGGCGCTTACAACGTCACTCAATGGATGCAATTCTCACAGCCCCGCCCGGCCGTGGTCCTGATCGACACGGACGGCGAAACGCATCTCATCCGCCGCGCCGAAACTATCGACGATGTCAAGGGTCCGGAGTGCCTTCCGGATCGTCTTCACATCAAGACCGACCCGAAAGCCGTATGACTCCTGCCGCCTACGCTTCCCCGCTTTACGACCCCACGTCGCTGGCGTTCCGCGAGAACCCTTATCCGCACTATCACCGCCTCCGACAGCTCGATCCGATCCATTACTACGCGCCCGCCGGATGCTGGATTCTCACCCGCTATCACGACATCCGCTCCGTGCTGTTCGATCCGCGGTTCGGCATTGCGCTCGATTGGCTGGAACAGTACCCGTACATCTCCGCGCAGATGCAGCAGCCCTTCAATCGCATCATCCGCACGCAGATTCTATCAGGCGATCCACCCGCGCACACTCGCATCCGGGCCATCATGCAGCGCTGGTTCACACCGGCAAAGCTGGATGCACTGCGCCCCGTGATCCAGCAATCGGTCGACGAATGTATCAACAATGCCCTGGAAGCCGGCAGCTTCGATTTCATCTCCGGATTCGCATACCGCATGCCCTTCCAGGTGATCTGCCAAATGATGGGAATTCCGAATGACGAACGCTTCCCGCTGGAAGGTTTCACGCATGCGTTGATGCGCTCGACTGACCCGACGCCCATGTCAGCTCAGGAGCTCGCCGCTTGCAACGCGGGCGCGATCGGATTTCGCGATTACTTTCTCGACCTGGCCCGCCGCCGTCACGAGGAGATCACCAAAGCCGAGGCTCCCGCCGACATCTTCTCCGAGTTGGTACGCGCCCGCGATCAATCTCAAATCACCGAAGAGGAGATGATCTCGAACTTTATCCTGTTGTTCTGCGCGGGCCACGACACTGTAGTGAACCTGTTCGGCAACGGCCTGCTGGCGCTGCACCGAAATCCCGATCAGTTGAAAATCCTCCGCGACGACCCGTCGCTCATCCGCGGAGCCATCGAAGAACTCCTGCGTTACGACACCACGCTGCAGATCGCGCGCCGCACCGCGCTCGAGTGGGTGCAGGTCGGCCAAAAGTGGATTGGCCCCAGCCAATATGTAGTGTGCTGCCTGGGCGCGGCCAATCGCGACCCCGAGGTTTTCGAAGACCCCGACCGCCTGGACGTTACTCGCAAGAACGTGAAGCCGCTGTCCTTCGGAGGCGGCATCCACACCTGCCTGGGCGCACAACTGGCGCGCATCGAAGGCGAGATCGGATTCTCCACGCTGCTCCGCCGAATTCCCAACCTGCAATTGGAAACCGTAAACCCCGTGTGGACCCAGAACACGACCATCCGGAGCCTGGCATCGCTGCCGGCCCGCTGTTAGACATGGACACCTACCGAGCCATAGAATGGGTCCGCTACGATGCCCGCACGACGTTCTTCACCTATGCGCTCCAATACCTAAACTGGGAGTGCGTCGAGGGCGATCTCCTGGAGTTCGGAGTCTCCGTAGGCAAGAGCCTGGCCCTGATCGCGCTGCTCTACCGCGAGAACTTGGCGCTGTGGCAATACACCGAGCCAGCCTGCACTCAGCGCCGGCTGGGAGGCTTCGACAGCTTCACGGGCCTCCCCACGGGCGAGCATCCTCATCCGCGCTGGAAGGCGGGATCCTTCGCGACCAATTATCTGGCCGGCCATCCCAGCCTGACGCTCAACCAGAAGATCACTCCAGACGCCATCCACCGACTGTTCGACGCTTGCGGCCTCACTCGCGCCGAGATCGAAGAAGGCTGGTTCGCCGACACCATTCCCCGCACGATCAACAAGAAGTACCGCAAGGTGGCGCTGCTGCACATCGACAGCGATCTCTACGAATCTGCGTTGTGCGTCCTGGAAGGCGTAGCCCCCGCGCTCTCCGATGGAGCGCTGGTGTGCTTCGACGACTGGTTCATGTATGCCGGCGATCCCAACCAGGGCGAATCCCACGCGCTAAAAGAATTCCTAGAAAAACACCCCGAGTGGCAAGCCATTCAGTACCAGACTTATTCAGTCTTCTGCAATTCATTCATTTTCCGACGCAAGTGATATAGAAATGTGCGGGGTGAAAACGGGGCTAAGCAAACAGGAGCCGTCCCTTTGGTTCAGGAATCGGCCGCCCCAGCTCCCGAGCGGTTTCCAGCCACTCCTCGATCACAACCTCGGCATTGGCCAGCGCTTCCTGGCGCGTGCCGCCATCGGCCACGCAGCCTGCCAATTCGGGGACTTCGGCGATAAATGCTTCGTCGTCACGACTCCAATACAGGATGATCTCGTATTTGGTCATTCCGCCTCTTCCGTTAGTTTATACCGGATCAGGATTCCTCTGACCTGTTTGACTTGGTAGGGCTTGGCCATTGAACCCTTTGGCTGAAGATTGAGAATCTCCTCGACGCCATCGCGGGTGAAAATGTGGTGGCTGCCTTTGATTCGCTCAGCGAAGCCGATGCGCAGAAGCAGAACACGGAGACCGCCAAAACGGATGTTCGCGTCCGACGACCCGCGCAACACTCGTGAGAGCAGAGATTCGTTCACACCTGATTATGTCCTGAGCGGCGCGATGAGGGTCGCGTCCCGCCGTTACTTGGAAGCTCGCAGCGTAGCCTCTAACGTGCGCTGCAGCGATTCTCGCGGCAGACTAATGACAATCGGCCGGAGCATCCACGCAAGCCCCGCCGGAATGTCGCGCGTCAGCGATATAGCCCGGCACTGCAGGTACACTCCTTGCGGCCGAGGTTCGATCAACCAGTAGGCGTTCAGACGCCACAAGTAACCATCGCCGTAGCCGGGTCCGAGTTCGTCCTTGCCGTCGAGTTGCGTCACTCGGGTGGAGCGCGAGATCACTGCCCAGCGCTCCGCACCCAGCGGCCGGAATTCGACGTCGTACTCCGTGTTGTAAGCGACCGACGTCAGGCCTTTCCTGGTGACCAGCTTCAAGAAGGCGCGCCAGTGATTGCCGGAGTGGCTGATCAAGCGCGATTCCGCTACCTCCGGCGCATAGATCTTCTTGTACGCGGCGTAGTCCTGCATGATTCCCAGGATCTTTTCCACCCGGGTTCCCGGGGCGATCGTTGACGCTTCCCAGTCATGAATCAAGCCGTCGGTGACGTTCATCGCGCCGTCTCCAGTGGTAGGCGCGACGCGAGTCTCGCCTGGCTTCGAAAGCTCGGGAGAACGCGCCGTGAACTTCATCGCCGCTTCGGACGACAAGAGGTATTCGTCAAATGCCTTATTTGTTTCGGGCGAAAGACGCACGTGAAACTGCGCCATCGCGGGAAGTCCGGCGGCTAATGCAAGAATCGGCGCAAACACACTCTCGCGAAGCATCCTATTCTCTAGATGCCGCGCGCACATTTTGGTTACGTTTGGCGCATACGCGCCGCGCAACTCAACCCGGCCACCGCCCGTACTACAATCCTGTAGAGTATTTCTTAGTAGTTGAACAGACACTCGAAGCCTACTCGGGAGGACACAGGAAACATGGCGAAGTGGGAATACCTGGTGATGATGTACGGCGCCGACGGCTGGTATGGCAACGGCGTTAAAGTGCAGGGCGGAGCCTCCGTCCCAGCCTGGCAGGTCTTCAAGGAACGCGGCGCCGAAGGCTGGGAGTTGGTCGCGGTCGACGGCGGCGTGGCTTATTTCAAACGCTCTCGTCTAGCGTGATTCTTCCGGGACGCAACGCGTGCGCGAAAGGTTCCCATTCCTGGTACGCGTCCGCCGCGATGGCAGCTGTTGCGTTTGGTCCCGTTGGGCGCGTGATTGCGCGGAATAAAGCATGAGCAAGCGGACACTATTAACCGTCACGCCGTTCTGTTCGCCGAACTTCGCCTACCCGGCCCCCGCTTACTTGGCTCGCTACATTCGCCGTAGCGGGCGCGACGCCGCCCAGGCCGACCTCAGTCTCGAAACACTACTTGGCTTGTTCTCCCGCCGCGGCCTCTCGAAAGTATTCGCCGCAGCCGAGTGGTTTCGAGGTTATCTCCCGCCCGCCTCGCGGCGCATGGTCGAGCTGAAGGAGCGCTACCTCGACACAGTAGAAACCGTCATCCACTATCTCCAAGGCCGCGACCCCTCCCTCGCCTACAGGGTCTGCCATCGCGATTTCCTCCCGCGCGGAGAAAACTTCGATCTCAACCGCGGCTTCGATTGGTACGACGCCGCCAACACCACTGTTCCCATCTTCGATCGCGCGACCTTCATCGGCACGCTGTATCTCTACGACATCGCCGCCCTGATCCGCCAGGCCATCTTCCCCTACTTCCAGATCACCATGCAGGATCGCTTCCATGACGACTTCGTCCACTGGTGCGCCACCTTCGATCGCATGCGCCTGGAGCTCGAGCGCCCGCCCAACGCCATTGACGAGATCCTGTACGAAGCGCTGGACCGACACCTTGCCGCCTTCAAGCCCGACGTGGTCGGCGTCAGCGTTCCCTTCGCCAGAAATCTTTACTGGGCGCTCCGCATCGGCAAGCGCGTCAGAGATTGGAACCTCGACGCAACAGTAGTCGCCGGGGGCGGTTTGTTCAACACCTCCATGCGCACGCCCAACGAGCCGCGCATGTTCGACTACGTCGATTACCTCACGCTCGATGACGGCGAGCGCCCCCTGGCCTGCATCCTGGAACACCTGGAAGGCACCCGATCCCGCGACAGCCTGAAGCGCACGTTCTTCCGCACCGGCAGGACTATCGTCTCGAGCGACGCCTGCCAGGAGCGCGACGCCTCCCACGAACAGACCGGCGCGCCCGATTACACCGGCTACCGCTTCGGCGACTACTTCAACACGCTCGAAACCGTCAACGTCACCCAGCGCGCATTCCTTTGCGGATGGTGGAACAAACTCACCATGGCCCACGGCTGCTATTGGAAGAAGTGTTCCTTCTGCGACATCCACCTCTCCTATATCGGCGATTACGAAACCGCTTCCGCCCGCAACCTGGTGGATAAAGTTGAAGAGATCATCGCGCAATCCGGCCACACCGGCTTCCACTTCGTCGACGAAGCCCTGCCGCCGAAAGTCATGCGCGACTTCGCTCTCGAAGTCCTCCGCCGGCGGCTTAACATCACCTGGCACGGCATGCTGCGCTTCGACCGAGCCTTCACCCCCGACCTCTGCCGCCTGCTTGCGGCTTCCGGACTGATGGGAGCTTTCGGGGGGCTCGAGGTAGCCAGCGACCGCCTGCTTAAGCTGATGAAGAAGGGCACCTCGGTCGAACAGGTAGCCCTAGTCTGCAAGAATTTTCAGGACGCTGGCGTCCGCGTGCATGCCTACATCATGTACGGCTTCCCCACGCAGAGCGCGCAGGAAACCATCGACGCGCTGGACGTAGTCCGCCAGCTATTCTTAAACGGCCTGCTGACCTCCGCCAGTTGGGCCAGGTTCGGCGTAACCCCACACAGCCCCATCGGACGCAACCCGCGCGAGTACGGTGTCACGCTGCTTCCAGTCCCCAAGAACGCATTCATCGAGCAAGTAATCTCCCATCTTGATCCGGTGAACGACCACGGCCGCTTCGGCTATGGCCTGGAATCCGCGCTCTCCTTCTTCGGACTCGGCCTGAACCACCGCACCCCGGTGGAAGGCTGGTTCAACTTTCCGGTCCCGCCCGTGAGCATCGACCGCGATCTGATCTCCAAGGTGCTTCTGGCCCACCACGGCGAAGGCGAATCCGCGATCTCCGAGCTCCGTCCCGAAAAACGTCTGCTGTGGTTGGGCGGACCCTTCTCCGTGCAGCCCCTTTATGCTGAGCCCGGAAAGGAGCAGTACATCGACCTGATCCTGCACCAGCGCGCCGGCGACATCCGCCTGCCCATTCCACTGCGCTGGTCCTGGTGGGTCGGAAATATTCTCACGCGAGCCCGTCCGACGATGGAAGGCGCGCTGCCCATCAAGGGTCTGGAATCCCTGCTGTGGGAAATCGCGGGTACCGAAGTCTGGCGAGTACTGCGCCAGCAAGGCCTGATCATAACCGACGGCAGTCCGGCTCCCGCGGAGGCCCAGCCCCCGCAGTTAAAAGCCGGAACCGATTTCGCAATCCTGGCCAGCTAGTAGCGCCGGTTTCCGGCCGGCGGGGCGGTTATGGCCCTAACATACTCTTGCCCTGCGGGAAAACCGGCAACACAGGCACTATGAACGCCCCCTTGCCAAACTCGCCGATGATCACCGTATAGCATCCGGTCACGATAACGCCGCCATGAACCGTCGGATCGAACATCCGCGCCGCGTTCAATTTCCCGATGATGACGGTCGGTGAGCCTTTCAGAATCACGTCAGGCGGACCCTTGCAAATGGCTTTATCCAGAATCCGAGCCGCCGGCATCTTCCCGATAATCACGTTGAACATTCCGGTGACGATAGGTCCGCCCACGTGCGGATTGGGTGTCGCCAGCGGGCACACGTGCATATCCAGAATCCGCGCTGCCGGAGGCATCGTTAACGATCCTACCTGTTACCGCGCGCGAACAGCAAACCTAGGATCATCGCGAGCGGTATTCGGTCTGAAATCGGTCCGTAAGCTAGCAAGTCTGAGTGCCGCTCCTTCACAGTCGCGGTTCGGTGAGGGACGGATTACGGGCGCTATTCCGTCTTACAGTTGACAGCCCGGCTTGCCAAACCCGACAGTAGTAAGTAGGAGTACAAGAACCAAGCCCGCCGGTGATGCCGGAAGTTTCAGGCCAATCCCCTGTCGAAAACGGCCGGCCCGTTCAGCACTCCGAAACAGAACCATGCGATCGTTATTGCTCTTTCCCGCCATTCTGCTGCTCGCCGCCTGCTCGGATTCCACCGACGCCAAGGCTCCCGCGCCCGAAAAGCCCCTCGATCCCATCACTGGACGCCAGGCCTTCCAGTACACCTACGCAGCCGCCCGAGGCTGGTCCTCCGACGCCGCCCCTCTGCGCGTACGCAGCATCCTCCTCGAAGAGGTGAAAACGACCCCGGGCAAAGCCGCCGCCTGGGAGATCACCTACGTCTCGCCATCCCGAGCCGCCGCGAAAGTCTACACCTGGAGCGCCATCGAAGGCCAGGGCAGCCTGCACAAAGGCGTCTTCGCCGGGCAGCCACAATCCTGGACCAGCACCAGCCAGGAGCGCCCCTTCGAGGCCGCGTCGATCGTCACCGACACACCTCAGGCGCTGGAAAAAGCCGCCGCCAAGAGCGCCAGCTATCTCAACAAACCCGGCTCCAAGCCTCCTGTAAATTTCCTGCTGGAATCCACCCCCCGCTTCCCCAACCCCACGTGGCGAGTCCTCTGGGGCGTTTCGGTTGGAGGCGCCGAGCACCAAGTTTTTGTAGATGCCTCCACCGGCGCCGTAGTCGGCAACGAGTGACTACCACGAGAACTGGAATTCGTGAGTCGCGCCAGATCACCCCTTGGCCGGGGCGCGCGCCCCGGTATGGTATAACACGTCAGTAACCCATGCCAATCGCCACTATCAATCCCTTTACCGGCGAACTCGTCCAGAGCTTTACGCCGCTGACAGATTCGGAAATCGAAGGCAAACTCCAGTGCGCCGCCGCGACGTTCCCGCGCTTTCGGAGCCTGAGTTTCGCTGCGCGCGCGCAGATGATGCGCCTCGCGGCCGAGATTCTCGACGCCGAGAAAGACGCCTTGGGCCGGCTGATGACGCTCGAGATGGGCAAGCTCCACCGCGAGGCCGTGGCCGAGGCCGCCAAGTGCGCGCTGGTCTGCCGGTACTATGCCGATAACGCCGAGCGGTTCCTGAAAGACGAACCAGTCGAAACCAGCGCCGCCCGCAGCTACGTCCACTATCAGCCGTTGGGCGTGATCCTGGCCGTGATGCCGTGGAATTTTCCCTTCTGGCAGGTGTTCCGGTTCATCGCGCCAAATTTGATGGCGGGCAACGTGGGACTGCTGAAGCACGCCTCGAACGTTCCCCAATGCGCCCTCAAGGTGGAGGAGATCATGCGCCGCGCCGGGTTCCCCGAGGGCGCGTTTCAAACTCTGCTGATCGGCGCGGGCCAAGTGGACGCGGTCTTGAACGACGACCGTGTAGCG
>Ga0210409_10003479_pt1 | contig 17556 bp, 10 predicted proteins | sample IncBWH17MmetaG_FD_161649 | JGI IMG/M metagenome (GOLD analysis project Ga0210409, IMG submission 161649) | Forest soil microbial communities from Barre Woods Harvard Forest LTER site, Petersham, Massachusetts, United States - Inc-BW-H-17-M | ecosystem: Environmental > Terrestrial > Soil >... | reverse complement strand
AAGCAAGCAGAAGAAATCGCTACCTTGAAGAAGCCCGATTTGACTGGTGCTGATCTGGAAGCCGGCGTTCGTACTATCGCTGGTTCTGCTCGTTCGATGGGCATCACGGTGGAGGGTCTGTAATGGCTAAGTTAACTAAACGCGCAAAAGCGATCAAAGCTAAAGTTGATCGTACCAAGGTATATCCATTTGACAACGCTGTAGCGTTGATCAAGGAATGCGCAACTGCAAAATTCAACGAATCGATCGATGTATCCGTCCAATTGGGCGTTGATGCTAAGAAATCGGATCAAGTGGTTCGTGGTTCCGTCGTGCTGCCAGCTGGCACCGGCAAGACCGTTCGCGTTGCAGTATTTGCTTCCGGCGAAAAAGCCGAGCAAGCTAAAGCTGCCGGCGCTGACATCGTTGGCATGGAAGACCTGGCTGAGCAAATCAAAGCCGGCAACATGCCTTTCGACATCGTGATCGCATCGCCAGACACCATGCGTATCGTCGGTACCCTGGGCCAGATCCTGGGACCACGCGGCCTGATGCCGAATCCGAAGGTCGGTACCGTGACTGCTGACGTTGCTACTGCCGTCAAGAATGCAAAAGCCGGTCAAGTGCAATATCGTACCGACAAAGCCGGTATCGTTCACGCAACTATCGGTCGTAAATCGTTTAGCGATGCAGAACTGAAGTCCAACTTGTTGGCACTGATCGACGCATTGAGCAAAGCCAAGCCAGCCACCAGCAAGGGTGTATACCTGCGCAAGATCTCCTTGTCTTCGACAATGGGTGCTGGCGTTCGTGTCGATCAAACGACATTGGCTGCGTAATATTGAATCAAGTCCTGGTTGTGCGATGCGCAGCCAGGCGAATCTTTGGGCTGGACCTGTATCGGCGGTAGCGATGCAGGTCCAGGCAATCAAAGACCGTTGGGCGGCGTGCATGCAGGTAGTGCACAAAGTTAAACACCAGCTGAGCAATCAACTGGCACCCAACGCAGATGGTGTACCCGAACAAGTTTTGTAGTCTCATAGCTGCGTGCTGATTCACTCTGAGTAATCATGCGCTAGTCCTGAACTCCTAACTTCGGACGCCGTGTTCGAACCGATGTGAGGTAAGCAGCCATTTGCGGTTGTGTAGTTTCCGAGCATCATTTTTGGAGGTTGATCTTGAGTCTCAATCTGAATGACAAAAAGGCCGTAGTCGCCGAAGTCTCTGCAAAAGTAGCAAATGCGCAGACTATCGTCGTGGCCGAATATCGTGGCATCCAGGTTGGTCACTTGACCCAACTGCGCGCTAATGCGCGTACCCAGGGTGTGTACTTGCGTGTATTGAAAAATACACTGGCACGTCGCGCCGTTGAAGGTACCGCGTTTGCCGACCTCGCTTCGCAAATGACCGGCCCGTTGATCTATTCGATCTCCGAGGACGCCGTTGCTGCTGCAAAAGTCATCAATGACTTTGCAAAAACCAACGACAAACTGGTTGTCAAGGCAGGTAACTTCGCTGGCAAGTCGCTTGATAAAGCGGCTGTGCAAGCGTTGGCAAACATTCCAAGTCGCGAAGTTCTGCTGGCCCAAGTTGTGGGCATGATGCAGATGCCGATCGCTGGATTTGTGCGTGGTTTGGCTGCTCTGGCAGCAAAGAAAGAAGCCGAAGCTGCTTAATTGCAGTTTCATGGCGCTTTCTTGGCGTTAAAACCAATCAGATGTTATTACTGTAAAAAATTAGGAGTTTCACATGGCTTTTGATAAAGATGCATTCCTGACCCAGATCGACGGTCTGACTGTTATGGAATTGAATGACCTGGTAAAGGCATTCGAAGAGAAGTTCGGCGTTTCCGCAGCTGCTGTTGCAGTTGCTGGCGGCGCAGGCGGCGGCGCTGCTGCTGCTGTTGAAGAGCAAACCGAATTCACCGTCATGCTCAAGGGCATCGGCGCGAACAAGGTTGGCGTAATTAAGGCTGTTCGCGAAATCACTGGTCTGGGCTTGAAAGAAGCTAAAGACCTGGTTGACGGGGCACCGAAGGCAGTTAAAGAAGGCGTTTCGAAAGCCGACGCTGATGCTGCAGCCAAGAAATTGGTTGAAGCCGGCGCAGAAGCTGAAATCAAGTAATTTCAGCTTTTTAGAGCGCATTCATTGCGCTGGAGTCAAAGTGCAGAACTCTCGAAAAGGAGAGTTCGGCTTTGGCTCCTTTGTCGTTTTCGATTTTGTTTAGCGCTTGTTGTTTTATTAAGCGTCCGTTGCCATCAAGCTCGAAGGGCTGAGACTTGAGGAATTGTTGGATAAGACAGCTTAGTCAAATCAGCTTGGTTAGTACAGAAGTTTTGTCTAGCGAAGCGAAGTAAAAAGTTTGACTTGAATCTGGCTGAAAGATCCGGCGAATCCTGAATTCTCTATCCTTCCTGTCACTCACGGAGTGTTCAATGCACTACTCATTTACTGAGAAGAAGCGTATTCGTAAATCTTTTGCGAAACGCGCTAACGTTCACCACGTTCCGTTCCTGCTGGCGACCCAGCTCGAGTCGTATCTTGGCTTCCTGCAACAAGACAAAGTACCGTCACAACGTAAGAACGAGGGCCTGCAGTCGGCTTTCACTTCTATTTTCCCTATCGTTTCGCACAATGGTTTTGCGCGTCTCGAGTTCCTGTCGTACGTGCTCGGCGATCCGCCGTTTGACGTCAAGGAATGCCAACAGCGTGGCCTGACGTTCGCGTCGCCATTGCGTGCCAAGGTACGTCTGGTGATTCTGGATAAAGAATCGCCGACCAAGCCGGTTGTCAAAGAAATGAAAGAGCAGGAAGTTTACATGGGCGAATTGCCGCTCATGACAACTACCGGCTCGTTCGTGATCAACGGCACCGAGCGCGTCATCGTATCGCAGCTGCATCGCTCGCCAGGCGTGTTCTTTGAACATGACCGCGGCAAGACGCACTCGTCCGGCAAACTGCTGTTCTCGGCGCGGATCATTCCTTACCGTGGTTCTTGGCTCGACTTCGAATTCGACCCGAAAGACATCCTGTTCTTCCGTGTCGACCGTCGCCGCAAGATGCCGGTCACGATCCTGCTGAAAGCAATCGGCATGTCGGTCGAGCAGATCCTGGCTAACTTCTTCGTCTTCGACAACTTCGCGTTGCGTAACGACGGCGCCGAGATGGAATTCGTCGCAGAACGCCTGCGCGGTGAAGTCGCGCGTTTCGACATCACCGACAAATCGGGCAAGGTACTGGTCGCTAAAGACAAGCGTATCAATTCCAAGCACGTGCGTGACGTTGACGCTGCCGGCATCAAGCATATTTCGGTACCGGAAGACTATCTGCTGGGCCGCGTCCTGGCGCGCAACATCGTTGACGGCGATACCGGCGAAGTAGTTGCCAACGCCAACGACGAGTTGACTGAAGAGTTGCTGGCCAAGCTGCGCGAAGCAGACGTGACCGATATCCAGACTCTGTACACCAACGATCTGGACCAAGGTAGTTACATCTCGCAAACTCTGCGCAGTGACGACACCAACGACCAGATGGCTGCTCGTGTTGCGATCTATCGCATGATGCGTCCTGGCGAACCACCAACCGAAGATTCGGTCGAGGCGCTGTTCAACGGTCTGTTCTACAACGCTGATCGTTACGATCTGTCGGCTGTCGGCCGCATGAAGTTCAACCGCCGCATCGGCCGTGATGAACTGACTGGCGCCATGACGCTGTCGAACGAAGACGTGTTGGCTGTGATCAAGATCCTGGTTGAATTGCGTAACGGCCGCGGCGAAGTGGACGATATCGATCACTTGGGTAACCGTCGTGTGCGTTGTGTCGGTGAACTGGCCGAGAACCAATTCCGTGCCGGTCTGGTACGGGTTGAGCGCGCAGTCAAGGAACGTCTCGGCCAAGCCGAAGCGGATAACCTGATGCCGCATGACCTGATCAATTCCAAACCGATTTCGGCTGCCATCCGTGAGTTCTTCGGTTCGTCGCAGTTGTCGCAGTTTATGGACCAGACCAATCCGCTGTCGGAAATCACCCACAAGCGCCGCGTATCGGCACTTGGACCGGGCGGTTTGACCCGTGAGCGCGCTGGCTTTGAAGTCCGTGACGTGCATCCGACCCACTATGGCCGCGTCTGCCCGATCGAAACACCGGAAGGCCCGAACATTGGTCTGATCAACTCGCTGGCTTTGTATGCTCGCCTGAACGAATACGGTTTCCTCGAAACCCCTTATCGTAAAGTTGAAGACAGCAAGGTTACCGACCAGATCGATTACCTGTCGGCAATTGAAGAAGGCCGCTACATCATCGCCCAGGCGAATGCGACCATCGACAAGTCCCTGAAGCTGTCGGATGAACTGGTTTCGGCGCGTGAAGCTGGCGAAACCATCCTGGTATCGCCGGAACGCGTGCAATACATGGACGTCGCGCCAGGCCAGGTGGTTTCGGTTGCAGCATCGCTGATCCCGTTCCTCGAACACGATGATGCGAACCGTGCGTTGATGGGCGCCAACATGCAACGTCAGGCAGTTCCTTGCTTGCGTCCGGAAAAGGCATTGGTCGGTACCGGTATCGAACGTACCGTGGCAGTTGACTCGGGCACCACCGTGCAGGCGCTGCGTGGCGGTATCGTCGACTACGTCGATGCAGGTCGTGTCGTGATTCGCGTGAATGACGAAGAAGCGACTGCCGGCGAAGTCGGTGTCGATATCTACAACCTGATCAAGTACACACGTTCCAACCAGAACACCAACATCAACCAGCGGCCAATCGTGCAAGTTGGTGACCGCGTCGCCAAGCACGACGTGATCGCCGATGGTGCATCGACCGATCTGGGTGAACTGGCTCTGGGTCAGAACATGCTGGTGGCGTTTATGCCATGGAACGGCTACAACTTCGAAGATTCGATTTTGATCTCCGAAAAAGTCGTGGCTGACGATCGCTACACTTCGATCCATATCGAAGAGTTGTCGGTGGTTGCACGTGACACCAAGCTGGGCGCTGAAGAAATCACCCGCGACATCTCCAACTTGGCCGAAAACCAGTTGGCGCGTCTGGATGAATCGGGCATCGTCTACATCGGTGCTGAAGTTGAAGCCGGCGATACGCTGGTCGGTAAAGTGACACCGAAGGGTGAAACCCAGCTGACGCCTGAAGAAAAGCTGCTGCGCGCGATCTTCGGTGAAAAAGCATCGGACGTAAAAGATACATCGCTGCGCGTGCCTTCGGGCATGGTCGGTACCGTGATCGATGTGCAAGTGTTTACCCGCGAAGGCATCCAACGCGACAAACGTGCACAACAGATCATCGACGACGAACTGCAACGCTATCGTCTGGACCTGAACGACCAGTTGCGGATTGTTGAAGGCGATGCCTTTGAACGTCTGGAACGCATGTTGATCGGCAAGGTTGTCAATGGCGGTCCGAAGAAACTGGCCAAGGGCGCCAAGCTGACCAAGGAATACCTGGCAGACCTGGATAAATACCACTGGTTCGATATCCGCCCGGCGGACGACGATGCAGCGGTAGCACTGGAAGCGATCAAGGAATCGATCGCTGAAAAGCGTCACCAGTTCGATCTGGCGTTTGAAGAGAAGCGCAAGAAGCTGACCCAAGGCGATGAGCTGCAGCCTGGCGTACAAAAGATGGTCAAGGTTTACCTGGCTGTTAAACGCCGTCTGCAACCAGGCGACAAGATGGCCGGCCGTCACGGTAACAAGGGTGTGGTTTCACGCATCCTGCCGATCGAAGATATGCCGCACATGGCCGACGGTACACCAGCAGACATCGTGCTGAACCCGCTGGGCGTGCCATCGCGGATGAACATCGGTCAGGTTCTGGAAGTGCATCTGGGCTGGGCTGCCAAGGGTCTGGGCTTGCGTATCGGCGAAATGCTGAAGGCGCAAACCAAGATTGCTGAGCTGCGCAAGTTCCTGAACACGATCTACAACGAATCTGGCAAGACCGAAGATCTGGATGGCTTGAGCGACGACGAAATCTTGCATCTGGCAGATAACCTGAAGCAAGGTGTGCCATTCGCTACGCCAGTGTTTGACGGTGCGCATGAAGACGAAATCCGTCGCATGCTGGACCTGGCTTATCCAGACGTAATCGCCAAGCAACTGGGCATGACGCCGTCGAAGAACCAGGTCACGATGTATGACGGCCGTACCGGTGAAGCGTTCGAGCGCAATGTCACCGTCGGCTACATGCATTACCTGAAACTGCACCATCTGGTCGATGACAAGATGCATGCGCGTTCTACCGGTCCTTACTCGCTGGTTACTCAGCAGCCGCTGGGTGGTAAAGCGCAGTTCGGTGGTCAGCGTTTCGGTGAGATGGAAGTTTGGGCATTGGAAGCTTACGGTGCGTCGTACGTGCTGCAGGAAATGCTGACAGTGAAGTCGGATGACGTGAACGGTCGTACCAAAGTGTATGAAAACCTGGTCAAGGGTGACCATGTGATCGACGCTGGCATGCCGGAATCTTTCAACGTTCTGTTGAAAGAAATCCGCTCGCTGGGTATTGATATGGACCTCGACCGCGAGTAATCCGTCGCACTGGTGCAGTACAGAGCAGTAGGGTGGGCACAGATGTCCGCCCTACGCAGCAATAGTAAAGAATCTTAGTTTCTTCACGCCAACTGGAGTGATACATGAAAGCACTGCTCGATTTATTCAAGCAAGTTCAGCAAAATGAACAGTTCGACTCGATCAAGATTGGTCTGGCGTCGCCCGAAAAAATCCGTTCATGGTCTTATGGCGAAGTAAAAAAGCCTGAAACCATCAACTACCGTACCTTCAAGCCAGAGCGCGACGGTCTGTTTTGCGCCAAGATTTTTGGCCCGATCAAAGACTACGAATGCCTCTGCGGTAAGTACAAGCGTCTGAAGCACCGCGGTGTCATCTGCGAAAAGTGCGGCGTTGAAGTCACGCTGGCAAAAGTGCGCCGTGAGCGCATGGGCCACATTGAGCTGGCTTCGCCTACTGCACATATCTGGTTCCTGAAATCGCTGCCGTCGCGTCTGGGCATGGTCCTCGACATGACCCTGCGGGATATCGAACGCGTATTGTATTTTGAAGCCTACGTCATTACCGATCCAGGCATGACGCCGCTGAAGCGTTGCCAGATCATGTCGGAAGACGACTACGCCGCCAAGTACGAAGAATACGGCGACGATTTCACCGCCTTCATGGGCGCCGAAGGCATCCGTGAGTTGCTGCGCGCGATCGATATCGACCGCGATGCGGAAACTCTGCGTCAGGAATTGAAAGAGTCGAAGTCCGAAGCCAAGATCAAGAAATACGCCAAGCGCTTGAAAGTGCTGGAAGCGTTCCAACGTTCGGGCATCAAGCCGGACTGGATGATCATGGAAGTGTTGCCAGTGTTGCCGCCTGAGTTGCGTCCGCTGGTGCCGCTGGACGGCGGCCGTTTCGCTACCTCCGACTTGAACGACCTGTATCGCCGCGTCATCAACCGTAACAACCGTCTGAAGCGCCTGATGGAATTGCGCGCTCCGGAAATCATCACCCGCAACGAAAAGCGGATGCTGCAAGAAGCGGTTGACTCGCTGCTGGATAACGGCCGTCGCGGTAAGGCAATGACTGGCGCCAACAAGCGTCCGCTGAAATCCCTGGCAGAAATGATCAAGGGTAAGGGCGGCCGTTTCCGTCAGAACTTGCTGGGTAAGCGCGTCGACTATTCCGGCCGTTCGGTTATCGTGGTGGGCCCACAACTGAAACTGCATCAATGCGGCTTGCCGAAATTGATGGCGCTGGAACTGTTCAAGCCATTCATTTTCCACAAGCTGGAAGTGATGGGCATCGCCAGCACGATCAAGGCAGCCAAGAAGGAAGTTGAAAACCAGACTTCCGTGGTGTGGGACATCCTGGAAGACGTGATCCGTGAACATCCGGTCATGTTGAATCGTGCGCCTACCTTGCACCGTCTGGGTATCCAAGCGTTTGAACCGGTCCTGATCGAAGGCAAGGCAATTCAATTGCACCCGCTGGTCTGCGCCGCATTCAACGCCGACTTTGACGGCGACCAAATGGCGGTCCACGTACCATTGTCGATCGAAGCACAGATGGAAGCACGCACTTTGATGCTGGCTTCCAACAACATCCTGTTCCCATCGAACGGCGAACCGTCGATCGTACCGTCGCAGGATATCGTGCTGGGTCTGTACTACGCCACCCGTGAGCAAATCAACGGCAAGGGCGAAGGCATGATGTTCCCTGACGTGTCGGAAGCGATCCGTGCTTACGACAACAAGGAAGTCGAGCTGACTACCCGCGTAACAGTGCGGATTACCGAGTATCCAAAGGATCCGGTAACTGGTGAATTCGTCAAGACCATCAAGCGTTACGAAACCACGGTTGGCCGTGCGATCCTGTCGGAAATCCTGCCTAAGGGTCTGCCGTTCACCGTGCTCAACCGCGCGTTGAAGAAGAAGGAAATCTCGAAGCTGATCAACACCGCGTTCCGTAAGTGCGGCCTGCGCGCTACGGTGGTGTTTGCCGATCAACTGATGCAATCCGGTTTCCGCCTGGCGACTCGCGCCGGTATCTCGATCTGCGTGGATGACATGCTGGTACCGCCGCAAAAGGCAACCATCATCGCTACTGCAGAACAAGAAGTGAAACAGATCGAACAGCAATACTCGTCCGGTCTGGTGACTGCCGGCGAACGCTACAACAAAGTGGTGGACATCTGGGGCAAGGCCGGCGACGACGTCGGCAAGGCCATGATGGAACAGCTCAAGGTAGAAGACGTGATTCGTCGCGACGGCACCAAGGGTACGCAAGAATCGTTCAACGCGATTTACATGATGGCCGACTCCGGTGCGCGCGGTTCCGCAGCACAGATTCGTCAGCTGGCCGGTATGCGTGGCCTGATGGCGAAACCGGATGGTTCGATTATCGAAACGCCGATCACCGCGAACTTCCGCGAAGGTCTGAACGTTTTGCAGTACTTTATTTCGACCCACGGTGCGCGTAAAGGTCTTGCCGATACCGCGTTGAAGACCGCGAACTCGGGTTACCTGACACGTCGTCTGGTTGACGTGACCCAGGATCTGGTCGTGATCGAAGATGATTGCGGCACCTCCAACGGCGCCTCGATGAAGGCGATGGTTGAAGGCGGTGAAGTTATCGAAGCGCTGCGCGACCGTATCCTCGGCCGTGTTGCCGCCAACGATATCGTCAACCCGGAAACCCAGGGCACCCTGTACGAATCCGGCACTTTGCTGGACGAAGATGCAGTGGAAGAAATCGAACGCCTGGGCATCGATGAAGTCAAGGTTCGCACACCGCTGACTTGCGACACACGCTACGGCCTGTGCGCGCAATGTTACGGTCGCGATCTGGGCCGTGGCTCCTTGGTCAACAACGGCGAAGCAGTCGGTGTGGTTGCGGCGCAGTCGATCGGTGAACCTGGTACCCAGCTGACCATGCGTACCTTCCACATTGGTGGTGCGGCGTCGCGTTCGGCAGTGGCGTCCAGTGTTGAAGCCAAGTCCAACGGTACGGTCCGCTTCACAGCGACCATGCGTTACGTGACTAACGGCAAGGGCGAGCTGATCGTGATTTCTCGTTCCGGCGAAGTCCTGATCACTGATGATCATGGCCGTGAGCGTGAGCGTCATAAAGTACCTTACGGTGCAACCCTGATCGTCAAGGATGGCTTGACCATCAAGGCCGGTACTGCATTGGCGACATGGGATCCGTTGACCCGTCCGATCATTACCGAGTACACCGGTACTGTGCGTTTCGAGAACGTCGAAGAAGGTTCGACCGTTGCTCGCCAGATCGATGAAGTTACCGGTCTGTCGACTCTGGTGGTTATCGATGCGAAGCGTCGTGGTTCGGTCACCAAGACTGTTCGTCCGCAAGTTAAGCTGTTGAACGAACAAGGCGAAGAAGTCAAGATCGCCGGTACTGAACACGCTGTGACGATCGGCTTCCAGGTGGGTGCGCTGATTACCGTGAAAGACGGTCAGCAAGTGCACGTTGGTGAAGTGCTGGCGCGTATCCCGACTGAATCGCAAAAGACGCGCGATATTACCGGTGGTCTGCCACGCGTTGCCGAGCTGTTCGAAGCACGTTCGCCAAAAGATGCAGGTATGCTGGCTGAAGTCACAGGTACTGTGGCCTTCGGTAAGGAAACCAAGGGTAAGCAACGTCTGGAAATCACAGACATGGACGGCAACAAGCACGAGTTCCTGATTACCAAGGACAAGCAAGTGCTGGTGCATGACGGCCAGGTTGTGAACAAGGGTGAAATGATTGTCGACGGCCCAGCCGATCCGCAAGACATCCTGCGTCTGTTGGGTATCGAAGCGCTGGCGCGTTACATCGTCGACGAAGTTCAAGACGTGTATCGCTTGCAAGGTGTGAAGATCAACGACAAGCACATCGAAGTGATCGTGCGCCAGATGTTGCGTCGGGTGCAGATCGTTGATGCGGGAGATGCTTCCTACATCACCGGTGAGCAGGTTGAGCGTTCGGAATTGCTGGACGAAAACGATCGTGTGATTGCAGCGGGCAAGATTCCTGCAACTTACGAAAACGTATTGCTGGGTATCACCAAGGCATCGTTGTCGACCGATTCGTTCATCTCGGCCGCATCGTTCCAGGAAACCACCCGGGTGTTGACCGAAGCCGCGATCATGGGCAAGAAAGACACTCTGCGCGGCCTGAAGGAAAACGTTATCGTCGGTCGTCTGATTCCAGCTGGCACCGGTCTCGCGTTCCATCGTGCTCGCAAGGAAAAAGACAGCTGGGAAGCGGAAGAGCGCACAGCACTGTTGCAATCCGAGCAGGCAGCACGCCTGGCGGCTGCGGAAGCACGCGCAGCTGAAGAGCTGGGTGCGCAGGGCGGCGAAGCTTAATCCGCTAACCTGGATCAGCAATGCAAAACGGCAGTGGATGAAAATCCACTGCCGTTTTTTTTGTGTGGCATACATAGCCTATCGGAGGTGCAATGTATAAGTTGAAATTCAATTTTTTTCATATCGGCGATCAAATCGCGACCACCTCTATTCCAGAAAATATTTTTCACGCGACTGGCAAGAAATCCATCATCACTCAAAGCCAGATATGGGCGTTCCGGCATAACCCCTATGTTGTCTTCATGAGCGAAACCGAGGCAGCCGGATATCCCGAAATAAACCTGATTCCGGATTGCCGGGTCCAGCAGCAAGCACAGCACTATTTCGATACGATGAGTAATATGGTTGTCGGCTCGCAGACCGAATACATGTGCGTTAATTTTGGCGTGAGTGATCCCGTGTTGCGCCATCCGCGCTTGTATCTTCACGAAGACAAGAAAACAAATCCCCTTAAAATCGTGGTTCATCTGAGCGGATCGGATAGAGCCAGGGACGGCGAGCCGGCGATCAGGCATGCCTCGGGTGAGGACGATCTCCGTGTCATGTCCGATGCGGTGATGATGTCGATATTGGAAAATTACAAGGAATACCAGATTGTCCAGGTCGGATCGCTTGACGATAAGGCCTTAGGCGGCCATAGCGTAGACATGCGCGGGCAACATGATTATTGGGAGCTGGCTGGAGAAATTGCGTCGGCCGCCAAATTTATTGGTGTTAATTCGGGTCCGATGCACATTGCCAATTGTTATCCAAGGATTGAAAAGAGAATATTTCTTATGGAATTTCCAAAAGAAACATTACTTAAATTCAGGCCTGGGGATGTACGGAATTGGCTGTTTTCCTGGGTTGATCCATCGAATATGTTTTTCAACAAATTTGATGTCGACGTCGGCCTTACTTTCTCCCGCACCAAAATATGACGTTGCCTCGCTAGCGAGTGAGCAGCGTCAATCGCGCTGCTGGCGCATAGGCTTGCCGTTGTCGATCACTTCCCGGCAGTCGCCCTTGAAGGTGGAATTGTCGTAGTCGGTCCAGCCGTAGCTGTCGACATAGCGCTTGTGCGGCCGCAATTTGCTGCTCAGGAAGCTCCACTCCAGATGTTCGTCGGGATAGCGTATATCGGCCAGATCCAGCAGAGAATGGAAGACGTTCTCGGTAGTCATCCGGGTGCGCTTGTGACGCTGCAGCTGCTCCACTTTGTCCGGATAGGTCTGCTTGTACAAATCGGAATACCACATCAAGGCGGGTATATGGAATTCAAACTGGTTGTTGTGGCCATGAAAGGCGACCTTGCAACTGCCGTCGTATAGCGTCTGGCCGTGATCGGAGAAATACATCATCGCGCTCAACTGTTTGGAACCCTTGAGCGAGTCGATCACCTGCGACAAAAACCAGTCCACGTACAGGATTGAATTGTCGTAACTATTGCTCAGCGCCGGCTTGTTCGCCAGATCGGTGTAGGCCGGATGCTCGACCCCGAACAGCGACGGCCGCCACTTGTCGAATTGCTGGGGATAGCGATGGCTATAGTTCCAATGGTTACCCAGAGTGTGCAGCACGATCAGTTTCTTGGGTGCCGGATCGCGCATGGCCTTCTGCAGCTGCGGTAACAGGATTGCGTCCAGGTTCGAGGTGTCAGTGAAGCCGCCCAGGTTGAGGAATTGCACCACATCGGCTTCGTTGGCGAACACGGATATCGGCGTATCGAATTTGCCGTAGGACATCTGGTTCGAAATCCAGTAAGTCTTGAACCCCGCCTCCTTGTAGCCGGTGATGAACGATTTCTCGGCAAAGCCGGCTTTCAGGCTTTCGGTCGCCGGTTTGCGCGATACCATGACCGGCACCGACAGCCTGGTAGCCGAGACCGAAGTGATGACATCGGTAAAGCTGACCAGGTTGCTCTCCTTGTTGAGCAGGGGATTGGTATCACGCTGATAACCATTCAAGCTCCAGCGATCGTAACGGGAGGATTCGCCGATCACCATCACCACAATTTGCGCTGTGTTTTGCTGGCTGGCCTGATGCGCGCCGAAGTGGAACTGGCTGTTCTTGTGTTCCAGATCGTCCAGGTATTCCCGTTCTTTCCAGAAATCGTAGCCGCGTACCGCTAGTCCGAACGGCCAGGTGCGGCTGACGGGTTCTGCTTCCAACGGCGTTGCCGCCCATTTGGGAAGCTTGCCGAGATGCATGCCCGGCGTTTCCGAGGCAGGCGGGGAGGCCGTCTTGCTGCTGGCGACAGCCGTCGAAGCCGCTTGAACACCGACTTCTTGCCCGTACAGCCAAAGGCATAAGCCAGCAGCGAGTACTAACCAACCAAGCCATCGAGAGGGGCCCTCCAGATCCAGGTCGCGGGTGCGGCTGGCCGCCAGCCAGCTGAGCGCCCACCACAGCACGACCAGCGCAAGAATCAACGCCAGCCACCAGATTTTGTTCCCCAGGAATTCCAGCGCTTCGCCGGGACTGGTTTCAGCGATGATGCCAAGGTGATGGGTGGAGATACCCTGACCGTAAAACTTGCGCAGATAGAGCTCGGTCGGCAAGGCAAGAAAGGCGGGGATCAATAGCCAGTGGAACCAGGCAGGGCGCTTGAAAATCGACCAGATCACCAGCCAGAGCGCGATTTCGGTAACGATGATGCGGATCGGATGATCTATTGTCTGGCCGAACAGCAGCGGCACGAAGGGAACCAGAGAGAGCGCCAGATAGGTGACCAGAACGAACAGATTGTTGCGGCGAAACAAGGCAGGCATCATCGTGGAGAAAAATAGTCGAATCTCATTATCCCGCAAAGCCGCTTGCGGTAACCGCGCTGTACGAGATAAACACGCGCATTGCGGACGGCGTGCGTTATCTAAATGCCAATTTGACTGCTCGCTGATCTGAGGGTCGTGGCAATCTGTTGTGTTTACGGGGCGGGCATCTCAGACTGCGATTGACTGCAAGGCATCATAGGGATATACTCGCGGGTTCTCGATTGTAGGCTCTAAGGGCCGAACGTTCTTTGGTCTGCTTCCGCTTTCTATGGCGCGTTTCTCCTCTACTGCTGAATCGAATTGTGCGCGAATTGTATGATTTTTTCTAGCGCAAGTATCTGTCCAATCCCGGACAACCGATTTCGGGATTGTTGTTATTAACGTCGTAATTTTGTTGGATATATAACGATGCCAACCATCAATCAATTGATTCGCCAGCCGCGCGTTTCTGCGGTCGTAAAGAGCAAATCACCAGCGCTGGAAAACAGCCCGCAAAAACGCGGCGTTTGCACCCGCGTTTATACGACAACTCCAAAGAAGCCAAACTCGGCTCTGCGTAAAGTTGCCAAAGTTCGCCTGACCAACGGTTTCGAAGTCATTTCGTACATCGGCGGTGAAGGCCATAACCTGCAAGAACATAGTGTCGTGCTGTTGCGCGGCGGCCGTGTAAAAGACTTGCCGGGTGTGCGTTACCACATGGTTCGCGGTGCACTGGATACCCAGGGCGTCAAGGATCGTAAGCAAGCACGTTCGAAGTACGGTGCAAAGCGTGCTAAGGCTACAAAGAAATAATAGTTTTCGTAAGGCGTAAGCCAAGCGAATAAGTGTCGGTCCCCAATGGGCCGAGTAAGTGGGTGGCTATGATGGCTGTCCGCGAGTGTGCAGATACAAAAGATCTGTCGCTCAACTGAAGATTGAAAGGAATCGAAATGCCACGTCGTCGTGAAGTTCCCAAGCGGGAGATTCTGCCGGATCCAAAATTCGGTAATGTTGATGTTGCGAAGTTCGTCAACGTCCTGATGTTGTCCGGTAAGAAATCGGTCGCAGAAAACATCATTTACGGTGCCTTCGAGCACATTCAAACCAAATCCGGCAAAGATCCGCTGGAAGTGTTTGCCCTTGCTATCAGCAACGCCAAACCATTGGTTGAAGTCAAGTCGCGTCGCGTTGGTGGTGCAAACTACCAGGTGCCAGTTGAAGTTCGTCCTGTCCGTCGTATGGCGTTGTCGATGCGCTGGTTGCGTGAAGCAGCTAACAAGCGTAGCGAAAAATCGATGCCGCAACGTCTCGGTGGCGAATTGCTGGAAGCCGCAGAAGGCCGCGGCGGCGCAATGAAAAAGCGTGACGAAGTTCACCGTATGGCAGAAGCGAACAAGGCGTTCTCGCACTTCCGCTTCTAATAGACTGGACAGCCGGCTCCCTGAATCGAGACGTCTGTCCGCATCTGAAATTTGTTCGAGCCGAGCGCATATTTTTATAAAAAATGGCGCTCGGTTTCGTGCATTAAAAGACTTAGGATTAAATCATGGCTCGCAAGACCCCCATTGAGCGCTATCGCAATATCGGTATCTCCGCTCACATCGATGCAGGTAAAACCACGACTACCGAACGCGTTTTGTTTTACACCGGTGTAAATCACAAAATCGGTGAAGTGCATGATGGCGCCGCCACCATGGACTGGATGGAGCAAGAGCAAGAGCGTGGCATCACGATTACTTCTGCTGCTACCACCTGCTTCTGGAAGGGTATGGCGGGTAATTTCCCTGAGCACCACATCAACATCATCGACACCCCGGGCCACGTTGACTTCACGATTGAAGTTGAGCGCTCGATGCGTGTTCTGGATGGCGCCTGCATGGTTTACTGTGCAGTCGGCGGCGTGCAGCCGCAATCGGAAACAGTATGGCGTCAAGCTAACAAGTACAAGGTTCCACGTCTGGCGTTCGTCAACAAGATGGACCGTACCGGCGCGAACTTCTTCAAGGTTTTCGAGCAGATGCGTGCTCGCCTGAAAGCGAACCCGGTCCCAATGCAAGTGCCTATCGGCGCCGAAGACAAGTTCGAAGGTGTGATCGATCTGGTCAAGATGAAGGCGATCTACTGGGATGACGCAACCCAAGGTATGAAGTTCGACTACCGTGATATTCCTGCTGACTTGGCTGCTGATGCTGCCAAATGGCGCGAGAACATGGTTGAAGCCGCTGCTGAAGCATCGGAAGAGCTGATGAACAAGTACCTGGAAGAAGGCGACCTGACCGAGGCCGAAATCAAGGCGGCGATTCGTCAACGTACTTTGGCCAGCGAAATCGTGCCAATGATGTGCGGTACTGCGTTCAAGAACAAGGGCGTGCAAGCCATGCTGGACGGCGTGGTCGAGTACCTGCCGTCGCCACTGGATATTCCGCCGGTACCGGGCCTGGACGAAGATGACGCGCCTATCTCGCGTAAGCCAGAGGACGGCGAAAAGTTTTCCGGCCTGGCGTTCAAGATCGCAACCGATCCGTTCGTTGGTCAGATCTGCTTTATGCGCTGCTACTCGGGCACCCTGAATTCGGGCGACACCGTCTTGAACTCGATCAAGGGTAAAAAAGAGCGTATCGGCCGTATCGTGCAGATGCATGCGAACCAGCGTGAAGAAATTAAAGAAATTCTGGCTGGCGATATCGCTGCACTGATCGGGATGAAGGATACAACTACCGGCGACACACTGTGTGACGCCAATGCATTCATCATCCTGGAGCGCATGGTGTTCCCGGAGCCGGTGATTTCGCAGGCAGTTGAGCCTAAGACCAAGCAAGACCAGGAAAAAATGGGCCTGGCTTTGAACCGTCTGGCTGCTGAAGATCCATCTTTCCGTGTGCGTACTGACGAAGAATCGGGTCAAACCATCATCGCCGGTATGGGTGAGTTGCATCTGGATATTATCGTCGACCGCATGAAGCGTGAATTTGGCGTTGAAGCGACTGTCGGTAAGCCACAAGTTGCGTATCGCGAAACCATTCGCAAGACTTGCGAAGAAATCGAAGGCAAGTTCGTTAAGCAATCCGGTGGTCGTGGTCAATACGGTCACGTGGTGTTGAAGATCGAACCGCAAGAACCAGGCAAGGGCTTTGAGTTCATTGACGCGATCAAGGGCGGTACCGTTCCACGCGAATATATCCCTGCAGTAGAAAAGGGCGTGCGTGAAACACTGAATACCGGCGTGTTGGCTGGTTACCCAGTGGTTGACGTCAAGGTAACCCTGTTTTTCGGTTCTTACCATGACGTTGACTCGAACGAAAATGCGTTCCGCATGGCCGCTTCGATGGCGTTTAAAGACGGCTGCCGTAAAGCCAGCCCGGTTATTCTGGAGCCAATGATGGCAGTTGAAGTAGAAACTCCAGAAGACTACGCCGGTACTGTGATGGGCGATCTGTCGTCGCGTCGCGGCATGGTTCAAGGCATGGATGAAATCGCCGGCGGTGGCGGCAAGATCATCAAGGCCGAAGTACCTCTGTCAGAAATGTTCGGTTACTCGACTTCGTTGCGTTCGGCTACTCAAGGCCGTGCAACTTACTCGATGGAATTCAAGCATTACTCCGAGGCGCCGAAGAACGTTATCGATGCAATCGTAACGTCCAAGGCCAAGTAATCAGGTAAGTAACCCTTGCCCGCCACGAGCGGGCGAGGGTTGAAATGTTTCACTCATTGTTTAACGACATCGTTCTTTTTGAAGGAAGAATAAAATGGCAAAAGGTAAATTCGAGCGGACCAAGCCGCACGTCAACGTTGGTACTATCGGTCACGTTGACCACGGCAAGACCACATTGACAGCGGCGATCGCGACAGTATTGTCGAAGAAATTTGGCGGCGAAGCCAAAGCGTACGATCAGATCGACGCAGCGCCAGAAGAAAAAGCGCGCGGCATCACGATCAACACCGCTCACGTTGAATACGAAACTG
>Ga0210409_10003478_pt1 | contig 17558 bp, 31 predicted proteins | sample IncBWH17MmetaG_FD_161649 | JGI IMG/M metagenome (GOLD analysis project Ga0210409, IMG submission 161649) | Forest soil microbial communities from Barre Woods Harvard Forest LTER site, Petersham, Massachusetts, United States - Inc-BW-H-17-M | ecosystem: Environmental > Terrestrial > Soil >... | reverse complement strand
CCCCCCGCCCCGACCTCCACCGCCCCCCCCTCCCCGACCCCCGCCGCCACCCCCACCCCGACCCCGCCCCCGACCCCGACCACGACCACGACCCCGACCCCGACCCCGACCGCGACCCCGACCCTGACCACGACCCCGACCACGACCGCCAGTAGCGTTGCTTGCGTCCTCTCACGCTATTTGCCTTTTCGGAATGCCTCTATCCACTGGATGCGGACGAATAGAGGACCAGGCCCAAGCTTCTGTTGGTCCTTATACGAGGACGCGCCCCATTCCCCAGTCTCGTAAACGATGCTGGCGTCGTCCAGCTCCACAAACGTCTTATTCACGCCTACGAGAGTGCCGTGGTAAAAATAGTTGCCGCAGAGCAGCAGCACATTTTCGCCCAGCAGCGAGTCCAGTCCGAATTTGCCCGACACATCTGAGATTACCCTTTTCATCGTCTTAGTCTCCTTCATCGCGTTGCCACTCCTCCAGCTCCCACGTCTCGGCACTCTGCACGTATCCAGGCCACACGCCGGACAACTCGCAGGCCTTGTACATCTCGATCCAGCGCGAGATCGACTTGCTGCCGGACTCGATGACCTCGGGGGATAGCTCCAGCACCGTGACCGCATGCGGCGGCGACTGCTCGACTGCGCCTATGTAGCAGTGCTCGATCTTGTGACCGATGCTCTCCGCGCCCGGCTTGTAGAACGCTAGTTGCGCGTGCCAGAGCATGCGGAATGCGTGCTTCTTGAGCTGGTACGGCTCCGCGTTTGCGGTCGCCTTGAGTTCGAAAATGAAAGCGGCGCCCAGCACATCGAAGCCGCCGCGCTGTCCTGGGATGCCAGCGGCGCACGATACGCCCTGATACTCCCATTGCATGCACCGTTGACGCTCTCCGTTGAGTAGACCCATCGACCGAATCACCGGGTCGTTGAGCACGGCCTCCGCGGCGCCGATGGCCTCCTCGTACTCGGACTGAATGCAAATGACCTGGTCCTTGTGGAGCTGAGCGAAGAGGTCCCACTCTTTGCCGTTTCGGACCTTGCCTGGGTAGATGGCCCATTTGCGCGTTTCGAAGACGATCGCATCGCAGATTGCACCGACGGTCATCGCGCGCGTCATCGGGCTCGGGTTCTCGCACGCGTACTTGTAGTGTGCCGGGCTCCTGCTCATCTCGCAGAGCTCGGAAAAGTGCAGGCGGTTGTCCGTGGCGTTACGCATTAGTCCTCTCCCGGTTCTCGTATCCCCGCCGTCTCTCGTGCGCGGGCTAGTTGCTCAGACTTACCGTTGTCCACTGGGTTATCCAGTGCGGATGTCGTTGTCGGCACCCTGACTGCCGGTTTCTCTGGACGCAGTCGGAGGCCACCCGTTTTCTCGTTCCCATACATGACCGTCGAATCCACGTAGAGCGTTACGCGCTTACCGATCCAATCCTCTTTATACGGGCCGTACAAACTCCGGAGAACCTGATGCGTAGCCGGTCCGGATAGCCACGGCTTTCGCTTGCCAACGAAGGTTATTTTTAGTTTTTTGTTGGGGACATCCTTGTAGCTGCCGTCCGGCATCTTCCGACGTTGCTTTCGTTCGGGGACGTACGGCTCCACTTTCTCAATGGCCACAACAACTTCGCGACAATTGCCGGATTCATCCATCAGGTCCCACTGGCCGAGGTATTCGTTCTCAAGGAGTTTGCGGTAGTGCGTCCTACTCACGACAACGCCTTTGCTAGAATCGCTAGCCCCTTGCATGCCCCAAGCGCCCCCTTGAGCTGCCGCAGAAGCTCGCGCGCGGCCTCGATGTCCGGAGTCGTGCCCATCAAAAGCACCCGCCCCGAATCTCGATCGGCGCATGGTCCCCGGTGAAGAGCGACCATGCGGCGAGCGCCAGCACGAGCCACACAAGTGCAACGACCGTGATCTCGTCGCGAGTCATCTGCTAGGCTCCTCGGCGAGAACGCGTAGCCTCGGCAGCAGCGTCGGGCATGGTGTCTGGCGCTGCTACCGTGATTCGAACCTCTTGCTTGCTCTGCAGGACGATCGTGCCCGCGGTCTGCAGCCATCGCGAGTGCCAGGCGCAGAGCGCGAAGATGGTGCTCTCGCCGTCGTCGTCTCGGTCGACGTGGCAGCCGCAGACGGATGTGGAGAAAGTGCGCATTATCGCTGCTCCTCGATGTCCGCCACGTCCTCACCCCGCGCGAGCCGGTCGTCCTCCTTGCGCTCGCTAGCCGTCTCCTGCTCGGCGCACATCTCGTAGTATTCGCTGTCCCAGTGCCACGGCGCCTCGACCACTGCGATCGCTCCCCTCACGTCCAGGCCAGCGCCGTCGTAGTGCAGCCATCGGAGCAGGCGCGCGATCTCCCCTGGATCGTTCCACCACTCGATCATGCCCGGACGCTGGCTGATCGGCCTAAGCTTCAATGTGCTCACAACGCACTCGTTCGGCGTTCGCACGCCTCAATGAAGGTCCGTTCGTTCGCGCAGTCGCCAGCCGCAATGACACCGCCCTGCGGAGAGAAGAGTCCCGCGGGCCATCCGTTGAATTCTACGGCGCAATGGAATGGCGGGATCGCGTCGATCTCCTCCTTGTGCCCATTGACGCGGATCTTCCAGTGCTCGTCGATCGCGAGCTCCCACAACCCAGGCAGGTCCTTGATCGACTTGACTCCGAGCTTCTCTGCGAGGCGAATGATCGCGACGAACGCCTCCGCAATCGGTGGGTCCCTAACGAACGGTTCGTCGCTCACGACCCAACCGCCTTTCGCACCTTAGAGGACGACTTGCCCAGCGCGCTCATCGTCGCCAAACTCGTCCGCGTCGCCTGGTCGCAGTGACTGAGCACCTTCGAGAGCCACTCGGAGCGCTCTCCGCGTGCGGCTCGGCGTTCGGCTACGGCGCGCATGAAGTCGATCACTGTCATCTGCATGGCCGCGTCCGGGTCTAGGCCGGCGTCGCGGGCGATTTGTCGTAATCGGTCTAACATGACCTCACCATCCCCATATTGTTTCGGCGACGTGACGGCTGGCCGATCGGCGGGCTACCTTCGCCGGCACTGGACCTACGACGCCCGGGGCAACAAATTGCTCACTCTGCACCGTTGCCGCGAACGCGTCCGCCTCGGCCTCGGTGCGGAATCGCCGCAAGGTAACGTCATGCTCTCCGTTGTACCGGCGCACCGCGTCGGCGGCGACGAAGGCGACCTCAAAAAACGTGATGTATTTGCTTGGCTTGCTCATGACACTCACTATAGCCCGACACTATCGCGTGTCAAGTGCCATTCGCGGCCGATACGATTAGCTGCCGAATCACCTCGGATTTGGTCACTTTCCGCTCCGGATTGCGCCCCTGTTCGCCCCTCCAAAGCTTGTCCAGTGCCTTCGCGGCCGATGGCGTGAGGTACAGCATAAACGATTGCGTCGCACTAATACGCTTGCCGGGCATGCTTCACACTTGACACGGGCCGCCTAAAAGATCAAGCTCGGACGCATGACGAATCGACGAGACACCGACGCACCGAAGCCCGCCCCCACCGTCGCCGACACCGTACGGAGGGCGATGGCGCTGATGGAGCGGCTACCGAGCGACGTCGACCGGGCGCGCGTACTGGAGGCGCTGGACGTGATCGCCGCACTGTTGGCGGCCGCGATTGAGTACGCCGACGCGACGGAGAACAATGGCGACCCGTTGGCGGCAGGGGCGCGGCTCAGGCTTGCGGCAAAGGCGTATGCGGTGGCGGCTCGCGATGCTGGTGAGGTGCCGTGACCCCTCGCCCCTACCAATCCCGCACGCTGTCCGACGCGCGCGGCTGCTTTGCTGCCGGCAAGCGCGCGGTCCTGATAGTGTCGCCGACCGGCTCGGGTAAGACGTGCATTGCGGCTTGGATCGCCCGCGGCCACGTCGACAAGTCGCCTCGAAACCGCGTCGTCTGGCTCGCGCACCGTGGCGAGCTCCTAGACCAGGCGGCAGGCGCGCTGCACGGCGTCGACCTCTGCGTGGGCCTGCGCGGCGTCAACGCGTACGCAGCGGTCCAATGCTGCTCGATCCAGGCGCTGACTCGACGGCGAGAGGCTCCCGAGGGCACGCTGATTATCGCCGACGAGGCACACCACCTGGCAGAAGGCAACGGCTGGACGGACCTCACTCGGACGTACTTGACTGCCGGCGCGCGCATTGTCGGGCTGACGGCGACTCCGGCACGCGCCGACGACCAGGCGCTGCACGGGTTTGACGCGCTCGTGGTCGCGGCTCAGATCGGGGAGCTCCAGGCGCTTGGGCACTTGGTGCCGCTGCGGCTCAAGCGTCCGACCAGCTTTCTGAGACCGGATCGGATCGCCCAAAAGCCGGTAGACGCATTCTATGAGCACGCCAACGCGCGGAGCACCGTCGTCTTTGCGCCGCACGTCAAGGCAGCGGAGCAGTACGTCTACGAATTTCGCGGGCTCGGCGTCTCCTGCGAGATGGTCACAGGCAAGACTCCCGCGGACAAGCGAGCGCGCATGCTGGGCCACTTCAATACTGGAGACATCCGCGTCCTGGTCAACGTCGGTGTCCTAACCGAGGGCTGGGACTCGCCTATTTGTAGCTGCATCATCTTGGCACGCGGCTGCCGCAGCCAAGCCTTGTACATGCAAATGACGGGGCGCGCATTGCGTCCGTACGCCGGCAAGTCGGACGCGCTCCTCATCGACCTGCGCGGCGTGTCGTGGCTCCTCGGCCGGCCGGACCAGGACCGCGACTACAGCCTAGAAGGTAAGGGCATCATTCTACGCGGCGCTTCGGCCACAGAGCGCATGTGTCCCGTGTGCGGCTTGCCTCTTGGCGATGCCGCGACGTGCCCCGAGTGCGGGCGAGAGACGGAGCAGGTGATACCTCAGGCGACGGGCGAGAAGCTTGTCGACTGGGATGAGCAGGCTCACGAGGCGGTCAAGGACCAACTCAAGCCCAATCGCGCGGTGCTGTCTCTGGCGGGGATGATGCGCAAGTACGGAGAGCGGCGGGCGATTAACATGTTCCGCGGCATCTTCAAGCGGCACCCCGACGCGCGCACGGTTGCCCAGGCGCACGCATTTAATCATGCGAAGGATGGCGCAATCGCTCCCTTCGCTGTAGACGAGATGGGGGACACGACCGATGGAGGCTGAGAATGCACACGACAATAGCGGGAGCAGTGGTAGAGGACTCGGAGGCGCTGGAGATGTCGATCGAGCTGGAGGACAAGAGGGACACCATGAGGGCACCGAAGAAGAGAGAGACGAAACGAAAGGCGAAGCCGGCAAAGACCCGCTCACTTACCAAGGCCTCGAAACGACCGCACAAGCGATCATCGACGAAGAAGGACAACGGTACGGTACGCTCGACGTCGACGGGCAAGATCCACGTGATGAGCGTGCACATCCCCCTGAGCCTCCTCAAGCGGCTCGACGCAAAGTGCGCGGCCGCAAAGAAGGCCGGCAAGAGTCCGGACAATCGGAGCGCGTTCGCAGTCCAGGCGATCAGCTCGCGACTCTAGCCGGGCAATTGCTCGAGATCGCCGACGTGCTGTCCGGGCAGCGGCAGTGGTGCGTCATTGAGGCGGATTGCGTGGAGCTTATGCGACTGCTTCCGGACAGCAGTGTCGCGCACGTGATCGCGGATCCGCCTTATTCTGCCGAGGTTCACGCGCGATCGATTCGGCGCACGTATCTGCCTGACGTCGCGGATCAGCCGTGTCGCCGCACAAGGTCGTACGAGTTCGGATTCGCGCCACTGACCCGATCCCTTGCCAGAGCTCTAACTAGACATTACTTTCGCGTGTCCGCGCGTTGGGTGATTGCCTTTTCGGATTGTGAGACGGCGGATTGGTGGCGCTCAGAGTTCGGCGACAGCTATGTGCGGCAACTCGTTTGGGTGAAAGACCGCGCCATGCCTCAAATCAGCGGAGACAGGCCGGGCTCGCGGTGGGAGTCGATGATGCTCGGGCACGCTCCCGGACGAAAGCGGTGGAACGCCCGACCCGACGGCGGGGACGGGAACGTGTGGCAATATCCCGTTGTCGCCAATTGCTCGGGTCACCGTCAGGATCGAATTCATACGGCGCAAAAGCCGCTGGATCTGATGCTGGATCTCCTCGAGTCCTTTACCGATCCGGGCGACATCATTCTGGACTCGCACGCCGGCTCTGGCACGACCGGCGTAGCGGCACTGCGCCTGGGCCGCCGCTGCATCCTGATAGAGCAGAAGCCGGAGTACGCGCAATTGTGTATCGACCGAATGAAGGCAGAAGACCAGAATCAGGACGTGCACCATTACCGAGCGGGGCAGACGGCATTATGGCAAAAGTGATCGACTCGGCAACGCTGTACCGGTGGCGCGAGGCCGTTCTCGACGTCGTACCAGCCCAACAGCCTCATGATGACGGTTGCCCGGAAGATGACACCTGCGAATGCGATCTCTCGCAGCCCAACTTAGACGCCATCGCCGATGAAATGCTAGAGGCCTACCTCGACGCGATTCGAGAGGACTCGAAATGCGCCTAGTAACCCGCCCCGCTCGCCGCAGAAACGAGACGCGGGATTTGCTGCGCCCCATCATGCTGGCCCTCAACGATCTCCCCGGCGTCCGCGTCTGGCGTCCGCACACGCTCAACTCGAGCCTCGGCATGGTGACGGGCGCGGGACTGGCGGAGGGGAGCTCGGACTTGGTCGGGATATGCACGGTGCCCATCGCGGTACCGGTAGGCGGCGGCTGTCGACCGGCGAGAGGTCCCGATGGCCGTTACGTATTGGGCCGCTGGCTGAGTCTCGAGGTCAAATGGCCCGGCGAGAAGCCGACTGCCGACCAGTTGCGCTGGGGCAAATGCGTGCACGACCTCGGCGGCTTTTGGTGCGTGGTGCACTCTGTAGCGGAGGCATTGTCAGCAGTCGAACGATGTAGGAAAGGATTGGCGAGCTAAATGGCAACACGAACGGCAAGCAATGAGCCTGAGGTCATCAAAGCATTCGTGCGCGAGCTACCCGTGATGCTCTCGCAAGAGGAGCTCGTGGCGAAAGGGGACGAGGTCGCCAAGCTCCACCGCAAGGCGTCCGAACTACGGATCAAAAAGAAACAGATGACTGACGAGATCAGCGGCGAGATCAAGGGCTGCGAGGGTGCGATCTCGGTGCTCGTCGGGCATATCCGTACGCGTACGGAGAACCGCGAGATCCGTTGCGAGGAGCGCGCGCAGTGGGACGCGGGGATCGCCAACACCGTGCGCATCGACACGGACGAGATTATATCCAAGCGCGCGCTCCTGCCTGAAGAGCGGCAGAAGGTCTTACGCGGCATCGAGGGCGGCAAGCGGGTGCCGGGGGACGAGGCCGACGCCTCGACAGAAGCGTAATGGACTGGTCGGACGACTCGCGCGCGTTGACCCACGCTCAGCTAGATGAGCTGTTGCGAATCGCTAAGTGCAGCTCCGATCTAGCGCTGTTCTACAAGGAGATCGACCGTCGCCACCAGGAGCGAGCTCGCGTTATGCGGCGCGCTTACGGGGGGGCGACATGACGCCGACCTTTTCGCTCGTGGTGAATCATGCGCCGTGGGCGCGCGAGCGACTGGCCACGGCGCTGTATTTGTTCGCCGAGTCTATCGGTTACGCAAAAGCGGCATTGCTGCACGACACCGACTACCGCGACGGCGGCCCCAGCGCGAAGTGCAGGCCAGTCCTATTCACCGTGAATCAGTGGAACTGGTCCGCCCAGCAGCGGGTCACGCATCACGTTTTTATGACAGACGATCTCGATCTCGCGCCGGGGTTCTGGAAGATACTCGAGGCCATGGTGATGGCCGCTCCCGAGGACGTGATCGGGCTTCTGTCGAATCACCCGGAATCGCCGCGTCTCCTGCAAGAGGGCTGGCACTGGTACCGGACTAACTCGTGGGTTGTCGGCCCCTGCTATGTCGTGCCGCATGTCGCAATGGTGGACCTCGCCGACTGGGCCGAGCGTCGATGGCCGGCCGAGACATGGGACAAGCTCGGTTGGGCGGACGACTCGGAGCTCAATCACTGGGTGTCGACGCGAGGACGTAAGCAGGCCTTGCACCCACTGCCGACTCCCATCGAGCACAAGCGCGAGATCTCGACCTGGGGGCACACGGGGCACGGGGACGACTTCAGCCATGAGCGGGTGTCCTGGCGCGAGTCCGGCGCGGTGCTTGCTGGCATCGCTGGCTTGGCCGTTGGCTACTGGCTTGACAAGGGCGGCCCGCAAGACCCGCAAGAGTCGCCGATGATGGGGCTGCCGTGAGACACACGATCGCTGCACTTCTACTCGGCATCTTCGGCATTTCCATGTTTGTGGCCTGTGTCGCCACTGGCTTAATGGTGCTCTACAAGTTCTTGCGATGGGTGTGGTCATGAATCCATGGGACAACTGGCGCCCTGAGATCGACGGCTGGAGCTCCGACATCCTGCCGTTCTACGAAGCGATCTCGGAGGAGATCCAGGACGAGTCGAACATCGCAGAGATCGGCGTCTATCAAGGCCGGTCGCTGCTGTACCTCGCCGAGAGACTTGCGGCACGAGGTAAGACTGGCTGTACCATCTTCGCCGTCGACCGCTTCGAGGCCGACTGGTGCCCGCAGATGTGGGAGCGATTCAGCGCACACCTCGCCGCGACCGAGCCCATCGCGCGTGGTCTCGTCAAGGTGTGCCGCGGGTCGAGCGCGGTGATCTCTTTCGGCTGGAGCTGGCCGCTCGACATGGTCTTTATCGACGGCGACCACAATTACGAGTCCGTGCGCGACGACATCGCGGCGTGGAGACCTCGCGTCAAGACCGGCGGCATCATCTCTGGTCACGACTATTCGGGCGACATGTACGGCAGCTTCCCGGGGGTCGATCAGGCCGTGCACGAAGCGTTTGGCAAAGACAACGTGCTCAAGCCGAGCGGGAGCGTTTGGAGGATTCGATAATAAGAGGAGGCAGGGCGATGCACAAGGAGTTCCAGGTTCACATGCTCAACCCGCAGGGCAAGGCTAAGGCGGATATGCTCGCGCGCGCGTTCGATGACCTGTTGTCGAGCATTATCGCTATCAATCCATGCACATCTCGGGAGATGTCTATTTGCCGAACGAAACTGGAGGAGGCATCGTTCTTCGCGAAGAAGGCGATGGCGAGCGACCCGGGGAATTGCGAGTGATCTCGCTAGCGCTCGCCATCCCGCATACGCCCTGGATTCCGGCGCGCGTCGAGAGCGTGCGGCGGCTGCGTGAGGAATTGGGCTACATGGCTAGTGGTAGTCTTTATCGCGAGTTCACCGATCGCGAGCCCAACTACGTCTGGTCCGCACGCATGTGGACCTGGGGCGCCGAGACGGACGCGACGCACTTCCTGACGCTCCAGGACGACGCGATCGTGGCGCCCCATTTCTGGCCTGCCCTGCGCGCCATGATCGAGGCAGTCCCCGATCAAGTCATCGGCCTCGAAGTCGTCCACCGTGCCGCCCCAGCTCTCGCCGCACAAGGTCACCGCTTCTTCACCACGACCGATTGCCTGATCGGCGTCGGCTACGTGCTCCCGACGGAGCTCCTTCGCGCCTTTTTCGAGTGGCGGTCCACTGCGCTCAACGAAGGCGCCATTGAGGCCATCACGGAAGACACGCTACTAGCCATTTGGTGCATGGTGACCGGTCACCGGATCTGGCACCCGCTGCCCACGATCATCGACCACGATACGACCCTAGAGAGCAATTACGGAAACGACTCACACCAGAACCGTCGGCCGCTCGTGCGCTGGGATACGCACCCCGAATGCCCACTAGAGCACGCGCAGAACTGGTGTCAGGGACCGGCCCCCGTGCACCTCGGACGCTTCTACCAGGCGACACCAGGGCTCGCCGCGAAGTGGGTCAAGGACTACGGGCCGGAAGACTACGCGCGCCACATGCGAGACGACGGACAGCGCGCGATGAAAGCCATTGGTCGCGACCGGGCGAGGCGTCTCCCGGCTCCGGACAAGCGCATTTTCTTGGCGGTCCCATGCCGCGACCGTCCGTACCCCGCGCACTCGGCGAGCATTGCGGCGCTCCTTTACTGTCCGGACCTCGAAGTCGACGCCTCGCGCGTCGAGTGGGACCGGCTCCAGCACCGAAACATGGACCTCGTCCGTACGCGCAGCATTCTCGCGCGCCAGTTTCTCCAAGAGACGGACTGCACCCACATGCTCTTCGTCGACTCGGACGTGAGCTTCCCTCCCGAGGCCGTGCGCGGCATGCTCGCTACGGGTAAGGACTTCGTCGCCACTCCCTACCCATCGCGCGACTCGGTGCACTTCGAGCGCGCAGCGTCGGCCGGGCCGCTCGCCGAGGCAGCGGCGTACGACTACGCGGTCCACATGCTCGACGGTGACGGATTCGAGATCCACCACGACGGCACCACGGAGATAAAGCACATCGGCCTAGGCCTGACGCTGCTCTCGCGTGCTTGCTTGGAGCAGATCACCTCGACATGTGGGGACATCGTTTTCATCGATCGATCGAGCGGGCCAGCCATTCGCACCGTCGCGCCGTTCAAGAACCTGCACGAGGGCGATGAGTGGTGGTCCGAGGATTTCTCCTTCTGCGAGCGCTGGCGCCGCATGGGCGGCAAAGTCTGGATGTACCTCGGTCCAGGCTCGCCAGCGACACACCACGGGGACCACGCGTATCAGGGACGAATCGAGTTCTTTGGAGTGAGGCGTACATGATCGATCACGGCCGCACCTCCAGGTTACCGGCGAACACCGTCGCGTAGCAGGAGAGCTTGCGCCATGTTTTGCCGGGTTCGCGCGCTCGCGTGGCGACGAGGTAATCGCGATTGGCGGCCCGCGCGCCGACGTCTACGCGTGTGCCGGCCGGAAACGTTTGCGACGTCGTCGGCGATACGCTGATTCGCTCGGGGGTCTTTGCGGGTGGCCTTGTGCTCGTGGGGCTGCTCAAAGGCTCGCGCCTCGGGCCTGTGTACGAGCTCCGAGAGTCCTCCTTCATTACCCAGTCAATCGCCAGGTGCGGGACTTTCTGGACTGGAGCTCGATCGCCTCCATCGAGGTCCCCGCGGGAGCCATCATCGTGCCGCTGCGCCATCTTTCGGTGGACGATCGCAAAGCGCTCCTCCGAGGAATCGACGGCCTGGAGCAGCTCAAGAAGCAGGCTCGAAGCAAGGTCCTCATCGCTCCCGGAAGTCTCGAGGAGCACGTTCGCACCCGCTCCTGAGCGTTCTCTTGCCTTGAGCCAAGCTGTGCCATACGCTTTGGCACATGCGGGTTCACGTCGAGTTATCGCACTATTTCGACCAAGTACCTGTGCCAAGCGACGTGGAGGTCACGCAAAAGGACCTCGACTCGGGCCGTGTCAAGGTGAGCCGCTCGGGTGGTCACATGATGCGCGTTACGCGAGAGGCGCACATTGCGCCCAAGCACGAGGCAGCGATCGTCATCGGCGAGGGCGACATCATCAACAAGCTCGTCGCGATCTCGCTCCCTCCACCTCGTGGCCGCTCGCAGAAAGTCCCACGCAAAGAGGCCGTCGCAAGCCTCATCGCCGAGCACGTGATGCAAGACATCTGCGCACCGAAACACATCCGAGCCTTCACCGTCGAAGACGACGGGCCGGACGAGAAGCTTTTCCGGGCCATGGTCGAGCCGCTCACCCAAGCGGAGGACGAGCGCGGCGGTACGGGCGCCATGATCGTCCCCCCTGAGGACTTTGACGCGCTCCTCGCCGGCTACATGGCCACGGCTCCCCCCGAGCACCACGTCGACCACCTGCACGCGAAGTTCGCGGTCAAGAGGGCCTCATGAGAAGCGTTGCGCAGGCCGCGCGCCGGGAGTCTCGCCGGAAGCTACGCGGACCTTCTCCCTGCTACGCCAATTTTCAGACCACGCACAACGGCAAGCGCGGAAAGTGCCGGCGCAACCTGTCCACCACCACGGCGAGCGGCTACACCAATATCCTCGACTGGCTCGCCAAGGCGATGGGCAATGGCCCATCCTCGGCCTTTGCCAGCGCTCAGGGGGCCGCCACGGCGAGCTCCGCTACGTCCATGACCAACTCCGGCGCGACCTTTCCGACGGCCGGCCAGGGCCTTGCAGGGTGCATCGTCGTTGCCGGCCCCAACTCGAGCGGCACGGGCTCCAAGGTCTACGGCGTCATCACGTCGAACACTGCCACGGTCCTCACGGTGGATCAGTGGTACGACCCGACGAGCACCACGGGCGCCGCTGGGACGACGCCCAACGCGACCGCGAGCTACGTCATCGTCGTCGGGCAGAACCCGGCGGCGTGGATGGCGCTCACGACGGACGCTACGGCTCCGTCGACCGCGGACACGACTCTAGCCTCCGAGCTCACCACGGGCGGTTTCGCGCGCGCGGTGGGCACGTGGGCGCACACGGCAGCGGCGACGACCTATACGCTCGTCCATACCTGGACTGCTACCGCGACGCAGACCATCAACAGAGAGGCGCAGTTCGGTGCGGCGACAACGACCGCCGGCGGTGTCATGCCGTTCGAGTCCGCCGAGCCATCGCCCCCGACGCTCGTGTCTGGAGATACAATTCAGAACACCGTCACGATCACGATTTGAGCGATGCCCAGTCCCGTCTTCGTGTACCAGCTCGCGTCTCAAAAGGCGGCGGGCACGCTTTTCAACACGTACACGACCGCGAAATCGGTCCTCAACGTCGCCGACCTGCTGCCCATCCCCGGCAACTACTTGCAGGTGGGCTCTAAGCTGAGGATCAAGGCGTGGGGAGGTCTCTCCAACATCGTCACGACGCCCGGCACGGTCACGTTCCAGGTCAACATGGGCTCGATCGCCGTCTGGAGCTCAGGCGCGATCCAGATGACCACGACGGCCAATACGCTCTCGCCCTTCCGTCTCGAGACGACCATTCGCCTCGACTCGTCGGGCAGCGGCACGGCCGCCAAATTCATCGGCGAGGGCTTTCTGTCCGCTCTCAATCTCACGATCGGCTCTGGCGCGAATCCGACGGTCACCGACACCGCGATCGTCGTCCCAGTGGCGGCTCCCGCCGTTGGGACCGGCTTTGATAGCACCATCTCCAATATCCTGGATTTCTTCGTCGGCTTCTCGATCAGCAACTCCGGCAACGGCGTGCAGCTCTACGACTACACCGTCGAACAGCTCAATTAGGGGCGTGAGGGCCTGAGCCGATGGCAATCACCATCGCGCAGCATACCGGCTCCGACGCGCTGGGCGGGACCACAACAAACCCGACCATCACCTACGCGAATGCGCAGACCGCCGGGAACCTAAATGTCGTCGGCATCGTATGGGGCGGCGCCGTTACGCTCAACAGCGTCACCGACACCCAGGGGAACAAATACACCGTCGTACAGAGCGGAAACGTCGGGCACGCGTTCGCCTACTGCCTATCGATCCAGGCGCATGCCGCTGGCAATGTCGTCACAATCAACTTCTCGGGCGCGTCGACAGGACCTGAGGCGTGGCTCATCGAGGCCAACACTACGACGGGTATTTGGTCTGTAGGACCGATCGACCACGGGAACGCCGCATCGGGCACTGCGATGACCACGGCGGGCGTGACGCTGACCAGTCAGCCAACGCTGGGATTCGCACAAGCCATCTCCGGCAACGGCTCGACGGTCACAGCCGGATCCGGTTGGACTGGGCTCGATCCGCTGAGCGGAGCCGACCAAGACCAGTGGCAGTCGTTCTCGGCCACGGGGCTAGCAACCGCGACCGCGACGCAAGGAGTGTCAGCCAACTGGGACATCGAGGTGATCTACTTCTACACGGCCGCAGCCGTCCCCATCCTTCGCGCGCCTCGCAAATCGCAATGGCGACCGGGCGGACCGTTCCCGGGCCTGGTCCTACTCGGCCAAGGGATTCTCAAAGCACCGACGGTCACCACGTCGACCAACTACACGCAAGCGATCGCCGAGTCGATCACTGCGCCAAGCGACAGCGTTGCCCGCGCGTTTGTGGGTGCTCGGGCCATTGCGGAGTCCATCACTGCGCCGTCGGACTCGGTCGCCCGTGCCTTCGTCGGCGCCCGGTCCATCAGCGAAAGCATCACGGCGCCATCCGACTCCGTCTCTCGCCTCGTCGTCAACTCGCGGGCGATCTCGGAGTCGATTACGGCGCCCAGTGATTCCGTCACTCGCGTCTTCGTCGGCTCCCGCTCAATCGCCGAAAACATCACCGCTCCCAGCGACTCTGTAGCGCGCGCGACCGTCGTCGCTCGAGCGATCGCCGAGTCAATTGCCGCCCCGTCTGACTCGGTCACACGGCGACTGGTGCTTGCTCGAGCACTTTCGGAGAGCATCACCGCTCCCTCGGATAGTGTCACACGAGCACTCGTCCAAGCTCGTAGCATCTCCGAGTCGATCACTGCGCCAAGCGACGCAATCGCGCGCGCTACCGTAGTCGCGCGTAGCATCTCCGAGAGCATCACTGCGCCTAGTGACAGCGTGTCCAAGGTGCTCGGTCAAGCGCGCACCATCTCGGAGAGCATCACCGCTCCATCAGACAGCGTCGCTCGCGTCACCGTCGTATCGAGAGCGATCAGTGAATCGGTCACGGCGCCCACTGACTCGATTGTTCGAGCAACTGTCGTCGCTCGCGCAATCTCAGAGAGCATTACGGCACCCAGCGACAGCATCGTCGCGGTCCGTGGTGTCGCAAGGCAAATAGCCGAGTCAATCCAGGCACCTACGGACGCCGTGACGCGCATGGTCGGCGCCGTCCGGTCGCTCTCGGAGAGCATTACGGCTCCGTCGGACGCTCTAGCCCGTGCGTTCGTTGGAGCTCGCGCGATCGCCGAATCTATCACCGCTCCAAGCGACTCCGTATCCGTCATCTCGCCAAGCAATCGCGCAATCGCGGAGAGCATCGCGGCTCCGTCTGACTCGATCAGTCGCCGATTTATTGGTACCCGCGCAATCGCTGAGTCGATCGCGGCACCCTCTGATTCTCTGTCGACGTCCACCGCACACCTGCGCGCCATTCTCGAGAGCATCGGCGCACCGTCGGACGTCATCGCTCGCGCCGTCGCTTTCTCTCGCCCAATCGCTGAGTCGATTGCCGCGCCCTCCGATGCTCTCACGCGCGCGCAAGTCTTGGCCCGCTTTCTCGCCGAGAGCATCATTACACCGTCGGACAGTGTTTCCGTTGTTTTCGTCCCCTTCTCCAAAGGCGCTCTTGACCTCGACGTCTCCGACGCGCCTACGCTGGCCTTGACGGTTGCGGATGCGAATCTGCTACGCTTGCGATTGAGCGACGCGCCGCTACTGTCGCTCACCCAAACGGACGACCCCACATGAATCGCTACAAGCCTGGGAGCTCGATGCGTATCTCGCTTCTGTCGCTGCTCAATGGCGTCCTCAGCGACCCGAGTAACTCCGTCGTCACGATGCGATTGCCAGACAAGTCGACGACGACGGGCACACCCGTGCGCGATTCGCTTGGCAACTGGCATGCGGATTTGCTCATCCCACTCACTGCTCCCGCGGGCATCGGCGTCTATCGCTGGCAATCGAGCGGCGCATCGATCAGCCAAAATGCACTTGCCGAGACGCGTTTCGTAGTCGAGCCGCTGGACTTTTGATGGAAGCTCTTGAGCGTGAGATGCAGATCTTTTGCGCGAGCTCGCTCCTCGCCGAGCGTCACGCGCGCCGGGCACGCGCTCTTTGGCGTTGCCACGAGCGTCGACGGCTCGCGCATCATGTGGACGCGCGCATGTCCTTACAAGCGCTCGAGGAGGCGCACTTCTATTGGGGCGTCGCCGAGGACGCGGCGCGCCGGATGGCCAAGCTACTCGACCGGGACCGCTCGCGCCAATCGGCTCTCGCCTACCATATATGACAAGAGCTTGGCGACGACGAGACGCGCCAGAGACCGCCGGTATCTTGACACGGCCTCATGTGTAGTAGGACTCTCGAAGGTCCGCCGCAGCGAGGTCGGCGATCGGGTGAGGGTACGCGGTTTCCATGCCTCTCCTCGTGGGCGTGAGCTCCCAGATCCCGCGTGCCCTCTCTCGATCGTCGTCGTCGCGCGGCCGCCCAAAGACCACGAGGAGAGCCATGGCCGAGCCCAACCTATTTCCCACGCCCGATGTGAAGTTACCCGACCACTACGTACACGGACCCGTCAACGCGCAGATTGACTACTGGAGGCGGCGAGCGACCAGCGCCGAGCAGCGCGCCATGCGACTCGAGGAGGAAATCGCCTTGCTCAAGTCGCGGGCGAGACCGTGACAGTCATTGAACCCCCCGCGGGCTTTTTTGAACGGGACGTAAGCTCCGACGTTCGTCTCAAGTACACGAACGGCGCCGCACACTCTTTCGGCGACGACGAGCGTGCGACGATTGCAACGCTCGATTGCAAAGCCATCGCTGAGCCCTTGCCCGATCTCGAGTATCTCGTGCGCGAGATCGGCCTAGTCGCGGGTGGAGGTGCGCCCCATTTGCTCGCCGGCTACGGATTCTCAGGCAAAACGGTTGCCGCGCAATCGCTCAGTCTCTCGCTCGCAGCCGACAAGCCCGTATGGGGCACCTACTCGTCCTCTCCTCGTCGAATCTGCCACGTCGACTTCGAGCAAGGCGAGCGGCTCACGCGCCGACGCTACCAGCGCTTGGCCATGTCGATGGGCATCGACTTACCGTCATTGGGCGACGCACTCATCCTCGCCGTGATGCCAGCCATCACGCTGTCGCAATCGCACGCGGCGCAATGGCGAGAGCTCATGACCGGTCGCGATCTCATCATCATCGATTCCCTGAGAGCTGCCTCAGGAGCGCAAGACGAGAACGAGTCCGGCATTCGCGTCGGCCTCGACATGCTTGGCACGCTCAGCGAGTCCACCAAGTGCCGTGCGCTCGTCATCCATCACGCGCGCAAACCGATGGCCGACGACCCAGGGGGCCGGTACGCGATCCGCGGCTCGTCGGCGATCTACGACAGCGCCGACTCTGCGTACGTCTTCTCTGCGAGCAAGGGCGAGCCTGTGAGCGTCGAGCATGTTAAAGCACGCACACACGGGGAGCCGGTCCAGGGTTGGGCCTTGGTCATCTCCGACGAGCGCGCGGACGGGAGCGATGACCGAGGGGGCCTGACCGTGCAAGTCCACGGCGAGGAGATCATCACGAAACGGCGCCAGGAGAGTGCCAACGTTGCGCGCGGCATACGCACCCGACAGGACGCCGAGACGGTCCGCAAGGTCCTCTCCTCAAAGCCTGGCCTCGGCACACGCGAGCTACGAGCCGCAACCGGCCTCTCTGGTGACCGACTGTATGCGGCTGTAAGTCATCTCGGAGATCATGTCGAGGTGCGTCAATCTACCACCAATAGAGGCAGGAGCGTATGCCACTACCTTGTAAGCTAATGTCGTTGCTGGAGCAAATAATCGTTTTGCAGATTTTACTCCGTAGCTGCAACGTTACAGTTTCAGTGGGGGGGGGTGGCTGGTGGACCCCTTAAGGGGGGTCCGTCCACCAGTCCACAACTACACCCCCTGTGGACGACCTTGTGGATCCACATCTGTCCACAACTACATGTGTGACTACCGTCGCCAACAGTATGGGGGGAATCTAG
>Ga0210409_10003477_pt1 | contig 17559 bp, 15 predicted proteins | sample IncBWH17MmetaG_FD_161649 | JGI IMG/M metagenome (GOLD analysis project Ga0210409, IMG submission 161649) | Forest soil microbial communities from Barre Woods Harvard Forest LTER site, Petersham, Massachusetts, United States - Inc-BW-H-17-M | ecosystem: Environmental > Terrestrial > Soil >... | reverse complement strand
TGGTTTGGATCGGAATCGAGCGCCGGGACCGTGACATGGGCGACCATCACGGAATCGACGCCGGCGGCAATCGCCTGCTTGAAGGGCGGCAGTTCGATGGATTCGAGATGGGCGCGGTCCACATTCACGCTGGCGACTCCAAGATGAGAATCCGTCGCTGTATCGCCGTGGCCGGGGAAATGCTTTACCGTGGTCAGCATTCCGCCGGCGTGCGCGCCTTTGATGTAGGCGGTAACGAGGTCGCCGACCTGCTTGGGATCTTCGCCGAAGGAGCGTGTGTTGATGATCGGATTGGCGGGATTCGAATTCACATCTGCATCAGGGAAAAAATTCCAGTGCACTCCGACGGCGCGGGCTTCCTGCGCCGTGATGCGGCCGAAGGCCTCGGCATCTTCCAATTTTCCATCTGCGCCGAAGGCCATCGCGTGCGGAAAGTTGGTCGTGCCAATCAGCCGGGTAGCGACTCCTCGCTCGAAGTCCGCAGCGAACAGCAACGGCAGCTTGGAATCTTTCTGCAGGCGGTTTAGCAGTTCCGCGGCCTCATACGGCCCGGTGCGCAGGAGAAGCGGGCCGTCTACGTGTACGGTCATGGCAAAGGACCCCACGTGATACTTCTGCATGTCATCGCGCAGCTCTAGATATTCCGGACTCTCTAAATTCAAGAAGCTGGCGCGGCACCAGATCATGAAGAGCTGGCCGACCTTTTCCTCGACGGTCAGTTTCTTTAGCGTCTTCTCCGCCCACTTGTCGCCCGCACTGCTGGGCCGGACGGGCGCCGCATGCTGATGTTTGTCTTTCGCAAAAGCTGGCAGACAGAGAATGAGTGCGAGGCACGAAATGGTTAAGATTTTCGGCATGGAGAGACGATAGCAGAGGGGCGGGTACCAGGTCTTGGATGTTCGGAGCTCGCCGTAAGCCTCTGAACCTCTGGTCCTCTGTGGTGAGGCAAAACAATGAACCACAGAGAACACAGAGGTCACTGCGGCATTCTTATTCCGATTCCGGAGTGGCAGAGTGAGACCTCACCACCACGGAACAGACACTTGGTTTGATCTCCGGGTCCTCTCCGAAGCCATGGAACCACATGACCTCAGGTTCGCGCCGGAACCAGGTCATCTGGCGTTTGGCATAGTTGCGATGTGCCTGCTGAATCAGTTGCAGAGTCTGATCGCGCGTTAGTTCTCCACGCAGGAATTCGGCAGCTTGCTTGTACCCCGGCGAGCCTAGCGGCCGCGCGCGGGAACCATACTTCTCAATCAGTTTTTTGGTCTCCTCGATCAAACCGTCTTTAAGCATCTGCTCAGCTCGCTGATTGATTCGCGCATACAACGCAGTGCGATCGGGATCGAGTCCCAGGCGGAAAATGCGGAATCCCTGCAACGGATCACGGCCTTGTTGCCAGAGTTCCGACACCTTCTGCCGCGACGCGAGGCATACCTCAATGGCACGAATCAGCTTCGGCGTATCGTTGGGATGAATCTTTTCCGCGGTCGCACGATCCAAACGCGACAAGATTCTATGGACATACGGCAAGCCTCGGCGTTGGGCCCGTTCGCGCAGGCGTTCCCGCAATTCCTCAGAACGCTGCGGCCCCGCAAACAGTCCTTCCAGCAAGGCCCGAAGGTAAAGCCCGGTTCCCCCAACGACGATGGGCAAGTGTCCGCGCGACTTAATCTCAGCCAGAACTCCGCGTGCCCGTCGCGCATACTCCCCGGCAGTCACATCTTGCATGGGATCGACAAAATCAAAGAGATGGTGCGGAGCCTGGGCTCGTTCAGCGAGGCTCGGCTTCGCCGTCCCGATGTCGAAATCGCGGTACATGGCGACCGAATCGCAGTTAACGATCTCGCCCTGGAACTTCTCGGCAAGAGATAACGACGACGCCGTCTTCCCGCTGGCAGTAGGTCCAAGAATGACTACCAGCAACGGATCAGAGGAATGGGCTTCAGGCGATTCGGGAGCCACGTTCAGCGCAGGCTCCAATGGATCTCATGCCAGTATCGGATCAGAGTGAGCACGAGCAGCACAAGGGCAATCAGGAGCAGCCCGGTGGTTTCCGAGGCATACACCGTATGGCGATGGTGACGATGCTCGGCCTCTTGTTCGGACTTCGGCGTCAGCACGCGCCTATTGTATCTCCGCCCGTCGCTCCCTGGTCGCAAAAGGTCACTTCATTTACGCGGATGCACGCCGATCAAGAAGGGATGAAAACCTATCGAGAGAATCCGCGAAATCCGTGTGAATCCGCGGAGAAGAAGTTCCCGCGGTGCTAAACTACGGCGTCATCCATGGCCGTGCAGCCAAACAACAACCGGATCGCGCGTTTTGGAGTCTTCGAACTCGACCTCAACACAGGCGAACTTCGCAAGGGCGGCGTGAAACTCCGTCTGCAGGGCCAGCCGGTTCAGGTCTTGACTCTTCTCCTGGAACGCGCGGGGGACGTGGTGACTCGCGAAGAACTGCGCGAGAAACTGTGGGCATCCGACACCTTCGTCGACTTCGATCACAGCCTGAACACCGCCATCAACAAGGTGCGGGAAGCCCTCGGAGATTCCGCCTCGAGCCCCCGCTACGTGGAGACCCTTGCCCGGCGCGGATATCGATTCATTGCTCCCGTGCAGGCGCCGGTTCAGGTCCCCTCGACGAACGCTGTTGCTGCCGAGAGCTCGGCAGCTCCTTCCCAACCTGTGCCTCACGAAGCTCTTCCGCCTGCGGCCATTCTGCATCCGGACCTCGAGGTCCCGATCCCTCATCGCGGCCTGACGCGCGGACTGTTCGCGCTCATACAGGTGATGTACCTGTGCTTCTATCTCGCGGCCTTGTTTCGCCTTCGTGAAATTCAAAGAATCGCGGACTCTTTTCTGCCCTTTTGGGCTGCGAACACTCTCGCGGGAACGGTCATGGTCACGGCCGGTGTGGGGATTCCGCTGCGCTGTTATCTGCTCTCGGCTGTAGGCTTCGACTACCAGCGTCTGGACGAGAAATTCCGCCGCATCTTTCCCTTCGTCCTGGCGCTCGATCAGTTGTGGGCTATCGCGCCGTTTCTATTGATGGAGAAGATTGGCCTGGGAGCGGCATTCGCCGCCAGCGCGGGTTTGCTGTACCTGCCCTTCTCTGAGCGGACGCTGATCCGGCTGGCGTATGTCGGTAGCCGAAACCGGCGGTGACTATGGTTTCGCTGCTTGCGGAGTTGAGCCAGGTGGACCGTACACTATGCGGTTCAGGTCACCAGGTACGTCGCCGCCATAGGGAGCCTTCGACCTATAGACCTCATACCGTAAGCCTGTTCGATCGGAGCGCTCATCCCATTGCGCGTCGACAGCAGCGACATGCCGCTTCTTGAACACTTCAGGAAATTGAATCGCACGGAATGAGATATGTCTCCCTGGAATGAGTTCAACAGAGCAAAGTCGCTTAGGGGGAACGTCGTGGGGGATTTTCCAGAAGCAGGATGACACAAAATACAGCAGGATATCCCAATCTCGGTTCAGCCGGTACGTAAAAACCGGCTGCTTCGCTGCCACATCCGCCGGGTAGGATTCGCTGTACGATGCATTGTCATTAGCCTCGTCTGGATTACCCATGACCCTGCGAACGTCACCGATCGTGGATACCAGTGGCTCCAGAGATTTCCACTTGGCATTCGAATAGAATCTATACCCGGCTAGTTCGTTGGGATATCCGGAGGGATTGTTCTGGCCAGAAATCATGCTGACGATAGAAAGAACCGCACTTATTGCGCCGACGAGTCTTCGCACACTTGAATCAGACACCATATGACCGCAGATTCCTCCGAGAGGACTTTTCGAGTCTCTATGGAACCAACCTCACCGATTCGCCGTAACCACGTCTAACAGGGCGGGGCCAAGGTGTGTCTCCCCGCCGGAGGACTCCATGAAATCACTTGTCGTTCGTTTTTCCCTGACAATCTTCGTCTTCGCGATTGCGGTTTTTCCCGCCCGCGCCGAGGAATGGTCGAAAACCTACAACATAAGCGGCAAGCCTGACCTGCGCGTTGAAACCTCGGATGCCAACATCCGCGTCACCACCTGGGACCAGAACACCATCGAAGCCAAGGTCGTCACCACTCACTACAAAATCGGCGAGGGCGGCATTCACGTCGAAGAACGCCAGACCGGCGATTCGGTGGAAATCGACGTTCACTATCCCCATCACAATTTCAACGTCGACTGGGGATCGCACAAAGTCGAAATCATCATCGAGATGCCGCGCGAGGGCAAAGTGAATTTTCGCACCGGCGACGGCAAGATCGAGGTCGCCGGACTTAAGGGCGAGATGGACCTGCACACGGGAGACGGTTCCATCAATCTCGATGGCGTTGACGGCAAATTGCATGCGACGACCGGCGATGGGCACATACAGGCCAGCGGCCGGTTCGACGAACTCGCGCTTAAGACCGGCGACGGACACGTCGACGTACGCGCCAGGAACGGCTCCTCGTTAACCGGAAACTGGAGGCTGGAAACGGGCGACGGCAGCGTCTCTCTGGAAGTCCCGGGCGACCTCGCCGCGGATGTTGACCTGCACACCAGCGACGGCCACATTGATCTCGACATGCCGGTCACGACCGAAGGAAAAATTCGCCAGAACGATATCCGCGGAAAGCTCAACGGCGGCGGTAGCCTGTTGACGATTCGTACCGGCGACGGCTCCATTCATTTGAGAAAAGGATAGCCGGTAAGAAAAGCGTGGCCGGACCTGCGGGCACTGTTTGCCGGGAGACCTGCGCGCTTGCACCGACACATTTTCTCGCCTCAAAGCTTATACTTTGGGGTCTCCGAATTTGCTTTTATCCAGCGAGGGAATCCTACATGGCAACTCTGCGTATGAGCGTTATTGTGCTCGCAGTCGTCTTCTGTTTTGGTCTGGCGAATGCCCAGCAAGCCGGCACCGAAACGTACACACCCGTGCTCGACCTGACTGCGATGGATCGCAGCATAGATCCTTGCGTCGACTTCTTTGCGTACGCGTGCGGAGGATGGATCAAGAACAATCCGATTCCGTCCGACCAGGCATCGTGGGACCTGTACTCGAAGATGGAAGACGAGAATAAAACGAAGTTGCGCAGCATCCTGGACGCAGCATCCGCACCGGACCCGGGTCGAAAGGCGGTGGACCAGAAAATCGGGGACTACTACACCTCGTGCATGGACGAGAAGGCCGTCGAAGACAAAGGCATTGAACCGCTCAAGCCGGAACTGGATCGAATCGCGAAAATCGGCTCGAAATCCGAACTCGCCGATGTTGCCTCGGCCATGGCGACAGATAATGTGCTGTTCCGCTTCGAATCTATTCAGGACCTTCGCGATGCCAGCCAGGTCGTCGCCAATGCCGATCAGGGCGGACTCGGTCTTCCTGACCGCGACTATTACCTCAAGACTGATGCGAAGTCGGAAGAGTTGCGGAAGGCTTACGTTGCCCACGTGCAGAAAATGTTCCAACTTCTGGGCGACAGTACTGACAAAGCCGCTGCCGAGGCGCAAACGGTAATGCGCATCGAGACCGCGCTGGCGAAAGGTTCGATGACTCGCGTCGACCGTCGCGATCCCAAGAAGCTGGATCACAAGTTGACCAGCGGCGAGCTCGTGAAGATTTCCCCGGAATTCCAGTGGCAGATTTACTTCACGAGGGTAGGTTTGCCCTCTATCTCATCGTTGAATGTGGCTGTCCCGGATTTCTTCAAAACACTGAATGACGAGATCACAAAAGACAGCCTGGACGACTGGAAGACTTATCTCCGCTGGCACCTGGTGCATGCCAGCGCCCCGCAACTTTCCTCGCCCTTCCTGAACGAGAATTTTGCGTTCTATGGCAAAACGCTGCAGGGGCAGCAGGAGCTGAAGCCGCGCTGGAAGCGTTGCACGGAATACGTTGACGACTATCTCGGCGAGGCGCTCGGGCAGGCTTATGTCGAGAAATATTTCAGTCCCAAAGCGAAAGAACAGGCGCTCACTGTTGTCAAAGAGATTCGCGGTGCCATGGAGAAGGACATCCACAGCCTGAGCTGGATGTCTCCAGCCACCAAGCAACAGGCGCTGGCCAAGCTGAACGCCATGGCCAACAAGATCGGCTATCCCGATAAATGGCGCGATTATTCGAAACTTGAGATCGTTCGCGGAGACAATCTCGGCAACGTCGAACGCGCGCGCCAGTTCGAATTTGATCGGCAACTGGGAAAGATCGGCAAGCCCGTCGACAAGGGTGAGTGGGATATGACTCCGCCCACAGTCAACGCCTACTACAACCCGCAGATGAACGACATCAACTTCCCCGCTGGCGTGCTGCAGCCCCCGGCTTTTGATCCCAACTCCGACGCCGCCCCGAACTATGGTGACACGGGCGGCACCGTGGGCCACGAACTCACTCACGGATTCGACGACGAAGGCCGCCAGTTCGATGCCCAGGGCAACCTGCGCGACTGGTGGACGGAAGCGGACGGAAAGGAATTCGAGAAGCGGGCCAGCTGCATCTCTGACCAATATTCGAAGTACGTGATCATCGACGACATCAAGATCAATGGCAAGTTGACTCTAGGCGAAGACGTCGCCGACCTCGGCGGACTTCTGCTCGCCTACATGGCGTGGAAGGACGACACAAAAGGCCAGAAGCTGGACCCGATCGATGGCCTGAATCCAGACCAGCGCTTCTTCGTCGGTTACGGACAGAGCTGGTGCGGCCACGTCCGCGACGAAAGCAAACGCATGCGTGCGACCATCGATCCGCACTCCCCGGAAAAATACCGAACCAACGGAGTCGTCTCCAACATGCCGCAATTCCAGGAGGCGTTTCATTGCAAAGCGGGTCAGCCGATGGTGAATGAGAATCGCTGCAGAGTGTGGTAGCGACTACACGTCGAGTCCGATCGATCGCATCAATTCGAGTCCGTTGCTTTTGGTCACGACTCCTTCTCGCAGCGTGTAGTCGAACGTCATTTTGCCGTTCGCCAGCTCGTCCTGAAAGTGGACATTCTGCAATTGGCCGTCCAGCGTTTCGCCGATGTTCGTCAACGCCAGGTCGTGCGTGCTTACCAGACCAATCGATCCGCGGCTCAGCAGAGCGCGTACGATTCCTTCACCTCCAATGCGGCGGTCATTTGAGTTTGTCCCTTGCAACAGTTCATCGAGCAGAAACAGTAATGAAGGACTACCGCCCGAAAGGTCAAAAAGCTGGCGCAGGCGTGTGATCTCAGCATAGAAACGGGAACTGCCTTCCTGCAGGGAGTCGTTGATGCGAATGCTGGCGCCGGCGCGCAATGGAGTGAGGCGCAACCCTCTCGCGCGCACGGGAGCCCCCGCCATGGCAAGGACCGCATTGATTCCCACAGCGCGCAAGAGAGTGCTCTTCCCCGACATATTCGATCCACTCACCAGCAGAACTCGCGTCCGCCCGCTGATTTGTACGCGGTTGCGAACACAAACTGCGGCTGGAACAAGTGGGTGGCCAAGCTCTTCGCCTTCAAATGCTGCCGCACCTTCGACGAATTCCGGAAAAGGATCGTCCGGATGTTCATAGCTATACGCGGCTAACGAGAGCAGCGCCTCCATTTCTCCAACGATGGCGACCCATCTCGCGACGGCACAGCCATGCGCGCGGCGCCAACGTTCTGCGGCGAACGCGACTTGCACGGAGTACATCAGCGGAACATCGATGAAGCGCACAAAGATGTTGTGGCGGGAATTGATCAAGTCCACCACCGTTCTCAGCCGGGCAATGGCTTGAAAAGCCGTCACACCGCCGGACAGAAGAACGCGCTGCCGCGCCTGCAGGCGAGGCTCGCGGAAGGCGTGGGACTCGATCCGCTCCAGCACACCCGAAAGAAGGTCCAGATCGTGAAATGCACTCTCGGTCCCATGCAGCACAGCATCCAGCCGTTTCCGGACCCCGTACGTCAGCAGCGCTTCCACGACAACCACCACCACCAAAGGCGTTACGACGTTCCAGACAGCCCACACGATTGCGGACAATATGGCAACGGCGGCAAGCAAGGGCGCCAACCAGGCGAGCCACAAAGGTGTCATCTGATTGGGAGACTCCGCCCACTTCTGCAAGGCGTCGGGATGTACTCCTACGCCAGCATCCTGGCCAGCGACCGCGAGATCTTCGCGGAGATCGAGTTCGGCGCGCAGCTCCTTGATCGCGGCATGGCGTTCCCGCAGCGACCCCACAGTTGAGGGCGAAAGCAGCCATTGTGCGAGCGTCCGTTCTCCCATGCGGGTGCGAGCGGAGGAAAGAAGCTGGAACAAACCGGCATTGCCGAATAAGTCCAGATCGGCGGCGTAGACATGATGCGGGTCGTTGAACTGTTCTCCAGTTTCCCCGCTTCCAGCCCAACGATCCTCAATTCGTGCTAAGCCTCGCTCGTAAAACGCAACAGCACGCTGAGCCAGCTCTCTCACGCGCAGAATCCGCGAATGCCAGAAAGCAATGGCCGCGAACGCGATTACGGGCCCCGCCAACCACCAGGGCGAAACTAGGTGCGATCGAAGAGAAGCCCACGCCAGGCCAGCTGCGAGCAGGGCCAGGAACAACCGGGCATTCCCCAGTTGGATGTGGAGCTTCTCCAGGCGCGCAACCCGCAATTCGCGCGCATTTTTTCGCTGAGCGTATTCTTCGGAAGGAAGCACCGGCTCAAAATGTAGCAGGTACACCCAGAGGCGGGTAGAGGCGCTACTTCATTTCTGCATGTTCGGCGCTGAGCCGAACAACACCGCCCGCATCGAGATGCTGCCGAAATCGAATCCTTCATACGGATACGACACAGCATCCAGCTCGTCCGTGCTGCCCATGCAATAAAGCAGCGGCAGATAATGCTCGACGGTAGGATGCGCCGTCGCCAGCAGCACCTCGCCCCACTTCTGCGGCTCGGCAAGCGAGCGAGCATCATGTGTGTCGACCGCAGTTTTAACCTTGGCATCGAACTCCCGCGCCCAATCGTAAGCCGAGTGGGGATTGTCCCAATCGATCCGGCGCAGGTTGTGCACGATGTTCCCGCTGCCCAGAATCAGCACGCCGCGCTGGCGAAGACTGCGAAGTTCCCGCCCCAGTTCCAGATGCTCCTTGAATCCGCGCCGTTCGTCCAGACTCAACTGAAACGCAGGCACATCGGCCTTCGGATACATGTGGCGCAACACGCCCCAGGCGCCGTGATCGAGTCCCCAGGTTTCGTCTTTCGCGATCTCCGGATCGCTGGCGACTTTCTCTGCCTCTTCCGGCGCTCCCGGCGCCGGATACTGCACCTCGTAGAGAGGCTTCGGGAATCCGTAAAAATCATGGATGGTGCGCGGGTGCTCCGATTTCAGCACCTGCGTGCCCGGCGTCACCCAGTGCGCCGACACTACACACACGGCCTTCGGCCGCGGCAGGCGTCCGCCCAGAACGCTCAGCGACTTGGTAAAGGCGTTGTGTTCGATTGCGTTCATCGGCGAGCCATGGCCGACAAACAATACTGGCATTTTCTCCACGCGATCTTCTCCCATCCAGTAATTAGATTTATGAGATGAAGGAAAGATGCTGCCGGAGGAGGGTTATACGGGAAGGGATCTGCTCTCGAACCTACTGCAGGTCTGCCTTGTCAGGGTTGTAATAGAAGCGAAACCGCAGCGAAAGATAAGGGCCGTTGAACTGGCTGGGGAGTGGGGGAAACGGATTCGATGCCGTGATGCTGCCCCACGCCGGGCGATCGAGCGCGACATCCCCTGAGGAAGATACGAGTTTCATATCGGCAACTTTTCCATCTTTGGTAATTGCAAACTCGATCGCCAGCTTTCCCTTCTTCATCTCGGCAGATTCCGGAATCAGGTGATACCAATTCTCCCGCACGTTTTGCAGGATGCGCTCCAGGTAGGGACCAAAGTCAACTCCCTGCGTGTCACTGAGGATGTCGAAAGCGCCGTACTGCCGCCCATGCGCACCGGTGTTGAGTCCGAAGTCACCTTCCTGCCCGCCTCCGCCCGCACCACGATTCGCGGCCGCCGCTTCTGCTGCCTGCTGAATCGCTGAACCAGCAGTCATCCCGCCCGCATATTTGCTGAATGAATTCTTCGGCTGGGGAGGCGTCTGCAATTGTGCGGTCTGGTTGCTCTCAAATTGCGGACGCTGTGTCGCCTGCTGCTGTTGCTGAATCGATGGCGAATTCTGCGCCATCGCTTGCGGCGCCGGAGAGGGCTGTGCCGCAGATGGGCCGCTTGGGCCCGGCCTACCTGGAGGCGGCGTCGCCAGAATTTTCCGCAATTCCTTAGGATCCAGCTCAGGGTGCCTCGACGTCGCGATCCGATCCTTGTCTGATGCAACGTTCGTGTTCGGCTTGCGGGTTAGCTTCTGTGCATCCGGCGGCAAAGGCAAGTACGTGACATTCTTGTCCTGCAATGGATTCACCGGGATCACCACCGTGCGGTGCCACCCAACCGTCTTCTCGATCAGTGGGAGGTTCCACAGCACAATGAACACCAGCAGGTGCCCGATGATCGAAATCCATGCCGCTTCCCGCCGCCGCGAGCGCTGCAAATCGTCTTGCAACTGGATCAGCAGGTGCGGCACTCGGGCATCCAGCTCGCGGTACGCCGTTTCCCAGTCCTCTTGGTCGTAGAGTCCCAACTGCTCGGGTTGGGTCTTCTCAGGTGGGGCGACCGGGTCCTGGAATGGAATTTGCGTGATCGGCATGCGTTGGTTTAGCTAATAGGACTTAGCTGTATCCGCCTGTCGTTAGACACGAAATGCAGTCGCGGCGTTGCATCCGGCTGTCCTGGAAGTGTTGTCAACGATGCGCGCTGCTCTACAACCAAGGTGTCTCTATTTTCGCATCTTTCGCGGGATTCTGCTCCCCAGATTTCATGCGCGCCCTAGGTCTGTAAACATATGTAAAAGCAGAAGAAATCACGTAGCGATGGCGAAGCCGAGCGGAACGGAGGGAAACTCGTGGCCTAATTCTTTGCCATGCCCACTAGTCCCACCTTCTTGCCGTGCGCGCGAATCGCTCCCACAATCTCGAGGGCGAGTCCCAGTGCACGTTTGCCGTCTTCCAGCGACACGACAGGGCTCGACCTCTGTCGCACCGCGCGCAAGAAGGACTTCAACTCGGCGTGCAGCGGCTCTTCCGACGCGACCGCGATCTTATTGACGCCAATCTGCGGATTGACCGATGGTGTCCCCGCCGAAGCGCCGTCGGAACCCACCGTGAACACCAGCACTTCCTGGCGCCCGTAATCGAGCGAGACATACTGCCGCGGCTGGAAGAATCGCAGCTTGCGCACGCGCTCGGTCGAAACCCGGCTGGCCGTGAAGTTGGCGATGCAGCCGGACTCGAACTCCAGCCGGACATTGGCGATGTCCACTTTCCCGGACAGCACCGGAAGTCCTACCGCCCGCACTTCTCGCACCGGAGACTTGGCAAAAGCAAGGACGATATCGAGATCGTGAATCATCAGGTCGAGCACGACATCCACATCGAGCGATCGCGGAGTGAACACACTCAGCCGGTGCACTTCGAAAAACATCGGCTGCGTCAGGATGGGCAGGGTTGCCTGCACTGCCGGATTGAACCGTTCCAGGTGCCCGACCTGCACCATTCTCTTGTGCTCTGCGGCGAGTTTCGCCAGTTGCTCTACCTCAGTCAGATCCGCCGCCAGCGGCTTCTCGATGAGGACGTCGACGCCTGCTCTCATCAACTCCGTCGCCACCGGAAGATGTTGCACCGTCGGAGCCGCGACTGAAGCGGCCTGCACCTCACTGTGAGTGGTGACCAATTGCGCCACAGAGCCGAACGCCTTGCATCCGAACTCGCGCGCGACGGCGTCGGCGCGGGCGATGTCCGGATCGACCACTCCCAGCAGCCGCACCGGCTCCTCTTGTTGTTCCAGTTCCTTGTAGACTCGGGCATGATTTCGTCCAAAGACGCCCACGCCCACCACCGCGACAGAGATCGGACTTTGGGAAGGCAGCAGAATTTCTCGATGGCCGGTTGCCCCAAGGATTGTAAACGCAAACGCGGCGGGAGAGCATCTCTGCCTGATTATGTGGGGACAGCCGCCTTCGGCTGTCCGTCGCCCGCAGGGCGACTTTTTCGTTGCCTGCGGCTGAAAGCCGTGTCTTCCGTGATTATGGCGGTCATTACCAAGTTATAGCTTGGTAGGATGGTCGTTCCCCATACCGGGGAAAAACGGCCGCTCGCGCGGCCGAACAGCCGAAGGCGGCTGTTTCCACAAAAAACTTCAACTCCTTCGGAGAGCCGCGAGACGCCAGCTCTTGCGGCGTTCGCGCTCGCCGCGTATGATGCACCGTTTGCATTCTTGTAGATAAATTTGTCTCGATGAATAAGCCCGCACGCGGTTCGCTGCTTGGGATCGAACATCTCGACACGAAAGAAATCGTGGGCCTGCTGAAGCTGGCGCGCCGGATGAATCCGCAAAAGGCGCGTCCTCTGTTGCGGGGCAAACGAATCGTGCTTCTGTTTTACGAAGCGTCCACCCGGACGCGCTCGTCGTTCGAATTCGCCGCCAAGTCGCTGGGCGCGATGACCACACTCGTGCAGTCTTCGGGATCGAGCATCGAGAAAGGCGAGTCGGTCATCGACACTGGATACACGTTGCGGGCGGTGGGCGCTGACTGCATCGTGATGCGCCATCCTTCGGCGGGAGCGCCGCACCTGATGGCGACCCATCTCGATATCCCCATCATCAACGCTGGCGACGGAATGCATGAGCATCCTTCACAGGCCTTGCTGGATGCGGTAACGATTCTCAAGCACAAGAAGTCATTCAAGGGCCTGCAGGCGACCATCATCGGAGACATTTTCCATAGCCGAGTGGCGCGCAGCGCCTGTCATCTGCTGACGCGGTTTGGAGTGAAGATCACGCTGTGTGGTCCGCCCGAGTTCGTGCCCGACGTTGCGACTACACTTGTCCCTGGGCTGCGGGTGACGCGTCACTTGGAAGATGCACTGCGCGGCACCGACGTGGTCATGCTGCTGCGCGTTCAGAAAGAACGCTTGGCGGGACAGAAGATTCGCCTCCAGGATTACATTGCGCGCTACCAGATGACGGCGGCGCGATTGAAGCTGGCAAAACGGGACGCCATCGTGATGCATCCAGGACCGATTATCCGCGGGCTGGAATTGACGGCGGAAGTGGCCGATGGTCCGCAGTCGGTCATCGTTGACGAAGTACAAAACGGCGTGCCGACGCGCATGGCGATTCTGGCGCGTGCGCTGGGGAAGGCGCGATGAGGACGGCAACTTCCATTCCGCGGATGTACGCCGATCAACACGGATTGAAACATGCAGAGCTTACTGAACGACTGATCGGCATTTTCTTTAGCCTTTACAACGAGATCGGCCATGGGTTCTTGGAATCTGTTTACGAGCAAGCTTTCTCGGTTGTGTTGGCTGAAAACCGTATTTTCTTCGAAAGGCAAATTGCAATTCCCGTCTGGTTCCACGCTCAGAAGATTGGCGAATTTCGCACTGACCTCCTGGTCGAGAGAAAGGTCCTCATCGAACTCAAAACCGGACGCGACATAGATTCAGCGCTGAATTATCTTCGTGCAACCGACGTGGAGGTTGGCCTGTTGTTCAACTTCGGCCCCACTGCGCAATTCAAACGCTACGCATTCGAGAATGAACGAAAGAATCCGCGAAATCCACGTGAATCCGCGGACAAGAAGTTGCCCGGGAGCTGCAGATGAGCCGACAAGACACGAAGAGCTTGCTGGTCAAGGGCGGCCACCTCATCGATCCCGCAGCGAAGATCAATGCGCCGATGGATATCCTGCTGCGGGATGGGCGCGTGGCCGAGATTGCGCTGCCGAACAAGATTCGCGGCGCTGCCGACGAGAAGTTTGATGCGAGGGGCCTGATCGTGGCGCCGGGGTTCATCGATCTGCATGTCCACCTGCGCGAACCCGGCCAAAGCTACAAGGAGACGATTGCCACAGGTACAGCCGCTGCGGCGGCGGGCGGATTCACGTCCGTGTGCACGATGCCCAACACCCAGCCGGTGGTCGATACGGCCGAGTGGGTGAGCTGGTTGCGGCAGCCGGAGCGGGGAGCCGCGGTGAACGTGTTTCCGATCGCTGCAGCGACGCGCGGCAGCAAGGGCGGAACCCTTACCGATTTCAGTGCTCTGCAGCGCGCGGGTGCGGTCGCGGTGACCGATGACGGCAAGCCCATTCTCGATGATGACATCATGCGCATGGCTCTGCGGCTCGGCGCGGAATTGAACCTTCCGGTGGTGCAGCATGCGGAAGACACGCGCCTCACGGAGAATTGCTCGATGCATGCCGGCCCAACCAGCTTCCGCCTGGGACTGCGAGCCATGCCTGGACTGGCCGAAGCGACGGTTGTAGATCGCGACGTCACCCTCGCGCAGCAGATTCGAGAATCGCGGCTGCACGTGGCTCACCTTTCTACGTCGGATGCACTGAAAGCGGTACGACGGGGAAAACGTGCCAAAGCGCGTGTGACGTGTGAAGTCACGCCGCACCATTTCACGTTGCTCGATGAAAACGTGGGCGAGTATGACACGAACTTCAAGATGAATCCGCCGCTGCGTTCTGCGTCAGACCGCGAAGCCATTCTCGTGGCGCTTGCGGATGGAACGGTGGACGCCATTGCCACCGACCACGCACCCCATGCGCCGCACGAAAAACAAGTAGAATTCGAGCGTGCGTCCTTTGGCATCATGGGACTGGAAACGGCGTTGGGCCTGGCGGTTACGCACCTGCACCGTGCACACAAGATCCCACTCACTCGGATTGTCGAACTCTTTACCTCGGGGCCGGCCCGAGTGTTCGATCTGAATGGCCGAGGTTCGCTCGCTCGCGGCAGCTTTGCTGACCTGACAATCTTCGACCCTAAGAAGCGCTGGACCTTCGAAGCCGCGAACACGCGCTCGCTCTCCCGTAACACACCTTTCGACGGCTGCCAACTAACAGGAAAGGTAGTGGCGACGATTGTCGCGGGAAGAATCGTTTACCGCCTGTAATATTCGCGCGACTTGCACGTCCAATAGTCTGTGGTTTACTGCGCAGTTGGGTTTCCCCCGAACAATGGAGGCCGTGATGATTCGAGCCGTCAGATGTCTCGTTTCTGTCGTTCTTCTGTTGGTGGTGATTGCACCGGCCCAGACGAACGCCCCGACAACGCCGCAAGCCGCTCCCAGCGCAACTTCGCAGTTCGATGTCAGAGCCGCCGTCGATGCCTACCTGGCGAAAATGCCGCCTGATCAGCGCGCCCGATCGGATGCCTACTTCGAAGGAGGTTACTGGCTCCTCTTGTGGGATTTTCTTTTCGCCGCTTTCGTTTTGTGGCTCATGCTGCATTTCCACTGGTCCGCGAAAATGCGCAATCTCGCAGAGCGAATTACGCACTTTCGGCCGATACAGACCGCGTTGTACTGGGTTCAGTTCATCCTATTGTTTTCGGTGCTGACTTTTCCTCTCGGCATCTATGAGGGCTACTTCCGCGAGCATAAATACGGATTGCTGAATCAGAATTTCGGCGAGTGGATGCGCGACCAGTTGGTCGGACTGGCGGTCAGTGTTGTGCTCGGAGCAATTCTGATGGTGCCCTTGTTCGGGCTGGTGCGGCGCCTGGGCAAGACCTGGTGGGTGTGGGGAGCCGTGCTGATGATTGTCTTTTTCGCATGCGTGAGCTTGATCGCCCCGGTGTACATCGCGCCTCTCTTCAACAAGTACAAGAGCCTGGAAGACGTCCGGGTCAAGGCGTCGATTCTGCGAATGGCTCGCGCCAACGGCATTCCCGCGAGAGATGTCTACGAGTTCGACGCTTCCAGGCAGTCGAATCGGGTCAGCGCAAACGTCAGCGGTTTTGCGAGTACGATGCGGATTTCATTGAACGACAACCTGCTGAAGCGCTGCACTCTTTCCGAGATTCAGACCACGATGGGGCACGAGATGGGGCACTACGTTCTCAATCACGCGTACAAAGGCTTAGTGCTGTTCGGTGTCCTGATCGTGATTGCGTTCGCATTCGTGAACTGGGGGATCACCTTCGCCCTGTCGCGCCGGGGAACGGCGTGGGATGTCCGCGGTATCGGCGACCTCGCGGTCCTTCCGCTCGCGGTGATCCTGTTTTCGTTGTTCTTGTTCCTCACCACGCCGATAAGTAACAGCATCACTCGCACCATGGAGTTCGAAGCCGACATGTACGGACTGAACGCCGCTCAGCAGCCCGATGGCGAGGCGAATGTCGATATGATGCTGGGGGAATATCGCAAGCTCGATCCGGGGCCGGTCGAGGAGTTCATCTTCTACGATCATCCCAGCGGGCGCACACGCATCACGGCCGCAATGCGCTGGAAGGCCGAGCATCCCGAGTCGGCGTCGTCAGAGGAGATGAACCGACCGATCTTCGAGAAGAAGTAATCCGATGCCGGGCGACGGTTGGAGAGGGCTGCGAGTGTGTGCGTGAGATCTCGCTTCACGGATTCAGGGTGGAACAAGGCAGGGGTTTCTAGCCGCGAAGCGGCGAAAGAATCCAGCCCACGGCGTAAGCCGTGGGTACGTGGGTCATGATCCAGCCCCAATGGTGCGAAAGAGGAGTTCTCACCCCACTCAGCGAGCTGCCTCGCCGGGCTTCTCCTCCGTCCCAGCCAGAGGAGAAGCCGCGAAGTCCGGTTCTACTTCGCCGTAGGCGGAGGTACCACCTCCTGTAGCCTCGGGTTGTCGCGCATCCGGCTGAACTCCTCGTCTTTATAGACGTTGGCCAGGTTGCGGTAGCCGTCTTCCTTGGCGCGCTTCAGGCATTGCAGGCAGCCATCGATGTCGCCGCGCTTGGCGTAGGCTTTCGCCAACAAATAGGAGTATTGCGCGCGCTCCTCGGGGCTCGAGATCTGCGCTGAAATGCCAGTCCGGGAATCGTGGCGGAGTGCGTCGGGGTCGATCTCCATGGCACGCATGTACTCTGCGATGGCCCGCTCCATCTTCTTCTGGCTGAACCATGCCGCGCCAAGATTTACATGGAATGTCGCGTCGGTCTCGTCCAGAGCGACGGCCTTCTTGAAGTACTTCGCCGCCGAGCCATAGTTCTTCTGCATGTAATACACGGCGCCAATGTTGTTGACGGCTTCCGCGTACTTGGAGTTCTCCTTTACAGCTCGCGCAAAGTTGACGCGCGCGGCAGAGAGATCGTCCTTCCGTAATTCAGCCAGACCCAGCTTGTTATAGAGGACGGCGTTCTTCGGATCCTTCCGCAGTCCCGCGTGGAAATAGTCGATCGCCAGCGTGTAATCCTTGACCGAGCGCGCTTGGTCGCCAGCCTTTTCCAGTTCGGCAACCGTCATCGCATCCATTTTGATGGTGCCCTGCTCGGGCTCGGGGACGGGAGCGGCAGTGCCGTATCGCGACACGGTCACGAGCAGCGCCAGCATCATGATCTTCAGTATGGTGTTTCGCATATTGGCCTCTTTCTCGCGGGTGCCCAGGTTCGGGCGTCTTGCTCGCCGCGACTGACTCAGTTATGCCCCGATTTGCGGAGTGCCACAACGCTATATCCGCTACCTGGAGGTTAGGTGGCACAACCTTCAC
>Ga0210409_10003476_pt1 | contig 17560 bp, 16 predicted proteins | sample IncBWH17MmetaG_FD_161649 | JGI IMG/M metagenome (GOLD analysis project Ga0210409, IMG submission 161649) | Forest soil microbial communities from Barre Woods Harvard Forest LTER site, Petersham, Massachusetts, United States - Inc-BW-H-17-M | ecosystem: Environmental > Terrestrial > Soil >... | reverse complement strand
GCCCTTGATGTCGTCGGTGAAGAACATGATCGCGGGCTGGTTCTGCTGAAAGATCGCCTGCTGATAGGCTTTGGCTGCGGGGTTGTTGTTCAGCGCCAGCTGTAGCTCAACGCCGTTCGGATCCTCGGCCGGAGCCACCGTCAGCCAGCGATAGGGGCCCTGGCTGAAGTCGTTTTTCTTGGTGAAGCCCAGTGTCTCCGTATAGAAGCGCAAGGCTTTGTCCTGGTCGTCTACATATACGGTGGTCACTTTGATTTTCATTTTGTTTCTCCTTTGTTATTTCCGCGGTTTGCGTTGCGGCGATTTCTCCTTGCCTTCTTTTTCGTCGGCGTTGCCTTCGTTGGTGTTGAAGGATCCGTGCGGTCGAGGTGGCGTTCGAGAGCATCCACGTGAGCGGACCAGAACCGGCGGAACTGAGTCAGCCAGGCATCCAGCTCCTGAAACGGTTCTGGTTTCAGCCGGTAGAGACGGCGCTGTGCGTCCACGGTGGACTCCACGAAGCCGGCCTCGCGCAGGACTCGCAGGTGCTTTGACACGCTCGGCTGCGTCATACGAAGTTGACTCTCGATCTCTCCAACCGACTGTTGTGAAGAGACCAGGAGGCCCAATATCGCGCGGCGGTTCGGCTCCGCAATGATGTCGAATGCAGATTCCATGCTCTTCGTATACTCTACAGAGCATATACGTGTCAAGGTATATTTTAAAAAAAGACGGGCCAGCCGGCCTGGGCGCACCTTACGCGCCCCTGGCTTTGATATGGATTGGCCTCATCCTTCACAACTTAGCGGAGAAAATCCGCACCTGTACTCCTGTACGAAGGGACAGGTCCCCAAAAGCGAGTACAGGGAAAAACAGGCGAAAAGACGGGCGAAAGGTTAGTCACATATAATGCACTGATTCTATTATACTTAACATGTTTCAGGGTGGGTCATAAGAGTACTGAACCAATGGTTTGCACCCCAAATTGTGCCTTCTGTACTATCGCCTTCAGACCTGACTTGCTGTCAAATAGGTCAGGTGCAAGAGGCTGGACCAAAAGACAGGGATCACGCATCTAAAGGCCAGGTCTAGACGAGAGCAGCAAGAATCTAGGGGGCAGCAAATGTTCGGACAAGCGGGGAGCAATAACAGAGGATCGATGAAGACCAAGGACAGCAACCGCAAATGGATGTGGTGGTTCTTAGGGGTCGTAATCGCGCTGCAGCTGTATTTTGTGCGCGAACTCGTTGCCGCCTTTGCGCTTTTTGCGCTGGGATTCGCGGCTATCGCTTTCGTGGTTATGAGCCTTTACATGCTTCAGAAGGCTTGGGAAGCCGGCGTTCAGCGCGTAGCGGACAGCCAGAATCCTGTAGTCGATATGGCGAGGCGCGGTGTTAACGCCGTCGAAGACCTGGCGCGCCGCCCATTGCGCCGCCCGGGTTCCGCCGCGGCTCGCTAAGCCGCCAGCAAGTTTCTGGCTTTTGCCAGAGCACACGCAGAGCTGACCATCTTGCCTCCTTCAGGATGATCACAGCATCTGTGGACCGTAAGCAGCAAAAGGCCAGCCGTCCTGAGAGAGCGGCTGGCCTTCTTCTTTTCCTTCAGCTTTTTACACACTGTTTTTTAACTAATTTGTTTTCAGTGGATTAGTTCATTTCCGCGTGATCTCAATCATCGTTTGGCAGATTTTCCAAAAAATGCTTGACAGAATTTCCGGATCGTTATATTCAACCAGTTGGTTGAATACACATGCCACCTGATCAGCTCACATCAACGCTAGCCGCCCTTGCCGATCCCACTCGCCGGGCCATTCTTGCTCATTTGATGTCCGGCCAAGCGACCGTCACCGAACTTGCCGAGCCCTTTGAGATTGGCTTTGCCGCCGTCTCCAAGCACATCAAAGTGCTTGAGAATGCCGGACTTATCTCGCGGGCGCGAGCTGGACAGTGGCGACCTTGCCGCATCCAGGCAGCTCCTCTCAAACAGGTCGCCGATTGGGTTGAGGAATACCGTATGGCTTGGGAACAGCGGCTCGACCGCTTGCACGATTACCTGACTGAGCTGCAAGCCAAGGAGAAGAAACGTGGCCGAAACAAAAAGTAGCTCCGCCGTAGGCGAGGCCAGGCAGGAACTGGTCCTGACGCGGATTCTGGGGGCTCCGCGTAGCCTCGTTTTCAAAGCTTGGACGGATGTCACTCAGATGGCGCGATGGTGGGGTCCTCGCGGATTCACCAACCCCGTCTGCGAACTAGATGTGCGACCAGGCGGCCTCATTCGAATCGACATGCGCGGTCCCAACGGCACGATCTATCCGATGAAGGGCGTGTTTCACGAAATTGTCGAGCCCGAGCGCCTCGTCTTCACTAGCACTGCTCTCGAGGACGAGCGCGGCAAACCGCTGCTCGAAATCCTCAACATCATCACCTTTGAGGACTTCAACGGCATCACGAAACTGACACTGCATGCTCGTCTCGTCACGAAGGATTTCGCGCTAACTCCCCAGGTCGCCGCCGCTCTGGCGGGGATGGAGCAAGGTTGGAGCGAGAGCCTCTACCGGCTCGCCGATGAAGTTGAGAATTCTTTCAAAGCGCTTTTGGCCGAACGCGAAATCGTCATCTCGCGGGTCTTCGATGCGCCGCGCGAAATCGTTTGGAACGCGTGGACCGATCCAAAGCAGGTTGTGCTGTGGTGGGGGCCACGAGGCTTCACCACGACGATTCACGAAATGGATGTGCGGCCCGGCGGCGCGTGGCGACACACCATGCACGGTCCGGATGGCGCCAACTATCCAGGTAAGAGCGTTTTTTCGGAAGTCGTAAAACCCGAGCGTATTGTTTTGACGCACAGCGGAGGCAAAGAGGATGGGCGCGTAGTGAATTTCAAATCTACGTGGACCTTTGAAGCCGAAGGCGACCAGACAAGGGTCACGATCCGGATGGTCTTCGATTCGGCAGAAGCACGCGAGTTTGTCGCTAAGGAACACGGCGCCATCGAAGGCGGCAAGCAAACGCTCCAGCGACTTGGGGAATATATGCGGGACCACGCGTCTAGCATTTAGCAAATCGGCAGGCGAACGATGTTACTCGGCACCTTTTTTTTCTTCCCACCGCTGGCGCACGTCAGCCAGGAGTTGCTCCCTGGCGATGCGCATCTGGCGGACCAGCGGCTGGTTGCCGGTTTCTTCATGTCTGGCCGCCCACAGCACCATTTCCGTAAGTACCGGCGCAAGATCAATCCCTTTGGGCGTCAGCGTGTAAATCATTTTTCGGCCATCGGCGGGATCTCGTTCCGTCTCGATAATGCCGTAGGATTCCAGCCGGCGGAGACGGTCTGTCAGAATATTTGTGGCGATTTTTTCGTCGGACTGCAGAAATTCGTTAAAGGTTTCATATCCGCGGAGCATCATGTCTCGCAGGATCAAGAGCGACCACCGGTCGCCCAGCATTTCCACCGAGGCGCTCAACGGGCATCCGGAACGGCGCTTGGGCGCCGCTTTCTTTTTTTGCATGAATTGAGCGTAGCAATCATCACTTGCACTTTGCAAGTAAGATTGGCAGACTGCCTTTTCGGAGGAGAAATAAGGGCTTGACATATTCCTGTATCGGAATGTATTGTGGCGGTTATGGCACGAGCCGCAACCACTTCCGATGCTTTCAACGCTGTCGCTGAGCCGCGGCGGAGAGAGATACTCAACTATCTGGCTTTGCAGGAGCGGCCGGTGGGAGAGATTGTCGATGCTTTGGAGATGGAGCAGCCTTCCGTTTCGAAGCACCTGCGCGTCTTAAAGGATGTTGGGTTGGTGCATGCGCGGCGCGAGGGTCGGCAAATGTTTTACCGGACAAATGCCGAGGCCATCCGTCCTCTGCATGAATGGGCGGGCACGTTTGAGAGGTATTGGAAGCATCAGTTGATCCGAGTGAAGGAGCGGGCCGAGGAGAAGAGCGGGCGGTGAAAAAGGATTGAGGGAGCAAGGAAAGACTGTCAGCAATTAATTCGGACGAAATTCGAAACAAGTGTGGAAACAGAAGTTGCAACGAAACGTCGTAATCAGGATGAGGAGGACAAAATGCAAATAAATCCATATCTCATGTTCAACGGCCAGTGCGAGGAGGCATTCAAGTTTTACGAAAAGTGCCTCGGCGGCAAGATCGAAGCAATCTTTACGTTTGGAGATTCCCCCATGGCACATACTGTACCGGCAGAATGGGGAAGCAAAGTGATGCACGCGCGCATGAACATCGACGGCATGATCTTGATGGGTTCCGACGCCCCTCCTGGCCGTTATCAAGGGGCGCCTCACGGTTTTTCCGTCTCGCTCTCTATGAAAGATCCCGCCGAAACAGAACGTATCTTTCATGAGTTGGAGCAGGGCGGCACTGTGGAGATGCCCATTCAGAAGACTTTCTGGTCGGCTCGGTTTGGCATGCTTGTGGATCAGTTTGGAATTCCCTGGATGCTCAACTGCGAGCAGGCTGCCGAGGCGACGGCGTAGCGTTTTGTGCGTCAGTCGCTGGTCATACTGGCTATAGAAGTCTCGCTTTGAGTGGTCATTGTGCAATACCACTTTCTGCGGGACACTCGCCCATGTGCCAGCGCCTGCGCAAATGATCGCAGTGTTTCAAGGGGGCACGCATGATTGCGCGCCCTGAACGCAGAATGAACAAGGACAGACAATAGGCAAGAGAAGACCGGATATGAGTTTTTGAGCGTTTGCCGAGCAGGGGCACGATGTATCGTGGCCCTACGAGGGAACGCAAGTCGGCGTATCGCGGAGGGAATTGGTGGAAGCAACTGGACCGATTTCAAAGAAGATGATCTGGGCTGGCCGCGTTATCAGCGCGATACCTGTGTTACTGATGGTTTTCAGCGCTGTCCTCAAATTCCTAAGGCCGCCAGAGTTGGTCCAGGGGATCGGGCGCTTCGGCTACCCGGAGAGCCTGCTTTTTCTCCTGGGCGTTCTCGAATTTCTCTCTTGTATTGTGTATCTGATTCCACGCACGGCTGTTCTTGGCGCCATATTGATGACCGGCTATCTCGGCGGGGCTACAGCTAGCAACGTTCGCATCGGGGATCCATCCTACATTCTCACGGTAACTCTCGGCGTCTTCGTTTGGCGGACTCTTTCTTCGCGATTCCCGAGTTCGTGCACTCATCCCATTGCGCAGCTAGCCTGCGTTGGATGAAAGGAATTTTGCGCGCACCGATTGCGCGCTGAATTAAGGAGATAGGAAGATGAATTTCACACTCGCGCCGTTCCTTCAAGACCTGAAAGTTGCGCTACGCTCGCTCTATCGCGCCAAGGGGCTCGCCATTACGGTAATCCTGACGCTGGCGCTGGGTATCGGCGCCAACGCCGCCATCTTCACGCTGGTGCGCGGAGTGCTGCTTCGTCCGCTGGTAAACCGCGACGAAGACCGGCTGATCTACATCCGGCAAAGCGCGCTCGGGATTGGCAACGAGAACGCTAACTTCTCCGTTCCGGAACTCAAGGACATAGAATCCGGCGCCCGCACCATTAGTGAGTTCGGCGATTTCTCGACGATCAGCTTTACCATGGTCGGCCTGGGCGATCCGCGCGAGGTGCAAGCGGGAGTTGTCGACGGCAAGTATTTTGAAGTGATGGGGCTGCATCCCGTCCTCGGCCGACTCATCGGCCCGCAAGACGGTGGTCCTAAAGCTGACGGCGTCGTCGTTCTGACCTATCGTTTCTGGTCCTCCGCCTTTCATAGCGATCCAAGCGTCCTCGGCAAAACCGTGCGCCTCGGCAGCGGCCCCATGGGGACGCGAAGCGGCACGATCATCGGCGTGCTCGAACCTTCCATCCCCTATCCATCCGATACCGAGATCATCGCCAATGTTGTGACCAGCCCGCACCATCTCTCCGCGACCATGGTGGAAGGCCGCGTTCACCGAATGACGGAACTATTCGGACGCCTCGCACCTGGCTCAACTCTGGAGCAAGCGCGCGCCGAACTCCGCACCAGCTACGCCTCGATGGTGGCGCAGCATCCGGAAGCCTACTCAAAGCAAGCCGATTTCCAGATTAGCTCAACGCGACTGCGTGAGCAGATCACCTCCGGCGCGCGCACGGTTCTCCTCGTTTTGCTGGCAGCCTCCGGACTTGTCTTTATCATCGCCGTTTCCAACGTGGCCAATCTTATCCTGGCGCGTTCCGTTCGCCGCGAGGGCGAGCTCGCCATCCGCGCTGCCCTGGGCGCCGGCCATGCCACACTTCGCCGCACGCTTCTGGCGGAGAGTCTTCTGCTCTGCGGTGCAGGCGCGCTCCTCGGAGTTCTTATCGCGCGCCCCATGGTTGCTATTCTCGCGCGCTACGCGTCGCGCTTCTCGATCCGTGCCTTGGATCTGCCTATAGATTCCAGCATGCTGTGGGTTGGCGCCGGGCTGGCGATGGTCGCCGCCGTCCTTCTCGCTTTTATTCCGCGTCTGCCTTCGGCCAATTCTTCTCAGGGATTCGGCCTTGCGACGGGCAGCGTGCGCATCACCGGCGGCACCAATCGGCGTCTGCGTCTTTTCGCGATGACGCAAATTGCCGCTACCTTTCTGCTTCTCGCGGGCGCCAGCATGCTGCTGAAAACTCTGCTCGACATGCAGAACGCTCGCACGATACTCGACACACCCCGAGTCCTGGCCGTTAACCTTCCTGTGGACTCTTACGGAAAGAGTCCCGATCAGATCTACCGCTTCTATGAGGAAACGGTACGCCGCGTCAGCCAGTTGCCCGGTGTGGACGGCGTCGCGGTCGGCGATTCCGTTCCCTGGCGGGACACGACTTTCGACTTCGCACTGCAGTTCTCAGCCGATGGCCACACCAAAGGCCCCGGTGAAGAAGATCCTCGTACCCAGATTCGCAGCGTATCGCCTGGATTTTTCTCGACGGTTGGCATACCTCTTCTCGCAGGACGCGATTTCAATGACCTGGATCGCAAGGACAAGGAGCCCGTAGTCGTCATCAGTCAGAGCCTTGCGCAGAAGATGTTCCCTGGGCGCGATCCTCTCAACCGCCATATCTGGTGGACGGATCCCGTAATCGCGTTTATCGGCATGGACTCAACACCGCACCGTATTGTGGGAGTGGTCGCCGATTTGGACAGCACGCACGTAATCCCGCAGCCCACGCTCACGGTCTACAGCGCCATGGAACAGCAAGGCCTGTTCGCGGGCCGCCTTTTCGTGCATACGCATTCCAATCCCTACGGACTGGTTACGCCGATCACGAAGGTGATTCGAGACATGTCCGCTGATCAGCCTATCGAGAAGGCTGCGACGCTTGCAGACATTCGGGCCGAGGTGCTGACGCCTGACCGGCTCAACTCGGTCGTCTTCGGAGGATTTGCGCTCGTCGCACTGGCGATTGCGATTGTCGGAGTGGCGGGAGTTTTGGCATTCTCCGTGAGCGCACGGACGCGCGAATTCGGTATCCGTCTAGCCATTGGCTCACAGCCGAGCAGTTTGCTGGCAGGAGTCATCCGCGAGGGGGCGATCATGGCCTCCGCGGGAATCCTTGCGGGCGCGGTTGGCGGGTACGTCCTCGCGCGCCTGGCGGGCAGCTATCTGCTCGACATGAAAATGCCCAGCCCGTTGCCTGTGGTCATCTCGGCGATCATCCTTCTCGTCGCTGCCATAGCGGCTTCGGCGCTTCCAGCCGCGCGAGCCGCGCGTGTCGACGTCATCCAGGCCCTGCGAGCCGAGTGAACTTGAGACTCTCGGATTCGCCAACTTTTTTCAGCTGACCGCCGCTGGAATGCGGGCCCGTATTTTCATGAACGTTCGTAATGGATGCATTTCACAACGTAAGGTCCCAATCGATGTGCAGAAACATCAAGACTCTTTTCAACTTCGAGCCGCCCGTTACCTCGGACGAGATTCGGGCATCTTCGCTGCAATTCGTACGAAAAATCAGTGGAATCCACAAGCCGTCGAAGGCCAACGAAGCGCGCTTCCAGTCGGCGGTGGATGAAATAGCGGCGGTGTCGACACGTCTTCTCTACTCGCTCGAGACCAGCGCGCCGCCAAGGGATCGAGAGGTAGAGGCGGCGAAAGCGAAAGCTCGTGCTGCGGAGCGATTCGGAGATTGAGTTCCGACGAATACACCGCTGCGAAACACGGCGTGGCTTTCTGGCTTTAATTTGCCAATTTTCCAACCGAAAGCTTTTTCCATCACACCTTTGCCGCACCGCTTCTATGCTACTCTTTGCGCCCGTGAGCATACGGAGACGCGCCCGCTGAGGAGATTTTTATGATCCGGCAAAACAGACTGAGTTTTCTGTTGGGAATTGCCGTAGCACTTACGCTCTCGATTTGTTCTGCGAGTCCCGCGCAGGAAAAAGACAAAGCTCCCGTAAAGAAGATCGCTATCCGCGCGGGCCGGCTGATCGACGGGAAGAGCGACGCGCCTGTGCTCAACGCTCTGATCCTCGTTGAAGGCGACAAAATTGTTTCCGTCACGCCGGGAGGAACGCCTCCTGCTGGCGTGGAAGTTATCGATCTCTCGAAAGCGAGCGTGCTGCCGGGATTCGCCGATGTTCACACGCACGTTCTGCTCAATGGCGACATCACGGCGGCAGATTACGACGAGCAAATCCTGAAACAATCCACTCCCTATCGCGCGATTCTTGCCGCGCGGAATGCACGCATTGCGCTCGAAAACGGTTTCACTTCTATTCGCGATGTGGAAACCGAAGGCGCGATGTACGCCGACGTGGATGTGAAAACCGCGATCGCTAGGGGCGAAATCCCCGGGCCGCGCATGCAAGTTGCCACGCGTGCGATGGCTCCGACGGGAATGTATCCGCTCCTGGGTTATTCGTGGGAGTTGAAAGTACCAACGGGAGTGCAGACAGTGGACGGCGTCGAGGGCGCGCGCAAAGCCGTGCGCGAGCAAGTGATGTACGGCGCGGATTGGATCAAGTATTACTCGGACCGGCGCTATCACTTCGGCGATGACGGCGTGCTGTACAGCATGGTGAATTTCACGGATGAGGAAGCAAAGGCAATCGTGGAGGAAACGCACCGACTCGGGAAGAAGGTCGCTGCGCATTGTATCGGGTCTGACGGAATTACGGCGGCGCTGCGCGCTGGCGTTGACACCATTGAGCATGGTGACGGCTTCACCGATGCGCTGCTCGACGAGGCCGCCCGAAAAGGGGTGTATTGGGTGCCGACGATTACCGTCGGTGCGTACGTCGCGCCGGGACGCGGCGGAAACTGGGTGAAAATGGTTGACTTGGAAAAAACTGCATTTCAAAAAGCGCTAAAGAAAAACGTGAAGATTGCTCTCGGAACTGACGCGGGCGGATTCGATTGGAAACAATTGAATGAAGCGGAAGAGTTCGTGTACTACGCTAACTATGGCATGACGCCTATGCAGGCCATTCGCGCGGGCACGGTGGTTCCTGCGGAACTTCTTGGGTGGAGCGACAAAGTCGGGACTCTCGAAGCGGGGAAGTGGGCGGACATCGTTGCGGTCAGCGGCGACCCGCTCAAAGACATCACAGAGCTCAAGCGTGTAAAATTCGTGATGAAAGCTGGAACGGTCTACAAGAACGAGGTGCACTAGCCAGCAAAAGGGGCGAGACGAGATAATTTGGCGGCCTACCGTTGGATCGCGCTGCGCGTCTAATGATGCTGGAATTCATTAGCAAGAAACGGAAGACGATAATGCAAACTCTTTGGCAGGACTTGAAATTTGCTCTGCGAATGCTGAGGAAGAATCCCGGATTCACGGCCGTGGCGATTCTTACGCTGGCGCTGGGAATTGGCGCGAACACCGCGATCTTTAGTGTCGTCAACACCGTTCTGCTGGAACCGCTTCCTTACAAAGATCCTGAGCGGATTATCAACTTGTCCGGAATGGATCTCAAGACGAAGGTCAGCGGCGCATTCCTGTCGTATACGAAGTACACGCAAATCCAGGAACAAAACAAAACTCTTGAGAGCATCGCGGGTTTCTATCCGCTCACACTTAGTTTGGTGACGGAACGTGAGCCGGAAGCCGTCAACGGAGCACGCGCTTCGATCGATTTTTTTCGCGTATTGGGAATTTCTCTGGTACGCGGGCGAACTTTTCTGCCGGAAGAGGAGCAGGATGGAGGCGCGGATGTCGCGGTAATCTCGGACGGGTTCTGGCACAGTCATTTCGCGGGCGATGCCGCGGTGCTTGGCAAGTCGTTGGTGCTTGACGGGAAAAACGCGACCGTCGTCGGAGTCCTTCCGTCAAGTTTCCATTTTCCGCTGCAGTTTCCGGAGCCGGACGTTTGGCTTCCTCGCCCTTCAGAGACGGTTCTGCTGACTCCCGCCCAGGTTCGCAGTGGTGCGAGCTACTTCAACGTGATTGCGCGATTGCGCCAAGGGGAAACTCTGGCGCGCGCGCGAGCGGAATTCGACGCCATCAATGCGAGTTACAAGCAGCAGTTTGGAAGCAATGTGGACGCCACGAAGTTCGGAATTTTTGCGCAGACTCTGGAAGACAGCCTCGTGGGTGGTCTCCGGCCTTCGCTTCTCGTGCTGCTGGCTGCTGTGGGGTTCGTGCTTTTGATTGCTTGCGCGAATGTCGCCAATCTTCTGCTTGCTCGCGCTACCGCGCGCGAAAGGGAAATCGCCGTGCGAAAGGCGCTCGGCGCTTCCGGCGGCAGGCTGGTGCGCCAGTTGTTGAGCGAAAGCATTTTGCTTTCCGTGTGCGGCGGAGCGCTTGGGGTTTGTTTGGCGGGCGCGCTGATGCCGGCACTTCGTTCCATCAGTCCGGGTGCGGTGCCACGCCTGGGCGAAGCGAAAATCGATGGCGTGGTGCTGATTTTTTCTCTGCTTCTCTGCGTCGTCACCGGAATTGTTTTCGGACTTGTTCCCGCGTTGCAAACATCGAAGAAAGATCTTCATGAAACTCTCAAGGAGGGCGGCCGCGGTTCCTCGGAAGGCGGGGGCCGCGGCCGCTTGCGCGGCGCGCTCGTCGTGGCGGAGATCGGGATCGCGCTTGTGCTGATGACCGGGGCGGGGCTCTTGATGGAGAGTTTTGCGCGGTTGATGCAGGTCAATCCGGGATTCTCACCGAAAAACCTGACGGCTTTTCCGTTGACGCTTCCACCCAGCCGGTACTCCAAAGCGGAACTTCAGGCGCAGTTCTATCGGCAGCTTCTGGAGGGCGTGAGAGCGATGCCCGAGGTGCAAGCGGCCGGCATTACGAGTTATCTACCCCTCGCTGGCGCGGTGCGTTTTGTTTTTGTGTGTCCGGAAGGCCGCGTTTGCGAGGGAGTTGGAAAAGATCCGACGAGTGCGGCGCGCCAGGTCAGCGCCGGGTATTTCGAGACAGTTCGAACGCCGTTGCTTAGTGGCCGCACCATCGATGAGCAGGACATTGCAGGCGGATCGCCCGTCGTCGTCATCAACGAGACTGCGGCCAAGCATTTTTTTGCCGGTCAGAACCCCATCGGCAAACATCTCGCTAATTCGCGCGACATGGTGCAGCGAGAGATCGTTGGCGTGGTCGCCGATGTGAAATTCAACACTTTGGATGCCGCCAATGTGGAAGAGATGTATTTGCCCATGGCGCAGGTTCCTTGGCCCAAAACGGCGCTACTTGTGAGGTCGGAAGCCAACTCTCAATCTCTTGTTGCCGGGGTGCGCGGAAAGATTGCGGAGGTTGATCCGAACCTTCCCGTCGCGGGAATCTCCGGCATGGAAGAAGTCGTCGGGGCTTCGGTTGCCCAGCCGAAATTGACCATGCAATTTGTTGGAGTGTTCGCGGGATTCGCATTGTTGCTAGCGGCGATAGGAATTTATGGAGTGATGGCTTACACAGTGACCGCACGCAAGCAGGAGATGGGGATTCGCGTGGCGCTTGGCGCGCGGCCGGCCGATATTCTGCGGCTTGTGGTGGGGCAGGGAATGCGTATGACACTGATCGGCGTGGGCGTCGGAGTCGTCGTCTCGCTGGCGTTCACGCGTTTACTGGCCAGCTTGCTTTTTGGCGTGCAAGCGACCGATCCGCTGGTGTTCAGCGCCGCTGCGCTGCTTCTGGCGGGAGCCGCATTCGTGGCCTGCTATCTTCCGGCTCGCCGCGCCACGCGTGTCGATCCGATCATTGTCCTGCGATACGAATAGCCGCCGTCAGCGCAACGCACGTAGCGGCAGAATCGCTATAATTGCGCAGGCCGGTCAGCAGGACGCATGCGTAGCGTCAAAACCAGAACAATTGCGATGAGCAAGCTAAAGATGACGTACAGAAAGCCTGGCGTGAATGAGTGGGTGCGGTCGAGGAAATAGCCGATCAGCGACGGAGTAACAAAACTTCCAAGATTGCCAATCGAATTGATGAGGCCGATGGATGCCGCTGCGGCCGATTCGCCGAGGAACACTGAGGGGATGGGCCAGAAGGAAGGAAGAAAAGCATTGGCAGTGGAAGCGACCGTCAGACACGCAAACGCAAACCAAAAATGGGAGCCGCAAAGAATCGTCAGAGCGAACGCTACGACGCCGAGCATGAGTGGAATGGCGGTGTGCCAGCGGCGTTCGTTGGTGCGGTCGGAGTGCCAGCCGTTGAAGAGCATGGCGAGGAGTACGGCCACATAGGGAATAATCGATAGCATGGTTACGGCCAGATTCGACATGCCTGATGCGCGCTTGAGAAATGTGGGAAGCCAGATCGTCAGTGAGTAGATGCTACTGACTGCGAAAAAATAGATGAGCGTCAATTGAATGACGGTCGGCTGCAGCAGCGCTTCCCAGATTTTATAGGAGCGCGCCGTTTTTTTCGCGAGGGCTTCTCTTTCGAGTTCAGCGGTGATCCACTCGCGCTCTTCCGGCGCAAGCCAGCGAGCTTCGCGTGGCCAGTCCGTGAGATAAAAAACTGTGATGACGCCGAAAACGATCGCTGGAATTCCTTCGACGATGAACAGCCAACGCCATCCCTGTAAACCAAACCAGTGGACTCCGAGCAGCCAGCCTCCGAGGGGCGAACCCACGATGTTAGCGACGGGAATCGCGATCATGAACATCGCACACGCTTTTGCGCGGTCCTCGGAACGGAACCAGTGAGTTAGATAGACGAGGATTCCGGGGAAGAAACCGGCTTCGGCGACCCCTAGCAGGATTCGAACGATGTAGAAATGCATGGGCGTTTGAATGAACGCCATCAGAACCGTGATTAAGCCCCAGGTGACCATGATGCGCGCGAACCACTTGCGCGCACTCCAGCGCTCGACGATGAGGCAGCCGGGAATTTCGAAAAGCAAATAGCCTACAAAAAATATTCCCGAGCCGAAGCCGAAGACGCGGTTGCTGAAGGATAAGTCGTGCGTCATTTCGAGAGCGGCGTAACTGACGTTCACGCGGTCGAGAAACGCGATCACGAAAAGGGTGAAGAGAAACGGTAAGAGACGTCCCGCAATGTGGCGACGCGCGGTCAAACCAATCGCCTGGCGAGCGCTTTCGCCAATCTCGTCTGTGGAAGCGAACAAATTCATGCCACTTGGGCTTCTAACATAAGCAAGCTTGGATTGCACGCGAACGAGAAACTTGGTGGTGTACAGCGCGACTACTCAGTCCGGATCGGGATCGGGAAGAGCCGCGCGCTTCCTGGCTATTTTGTCGATGCGGTACGCGAGAGCGCGTCCTGCTAAAGCAATCCGAGATGGTCAGGATACTTGGCTTGCAGTGAGCTCACCAGAACCTCAAACTCTGGTAGCTCACGTAAGTTTTTTAGGTGCGGGTCCTTGAGGAAAAAAGGCCAGCACGCGAACCCGCTCGCGACGCTCCGCTCCAACCATTCAAAGCCAGCTTGACGCCGCTCCAGCAATGCAAGTATGCAGGCGATTTGATAGTAGCTGTGGTGCGAATGCCCAAAGGATTTTGGGCTCGCACAAGCCGTCGTCAGGCAGTCCAGCGCCTTTCCGGCCGAGCCAGTCCACGCGTTATATACGCCCTCCAAACTGACAATGAGTGGTTCTTCCGGCAATAACTGAACCGCTTCATCCAACAGGGCTCTTGCTTCTTTCAAATCTCCTGTCAGCAAAGCCAGTTGAGCAGCAAAGTAGACTGGATACTTGTTCTCTGGAGTCTCGGCGCGCCAAGCTTCGATCTCTTCGCGTGCCAAGTCGTATTCTTGATTCCAGACGTAGACTTGCACGATGCTGTGACTAACAGCTTTCCTGGGATGAAATGGCCGTGCCCGCTGATACATTTCACGGGCGTGCTCGAGTAGCCCGATGTGAGCCAGAATCGTGCCCAGACGGTTGTACGCTTGAGGTTGATTGCTCTGCAGAGCTAAGGCTCGCTTGAGTTCGTCAATCGCTTCCAGGTGCTGGAAGTTCCTGGATGGTCCCCAAAAGAGAAACGCGCGGGCGACATGCCCCTCAGGCAAATCCGGATCCAGATCCAGCGCGCGGCAACAGTGAAACTCAGCCTTCTCCCACCACTCACTCGTGGGATCAAGTTCAAAGTGGCGAGTTGCGCAGACCACGGAAAGTGTGGCATGCGCCAGGGAAAATGCAGGATCTCTAGCAACCGCATTACTCAGGTGCCGAGCAGCTTCGTCCAGCATCGTTGGATTGCCAGAGGAACTGAGCTTGTAGCCCCGCATGAACTCCGCATAGGCCATAGGGTCCTTGCTATAGCGCGGGGAGCGTTGAACCATCGCTGGACCCAGCGGCCGGTTTAGTGCCATGGCGATTTGCTTGGCGATCTCGTCCTCGAGGTCGGATAGGCGGTTGAGGTCCAGATCGCGCTTCCTTGTGAAGCAAACAGTTTGCATGTGCGTATCGAACATTTCCAATGAGAGGCGCCAGAGGCCCTTAGACATTTGAATGCCGCCATGAACCGCAAAACGCACGCCAAGTCGCGAAGCGGCCTCCGCAGGTGTCACTCCCGCCGGCACACCCAACACTGCTGAAGTTGGAAGGACGTCCACGCCCGACAAATTCCCGAGGCGCGCGACCAGTGCATCGGCGATCCCTAGGCATAAGCCAGAGTCATCTGTAGCCCTGCCGAGAAGCATCAGGGGCAAGACCGCCAGAGAAGTGCGCTCGCTCCACGCGCCCGTCTTTTCCGAGGCGACCGCGCGCACAACACCTGATCCAAAATCGGGCTGTGAATAACGCGCGTCTATAACACGCAGCGGCCCAACAAATCTGTAGCCTTTGCCTACGACGGTTTCGAGAAAGCGCGGTGTTGCGGAGTCGTCACCGAGAGCGGTGCGGATTTTTCGCACAATGTTGTTGATGTTGGGCTCGGTATCGATGAACAGATCCGAACCCCACAATTTGCTTACGATCTCCTGGCGCGAAACCAACTGTTCTCGGCGGCTGACCAGAAAAATCAGCAGCTCCATGGGTTTCTTTTCGAGTTTGATTCGGCGTCCCTGGCGGCGAAGCTCGTAACGCCCCAGGTCCAGTTCGATCTCGCTTGCTGCTGGTCTTGTGCGTTGCATAAGGCTCCACGAGGGCATTATCCCCTAGGAATCAGTAGTTTGCGACGATATGCAAAAGATAGACAAGCGATATCCGCTCTTCATTGGAATGGCCTTTCGATCAAGACATGATTCCCGCAGTTCGATACCGAACTACAAACGACGGAGGTTCGATAATGAAACGATACTTGCTCCTTACACTTGCAGTGGCTGGAATATTCTCTTGGGCGCGGCCGGCTTCCACCGGCACCGCGCACGATGACTCCCACGAAAAAAACGCATTCACACCAGATTCCATTTCCTGGGGAGCAGCACCGCCCATTGTGCGCCCTGGCGCACAGTTTGCCGTGCTCGAAGGTGACCCAACCGCGTCTACCGGCGACTTCACGATTCGTTTGAAGATGCCAGATGGGTACCGTATCGCGCCGCATTGGCACCCAAACCGAGAAAACGTCACGATCATTTCCGGAACCTTTAAAGTTGGCATGGGAGATCAGTTTGACCCCAGCAAGATGAAAGCCTTCGTTGCTGGCAGTTTTGCCTTCCTCGACCCCGAAATGCATCACTACGCCATGGCCTCCGGAGAAACCATTGTCCAGGTGCACGGACAATCCCCCCTTCAAATCAACTACGTCAATCCTGACGACGACCCCAGCAAGCGTAAGTAGTCGTTATTCGCACACTCAGGTAAGCACGCTAAGCAGCCCAGGAAGTGGCGCGATCGCTTCCTGGACTTAGCCCAAATGAGCGGCATCGGTGAGAAGCCAGCAATAAAGCATCGCTGAATGAAGAGTCAAAGAAATCGCATCTACAAAGGAGAATTAGAATGGCACTCGATATGGACAAACTGAATCTGTTCGTAGGGCAATTCGTTGGAGATTTAGGCGCGGCGGTCCACTCTGGCATGGTGGTAATTGGCGAAAAGCTGGGGTTGTACAAGGCTCTCGCCGAAGGCCCGCTGACTTCAGCCGAACTGGCCGCTAAAACCAGAACAGATGAACGTTATGTGCGCGAATGGCTGAGTTCACAAGCTGCCGGCGGCTACGTCACCTATAACGAGCAGACTCGCAAGTTCAGTCTAAGCGAAGAGCAGGCATTTACGCTGGCGAACGAAGACAGTCCCGCTTATCTTCCCGGTGCCTTCCAATTGGCCCTCGGCTCTCTGGCCGCAGTTCCCAGGATTACCGAGGCCTTTCGATCCGGCGCAGGCATGGGATGGAATGAGCATGATGAAGATGTGTTTCATGGCTGCGAGAAGTTCTTCCGGCCGAGCTATGCCGCAAACCTTGTCAGTTCTTGGATTCCTTCCCTGCACGGCGTACAGGCTAAGCTCGAGGCCGGGGCGCGCGTCGCCGATGTTGGGTGCGGCAAAGGTGCGTCCACCGTGCTGATGGCTAAAGCCTTCCCAAAATCGCAATTCTTTGGTTTCGACTATCACGACAAATCCATTGAGGGCGCCCGCGCCATCGCCGCTAAAGAGGGTCTCGAGGTTCGCGTCAACTTTGGCGTCGCGAAGGCCAAAGCATTTCCAGGCAAGGACTACGATTTGGTCACCGTGTTCGATTGTTTGCACGATATGGGTGATCCAGTCGGCGCCGCAACCCATGTACGCAATTCACTTAGCAAGGACGGCACATGGATGATCGTCGAACCGTTTGCTCACGATGAACTAAAAGACAATCTGAATCCGGTCGGTCGCGTGTACTACTCTTTTTCAACTCTGTTGTGCACTCCTTGTTCGCGTTCACAGGAAGTGGCGCTCTGCTTGGGTGCGCAGTCCGGCGAAAAACGCATTCGCGAGGTAGTCACCGCGGCCGGCTTCAGCCATTTCCGCAGAGCTGCGGAAACACCGTTTAATGTTGTCTACGAAGCTCGTCCATGAGCAGTTCGTCTTAAGGAAGGCAACCGTGGAGTTGAAACCGTGCTGGCTTGCCCGGCACGGTTTCACCCCATTACAGAGCCTTGAGGCAACAGGGCTCATTGGCAGTACTCTCGAAGGTAGGTCGCAGCCTCGGGCAACCGGAAGTAATGCCTCCGGGATTGCAGATTCCTCCCGATAAACGCTAGTGCTTTACCGGATGCGCGTTCTCGGTGAGGAGTGAACTGAGGCAGGGAGCTCTGCGCGCGTCCGGTAAAGCCGTTTGGACGTGGACGCCCGTGGTTGCG
>Ga0210409_10003475_pt1 | contig 17563 bp, 17 predicted proteins | sample IncBWH17MmetaG_FD_161649 | JGI IMG/M metagenome (GOLD analysis project Ga0210409, IMG submission 161649) | Forest soil microbial communities from Barre Woods Harvard Forest LTER site, Petersham, Massachusetts, United States - Inc-BW-H-17-M | ecosystem: Environmental > Terrestrial > Soil >... | reverse complement strand
CCCAGAATCTGTTGCCCTACCCAAAGCGGCATGGCCGGTTGGTGAAGTTGCGGCATCCAAATGAATTGAATGCACGTAAAATGGTAGGTAAGCCGGAGCGCCCCGGATCGGGAGGAAATTGATGTTAATGCGCAAGTCCCCAGAACTGAGCTACGCAGATATCACTCCCAAGTCGGTCTATTTAGACCGCCGCAAGTTCCTCCGCGCCATGGGCATTGTTGGGGCCACGGCTGTTGCCGGAAAAGGCCTCTTGGATCTGGCTTTGCCTTCGCAAGCGGCGCTTGCCGCCTCACAGTTCACTGGCCTCATCAAAAGTCCGTTCAGCACCACCGAAAAGCCAAACACCTTAAACGATGTCTCCCATTACAATAATTATTACGAGTTCGGCACGGACAAATCGGACCCCGCGAAATATGCCCAAAATTTTAAGACTTCACCCTGGGCCGTCTCCGTCGAAGGCGAAGTTGCCAAGCCACGCAAGTTCACCATGGACGAAATCCTGAAGCTCGCGCCGCTCGAAGAACGCATCTACCGCCATCGTTGCGTCGAGCGCTGGTCTATCGTAGTCCCCTGGATCGGTTTTTCCTTCAACGTTCTCGCAAAACTGGTCGAACCCACCGCGAAGGCGCGCTACGTCGCCTTCCAAACTTTCTACGACCCACGCCAAATGCCCCAGGCCAAATATGGCGGCATCGATTTTCCCTATGTTGAAGGCCTCCGCCTCGACGAAGCCATGAACCCTCTCGCTCTTCTTTGTGTTGGCATGTACGGTGATTGGCTTCCACCACAGGACGGCGCTCCCGTCCGTATGGTCGTCCCCTGGAAATACGGCTATAAGAGCATCAAGTCCCTGGTAAAAATCCGCTTCCAGGAAAAAGAGCCTCCGACCACCTGGAATCGGTATTCGTCCGAAGAATACGGCTTCTACTCCAACGTCAATCCCAACGTCGACCATCCGCGCTGGAGCCAGGCCAAAGAACGCCGCCTCGGCGAAATTTTCACGCGCCCCACCGTGATCTTCAATGGCTACGGCGATCAAGTCGCCGGCATGTACAACGGAATGGACCTCAAGAAATTCCACTAAGGTGGACATTCCGCATGCGCGCCATCCTCGTCAGCAAATGGACCAAAGTTGCCGTCTTCCTGATCTGCCTGATCCCCTTCGCCGATCTTCTCTGGCGATTCATCAAGGGGAACCTCGGCATCAATCCTGTCGAAACTCTTCAGCACGGCACCGGTGATTGGACCATCCGTTTCATCGTCTTCACTCTTTGCATCACGCCGTTCCGCAAATTGTTCAAGCTTCCTGACCTGATCCGTTTCCGCCGCATGCTCGGCCTCTTCGCCTTTTTCTACGTCTGCTTGCACTTTCTTACGTATCTCGGTCCCGATCAGTCCTTCGATCTATCCGGGATGTGGAAAGACGTTGCCAAGCGCCCCTTCATTACTGTGGGTTTTGCGGCTTTCGTATCGCTGATTCCTTTGGCGATTACATCCACGGCGGGCTGGATTCGCCGCATCGGCGGCAAGCGCTGGCAAATGCTCCATCGCCTAATTTATTTTGCGGCGGTCTGCGGGGTAGTTCACTATTACTGGTTGGTGAAATCCGATGTGCGCAAGCCGCTCTTCTACGGCGCGCTAGTCGGAATTCTTCTTTTGTGGAGATTAGGCGACTGGTTTTTCAAACGCGGCTCAACCATTGCCGCAAAGCTTTCCTCTCAGCACGTTTCCACCAACCCTTCGCAATAATTCAATTTATCCTCAGGCTGTGGCTGGTAATGGCCGCGCTGCGGCTCTTTTCTTTTTCCGGTAACTCTCCAAGCCAAGGACCCCGGCCGTGAAAGCAATCCCCAAGCCGATCATGGCCATCCCAAAAAGCTTGTCGCTGGACGGCTCACGGCCAGCGTGTAGTACCCAGCAAGGTTCCGCCACCGTGAAGCCATTCTTCTCAAACGCGTACTTAACATCGCCTTCTAGCCCCTTATCCACTACGCCTCGTACGATGAACCTCCCGTCGGTGTCGCGGTGCAGGTAGTTATGCATCTGGTTCTTGTCCACGCCTACCACGAGTTGCACGGGGCCAACCTTGCTCTTTTCACTCGACATGGGGATATATAGATAATTGTCCTGGGATAGGTACGGCCCGCCGACGTGTCCCCGTACGTCCGCATACACTATCTGCACTTGCAACTTTCCGCTCTCAAAATCAACCGCGTCCAATTGCTGCAAGTTTCCCGCGTGCGTTCCGTTATAATACGCCCAGCCGCCCAGTCCGAATGGCATAAGCAGAAACGCATAGCGGAGATACGACACCCACGTTCCCTTTGGCGTGTTCGTAACGGTGCGAGCAGCAACCAAGGGAGTCGCGCCGGCCGCGCCAGGAACCGGCCTTTCCGCGCCGCGAAACACCAGCTTAATCACTCCGGCTATCCCCAGAAATCCAAGGATGATGACGATGGCCGTTATCTCTTGATAGTAAATGCCAAACCATTTCAATTGCAGTTCTGCCAAGTAGCGGTACGGCCCGGAATACGTAAACCCCCAATACAGGGTCACACCCACCGAGGCCAATAGAAACACCGTTCCTATCTTGCCGATCTGATTCTTGGTGGGATTCATCTTTACCTCCCGGTTGGTTTACCCGTGCTACCTCATCATGGCAGGATCATCCAGCGCCGGGAGGCGCAGTCAAGTCAGTTGTTTTCAATCGAAAACCGTACGGGCGGACAGGTGGGATTTAATATCTATTGGATCGGGGATTCGGTGCTGAATTCCACGCCCCAGAAGCGCGGCGCAGGCGTAAGAAACTCCACGCCCACCCGCTGCCCCTTGTCCCCAAGATCGCCCAGATAAACGACGCGGCATTCCAGCTCTTCCATCGTTTCCGGATTGGTGATCACCAGCATCTCGCCGTTATCGATCTCGTGCTTCAGCAGCAAGAGCCCGCCATGGCCATTGACGACCAGGGTTTCGCAAGTTTCACGGAACTTCTTACCGTTATGCCCGCGGCCCTGCGCCTGTACGCGCATCTTGTGAAAAACGCGCGAACTTCGCCGGGGTGAGGCTGCAGTGACTTCGCTCATAGTCCCCATCTTTGACCGCCCTCCGCCATACCGTCAACCTGTCCCCCCGTACAGGTGTTCCGCGGTCGCAACTTATCTGACGACCGCCAGTGGTTGTCCAGGCGCCTGTTGACTCACAGTGCGTCGTCCCACTATGAGGGCCACTTGTTCCAATAAGACGATGAGGCCGCAGGCCGAAGTCGGCCTCGGAGGTAAGATTGATGAGCGCGTTCGACTTTCCATCGGTTACTCCTCATTTTGTGCTAGCTTGGCGGGGATTACATGATCATCCCACTGCTCGCCGCTGAGATTGTCAATTTACAGTTGCTCGGTCGGCTGCTGGGGGTAATCTTGACCGCCGGTGGGATCGCTGAAGCGGTTGCTCCCTGGATCGTGATCAGGGATGTTACCGGCAACTATTCGAAAGCGTTTCTTTTTTTGATTGCCATGTCCTTGATGAGCTCAGTCGCTGCGGCTCTATTACCCAAGCGAGCGGTCCGGGCATGAGCACAATTCCCATCTTGCGGCTCGGCGCCATAAAGAATGTGCAGCGCTTCAAGGAACATCTGCACTCCCTCAGCCTGAATATTCCGTGTGATGACGAATTGCTCGCGGGGCCGGAGTCTTCGATTCGGTGGCCGCTCCTCCGCGGTGGATTCAAGTTCACTAACCGCATCGCCGTGCAACCGATGGAAGGTTGGGACGCGCTTGCTGACGGCAACCCGAGTGAATATACCCTGCGCCGCTGGCGGCGATTCGGGAGCAGCGGTGCAAGCCTTATCTGGGGCGGTGAGGCCGTCGCCGTGTCACACGAGGGCAGGGCCAATCCCAATCAACTCGTGCTTGCGCCACATACTTTTGCGGGTCTTGCGGCCCTGCGCGTTACGTTGCTTCAATCCTATCGGGAGACAACTGGACGGGATGATAAACCCGTTGTCGGATTGCAGCTCACCCATTCGGGCCGCTTCTGTCGTCCCAACGTCCATGATCGGCCGGAGCCAAAGATTCTCTATCACCACCCCATACTCGATCCCCGACTTGGGGTGCCTGCGGATTCGCCTGTACTCACTGACGAGCAGATCGCCGGAATCGTTCGGGACTTTCATCGCGCCGCCCGCGCTGCTTGGGAGCTGGGGTTTGATTTCGTCGACATAAAACACTGCCATGGATATCTCGGTCATGAGTTTCTCAGTGCGCATACACGCCCCGGAAGGTATGGCGGTTCCTTCCAGAATCGTACGCGCTTCTTGCGAGAAGTAGTGGAAGGCATCCGCTCGTTTGCGCCCGGGCTCCAGATTTCCGTGCGTCTTTCCGCGTTCGATACTGTGCCATTTCGGCCCGATCCCGAGACATCGTCTCCCGGAAAGCTGGGTATTGGAATTCCCGAGCCGCATGCCCATCTGATCCCCTACCATTGGGGTTTCAGCGTGAATTCTGCTTGTCCTACGGAAATGGATCTTTCCGAGACGATACAGTTCCTGGCTCTTCTTGAGCATCTTGAGATTCGACTGGTCAACCTCACTGCCGGAAGCCCTTACTACAATCCTCATATCCAGCGCCCCGCCTTTTACCCGCCCTCTGACGGCTATCAGCCGCCTGAGGATCCCATAGTCGGTGTGGCTCGGCAACTGGCCGTGGCGCGGCAGCTGAAATCGCAGTTTCCGCAATTGATCTTAGTCGGGACTGCCTTCAGCTACTTGCAGGACTTTCTTCCCCATGTTGCCCAAGCCGCCCTGCGCGAGGGATGGGTTGATTTTGTTGGCTTGGGCCGGATGGTTTTGTCATATCCCGGGCTGTTGTTCGACGCTTCGGAAGGGCGCTCAATTCAACACCGGCTGGTTTGCCGTACCTTCAGTGACTGCACAACCGCGCCGCGCAAGGGCTTGCCTTCCGGTTGCTACCCGTTGGACCACTATTACAAAGCCTCCGAACTTGCTGCAAAATTGAAATCAGCAAAAGCGAGGTAACGATGAGCACTGCTTCTCCTTTCGAGCGCCCCCGCAGGCATCGCAAGGTGCAGGGCATTGCGGCTGTCCTCCTTCCGTTTGAGAGCGACGGTCGCGTCGCCGTCAGCGCATTTCAGAACCATCTGTTAGCTACGCAGCAGGCGGGATTGAGAAGCGCCGTGAACATGGACACCGGCTATGTCAATTTTCTCTCCGAAGAGGAAAAGCGGAACGTCTTAGAGTGGACTCGCGAAGCCCTGGGGCAAAATGTGCCATTCATGGCCGGCGCTTATATCGAGGGGCGGAGCGGCGGTGTCGTCGAACTCTACCGGAAGCAGATGGATCTCATCGTCGGCTTTGGGGGCACGCCAATCCTGTTTCAGTCGAGTCAGCTTCATGGCAAGTCCGCCAGGGAAAAGGCCGAGATTTATCAGCAAACGTGTCGCGGATATCCGGGTGTTTTGGCTTTCGAACTGGGGCAAATCTTCGCTCCCAATGGGGAAATATTTGATTCCGAAACATTCTCGCGTTTGATGGATATTCCCGAAATCTTGGGCTTGAAACACTCCTCCCTGGATCGTCTCATCGAACTCGAGCGCCTGGCTCTCCGCGATGTTCACCGGCCGGACTTCCATATTTATACGGGGAATGATCTCGGCATCAATATGATTGAATATGGATCTGACTATTTACTTGGACTCGCGACTTTGGCTCCTGAAAAGTTCAGAGAGCGTGACCTTTTCTGGGAAAAGGCCGATCCCAGGTATTTTGCTCTTTCGGATTCCCTGCAACACCTCGGCAATGTGGCATTTCGCGAACCTGTGCCCGCTTATAAACATTCGGCCGCGATTTTCTTGCACCTGACGGGGAGAATTCCCAGCAATAACACACACCCGAAGAACCCACAGCGTCCCAACTGGGAGGCCGAACTGATGCGCGATTGCCTGCGGCGTTTAGAGGCCGCGTGATCTAGCGCCGCGAATCCATGCGCTTGTGCCCAACGCTCTCGCAGCCCTAAAATAGACCTGCGGCCACGGCAGGTCATCCGCAGTTCCGCACTCATTCCGCGGCGGCAACATTCGGTTCAAGTTTTTCGTATTCATATTGGAAAGGACTCACATCCCCTGAGGACCCCATATGAACCTTGCTGACCTGATTGACGCTTCTCGCGACCAGCACCTAGCGGAGCTTTGCGAATTTCTGCGCATTCCCAGCGTTAGCGCCAAAAGCGAACACAAGCCCGACATCGAGCGTGGCGCACGCTGGGTCGCCGATCATCTGCGCGCCGCTGGATTCAAACACGTGGAGATTGTCCCGACAGCCCTCCACCCGCTCGTGTATGCGGAGTCGTTGGAAGCTCCCGGCAAGCCCACTATTCTTTTTTACGGCCACTACGACGTGCAGCCCGCGGAGCCCCTCGATCTCTGGACCACTCCCGCTTTTGAACCCACCGTGCGTAACGGCAATCTCTTCGGCCGCGGCACCGCCGACGACAAGGGCCAAGTCCACCTGCACATGAAGGCGCTGGCATCCTTGCAACAAGTGAACGGCAAGTTCCCCATCAACATGAAAGTCCTCATCGAAGGCGAAGAAGAAGTTGGCAGCGTTAGCCTGTGGGATTTTGTCCAGAAGAACAAAGAAAAACTGAAAGCCGATGCCCTCCTCGTCTCCGATACTTCCATGCTCGGCAAGGGCGTTCCCTCCATCACCTATGGTTTGCGCGGCCTGAACTACTACCAAATAGAATTGACCGGCCCGGAGCGCGATCTGCACTCCGGCGTCTACGGTGGTGCCGTCCCCAATCCCCTCACTATCCTTACGGAGCTCTTCGCCAAGCTTCACGACAAGAATTACCGCGTCACCGTTCCCGGCTTCTACGACCAGGTCGTAAAAGCATCCAAAGCCGAACGCAAGGCCCTCAATGCACTGCCCTGGAAGAAAAAAGACTTTGAGAAAGCTGTCGGCGCGCCCGGCTATTTCGGCGAGACGGGCTTCACCACGGTGGAACGGCTTTGGATCCGCCCCACGTTCGAATTGAACGGCATCTGGGGCGGCTATCAGGGGGAAGGCGCAAAGACCGTCATTCCCTCAAAAGCGTTCGCCAAATTCTCCACGCGCCTGGTCCCGAATCAGGATCCCCACAAGATCGCCAAACTCGTCGAGAAGCACATCCGAAAGCTCTTGCCCAAAACGGTCCATTGCAAGTTCGACGTCTTGAGCATGGGAAAACCGTGGGTCGCCCCGTATCACAATCCAATTTTCAAGAAGGCGCAAAACGCTCTCCAGAAAGGCTTTGGTAAGAAAGCTGTTTTCATCCGCGAGGGCGGTTCCATCCCCTTCGTCACCCAGATGTATGACACCTTCAAAGTCCCGTGTGTCTTAATCGGTTTCGGCCTCCCCGACGAAAACGCCCACGCTCCCGACGAGCACATCGCCCTTGAAAACTATTTCGGCGGCATCAAAGCCATCGCTCATTTCTACGCCGATCTAGCCACTCTTTAGTCGGCTTGGCCGATTTGGAGTGCGGCGGCTAGCCGCCGCTTTTCTTCCATCTCCTACTGAGTCCGCACCGCCACTTCTTTAGAATCGCTTGCAACCCGCTGTTTTAGCGGTGATTTCCACACCCCTCCAAAAAAATGCGCATTTTTCCAGCCTTTTTTGCGATTTTTCCTTGCGTTCTGCCATTCCCTTGGCTATAGTCCATTCCGGCCCGAGTTTTTTCGCTGAGTTCAGGGGTAGTCGGCTCGCGGCCTGCTTCGATTCGAATCGGAGTGGAAAGAAAAAATCAGGAGGATAAGCATACTAGATGGCAGCCAAGCCACTGAGCAAGACGAAGGTTGTGGGACACATCGCCGAGAAAGTCGGCACACCGAAGAAAACCGCCGCTCTCTTTTTCGAAGAGCTGTTCAAGCTCGCCGTGAAAGAAGCCAAGGGCGGGGCGGGCAAGTTCGTTATCCCGGGAATCGGCCGCGTTGTCAAGGCGCACCGCAAGGCGCGCATGGGCCGCAACCCGCAAACCGGCGAAGCGATTAAGATCAAGGCGAAGACCGTTGTTCGCCTTCGTCCGTCAAAGGCGTTCAAAGACGCCGTCCTGAAGTAGGCGCAATTTCTTTTGAGTTTTAGCCCCCGGTAGCTTGAGCGATCAGGCTTTCGGGGGCTTTTCTCTTTTACTCGGCAATTAAAGAGTCTTCACGTAAGCGACGACGTCTTTGATTTGTTGGGGCTCCAACGTTTCCTTCATTCCCGGCATCATGGAGTCACCGTTCTCGATCCACGTTGTCAGCGCTTGAGTCGTGACTTTGTTGCCGTTTACGGTAAAAGTGCCTCGCTTGGAAATTCCTTTCAGCCCCGGTCCGATCTTCTTCGCGTCGCTGTCCGCGAAATGGCACATCGCGCATTTCGTTTCGAACACTTCCTTGCCCCGCGTGGCGGAGCCCGCGGCCGCGTGACTCGCCCCTTTTTTCGCCGGCGCGGCTGCCGGCTGATCCTGCGCCAGGACTGCTCCGGCCACCGCCAGAGTTGCGATCCCAAGTACCAGAGTATTCCGCTTCACGATGCCCCCTCGTCTATTTTGTCGTTATCGCTCAAAAAGAACCCACGCTGGAACCCAGCTATTCTCTCTATTTGCTGGCCCAATTTCCACTTCTTCTCACGCTCACCGCCCGCCCCGTCACAAAGTACAGGTTCCTCCCCGGCACTTTCGGGACTTTCGTACTTTTGACCCCGGCAAAACCGTGTGCTAACTATGTCTCTATGAGCATGGAAACCCTCACGCGGGCGTGGGAAGTTCTACAGGACGCTTATCAGGCGCAGATGGAAGGCGACTACGATCGCGCCGTCGAGCTCTATCAATCGTCATTGGACCTCCACCCCACCGCCGAAGCCCATACCTTTTTGGGCTGGACGTATCATTTCCAGGGCCGCGTGGAAGAAGCCATTGCAGAGTGCAAGCGCGCCATCGAGCTCGATCCCGAGTTTGGCAATCCGTACAACGATATTGGCGCCTATCTGATCGAGCTGGGCCGCTTCGAGGAAGCCATTCCCTGGCTCGAACGCGCCACGGAGGCGCGCCGCTACGAGCCGCGCCACTTTCCGCACTACAATTTGGGCCGCGCGTATCTCGGCAAAGAAATGTACAGCCACGCTATGCGCTGCTTCCAGGAAGCCCTGGAAATCGAGCCACGCTATTCGCTGGCCCGCCAGGCTCTCGCTTCCCTCCGGCGAATGGTAAATTGAAAACGCATTCCGTTTTCAATTTGCTGTCAAGGCCAAAAACTTTCCTAATTTTCAGCATCTCTTTTCTTTACGGCGCCGCTTCCCGCCCCGACGGTTTCACCACGCGGTCGTAAACCCACAACAGCACCGCGGTCAGCACACCCACGCCCGAAATCACCCACCACACGCGCTGCGGCTGGTGCGCCACTTCGCCAAACTGGTGCATCACACGCCCGCCGAACCATCCGCCGATCAGCGAGCCTATGCCAATGGGCAAAAAAGCGAACCCCATATATGTGCCTTGCTGCCCGGGAGGCGCCAGCCGCGAGATGTAATCGTAGTACCGCGGCGCCTGGATCATTTCCCCAAGCGCCAGAACAAATATGGAAAGCACGGCGCCGGCGATGGTGGGCTGAAAAGCGAGGATCAGCCAGGAAAGAGAAGTGATGAGCGTGCCCAGAATAACGCACTGAAAGGGAGGTATCTTGCGAATCAGGTAGTTAATGAGCAGGGTCAAGCAGATGACCGAGAGACCATCGGTAATCAGGACGAGCTCGACGTCCGCGCCAGCGCTGATGTAACCATGAATATAGCCGGGTAGCGTGATGTATTGCTGCCAGAAGACGATCCAGTAGCCGGTGAAAATCAGCAGAAATAGCATGAACTTCGGATTGCCAAGAACGGTGAAGAAGTTTCTTAGGGTTTCTGAAACACTGGGCGGCGGGACGTCGCCAACTTTCTTCGGCTCGCGAAAGAAGAGAAGCACCGCGAAGAACATCGCGAAAACGCTGAGCGCCGCAACGCGAAAAACATTTTCGACTCCGAGATGCCGGTGTGCCCACGAAGCCACATACGGTCCTGCGGCGCCGCCGATGTTCACCATGGTGTAGTAAATGGAATAGCCGATAGAGCGGACATTCTCCTTGGAAGCGCGCGCCGTCGTTCCCACCACGCAGGGTTTGACCATCGAAATCCCCAGAGCGGGCAAAATCAGGATGAATCCCACAAATAGCGCCGGCGGAACGAAAGCCCTCACCGGAGCGAGCCATGGCGCGCCGATGGAGCCCAGCAGAAAATACGCCCCCGCGAGAATCAGATACGCCAGCGAGAGCGCCCGGCGGAAACCCAGCCGGTCAGCGATGGCCCCGCCAAAGATCGCCAGGAACCACACCATGCCGCCAAAGATGCCCGTGAGCGTGCCGGTCTGTTCGGTGGGGAAATTCAGCTTTTCGTGAAGGTAGTTGGCAAGGGAAGCGAACGCTCCGTAGTAAGAGAGCCGCTCGAAGATTTCCGTAATGTTCGCGACCCAGAAGGGCCGCTCGAACCCCGTTCGCATCTCCTCGAATCGCTGGCTGAAACTCATCTCTCCCCCCGCGCCCAAGCGCAGCGATTGTACTGGAGAGACGCGAAGAAGCAAGGGAGTAGGGGATGGCGTCGGATTGAGCGCGACCGTTTCAAACGAAGAGGGAAATTCTGGCGCGGAGGGGGGAGGAAGTATATGATTCCCGGACATTTTGATGCCACGGGCGAGAATCACCATTGTACCCAGCCGGTCAGTCGCGCTTTTAGCGCTTCTGGCCGTCATGATGGTGATTGCTTCCTACGTGGTGATTGTGGCGCTGGCAGCCGCCTGCGTTTACCTGCCGTATCTCTTACTGACAAATATCAGCTCCGCTCATTTTCAGGTGCTGGCCTTGTTTCTCGGTGGCATCGCGGCTGCAGGGGCAATGCTGTGGTCGCTGGTGCCCCGATCGGAAAAGTTTGAGGCGCCGGGTTTATTGATCGAGCGTTCCGAGCATCCGGCGCTGTTTGCGGAAATTGACGACATTGCAGGGGCACTCAACGAGCCGGTCCCGGGAGAGGTGTACCTGATTGGGCAGGTGAACGCATTCGTGGCGGACCGGGGAGGCTGGCTGGGATTCGGCAGCCGCAGGATTCTGGCAGTGGGGCTACCTCTGCTCTCGCTCCTTACGGTTGCGGAGATTCGGGGGATCCTGGCACACGAATTTGCGCACTACTACAGCGGCGACACACGGATGGGTCCTTGGGTGTACCGGGCGCAAAGTGCGATGATCCGGTCGTTTCAGAACATCGGTTCGCTCAGAGAAGTGGGACGAATCGCAATTCTTCAGATGCTGTATCAACTGGTGACGCTGATTCTGAGATGGAACTTTCTCTTTTTTCTGCGCGTGATCCAATTTGTGTCGCGGCGAAAGGAATTCCGAGCGGACGAACTTGCCTGCCTGGTGGCGGGGAAGGAGCCGATGATTTCGGGGATGAAGAAGATTCATGAAGGGGGAATGGCCTGGGCGGCGTATTGGAACACGGAAGTGGCTCCGGTGTTGCAACAAGGATTCATCCCACCGCTGGGAGAAGGGCTGGCGCGATTTCTGGCAGCGCCGCAAATTGCGGAACAAGTGGCTCGGGGGATGGAAAAGGAAATGGCGGAGGCCAAAACAAGCCCGTATGACACGCATCCGCCGATGCGCGACCGCATCGCTGCGATGCAAACAAAGGGCGGCGGATCCCAGGAGCAGAGCCAAGCAAGCGCGTTATCGTTGCTGAATGATCCTGGAGCGGCGGAGTTGCAATGGATCGAGAGCATGAACCCTAAGCAGAAAAAGGGAAGTCTGCGACGCGTGAAGTGGGATGAGGTTGGACCGCTCGTGACAATCCCAGCGTGGAAATCAGCTGTGAAAGAAGATTCCTCGCTTTTGGAAGGGATCGCGGCCGAAGGGATCCCGGAAAAGTTGACAGATCTTTATGCAATGGGCGCGCGGATGCGAGACCCGAAGGGGATGCTGCTGGCGCCTGACCAAAGAAAACAACGCGCCGGCTGGCTGCTGTCGGGAGCGCTCGCGCTGGCACTGATTGAGAAAGGCTGGCAACTGAAAGCGCTGCCGGGGGATTTCTACCTGCGCCGTGGAACCGAGACGCTGAATCCCTTTGGCCTGTTCGGGGAACTGGCTGAGGGAAAAATCGCGCCGGACGCGTGGCGGGAAAAATGCCGGGAATGGGGCATCGAAGGGGTGTTGCTTACCGAGGGAGTGAGAGAACAGCAAGCGGAGAAATGAGACGCGATGCTTACTCGAATTCCTGCCGTCTTATCTTTCCACAGATTTCCACAATTCTGTCAAATCCCGCCCCTCCCGCAAATCCTTTCCCTCGGCCCACTTGAACCCCACTGTCTCAAATAGCGACGCCTATTCGAATAACAAACCGCTGCCGAATCATATCGTTACGAAACAATGGGGGGAGGGGGTGCAGTTATTGTTAACAAGGAATTCGATAAGGATTCTGTCCTGCCTGCCCCGACCTTGCCGGGGAGGAGAATGCAGCGGCTCACTTGACTTTGAAAGATTCTTTCATAACATCGGACCCACGATGACGGACCGACAGAAACCCGCGCTCCTCTCGCTCGGGATTGTGTTGCTCTTCGCTCCCGGGCTCTCCGTGGCCGAGCACCACGAAAACTGGATCGAGATCCAGTCGCCGCACTTCACCGTGCTTTGCAATGGCGGTGAATACGAAGGCCGCAAAGCGGCCCTCGAGTTCGAGGAGATTCGCGCGCTGTTCCAGCATATGTATCCGAAGTTGCGGGTGGATTCTGGCAAGCCGACGATCGTGTTCGCGCTGAAAAACGAGGATTCCCTGAAACTGCTGATGCCTTCGTACGGGCAAAACAGCAAGGGGATGCACCTGGGCGGTTTTTATCACCCTTCGTACGACAAGAATTTCGCGATTGTTCGTACGGACGTGCGCGGCACGGGCCCGTTAGGCAATCACACGCTTTTTCACGAGTACACTCACGTATTCTTTCGCAACAACTTCCGGGGCTTGCCGTTGTGGCTGAACGAGGGACTCGCCGAGTATTACGGCAACACCAGCATCGAGAGCAAGGAAGCCGGCGTGGGCCTTCCGAATGAAATGCAGCTGAAGACATTGAAGGAAAACGTGTTCCTGCCCATCGACCAGCTGGTGACCATCGATCAAACATCACCGCTTTATAACACGCGCGAGCATTCGGGCATCTTTTATGCGGAATCCTGGGCCCTGGTTCACTACCTGATGATTTCCGACGACGTGCGCGGGCAAGGGCTGATCGACAAATACTTAGTGGCGCTGCATGAAACGGATGATCCGATTGAAGCGGCCAACCAGTCGTTTGGTGACCTCAAGAAATTTTCCGAGAAGCTCAGCGGCTATATCCGCCAGTTTAGCTTCAAGTACCAGCGCGTACAACTGCAAGCAAAGCTGTCCGAAAAGGATTTCCCCGCAAGCAAGATTTCCGCGGCGGAAGGAGCGCTTGGATTGGCGGACTATCTGTTGCGCAGCGGCCACCTGCCGGAAGGGCTGGAACGATTGCACGAGGTGGAAAAACTGGATCCGGCCACGCCGGGCTTTCACAGTGAGATGGGGCATTACCACCTGTTGAAAGCCGACTATTCCAACGCGGAAAAGGAGCTCCAAGCAGCGATTGCCGCCGATGCGAAAGACATTTCCGCGCACATTGACTTGGCCTTCGTGTATTTGCGTCGGGACAATTACAACAAGGAGTCCACGCCGAAAATTCGCGCGGAACTGGAGAAAGTGCTGAGCCGGACTCCCGATTTTGCGCCCTCGATTGCGTTCCTTTCGATCGCTTATGCCCAGGAACCGGACAAGAACACGGACAAGGCGCTGAATGCAGCGCGGCGCGCTTCGCAACTCGAGCCGGGGAATATGGCGTATTTCATTGATATCGGAAAGGCGCTACTCGCCGGCGGGCACATTCCCGAAGCGAGAAAGGTTGCCGAAACCGCTCATAAAATTGCGACAACCACCGGCGAGCGCAACATGGCCACGAGCTTCACGAAACAAATCGATTACAAAGTGAATCACCCGCAGGAGGCCGCTAGCGCCAAGTCTACGGACGCGGATCCCGCGACCCGCGATACCGCAGCGGCAGAATCAACACAAAGCCCAGTCCACGCCGAGGGACAGATTACGGAATTGCTCTGCGGTCACCCACCCGAAGTTCTTCTGACGCTCACGATGGAGGGAAATTCTCTGTTCCTGCACGTAGCCGACATCGCCAAAATATCCATTCAGGATGGTGCCAAGGCTAGCGATGCCACCCAGCTTCCCTGCTCCAAATGGAAAGATCGCCGCGCAAAGATAGACTACCGCGCGCTGTCTTCCGGCATGGCCAAAGGCGAGGTGGAAAGCATTTCGTTGGAATGAATCGCTTGCGCTCAGCGCGGGGCGGTTTTCGTCAGATCAATGATAAGAAGATCGGAGCCGAGTCGGCGATTCGTTCACTTTTCGTTATCGCGATACTCGCCGGGAACATCGTCCTCCGGCACTTCATGGGTGTGAACTTCGCCCTCGTCCGCGTCGCCGGCGTCTTGCACGCCCTTCACGACATCGGCCTCGAAGGCGTTTCCTTCCTCGAGCAACTCGTCCACACTCTCTGAGTTCGCACCTGCGAGGTTGGACAAACCCTGCAAATCTCCCGATTGCCCGCCCGAGCGCGCGCCCAGTCCTTCGGGTGAATATGCGACGGTATTCACGGTTTGGCTTTTTCCGCGAACACGCTTCTCCGCGGCGCGCTTGGTTTTTCCAACGCGTTTCCTTTTGGGAACAGCCTTCTTCTTCGCCAGCTTGGCCTTAACGGCCTTCTTGATCCGCTTCACCTTTTTGGTCGCAACTGTCCGCGACTTCGCCTGCTTCTTCTTGGTTTTCTTTTTGGTAGCCATACGCGCAGTGTATCACCGCTCGGTCATTCCAAGCTCTGCGACCAAGGAACTTGGTCGGAGGCGCCACATGCGGTCGGTAAAGATGACGATAATGGCGAAGAGGATGACGAGAGCATAAGCCGGCGGATAGTACGGCAGGACAAATGGAAACGTGTTCATGGCGGCGTGGAAGATGACCACGGTAAGGAGATTCGCGCCGGAACGGTTGTAGAACCAGGTGAAAATGATTGTAATGGGGATGAACAGAAGCACGCGGCGGAGGAGGAATTGTTGCATCGCTAATAGTGAGGGCCCATGGAAATCGAGCGGGGCGTGCCAGAGCGCCCAGGGAAGCCAAACAAAAAGGCTCGCCACGAGCGGGGAAAAACATTGTTGCAGGCGAGGAAGAAGGAATCCGCGCCAGCCGGGTTCTTCTAGAGCAGCGGTGAAAAGGAAACTGCTTATGAAAGAGATTCCGGCATAGGCAGCGGAAAGCCAAACGGTGTCGTGATGCTGCGGCCACGTCAGTGGCCGATGGAAAAGGCGCGCGATGGCAGCGGGGATGAGGAGCATGGCGGGCCAGAAGAAAAACGAGGCGGCTTGCCAGCGCCAATTGCCGGGATGAACGAGCGCGTGGAGGAGTTCGCGGACGCCGGAGTCGCGCGTGAAGGCGCCGGAAAGAATCCACGCGGGAATCGCACCGAGAAGTCCGACGGTCGCGTAGTAGAACGCGGAAGTCGGGGCGTGGATGCCGCGGAGCTTGTCGTTGGCGATGTAGATGGCCCAGGCGAAAAGCCAGAGCACGGCGAATGAGAGAAGACGCGTGGGCAGGCGTTCGCCGGCGGAGTCCGTGCCACGGCGGGAGAGGAACACGGCGGCGAGCGCAGGGCCGGCTGAACCGAACGCAACAATGTATTCACCGTGATCGGGACCGACGCCAAACTGCTGGGCGGTGATCCAGATTAGCCAGGTGAACGCATAAGCGAGGATGAGGTAGAGACAGATTTGGCGCTTCATGTACGGCGAGAAATATCATCAAACGAGATGGACGGCAATTGGATTCGGAGAGGCCGAGACGGCCTTTCGGCGTGGCAAGAGACATGAACTGCGGAGTAGTTGAGATGCTTCGCTGCGCTCATGACAGTTGGCTGGGCTGAGGAGGGCCGATCAGGTGAGATGGCTGGGCGAGCACAGGCTCCCGACAGGGTCGGGACTGGTTCCGTCTGTGCTACTGTTGCCGGGATTTTCCGGGGGAGGTAGTCAGATGAAGGTCTTTATAAGAATTGCGCTGACTTCGATTGGCGTAATTTTGGCGCTTGGAGCAGTGGCTAGAGGGCAGAAGCCGCCGCTGCTGCCAGAGAAAGACGTGGCGGCGCTGGCGAATGAGTTGAGTGGGGAGACGGCGAAGCGGAATTTGGAGGGGATTGCGCGGTTTCACCGGCAGCGCGGGTCGCAAGGATTTCATGTGGCGGCGGAATTGGTGGCGGAGCGTTTGCGGGCGTATGGACTGAGCGATGTGGCGATTTTGCAGTTTCCAGCGGATGGAAAGATTTTTTATGGGACGCAGAGGTCACGGCTGGCATGGGATGGAGAGGTTGGAGAGTTAGAGGTGATTCAAGTCAAACGACTCGTTCCTTGCGGAAGAATAGAGGCACGCCCGACCATTATTGCGGACTGCGCTGACGGTCCTGTGATACTTCATGCGAGTTTTGCAGCAGAGCCCGTGGTGTTGGCTGAAGACAGTGAAAGCGCGGATGTGGTCACGACTTTGCTAGACGTAGGTGAGGGGGCCAAGGAGACCGATTACACGGGGAAGGACGTGAAGGGAAAGATTGTGCTGGTGAGCGCGCAGCCGGGAGCCGTGCAGGATTTGGCGGTGGGGAAGTTCGGGGCGGCAGGAATTATAAGTTATGCGCAGAATCAGAAGACGGGGTGGTCGGGCGATGACCAGAATTTAATCCGGTGGGGGCACCTGGAGACGTTTTCGGCGAATAAGACATTTGCTTTCATGGTTTCGCTAAGGACTGCGCAGAAACTTCGCGAGCTTGTAAGAGAGACCGGAGTTTTGGTACACGCAATGGTGAAAGCGGGGCAGCATGCGGGGAATTATGAGGTGGTGACGGCGACGATTCCGGGGGCGGATGCGAAGTTGAAGGAGGAGGAGATTGCGTTTTCGTGTCACCTGGATCATCAGCGCCCGGGGGCGAATGACAATGCGAGCGGGTGCGTGACGATTTTGGAGGTGGCGCGGACGCTGCAGAAGTTGATCAACGAGGGGAAGCTGGCGCGGCCTGCGCGGACGATTCGGTTTATCTGGCCGCCGGAGATTGAAGGAACATTAGCGCTGCTGAACGGCAAGCCTTCCAAAATTTTCGCCTCATGCTCTGGCGAACCAGAAACCATTGAAGAGAAATGCGCATGGCACGATCCCGTTCTCGCAAATCGTGCACCATTGGCCCCTCGCATCAAGGCGGTGGTGCACATGGACATGGTGGGCGGCGGGCCGGAGACGAAGGCGGTGTTCCACGTGACACGCGGGCCGATGAGTTTGCCGAGTTTTGTGCACGACGTGGCATGGGCGTTTGCGGAGTTTGTGAATGAGGAGTCGTACAAATTCGCGGCG
>Ga0210409_10003470_pt1 | contig 17580 bp, 10 predicted proteins | sample IncBWH17MmetaG_FD_161649 | JGI IMG/M metagenome (GOLD analysis project Ga0210409, IMG submission 161649) | Forest soil microbial communities from Barre Woods Harvard Forest LTER site, Petersham, Massachusetts, United States - Inc-BW-H-17-M | ecosystem: Environmental > Terrestrial > Soil >... | reverse complement strand
GCCTGGGATATTTTGGCGCCCTGGCCGACCACGCCGGAGTCCGACCGCTGATTGAAACCGTGCTCGCCACTCAGATCCCGGCTTTGCTGGAAATCTGCGGCTATGGCAAGCTTGCTCAGACTCTCAACAGCCTTGGTACTCAGAACGGCCGGTTGAAATTTCATGGCCTGCTAACGCCCAGCGAATGCCTTCGTTTTGGCATCACGTGCGACGTTCTCGTTAATCCCCGGCCCGCGACACACGGCAATGAAAACAACTTCTCCTCAAAGCTCTTCGAATATGCTCTAACCGGACGCTCGATTCTGACCAGCAGGCTATCGGGAGTTGAAGATGTCCTTGGCCCCGAAGCTTTCTATTTCGACCCCCAGGACTTTAGCCGGAGTCTGCGGACGAGCCTGCTGGGGTTGGCTCAGACCAAGAGGGAGGAATTGGACCGGCGCGGCGCCGCAATTCAGCAGCGGATCCTTTCACAGTTTTCGTGGGCGAAACAGGGAGCCCGCGTCGCCTCTTTTTTAAAGCGGACCTGTTCCGGAACGCTCATTGCCGAGGAATTGACCGAGGCTTTGGCGGCTTGAGCCCGCTTAGTACTTTCGCAACTCCCAGCGCGCTCCGTTGCCTGTAAAGACACACCGGTTAGCCATTCCCTGCTGCATTGCTGAGAAGGCATGACGGCGCTGCATGAATCGCAGCAACTTGCCCGAATTCTTCAGCCACAACCCCTTTAACCAGGTCGGCGGCCTGCCTCCTTGCTGTCGAAATGATTCCTGCGCCTGGCCCAAGTACTCTTCCATTTGCAGGCGTGTCTTTTGACGGTCGTGTCGTCGAAACCCTGCTAGCGGAATGGGCACGGAGTAAACTTCCGCTGCGCGCGCGAATCTCATCCAAAGGTCAAAGTCACCCGCCAGCGACCACCGGGTATCGATGCGGCCGCCAACTCTGTCCCAGAGCGAGCGCCGCCAAAAGGTGGATTCCTGCTGCATAAACGCCCACGATGGCCAGCCCGAGCCGAGCAGGGTTCCCCCGCGTAAAATCAGCTCCCGGGAAAATCCGGGGTGGAATTCGCAGCTGACAGCCTCCCCCTGCTCGTTCCAAAACAAATGAAACAACGAAGTGAGCCATTCGACTTGCGGCAAAGCTTTCATAACGTCGGCCACCGAGGAAAATGTCCAGGGTAGGTATTTATCGTCGGAATTTATCCAAGCCATGATTTCGCCCGTGGCGTGCGCGAAGCCTTTGTTGATGGCATCATAGTGCCCGGCATCCGGCTCGCTGACCCACCAGGCCAGCCGGTCGGAGTATTTCCTGATGACCTCGACACTGCCGTCCGTCGAGCCTCCGTCCACCACCAGGTACTCCAAATTGGGGTAGTTCTGATCCAGGACGGACCGAAGCGTTTGCTCCAGGAAAGGCGCCTGGTTGAAGGAGGGCGTTACAATCGAGATCCGGGGCAGGGCGCCGGCCACAGAATTTCCCGTCATAAGGTCACCGGCAGATTCTGAGCCAGGGTACCCGTGACTTGGAAGTGTTGTTCTATGGGGTATTTACCCCATGTCGCCTCTCTTCGGAGGCACCTATTCTTCGCCCCGGGTTTCCCGCTGAGTTGATATGTCCTAAACCAATGCCGCGTCTCACCGATACCGACCGGGAACGGTTCCGCCATCTCAACAAACTCGGGCTGGATCTGCGGCACTTCTTCGACGTGGGCGCAGCCATCGGCCGGTGGTCGAGTCGTGTGAGCCAGGATTTTCCGAACAGCCTGTTCAATTTGTTTGAGCCTCTCATCGAGCATTGTCCCACCTACCGCCAGAAGATGGAAACAACCCTCGCCCGCCATCCGAGTTTCCGTCTGCACAAGGTTGCGCTGGGCTCCGAATGTGGGAAGGCCTGGATGTATGTATATCCGAATAATCTCGTGGGCAGCACGGCTTTGCCATTAAGCAGTACGCCGCCCGACGCGCAGCGGGTTCAAGTGGACATGCTGACCATCGATTATGTGGTCCAGGAGTTTCAGCTGCCGGTTCCGCAGGTGATCAAAATGGACACCCAAGGCTGTGAATTGAGCATCCTGCAGGGCGCCACCCGGACGCTGCCTCAGGTGGACGTCTTGCTGCTCGAGTGCTGGCTCACCCGTGCCTACGGGGAATCCACTCCGCTGCTGCTCGAGGTTGCTGATTGGCTGCGTGAATTCGATTTTCATTTGTGGGACCTGGGCAACCCCTGGCGCGATCCGCAAGGCGTGCTTGTGGCGCAGGATTGTCTTTTTCTCAATGCCCGTTCCAAGGTATCCCGCCTCCGCGATGAAATCCGGACGGAGCCCCAGAACGCTCCGGCGCTGCCTCCCGCACCGGACCTGCTGCTGACACGCATGAAGAATCTTTTGTATCCCCGCAGTTGAGTTTTGGCGGGCATCCGTGTAACAACAGGAAAGATTAATCATGGGCTTAAAGAGAACCTGGAAGAAACTCACCCGCGCTTTCAGGAAGAACGCCGCGACCCCGGTGCGCCCACTCCCGACGTATTCTCTTCGCGATGCGGACGCCGTCATCACCACCAACGAAGTCTCTGACCGGCACGGGACCGGAGTGATTCTGCGTCGCATTTTTGGGCGTTGCGGCAACATCCTGTCCATCCGTTCCACCAGTTTGTACCCCGATCATGCCCTCGGGCAGGCCCAGCTTTGCTTAGGCCACGAAGGTTTGAGCCGGCCCCAAAGCTTCGCGCGCTTGTTGGCGGCTCTCAATGGCAGCACGGTTCGCAGAGTACTTTGCGTTCCTTTCCTGCCCGACGAACTGATCACGGCGGTGGTTCTCAAGGAGTTGTTTAATGTGCCCTTGTGCGTTTTTATAATGGACGACAACAACATCCATGCGGGGGGCATCCCTGATGAATTAATGCGCGAGGCTCTGGCCAAAGCATCGTTGCGCCTGGCCATTTCGCCCGAGTTGCGCGATGCCTACGAGCAAAAGTACAGCCTGAAATTTTGGATCCTGCCCCCCGTGGTGGATGAGCAGGCCATCCAACGCACACCCCGCGTCCCCATCGGTCCGGTGGCGGACTCTCAGACCGGTGTGCTGATCGGCAGTCTTTGGAGCGGAGCCTGGCTGCAGATGTTCCGTAAAGCGGTCCGAGAGGCCGGCCTCAAGATCCATTGGTACGGCAATGCCAAAGCTCCCTGGCTCAAAGTGACTTCCCAAGAGTTGGCCGAGGATGGCATTGTTGATTGTGGTTTTTTGCCCGAAACCGAGTTGACCGCCAAACTGACCCAATACCTGTATGCGGTAGTGCCCAGCGGCACTCTGGACGAGAACGATGACCGGCCCGAAATCGCCCGGTTGAGCCTGCCTACCCGGCTGCCTTACCTGTTGGCCGCGGCGAATATGCCTGTGATCGTCCTCGGACATCCCAACACCGCGGCCGCGCGATTCCTTGAACGTTTTCAGATTGGTCACGTATGTCCCTACGAGGCCACCACCTTGCGCAAGGTAGTCCGGCAAATCGCTCAGCCCGATCAGCAACTCGCCTTGCGCGCCTGCGCTGCGTCGCATAGTTCATTGTTTTCCGCCAAAGGACTCGCCGACTGGACCTGGCAATCCCTCGAACGAGGTGAGCCGTCCGATGAGCGCTTCGAAGATGCCTTCTGCCGACGCGACGGGGAGATCATTCAATATCTGGATCCCCCCACCCCGAAGGATCTCTGCGGAGATTTCGCTCAGGTGTATCAGGCGTTGCAGCGGCTCAGGCGCCATGGTTTTTCTCCCGATTTTATCATTGATGTGGGCGCTTCCACCGGCGTTTGGTCCGATACGGCCAAGCGGATCTTTCCCAACGCACGGTTCATTCTTGTTGATCCGCTCCACTCGCATTATGTCCGGGTCAACAAGTGGTACTTCAAGAAGAACCCGGATTTCGAAGCCATTGCCGCCGCGGTTTCAGACCGTCCTGGCGAAGCCGAATTGAACGTCTCGCCGGACTTGTACGGCAGCTCCTTGTTGCATCCAGGCGATTCCCGGGTTTATGAGACCTTGAAGGTACCCATCCTGACTCTCGATCAGATTGCCCAGGACAAGAAGCTCTCGGGACGCGGTTTGCTCAAAATTGACGTACAGTTTACCGAGCACCTGGTCCTGGCGGGAGCAAAGCAGCTTTTGGAACAAGTCGACGCCCTGCTCCTGGAACTCTCACTGTTCCGGTACGCTCCCGAAGCAATGCTCTTCCCGGAAATGTGCGATTTGGTGCGTGGCCTGGGGTTTCATTACTGTGAGGACGTGGGCGGTTGGCATTCCCCGGTGGATGGGACAACGCTTCAGAAGGACGTGCTTTTCGTGCGGGACAAATTCTTCGTCCAGGGCGGTCACAAACCGGCTAAACGAAATTTGCCCGTTTCTTCGCCGGTGGAGTTGCCCGCGCCGCCCGCCCTTGCGGCCCTTCCGTAGTTTTTTTCTCTTGGCAAGCTGAGTGGTTGGCCCACTTTAAGGCCGCGTGATACATCCGACGGCCATCATTCATCCCAAGGCGGAGATTGATTCAACTGTCCGGGTTGGACCTTATGCTGTCATCGATGAAGACGTACAGGTGGGGGCGCACTGTCTTATTGGACCGCATGTGTATCTGACCGGCAACACCAGCATCGGCCAGCACAATCAGTTCTACGCCGGCTGCGTGATTGGGGAAGCTCCTCAGGATCTAAAGTATCGCGGGGCCCCTACACTTCTCAAAATCCAGGATCGCAATGTGTTTCGTGAACACGTGACGGTGCATCGCTCGACCAAAATCGGAGAAGAGACGCTGATTGGCTCGGAGAACTTCCTGATGGCGCACGCTCATGTAGGGCATAACTCCCGCGTGGGGAATCAAGTCATCCTGGCAAACGGCGCCTTGTTGGGAGGCCATGCTACTGTGGACGACCGCGCCTTCATTTCGGGCAATTGCCTGGTCCATCAGTTCGTGCACGTGGGCACGCTGGCGCTCATGCAAGGGGGCTCCGCGGTGAGCAAGGATCTCCCCCCGTACACAGTCGCGCGCGGTGACAATGGCATCTGCGGTTTGAATACCGTGGGTCTGCGCCGCGCCGGTTTCACGCCGGATCAGCGGTTGGAGTTGAAACGGCTCTATCACGCGCTGTTTCGGTCCGGCTTTAACCTTCACACCGCGCTCGCCGAAGCGGGCAATCGGTATTCAAGTGCGCCTGCCAAGGTGCTGATGGATTTCCTCGCCGGCTCTCGCCGAGGCGTGTGTGCGGATACGGGGCGACACTCGGATGAGGCGGGGTAGACGGGTTCACCCGTTGGCCATTAAGCGGGCCAGCAACAACGCCATCTCGATGGCTTGCTCGTAGTTGAGGCGAGGGTCCAACTGCGTGCGATAATCGCGGCTCAAGTCGGCTTCCGTAACTCCGCTGGCTCCGCCAATACACTCCGTGACGTTATCGCCAGTGAGTTCGAAATGAACACCGCCCAAATGAGCGCCGCAATCCCGTAAAATGCGATAAGCTTGTTGGAGTTCGTCGAGGATCTTGTTAAAGCGGCGGGTCTTGATGCCCGTGCTGGTGGTCTCGGTGTTGCCATGCATTGGGTCGCAGCACCAGAGAATCTGACGACCGTTGCGAAGCAGCGTCTCGGCGAGCGGCGGCAGACAACGTCCGATTTCGGAAGCTCCAAAACGGAAAATGAACGTCAAGCGTCCCGGCTCATTCTGTGGATTGAGGATGTGGCACAAATTCAACCCTTCCTCCGGAGTAAGAGTCGGACCGATTTTAACGCCAATCGGATTGGCGATCCCGCGAAAGAATTCCACGTGCGCTTCATCCAAAGCTCGAGTCCGTTCACCGATCCAGGGGAAATGAGTCGAGAGATTGTACCACCCGGGGCGGCGGGGAACCTGGCGGGTCTGCGCTTGCTCGTAATTCAGGTGAAGTCCCTCGTGGCTGGTAAAAAAGTCCACGCGATTTATGTCCGCCAGCAGGCAACCGGTGAGCGTCTCCATAAATCGGAGCGAGTCGCCAATGCTCTGAACCATGCGGGTGTAATCGGCGGCATGCGGAGACTTGGCGACAAACCCAAGGTCCCAATACTCCGGATGATGCAAATCGGCAAAGCCGCCCTCAATGAGGGACCGGATGAAGTTAATGGTTAGCCCGGCCCGTTCGTAGGCGCGCAGTAACAAATCGGGATTGGGGATGCGTTCTTCGGCTGTGAAACCGGCACCATTAATCATGTCGCCTCGATACGCCGGCAGGGTAACCCCGGCCCGAGTCTCGGTGTCGGCCGTTCGAGGTTTGGCGTATTGTCCGGCAAAGCGGCCAATCCGAGTCACGCGTTTCTTGCCGCCTTGCACCAAAACCAGGCTCATTTGGAGCAAAATTTTAAGCTTGCTGGCGATAGCCGAGGATTCGCAATCCTCGAAATTCTCCGAACAATCTCCTCCTTGCAGCATGAAGCGTTCGCCCTTCGTGGCCGCCGCGAGTTGTTGCTTGAGATTCTCGATCTCCCAGCTGGTCACGAGCGGTGGCAATTTCGCCAGCTGCTTCAGCACCTGTTGCAATTGTGACGGGTCGGGGTAAACTGGCTGCTGCGCCGCCGGCCTGGTTTGCCAGGAATCGGGCATCCAATCTTTTTGCGAGGAAACTCTGTCGCTCTCGGTCTGCATTTTGATGCCTCAGCCTTGCCGATCCATGTCCGAAAGTAAAGCGAAGCGCGGCCGGCCGGCGGCCGGAACTCCGGAGGCCGAAATCCGAAAGAAAAAACAAAAAGGCGCCGTGAAATTCTTCGCGCTTAACGAGCAATTTGGGTGCATGGGAGTACGGAGGAATAGCCCCTGCGGTTGGCTAAGCACCTGACTTCCTCTTCAATTCTTCGAGAAGCGAAACCTGGGCGGGATTGATTTTGATCCGGGCAAGTTCAAAATCGAAGAAGGATGCCTGGTCGATTTCCGGGAACTCCTGCCGCTTGCCGGAATGTGGCGGCCACTCGAGAGTGAAAGTGTTGCTGTTCAGACGGGCTGGGTCCCAATCGGCTTCAATGGCCCAGGCATGGACGATCTTGCCAGCTTTTTGTTTGATCGGGTTCAAAGGAATAAAGTTTCCTTCGGCTCTAAACCCGAGTTCTTCCTCGGATTCGCGCCGCGCGGCGGCCAGGGGGTCTTCGCCCGCGTTAATTTCACCCTTGGGGATTGTCCAGGCACCCAGGTCTTTGTTTTTCCACAGCGGTCCGCCGGGGTGGACGAGCAGGAATTCAGGTTGTCCCTGACGTTTCCGATAGATTAATAGGCCGGCGCTTTCTTTTGCCATCGCTGGCTGCCTAGATTAGCATCGGCAAAACTCCACGAAAGGAAACAAAGTTATGCCTGAAAAAATCGGATTTGTCGGAGTCGGCCGGATGGGCTCAAACATGGCGCGCCGGCTGAAGGATTGTGGCTATGAAATCGCCGCCGTTTATGACACCCATCCGGAGGTTGCTCAGGCATTGGCGCAGGAACTCAATAGCCAGGCGGTGCCCGAACTCAAACAAGTGACCAAGGCATCGGAGGTGATCTTCACCGTGGTGACCGACGATAAAGCGATGAAGCAAATTTTCAATGGCGGTCTACTCAGTCGCGCACGAGGCAAGCTGTTCATTAATTGTGCCACGATTACCCCGGATGTGCATGTTTGGGCGGAATCAAAGGCCGAGAAAGCCGGCGCCCAAAGCCTGGAGGCATGCATGGCTTCCAGTATTCCCCAGGCGCGCCAGGGCGCGCTTTACCTGATGTGCGGTGGAAAACAAGAGGCGTTCGAGGGGGCAAAACCCATCCTCGAAAAACTCAGCGCGTCTATGCGCTATATTGGGCCGGCGGGCAAGGCCGCCCAGGTCAAAGCGCTGGTCAACATGGTCATGAACATCAACACAGCAGGGCTGGCGGAAGGATTGGGCTTGGGATCGGCCTTGGGCCTTGACCTCACCATGCTTCGTGAGGTTTTCTCGCAAACCGGAGCGAATTCCGGCGTCCTGAAAACCGATGGCGAGGATATGCAGAACCGGGAACATTCCTGTTTTTTTTCAGCCGCCCACGCGGCCAAGGACTCGGGCATTGCGTTGAAGCTGGCCAAGTCACAGGGCTTGACGCTGCCGCTTGCCGCCGCAACCAAGAAGCAGTACGACCGCATGGTGACCGAGGGCTTGGGCGAACTGGATAAGTCCGGCATCGCTGAGTTGACGTTTAAGGACAGGTACGAAGCGCACCACGCATAGTTGCATTTGGGCTGCCGCCCATTAAGTTTGGCCTGTGGCAACAGAATTTGCAGTCGCTGCCCACTGGGACAGTCCCTTCGAGGAAGCCGCGCTCCAGAAGTGGGCGGAAAACCTTCGGAGCCGCCTTACCGCGCACCCAGTCACGCTTGGCCTGGTCTTTATTTCCCCGCGCCATTTCAAGCATTCAAAGCAGATTCTTGAGATCTTGCGCGTGCACGCCCGGATCCCGCTTTTGGCGGGTTGCTCCAGCCCGAGCATGATTGTCGGCGGTGAAGAAATTGAGGAGAACGCCGGCCTGAGCCTCGGTTTGTATGCTTTGCCTGGGGCGGAGCTGAAGGCTTTTCATTTCACACAGGAGCAGGTCGAAGAGGCCAACGGTGCCGCTTATTGGCCAATGGAAACGGGCACGAACGCCGAACAGACCAACGGCTGGCTGACGTTCCTGGATCCTTTCCACCTCGATAGCGAGGCGTGGCTAAAGAGCTGGAACGAGGCTTACGCACCGTTACCGGTCCTGGGTGGGCTGGCGAGCGGAGAATTCACCGAGCAGTTGACTCAAGTCTACCTGAACGGCGAGGTTTTCGAAGAAGGCGGCGTAGCCATTTCCATCGGGGGAGACGTGCGCCTGGTCGGCGTAACTTCCCAGGGTTGCACTCCCATCGGCGAGACCTGGACCTTAACGAAAGTCGAGCAAAACGTCATTCACGAGATAGGCAACCGGCCCGCGTATGAGGTGTTGGCGGAAACCTTCGACCAACTTTCCCCCGAGGAACAAAAACGGGCCCGGGGCAACCTGTTTGTCGGCCTGGTCGTTAACGAATACCTCGAAGACTTTCATCGCGGCGATTTCCTGATTCGCAACCTGCTCGGCGCCGATCCTCGTTCGGGCAGCATCGCGGTGGGCGCCGCGCCACGCCAGGGCCAGACCATTCAGTTCCAGCGCCGGTCCGCCGCGGCGGCGACCGAAGATATGAACGAGCTGCTGACCCAAGCCCGGCGGAAGTTGGACCAAACGACTCTGTATGGCGGTTGCCTTTGCAGTTGCAATGGCCGAGGGCAGGGAATGTTTGGCCGGCCCAACCATGACGCCCACCTTGTGCAGGAGCGGCTCGGTCCGCTCGGACTGGCCGGTTTCTTCTGCAATGGCGAAATTGGCCCCGTGGGTGAACGCAGTTTCCTGCACGGGTTTACCGCCTCCCTTGCGCTATTTGTCAAAAAATAGGCGCGGGGCGCCGGGTAGGGACGCTGCGCGCTGCGCCGTCCGCGCCGCGTTCAGCGGCGCATCCCCCCTTTGGCTCGGACGCCGTCGAGCACTCGTTCCGCCCGCTGAACGCGGGCTGGGACGGCGCAGCACACCGTCATCTACCAGATGGCGGTAGTATCCAGATGCGACCGGGCCTTGACCGGGCCTGCCAAAGATTTGGATTGACGTGGTGGGCGACTCCTGTAACCTCCCATTATCAACACAAAGCTTTTTTATTCCAGCTGCGCTTTATGACGAACCGGGTTATCAAACCTTTGATTGGAGGAGGAGTCATCATCCTGCTGGCCGGGCTTCTGACCGGCTGCGGTTCCTGCAAGCCAGGCAAGCCTGGCTCGGTCGGCCGTTACACGATCGAGGTCACGCTGGATGAATCGCTCAAGACCTCCTCGGTGATCGTTGATCTCATTGGGGTCAATCCGTCCACCCAGCCTCGCTGGGAAGAATATGATATGGGCAAGTACTGGCGCGAGGGCGATCCCATGCGCCGCGACGCCGACAAAGTGGTGTTCAATTTCGTTTCCGGCCAGACGCTCACTAATAGTCTCCCGGCTACCAATGCCCAATGGGACAAGTGGAAAGGGATGGGTGTGACGGATGTGATGGTTCTTGCCGATTTGCCCGGGGCCCAAACTTCACGGCGCGGGAGCGCGGATGCGCGGCGTTTGATCCTGTCGCTGGACGAGTGCAACTGGCCATCCAAGACCAAAACACTCAAGGTGCTGGTGCAGCGAAGCGGCATGGTTGTGCTGACCCCTACTCGAACCGCCAAATGAATTTGCCGCCGGCCGGTGTTGAGGGTCGACCCGGCCTTAAGCTGCGTGGCGGCAGCGGGGCGTTTGCAGGCTGGATGCCAAGCCGGCTGGCACCCATTTCATATTTTGCATTGTTCTGATGGCGCTCTTTGGCTCCTTCGAAACCGAGCGGGAGGTTTATTCTGATCCCATCTATACGGTTTACGGCGCGCGCCGGCCCGGCGAGGCCAAGTCGGAATATGCCGTCAAACTCTTTTCCATCCAGCGAGTTGGTTTCGATGAAGAGACGACGATTGAGTTAGCTCCGCTGCTGCTGGACATTGAGAGCGCCAGACTGCAGTGCATCGAGCTGCAAAACCAGGGAGCGGGCGCCTCGAAGTGCATCGCCCCGGTCTTCGAGAAGGGCCAGGATGAGCGCGGAGTCTGGTATGTCACCCGCTTCTACCCGCGCTCTGTCAACAAGCTTATTATTGGCCGAGTGGCGCTCACTCGCGACGCTCTCCTGCACCTTATCCGAGCCATTGCCCAGGGCGCCCTGGATTTCAAGCTGACCTGCGGCCGGTCCCACGGCGAGATTCGCCCTTCCAACATTCAGATCAGCAAAAGCGAAAAACTGAGCGAAGCCGAGGTGGTCTTGTGCGATCCTTTGCCGGGCGGCGAGGAAGAGGCAGTTACTTTCGAGATCAACGACCTGCGCAGCATCGGCCGGATTCTCCTCCAACTGGTGCGCCAGCGCGCCATCACCAACGAGGACGACTTCCTCATTCTACCCATTCTCTCCTCCGCGGAATGGACGCGGATCTTTGGAAAGGACACGGAGGCCTGGCTGTCCATCTGTAACCGTCTGTTGGACCCCAACCTTTCCCTGGAGGAGATGACCCTCGAACGGTTGGTTACTGAATTGCGGCAATTCGAGCCCAAGGCACGTGTTTCGCCCAAGTGGATCCTCTCGGGGGCTATCGGGCTGGTGGTGCTCTGCGCAATTGTTTTTTTGCTTCTGCGTCCCCACCCCCGAACCATTGAAATCTCGACTGATCCTCCGGGAGCCACCGTGCTGTTGGATCAGAAACCCCAGGCTCAATTCACGCCGATCAAACTGAGGCTGAACAAGGGCCCGCATCTGATTGAACTGCAGAACCCTCGCCTGGGCTTGCAAAGCCTCTCGACGAACCTGGTGGTTCAATCAGGCACACCTTCCAGGCTGCGCCTCCAATTTGCCTACGGGAGTGTCGCCATCAAGAGCCAGCCACCCGGAGCTACCATCCGAAGCGGGCCCACCATCCTGGGGAAGACCACCACAGATTCAACCGGCTTCTTGATCCCGGTTGTTCCAGCCGGCACCGAGGTCGCCTACGAATTGAGTCTTGAAGATCATGCCACCAGGACTGTGCGAGGCGTGGTTACCAATGGACAGCGACTGGTGCTGAGCGAGACGCTTCCACGCTCCAGCGACGTGGGCACTATCGATATGGACAGCACTCCCTCCGGGGCAAAGGTCTTTTGGAAGGACAAGCTTCTAACCGCGGCCACGCCTGACCGGATTCAGCTCGAGCAGGGGAGCTATACCTTGCGAGCCCAATACAAGGACTGGCCGGAAAAGCAAGTAACCGTGGAGGTGACCAGCCGGACCATTGTTCCAGCAGTCTTTAATTTCGAGAACGGTTTGGTTTCACTGGACAGTGATCCCGCCGGCGCCGCCGTTTTCAGCGGCACCAACCTCGTAGGAACCACACCCACTCGAGTGCTGCGGCCCGTCGGGGAGAGCTCCTTTCGTTTTGAACTCACCGGGTTCGAGTCCACCAACGTGGTGGTCAAAGTGGCGGACAAATCCAGGCCCAGCGTACGTCCGTCGCTGGTTTCGAATAATGGCCTCTTTGAGCTGACCAGCGATCCCCCGGCCGCTGTTATTCTGGATTCCAAAGGCGTTGAGGTGGGTCGCACTTCCAGCGGTCAACCGTTCAGGCTAAGCCGGTCCCCCGGCAGCTACTCCTTTAGCGCTCATATTGATGGCCTGGTCGATGTCGGAGCAGCCCTGACGGTGGGCAAACGCGAGGTCAAGAAGCATCCCTTCGTTTTCGATTACGGCAGCGTCTCCATTTCCACTGAGCCTCCTGGAGCCGCGGTTTCTGTCGATGGCAAAGCCTTGGGCTTTACTCCCGCGACCTTCATTCAACGGCCTGGCCTCAAAGTCACTTACCGCATCTCCGCGTCGGACTACCTCCCGGTCACGAACGACGTCACGGTTCAAAACCGCGAGTTCAATCATCCGATTTTCGCCAAATTGAACCCCGAGCCGGTCAGCGTGCGGCTCACCAGTGATCCTGCCGGTGCTGTTTTCTATTCAGGCCAGAGCGCTCTAGCCGGCAACGCCGCCACTTACCAGTTGCCTTGGGGAACCAACATCATCACCGCGAGAAATGTCCTGTATCCCTGGCTGGCGGACGTGACTCAGCCGCTCGTTATCCGCAAGGGCGCCGAAAACGCACAGCAGTTCAGGTTCCTGTACGGTTCAGTTTCGTTTGAGACGACTCCTCCGGACGCGGATGCTGCTATTTTCGAAGGCACCACGCTCCTTGCCCATACCCCAACCAACCTGTTTGTGCGCCCGGGACGCGTGGATTACGCGCTGGTCTGCGCGGACCAAACCAACCGCGTCGGGACCAACGTCCTGCAGTACGCCCTGCATCGGCTCATCAGCGCCTTCGAGATGAAACGGGATTACACCAATAGCATCGGAATGATATTGGTGCGCCTTAAGGACCCAATGTACGTCAGCAAGTTTGAGGTTACTCAGGATCAGTTCCAGCGTGTCATGGGCCGGGCCCTGGAGGGCAAGCCTGGCCAGCCTGTTGTCAACGTCAAGTGGGCCGACGCGGAAACCTTTTGTCAGAAACTCTCTCAGCTGGAGACCGCGTCCGCTCCGGCGAAAAGGGCTCGCCTCGATGGCTGGGTCTACGGGATCCCTACTCAAAAGGAGTGGGGCGATTTCTCCGAAAATGACGCCACGCAGCTGGCCGAAGCAGTGTTTGATTCGACCTTAAGTGAACCCAAGGAAATCGATTTCACCCGCAAATCCTCCAACCATGCCGGGCTCTACGACCTCTATGGCAACGTGGCTGAGTGGTGCCTGGGTTCCAATAACCAGCCCATCACCATTGGCGGCTCCTTCTATAACCGGAAGCCGCGAGTGATCCCATCTGACTTGATGATCGAAACCAAGAACCTGGACCGCTCGGTAGCCGAAGGTTCTCCCAATATTGGCTTCCGTTGTGTGCTGCGGCACGCAAACCAATAAACCCCCGATGGGTTCAGAGCCATCCGTGTTAGTCCGGATAGGAACGCGGGTGAAAATTTCGATTGACAAAAACTCGTTTTCGAGTTCACATATTCTCATCAACCAGACTTTGCACCGCATGGCTTTGCACCGCATGGACTACGGGCACGGGCATTCTATGAAATTGGGTCTTTCTATAGTGCTCCTTGTGTCTTCCCCATTGTGGGGCGGCCGTTTGAGGGCGAACCCGGTGGGCGGCGCAGTTCAGGCCGGCTCCGCCACTTTCACTCAGAAAGGGCCCGGTTTTCTGACCGTGAACCAGTCCAGCGACAAGGTCATTATCGATTGGAATTCTTTCTCCATTGGTTCCGGCGAAATCACACGCTTCATCCAGCCAGGGGCTAATTCGGCCGCTCTCAATCGCGTGCTCGGCGGCAACCCTACGGAGATCTACGGATTGTTGCAGGGCAACGGCCAGGTGTTTGTGATCAACCCGGCGGGCATCCTGGTGGGCCGCAGCGGGGTGATTAACACCCACAGCTTCGCCGGCTCTACGCTGGATGTGAATGACGCCAGTTTTCTTTCGGGCGTCGGTCTTCGCTTTTCCGGCAGTTCCACGGCGGCCGTGCGAAACGAAGGAACCATCCAGGCACTGGGCGGGGATATATATCTTTTCGCGCATAAGGTTGAAAACGCCGGCTCGTTGACTGCCGCCAACGGCACCGTGGGCCTGGGTGCGGGCAGCGAGATCCTGTTGACCCAAACCGGCAGCGAGCATGTCAGTGTGCTGGCCGGCAATATCCACGCTGCTCCAACGGCGACGGGAGTAGACAACGCCGGGGCTGTGCAGGCCGCCAGCGCCGAACTCAAGGCCGCCGGCGGAAACATTTACGCTCTGGCGATTAACAACGGGGGCATCGTTCGCGCTACCACGATCGTCAACCAGGGCGGTCATATCTATTTGCGCGCCGGGGGCGGCAACATAAATAACAGCGGCACTCTTGCGGCCGACGGTACTGCCGGCAATGGCGGTCACATTGTCGTCGACGGCGGACACAACGCGAACTCCCCCTCCACAGTGGTTAACTCGGGCGCGATCACGGCCCGCGGCGACGCGCCCAACGCTCAAGGCGGTACCGTTGCGCTGACGGGCGACCACGTCGGGTTGTTCGATCACGCGCTGGTGGATGTGAGCGGTCAGGCCGGGGGTGGCACGGCCCTGATTGGCGGAGGTTTTCATGGCGCTAACCCGGAAGTGCAGAACGCCCAAATCACGTATGTAGGTCCGGATGCCTCCGTCAAGGCGGACGCCCTTTCGCTGGGTAACGGCGGCAATGTCGCCATCTGGTCCGATCAACTGACGCGTTTCTATGGAAACGTCAGCGACCGCGGCGGCGAGGCAAGCGGCAACGGCGGGTTTGTCGAAACCTCCGGCAAAGTGGCTTTGGACGTTTTTGGTGCTTCGGTCAATGGAGTGGCGGCTCACGGGCTGATCGGGAAGTGGCTCCTGGACCCGACTACCATCGACGTGGTCGCTACCGACCCGGGTGATGGGAGCTTCAGCTCCTCGCTAACCGACGTCAACGCCTTTGCCACCCCGGATATCAGCACCGGACTCAAACTGACGAGCATCGATGTGGGAGCTATCAATGGCGCGAACTCCTCGGTAACGCTTCAAGCCACCAAGGACATCAACTTTAATGCAGCCGTAAGTATCACCAAGAGCGGCGTCGGGCTTACCGCCCAGGCGGGAAACAATATCAATGTCAATAACTCCATCACGACCAAAGGCGGCAGTGTCACGTTGTCGGCCAATGACGCGGGCGGCCCGGCGAGCGGTACTGGGACTGTGAATCTCAAAGCGGGAATCAGCACGACCGGTGGCGACATCGACATCAAAGGCCCTGCTGTCGTGGGCGCTACGGTGACTCTCAATTCCGGTGGAGGGAAGATCACTTTCGAAGGCATCCTTGATGGAGCTAACGCGCTGACTCTTACGGCCGGTGGTGGGAATCTTTCCTTGCAGACCGTGGGCGGGAACACGCCTTTGGCAAGCCTGACTGCCAGCGGGGCGACGCTAACCTTGAACGGCGACCTCAAGACAGATGGCGGTAATATCGATCTCTCCGGTGTCGCTGCTGTTGTCCTGGCCGCGCCCACCGTAACCCTCGACACCGACAAGCTGGGCGGCTCCGCCAATGCTGGGAATGTCCTATTTGGTAACACTACGACTCTCGACGGCGACGGTGTGACTCCCCGCGCTTTGGTCATCAATGCCCTTTCGGACAACGCTGGAACCGCTGGAAGCATCAACCTGGGGCCGGTCGGATCGGTTCATAGTTTGGCGAGCCTGACTGCCAGTGGCGCGGCTTTCACCTTCAACGGACCTATGACTTCGGCCGGGCTAGTCGATCTCGGGTCGGTCGGTGGCATCGCGCTCAATGCCAATATTACTTCCGGCAGTTTGCAGGTCACCGCCAATGGAGCCATCAGCGGTAGCGGCATTCTGTCAGTCACGGGGCCTTCGACTCTGGCGGCGGGTGCCGGCAATAATATCACCTTGAGCCAGGCCAATGCTTTTGGCGGAGCTGTTAGCATTGTGAGCGGCAAGGATGTGACGTTAGTCGATGTGAATCAGATCGGCCTTGGCGCATCCACAGTATCGGGTAAGCTGGATGTGACGTCCGGCGGGAGCATCAATCAGAGTGGACTTCTGAACGTGACTGGTTCGAGCAGGTTCACAGTGACGGCTGTCAACAGCGACGTGTTGTTGGGAGGTTTTGCCAACGTGTTTAATGGCGGGGTGACCCTGGCGGTGTCTGGGGTCGGGACGATTCACGATGTGTCCATTCACGATGCTGCGGCGACACCGTCGCTGAGCGGCTTGCCGGCGACGCTCAACAACCTGACGCTGCAGTATGATAATGCCGGGGTGAGCCTGCCGGCGGTCAGCGTAGGGGGCAGTTTATCGGTCACGGCCAAGGGGCCGATCACCGACAGCGGTAGCGTGGTGGTGACCGGGCCGACTACCCTGGCGGCGGGAGTGGGCAATAATATAACTTTCAGCCAGGCCGACGACTTTGTAGGGCCGGTGAGCATCGTCAGCGGCAAGGACGTGAGTTTGAATGACATCAATGCGCTGACGTTGGGAGCCTCGACCATTTCCGGGGGTCTGACGGTGACGGCCAAAGGATTGATTAGCGATAGCGGCAACGTGTCGGTGGCTGGAGCGACCAGTTTATCGGCCGGGTCGGGGAACAATATAACGTTGAGCCAGGCGGACAGCTTTGTAGGGCCAGTGACCATCGTCAACGGCAACGACGTCACGGTGGTGGATGTGAACCCGATTGTTTTGGGAGCTTCAACGATTTCGGGCAAGCTGGACGTGACGGCGGCTGGAAGTATCAGTCAAAATGGCCTGCTGAGCGCGGGCGGGACCAGCAAGTTCACGGTCAGTGCGGCCCTCAGCGACATATTGCTGGGAGGCTTTGCAAATTTGTTTAATGGAGGGGTGACCCTGGCGGTGTCGGGAGTCGGGACGATTCATGATGTGGCGATCCGGGATGCGTCGGCGACGCCTTCGCTGGTGGGGCTGCCGGCGTCACTCAACAACCTGACGTTGAGCTATGACAATGCGGGCATCGTCGTGCCGGCGGTGGCGGTAGGCGGTAATTTGAGTGTGACCGCCAATGGGCCAATCTCTGATAGCGGCAATGTGGCAGTGACTGGGACCACCACGTTGGGCGCAGGAGCCGCCAATAACATCACCTTCAGCCAGGCGGACACTTTTGGCGGCGTGGTGAGCATCCTGAACGGCAAGGATGTAACCTTGATAGACCTGAGCCCAATTAAACTGGGAGCCGCCACGATCTCCGGTAAACTGAATGTTAGCTCCGGCGGCAGCATCAATCAGAGTGGACTTCTGAACGTGACTGGTTCGAGCACGTTCACTGTGACAGCTGTTAACAGCGACGTGCTATTGGGAGGCTTTGCCAACCTGTTTAGTGGCGGGGTGACTCTGGCGGTTTCGGGAGCCGGGACGATCCATGATGTGGCGATCCGGGA
>Ga0210409_10003468_pt1 | contig 17582 bp, 16 predicted proteins | sample IncBWH17MmetaG_FD_161649 | JGI IMG/M metagenome (GOLD analysis project Ga0210409, IMG submission 161649) | Forest soil microbial communities from Barre Woods Harvard Forest LTER site, Petersham, Massachusetts, United States - Inc-BW-H-17-M | ecosystem: Environmental > Terrestrial > Soil >... | reverse complement strand
CACAAGTCAATTCGCCAATTTCAAAAGAATTCTATTTTGTATGGCAACGTGAGTTTCTTAAAGTAGCTGTCTGAAGAATAGCTGTCGATAAATCGCCATTTCACTCATTGACAGGGGACCCGCGAGGGCGTTCGCAAGACTCTGCGGCTCCGCACCCGCGTAGTTCAGGAAAATTCCATGCAACACCCCCACGCAGATAGCCACGGACCCGGCTCCGCACCCGCGTAGGGCTGGCCTACTGTAGTTGCTCCACAACAATGAAGAGGTTGTAGCCCACTCTGCCGTTCATGGACCTGGTTTTAAAAAGCAACGGCACGCCGCCCACGGCCTGCACGACCCAAGTCGAACTTTGGGCGCTGGAGAAGGCGTTCGAAATAGTGTAACTAGCCTGCCTTGCCTCTTGATCATCCCTCCAGAGAACGTCGATATTCCAGACAGCGTTTGGCTTCGTATCGACCCTTCTCACGCTCAGATAAGCGCTGATCCGAAAGATTCCGCTAACAGGGGGCGTATATAGCGGTGTAGCCCCGATGCCGTTGATCTGATCGGTCAATGACACCGAGGCCACGACACAGGGAAATGTCGTGCAGGTCTGAGCGGAACTTCCAATGGACAAACCTATCAAGGTCGCGAGCACAGCTAAACATCGTTTCATAGACCCTCCTATGGGCGCACAATTGTAGCGCGATTGCAGAGCATAAGGACTCACTACCGACGGCTGATGAAACATCCCCATATCACTCATCGACGGCGATCGTCGAACTTGACCCCGGAACGTGTCCAAAAGCGAAAGCGCCCGAAGACTCTTTCGAGTCGCGGAGCGCTTCGTTGAACAGCCCTCTCCAGTGCTGCTCCATTCCACTCTACGTCCCGTAACCAACCATGTGAATGGCTCCTCTGTGCCGCGTAGGGGCACTGCTGGGCTAGCGTATTTCAATGTACCCGCATGATTTCGTGAATCATCAGTGCGCTCCACATCTATCAAACAGTCGGAGGGGGCTGAATTATTTCGCGTGATGCAGTTGGTGGCGCAGGGTTTCTACGATGAGACCGACCAGCGCGTATGTAATGGCATTCGCCGCTAGAACCTCGTAGAGACTAATTGGGTAATGCATTCCAGCTATCGAAACGGGGCAGGTTAAGCTGACTAGAGTCGAGACATCCCGCATTCGTTCGTTTGTAGGTGCGAAGGTTGCCAAGGCGAAAAGTGCCCAGAAGCACGCAACGAGAAAGCCTACACTCGCCCATATCGCAATTCGGTAATTCATGGTGCCGCTCCTGCCGTTCTCTCGTTCATATTTTACAGCGCAAGAGCAACCACAAATCTGGTCAATATTGATCTGGGCTGTCGTAATATCGCCATAACGCTCATTGACCCTGCTCGCCACCGGTTTCGGGTCAAAACGTGTAATGGCCTGATTTCGACAGTTAACTCAATCTCGACGATACGGATCCTTTTAACACGATGGAATCAAGATGAGAAATGTTCTCACGCTACAATCTTGCTATCTGTCTAGTGAACTTCGGCAGAAAGCCTATGCAAATTGGCTCGCGGCCTGAAGGGCCAACTCGCTCGCTGCTCAGGCGATGCGGGATCGGTTTGTTTTTTGTAGCTGCGGCATTTGTTCCGACGTTGTTGCTCCAGCATCTCTTCCCGTATCCCTTCCTGTTTCTATTCTTCGGCGCGGTCATGGCAAGCGCTTGGTTTGGGGGAACAGCAGCCGGACTTTTCGCAGTACTGCTTTCGACCCTTCTTGTTGAGTATTTCTTTGTGCCTCCGTTCTACTCGTTCTCCATCAGTACGACAGCGGAGGCATACTTTGTCGCATTCGTGGCGTGCGCCTTGGCGGCCAGTTGGGTAAGCTCTGCGAAGAAGAAGAGCGAGGAAGCACTTAAGGTGGCCCTCGACCAACTAGAGGTTCGGGTATCCGAACGGACGGCTGAGCTGATGAAGACGCAAACGGAACTCGCTCATCTTTCCCAGGTATTAAGCATGGGTGAGCTAACGGCCTCGATTGCCCATGAAATCAACCAGCCGCTGACAGCAGTTGTGATACACGGAAATGCGTGTGTCGAGTGGCTTTCGGCGAATCCCCCAAACCTGGAAAAGGCGCAGCAAACGGTTCAGAGGATCATCCAAGACGGCACGCGGGCGGGGGATGTGCTCAGCCGCATTCGCGCGCTGTTCAAGAAGGAGGCTCCGGCGAAGGATTGGCTCGACATCAACGAAGTGATCCACGAGTTGACTACATTTCTGCGCGACGACGCAATCCGGCGCCGCATCGCAATCCGAACCGACCTTGTCCCCGGCCTGCCGAAAGTCAAAGCGGACCGGGTTCAGTTGCAGCAGGTCGTGCTCAACCTCATGATGAATGGCATGGATGCGATGGCGGATACCGCAGATCGCGCCAAGGAACTACTCATCAGGGCGCGTGGCGATGAGTCAGAAATAGTGGTTCGAGTCGAGGATTCCGGTATGGGCCTGGACGCTGAAGCCAACGAGAGAATTTTCAACCCGTTTTTTACAACCAAGCCTCATGGCATTGGAATGGGCTTGTCGATTAGCCGGTCGATTATCGAGTCGCATGAAGGCCGCCTGTGGGCGTCCCCTCGACCTTCCGGCGGAGCCATCTTCCAATTTACACTTCCAATTCATCCACGAGATTCCGATGGCTGACGCTCGCCCCATCATCTTCGTGGTTGATGACGACGCCTCGGTTCGCGATGCCATCAGCAACCTGCTCGAATCGGTTGGTCTGCGGGCCAAGGGGTTTGAGTCAACGGAAGCGTTTTGGAAGGCGCCGCGTCCCAGCGCTCCAAGTTGCCTGGTGCTCGATGTGAGACTTCCCGGCGTCAACGGCCTCGAATTCCAGGAGCAGCTCGCCAAAGCAAACGTGTCCATTCCCATCATCTTCATTACGGCACACGGCGATGTCCCCATGACCTCGCGCGCGATGAAGGCAGGAGCTATCGAATTCCTGATGAAGCCGTTCCAGAAAGAAGACCTCCTGGCAGCGGTTCGGCACGGGCTCGACCGGGACCGCATCCATCGCGACCAGCAAGCAGAGGTCTCCATTCTGCAATCGCGAGCTGAGCAACTCACCGCGCGAGAACGGGAAGTGATGGACCTGGTGGTCACCGGGCTTATCAACAAACAAATAGGCGCCCAGCTCGGCTTGAGCGAAGTTACGGTGAAAATCCACCGCAGTCGCGTGATGCAGAAGATGGAAGCGACCTCATTGGCCGAGTTGGTCAGAATGTCGGACAAACTCAAGCCGCGCGACCGGAGATAAATCATCTTTCGGATTCTTCTGATCGATTCTTTTCATGGCGGTACATACCAAAGGATGATTGTCTTCCAACCACCAACTCACTAGGTTGAACTGCATGAGCAGCTCGGGTGGATGGTCGGTGTCCAGTGGATCGCAGGTGCTGCTTCGCGCCGATCCCCGGCAAGCAGCCCGCGACAGCGGCGACGTGATTTTTCTGCACGCAATCGCAAGTCGAATGGCGGCGGAAGTCCCCTTCAACGAAATATTGAACGAGGTAGTTGATTTTGCCACTTCTGTGGTCAAGTGCGACTCGTGCTTCGTCTACCTCTTGGAAGGCGACGAGTTAGTACTGCGGGCTTCGAAGAACTCCCATCCGGAAGCCGTGGGCAAGTTGAAGCTGAAGCTGGGGCAAGGTATTACGGGTTGGGTCGCCAAACATCGCCAACCCGTTGTAGTTGCGCAAAATGCCGCGTTGGATTCTCGTTTTCAGTTCTTCAACGAACTGCCCGAAGATCGTTTCGAGGCCTTCTTGTCAGTCCCTCTGTTGAGTCGAGGACGGGTCGTCGGGGTCATCAATCTGCAGAACATCGCCGCGCACGATTACAGCGAACCCGAGATCACTTTGGTTTCGACCATCGGTTTCCTGGTGGGTGCGGAAATCGAGATGGTCCGCCTGGAGAAGGAGAAGTTGCAGCTGGCTGATCGGTTGGAAGTGAGAAAGCTGGTGGAGCGGGCCAAGGGCATCCTGCAGCACGAATTGAAGATCAGCGAGCAGGAAGCATATCTCATGCTGCAGCGCCAGAGTCAGTACCGGCGCAAATCCATGAAGGACATCGCAGAGGCGGTAACGCTTAGTCATTCGGTCAAACAAAGCTGGATTTAGGTGCGCGAACGAAGAGTCTTCTGAAGCGGGACTTGAGTGATGGCGTGAATGAAAGGTTTGAATTTGACTTTATAGGCGCTAGCAAGCAAGACTCACGTTCAAGCTGGATGTAGGGTAGCAGCGGTTGTTCCCTCTTTTCGACGCTGATAAGAGGCGATTCTTTGGCACGGTGCCGTGCCGATCCAACAGAGAAATTGTATTTGTCTGATCGTGTGGCGGCTTGCTAGCTGTCCAGGCAGGGTGGGTGCGTTTCGCTCCCTTTCCAGTGGACGTGTATCTGCAACCGCCGGCGACCGATAGGCCAGGCCACCGCGTCGAGTCGAGAGAAGTAGTCCTGCGGTTTCGTTACCAGGACGAGAGAAGGAGATTGGAAAGTGATGAAGCAGTTATGGGAGGCCGCCGATTTTGTCCGCGACTTGCACCGCCGCCTGCGCTTCGGGGACCTATCGCGCGCGCACCTCAAGCTTCTGCGACTGGAGTTGCGTGGCGACGAAGCCGAGTGCGAATGGATGGCGCGCCCGGCCGATCCATGGGATGCCTATCTGCCGCCCAGCGTTGGCGAGCGCCACGCTTCCCTGCAGGCCCTTGAAGATTCGCTGGCTGTGCGAAATCTGCTATTCCAAGCCATGCCTGCGCTATCCAGCGCGGTGTTCCGAGTCTACCGGCAAGCAGAGGGCGAGCACGCCGAACTGATCATTACTGGCACAGTGACACGCGATGACCAGGCTGCCGCGAACGTTTGCTCCCTCGCTATGCGAGCGAAATTGTGCGGTCTGAAGTTCTGGCTAAGCGACGGAGTTCTGGGAGAGTTCCACGCGGAGGGATACGCCAGCAGCTCATGAAGGCAACGGACCACGAGTCTACCACCGATCTTGTTTGGACGGCCGCGAAGCCGAGTAGATGGAAGAACGCAAATTAAAAACTCACGACAAGGAGCTGTGACATGTCTGTCATCGCCAAAGAAAGAAAAGCACTGAATCTATCGCAGAAGTTATCCCGCTTGGCCTTGCGCCTGCGCGACCCGGAATGGCGTCGCTATGGCGGAACACTCCTCGGCGGCAAGATGCTGGGCATCGCGATGGTCTTGATGATCATGGCGATCGTCTCCGGAGTTTTCTTTACTCACGTCTACGCGCAGACCGGCACACCCGAGGTCAAGGCCGCCGACGTCGTCAATCCCGTCAACACCGCATGGACACTGATCGCTGCCTTCCTCGTGTTCGGCATGCAGGTAGGCTTCACCATGCTGGAGGCCGGCTTCTGTCGCTCCCGCGAAACCGTGAACGTGCTGGTGGAGTGCGTGGTGGATACCTGCCTATGCGGCATTCTGTTCTACGCCGTCGGCTTCGCCTTCATGTTCGCTCACGGCAACGGATTCATCGGCTATCACTGGTTCTTCCTGCAAAACGCGCCAGCGACCTATGAAACCACCGGCGTCGCGTTCCTGGCGGTCTGGATCTTCCAGTTCGCTTTCGCCGATACCTGCTCAACCATTACTTCGGGCGCGATGATCGGCCGCACCGGGTTCGTCGGCGACTTGCTGTACAGCATCTGCGTCACCGGCTTTATCTACCCAATTATTGGCCACTGGGCGTGGGGACCGGACGGCTGGCTGGCGACCATGGGCAGCGCGGGATACGTCTTCCCGTCGCTCGGCATGCCCTTCCATGATTTCGCAGGTTCAACGGTGGTCCACACCATTGGTGGATTCATCGCGCTGGCCGGCGCCATTGTCTTAGGTCCACGCTTGGGCCGCACGTTCAAGCGCGACGGGGGTGGGCCTATGTTGCCTCATGACTTGACCATTGCCGTTAGCGGCGGACTCATCCTTTGGTTCGGCTGGTACGGGTTCAATCCGGGCAGCACGCTCTCGGCGATGGACTTCATAGGCATCGGCCGCGTGGCCACCAACACAACTCTCGCGGCTTGCGCTGCCGGTCTCACTTCGATCATTTACGGCTACATCATGACCAAGAAGTGGGATGCCAGCTACACAACGAACGGATTTCTGGCCGGGCTCGTCGCCATTACTTGCCCGTGCTACTGGGTGAGTCCGACAGGCGCTGTACTGTTAGGTGGCATCGCCGGAGTATTAGTCATCCTCGGAGTCGACCTCTTGGAGTGGCTGCGCATTGACGATCCCATCGGCGCGGTTCCGGTCCATGGCTTTTGCGGCATCTGGGGGACGCTATCACTCGGTCTCTTCGCTTGCGGAAAATACGGGGCGACGGGTCCGATCAGCCCCGACAACTCAGCTCCGTTAGCCGGGTTGTTTTACGGCGGCGGACTGCAGGTACTGAAAGCCCAGATCATCGGCAGCGCTTGCATTACCGTTGCCACCTTCGCCGTGGCCATGGTGGTCATGCTCGCGGTCAACGCGATCGGGATGCTGCGCTTGCCCGCAGAAATGGAAGCCTACGGCATGGATCTCCACGAGCACGGCATATCGGCTTATCCGGAGTACGTGATCTCGGCTCTCGGAGCGCCCGGCGGTATGCGCCAGGAACTCCCTACCCCGGCTGCGAAGGTCGCTGTGCCGGCTGCGACACCCCTGTCGCATGCCAGTTGACCGGTGGCTAGAACCCGATTTGCGGGAGGCAGGCCACCGTCTGCCTCCCGCTTAACGAATCCGCATTCCATGTGAGGACATAAGGATGACAAAACTTGAAGCAATTGTGCAGCCGAACCGGTTTGAGCGGGTCAAGGAGGCTCTTATCGAACTCGGCGTCTACGGTATGACAGTTTCGGAAGTACGCGGCCATGGCCGCCAAAAAGGTCACGCCGAAACCTATCGAGGCCGGGAGTACGAAACCGATCTCCTGCCCAAAGTGAAGTTGGAACTCGTCCTGGAGGACAAACTCGTCGATTCCGTGATCGATGCCATCGTCAAGACAGCCTCCACCGGAAAGATTGGCGACGGCAAGATCTTCCTCTGGAAGGTGGATGAAGCCATTCGCATTCGAAATCAGGAGCGCGGGGCGGCTGCACTTTAGCACCGCCCTGCCGGGAACTCGGGGACATCCAGCTTCCGCCATCAATCGGCAGGAGCTGGAATCCTGATCGAGTCGGGCCGTTATGGCTGTGACATGCTCTGGGAGAATTACGACGGACAGCAAGTGTTGATCTCTCAGTCATCCCGGAAGGGAACTGTCTGGTCTTCGGACTTTAGATAAGAGTACTGCCGGTCATCGTCTTGAGCTTGCGACTCCTTCGGTAAGTGCTTCGTTGGCGCAAAATCGCCATAGCACTCATTTACCCTGCGACGAGGCGTTTTTGAGCCTATGGCCTGTTTTCGACAGTTGACTTCCGGTTAGCCCGTCGTTCAGGAGGAATCTCAGCGATTGTCAGCGGCAGACTTCCCAGAAGGCGACCTCGGGTCCGGTATAACGCCCGAGTTGTCGTCACTCGGACACGATCGCCAGGATGCCAGGAATTTGTTCACAATTGAACTGTTTAGCCACTAGTCCTATGGCAGGCTAGTGGATGCCAGTCGCTCTACCGAGTTCGTATCCCCTGGCACCACGACGATTGTCTTCTAAAGGTCTCTATGCCGCTCGTCCGCGTGAGAGTTCTAATCGTTCTGGGAATCGCGGCAGTGCTTTTGCTCGCGCTTATTTTCGTAGTACCGGCTCTCATTAACGTGGATCGTTTCCGGCCCCAGGTAATCTCGTATCTCCAGGAAAGAACTGGAAAGCAGGTCGAAATCGGACGGTTGGCACTCACGTTTTTCCCTGTAACGATTCACATTGATCATTTCGGCGTGAAGAATCCTCCGATATTTCCGCCCGGTTATATCGTCCAGGTGGCGCGGATCGATGCCGAACTTAGCGTCGGAGCGCTCCTGCACCGCCAAATCGTCATCAAGTCCCTCGTACTTCAGGACCCGGTCGTGAATCTGACCTCGGACCCCGACGGCCCATGGAACTTCGAGAATCCTCACTCAAAGAGCTCGGTGAATGGTCTTTCTCTAAACCCCATTTCGAGAGTGACAATTAGACGAGGGCTGGTGATAGCGTCGAACCTTTTGCCGTCCGACAAGGCGGGTCCCATCTTCTTTGAAGCCCACGAGATCTCCTGCGAACTGGAGCAGGTGAACCTGGTCGGAATCATCGATCCTTCTTCGGCCTCGATGGACGGCGAGGGCAGCCTGAAGGCGGGCCTTCTGCGTTTCGGCGCCGTCGAGGTAGGAAATCTGGATTCCAAACTGCGGTTGGAGTCGAGGCACGTGTTTTTCAGGGACATCAAAGCGGAAATCTATGGCGGGAGCGCTGTGGGTGGCCTCTCATTCGACTTATCGCAGAAAACCGCAAGCTTTAAGACCGACGCGCGACTGAGCGGAATTAGTCTGTCCGAGCTTCTTGCGGCCTTCCCAAAAGGCGGCGGAAAGATGACCGGCAAAATGGAAGGAGAGGTGAAGCTAGGGGGAGAAATCGCACATTCGCTCCGGCCGCTGGCGGGAATCCACGGAACCGGACACGTGACGGTGCGTAACGGTCAGGTGCCTAGTCTCAAACTGAACGCCAATTTGATGAAGTTGGCTCACTTCAACGATCTTGGTCCGGCTAAAGATGATCCTTCTTCGTTTAAGGTGATCACCACCGACCTGGAACTAGACAATCAGCGGATTTCAAGCAGGCTGATAGACCTCGACGGCTACGGGGTCGATGTGGATGGCTCGGGCAATGTGAGTGTGTCGGGTTCTGACGAGTTGAACTATCGTGGGTTGGCGGAGATTACAACCAAGGAGAGCTTCTTCACCAACACAATGGCACGGCTGTCCGGAGCCACTTTAAAAGACGGTAAGTTGCAGTTTCCCTTTCGGATCGGCGGAACGATCGATAGCCCCGTATTCTCCAAGGGCAAGGGCGATAAGGACGTAGACGCTCCGCAAACTCATCGGTGAGTGCCAGGCAGAAAATTCCTTTCTGGGCGTCCAATCCTCGTTCAAACCCATCCACAACACACCGACTGCAGTGATGCCGGCCTTCGCTGATTATAGCCCGCCTGCAATATCGGAACTCCATCGTGCACCTTTATCGATGTCGGCGGAAGATAGCCAGGTTTTAACGTTGATGATCTTCGGCAGCCTAGTCCGCAGCGCTTCTGCCGTAGCCCCGCTCCTTAGGTCCCGACCAACTGATGAATGGGCAAAGTCTACGAGACGCCGCTTCTCAGGCGGGATTGACTCGCCGCGCGTTACTTGGGCATGCTTTTGCGACTTCCGTGATCAAGGTTTCCGTAGAAAGCCGTGAAGTGTGTCGCTCGCGTTGCAACGGCCTTAATTTTAGAGGCGAAGGCACTGGAAATGTAGCCGACTTCTGAATCTGTCGTTTGCGGCGTACTTCCCTACTGTAGAGTCACAATCGCAGGATGAAGTTCCCACAAAGTGGCTACAGGGCCACGATCATGCTCAAAATCCTCGAACGCCATCCCCACCACATCCACTGGCAAAGCTTTTGGAAGTTCTCCTCCATGCTGCGAGTCAAGGCGAAATCCGTGCTGCTTGAGTTGCGCTTGCAAGTTTTGACGCGCGCCACAGTATTCGCTGTCTACGGGCGTTTCCACGATCATTCGCGACGAGCTCTTGTCCGCAGTTTGCGAGATCTCCATTGAAACATCGCAGTCTAGTGCGTTCACACTTGCATTTTGCAAAAATGCATTTGCAATATGAAAGACCTCAAGTTCGCGTCCAATTCGAGGCGCATCGGGGGGAATAAAAATATCTTGATACCAAGTAAGAATGACCTCGACCGAAACTTCTTGTGCAACGACGTTAGGGATGGCGACATGCTTAGCGGTATGCCGATAATCGGCGATGTCCGGCTCAAGGGGCAGACACTTGCAGAGGTCTTCGGGCGTCGGCTGCAAAAAACCGAAGTCTTGCCCGCTGCAACTCACGGTAGCTAGAGCTACCAGGATCGTCATGCAGGTCAAATAAATCTGTTCGAGCTTTTTGAGTCTCGAGTTCATGCCGATGGACTCTTAGATGCTTTCTGCATCACCGTAGCTATCAAAAATCCGTCGCAGCCCTCAGCACGCGCCGCAGGCGTAAACCGCGGACCGAATTCGAGGTCAACGGGGTGTGGTGGTGCAGTCGAGCCGGATGTAGCTTCGATATTGGTTGACTTCTCTTTCTAACGAGTCTGGATTCATGCGGTTAGCGGATGATCTACTATTTACCTGCGGTGCATTGCCAACAGCAAGAAGGCTGTACTAGAAGTGTGGCCGCATGCATCTCGTCTAGCAATTGAGATGCTTCATGAGGAGTATCCGCATGCCTTCCCGCACTTTCACTCTGTCTCTTGCCGCCCTGCTGGCTCTCTTGTTCCTTCCAGGCTGCGGCAACAACACCCTAAACCCCCTCTGCGGTAGTGCCCGGCCCGCGCCCCTTATAGGTTCACTGTCACCAAGCACAATGACTTTCTCTGAGGTGCAGCAGGGCAACACGCTGATCGTCAACGGTAGCCACTTTGTTGCCGCATCGCAGGTCATCATCAATACCACCCCTCTGAGCGCCACAGTCGTCAGCGATAGACAGTTGAAAGTAAAGCTTTCGAGCGACGTAATCTCCACTCCTGGAACAGTGAAGGTGAGCGTGCTTACTCCCAGTGGGAACTCCGGTGACCTGGGCTGCACCAGCGGAGGAACCAGCAGCGTACTCACGTTAACCGTCAACTAACGGTCTGACTCTAGAAAGAGGACCACTCTGTCAGAAAACCGGTGTGCCCAGCCCGCGTTTATGGATTCGAAGGCGCACAGATTGCTCGCAACCTTCGCATTGCGTAAATCCTCTGCGAGATGGCTTGCATCTCGGTGGCCGAAAACCACCGCTCATGGCCGAAGTAGGCCGGCCCGTCCGCCGGAAACACGAAATTGGCACCGACGGTTTTGCAAGCAAAGGACTTGCGCGGCCTTCAGGGTGACGCCTCTGGCAGGGAAATTGCAGCAGTGAACTTTTCGGGTTAGTGGGCATGAAACACAACTTTCTGGTGTCGGTCTTCTCGCTAGGATTCTTGACTGTGCTTTCCAGTGCGCAGGCTAAAGGCTCGCCTGGCGTGGCGCGCATAAGCCTGATCCAGGGCGACGTTTCGATGCACCGTGGCGACACCGGAGACTGGGCATCAGCGGCGCTGAATGAGCCTTTGGTTGGCGGCGACAGGATCTCGACCGGGGATAATTCTAAGGCGGAGTTGCAACTGGACCACGCGAACATTCTTCGTCTCGGTAACAATTCGCAGGCAAAGATCGCAACTGTGGAGCGGGCGCAGAACCAGCGGCCTCAGATTCAGGTTCAGATCGGGCAGGGGCTTGCTTACTATACGATTTTCAAGGACTCCGATGCCGAGGTCGAGATCGACACGCCGAATGCTGCCATCCGTCCGACATCCAACTACGGTATTTACCGCGTCGAGGTGAACGGTTTTGAAACGCAAGTGATCGTGCGTGCGGGAGCCGTCGACATAGCCACGCCTCAAGGGAGTTCCCGCGTGGATACGGGACAAGGCGCGACTGTACGTGGCACAAGTCACGATGCGGGAAGCGTGCTGGGTGGCGCAACTACCTTGGACAGATGGGACTCGTGGAACGTTGACCGCGATGGAGTGATCCGCAAAGCCAAGTCGTGGAACTTCACGAATCGCTACTACGTGGGCAGCGAAGATCTAGATGCTTACGGACACTGGGTCAACGTACCGAACTACGGACAGGTGTGGTCGCCATTGGTAGGAGCGGACTGGTCTCCGTATCGCGCCGGTCGCTGGGTCTGGGCGCAGTACTGGGGCTGGACGTGGGTTTCGAATGAGCCTTGGGGCTGGACCCCCTATCACTACGGCCGCTGGTTCCTCTATGGAAAATCCTGGATGTGGTGGCCGGGACAGGTTCACATCGGGGGAATCGACCGCCCGGAATGGGCTCCGGCGTACGTTTCGTTCTTCGTACTCGGTGGCTCCCCGGGAGTTTCAGTCGGGTTCGAATCGGTGGGTTGGCTGCCACTTGGACCTGGGGATTCGTTCTATCCGTGGTACGGACGGGACGAATCACGATTGACGGGGGCCAGTATCCCTGATGCGACCAACATCACAAGACTCACTCGCGTCGTCGCTCCAATGCGCGACGACAACAACTTCTCCAATTTGAGTCTGGCCGCAATCGATGGTCGGATTCGGAGAGCGATCTCCACGTTGCCGGCGGATCGCTTTGGTACCGGACGTTCTGCGCCTAAAACCGTGGGCCAGCGGGCGTTTCGTGAGAGGCGCCTTATTACCGGCAATCTGCCCATCGTTCCAACCGGAGAAATGCTTACCGCGACGAGTAGCCCGGCGAAAGCGTCGCTGATGTTGAATGGCGGACGGCAGTACTTCACGATGAAGCAGCCAGCAGTGGCACAGCCATTCGATAAGAAGGCCACTCAGGTAAAGCAGAGCATCGCCGAAACTGACCGGTTGGTTCCGGCTCGAGAGGTGACGCATCAGGGTTTACCCGACATGGTGCGACCAATGGCTATGGTGAGCGGAATTGAAAGAACACTCGAGCCGACGAAGGAACCGCAGAGTAAGTACAAATCCGGATCTCGGTCGGAGGCGGCATCATCTCCGAGGATGTCGAGATCGACACACGGAATGACACCGGCGTTCGCTTACCGTGGCGCTAAGGCACGTACGACGTTGCGCCCGGGCGGGAACCCCCATACTGCTGTGTCGCTGAGGGTTCCGGCGGCGACATCGACACACCGCGTGACGACACTTGCAACGGGATCGAGTGGAAGTGTGGCGCGTGCCGTAGAGAGTTACATTGATTCGGCGAGCCGACGGATGGACGCGGGCAATTACACAGCGGCGATTGCCAACTACAAAAGGGCATTGCAAGTCGACAGAAACAGCAGCGCTGCGAATGCCTATCTGGCGCGCGCCCGCCGAGCGATGCAAGCGGAGAACGAGATCACGGCCAGTCGGAGATGAACAATGAGCGTTAGGACGCTGCTAGTCGCCAGCATAGTGCTCTTCATGGTGGGAAGTACCGAGGCACGGACGACACGAACACAACAGGCTCCCCGGCCCCTCACCGCAGCCGACGTCGAACACGGTCTCAAATCCGCTGTGCCGAACGCACGTATGGCTGCGCTCGTAAAGCAATACGGAGTTGATTTCGAGTTGACCCACACGGTCGAGGCCGAGCTTCGAAGTGTAGGAGCGACCGACAATCTTATCCTTCAAATCAGGCATTCGCGATCCAAAATAGCGGCCAAACCCGTAAGGCCGGCTGCACATACGGTCGTTGCCCGCGCCCACGGACCGGCAAACACGACCCGCCCGCACGCCGAAATGTCCGCAAAGGAAATCCTCTCCCAGGCTGACAAGTACCGGGTCAGTTCCGGTGCGGCCAGGAACGAAGGCAGAGCTGCTGAGTTGTATCAAAAGGCCGCTGACATGGGTAACGCAGAGGCGGAGACCAGATTTGCCGAGGCTTTGTTCGACGGACGTGGCGTTGCACGCTATCCCGCTGGGTCACGGGAGTGGCTGGAGAAGGCAGTGCGCAAGGGCAACCCTCGGGCCGAGTGCGACCTTGGCGTAATGCTGACTGGTGGATTGGGTATCGCGCAAGACCGCGCGAACGGGTTGCGACATCTTCAGGCTGCCGCGCGCCTGGGCGATGGGTATGCAGAGGACTACCTGGGTCAATTGGCAGAAAATGGTTGGACCGGTGATCCGAGCTCAAGTGAAGCATATATGCATTACCTGACGGCTTCGGAAATGGGTTCGGCGTGGGGAGCATACAACATTGGGAGGATGCACGAACGTGGCATCGGTGTGTACCAGAATTCCAGCGAAGCATTGCGTTGGTACATGAAGGTCGCATCGATGCGAGGTCCGGATTTGCTGGATCAGTGGAGCGACCTTCGGAGAGAGGCCGAGGCCGTAACAGGCGCAAATTTCCGAATTGGTGACATGTATGCGGAGGGCAACGGCGTTCCCAAGGACACTAGTGAAGCGAACAGGTGGTATCAGCGCGGTATGGACATGGCGTCCGCGGGTGCACGGGCAAGATGGTTCGCGGCCGACGTTTATCTTGCGAATGCATACCTGCAGTCAAAGGGGGTGCCGCTGGACTTTGGTGCGGCGATGCACTGGATGAAAGACGCGGCTGAACAGGGAAACCGCCAAGCTCAAGTTAGCCTGGGTTCCATGTATCGCGACGGGCAAGGCTCGCCTCAAGATTACGGCGAAGCTATGTATTGGTACCGTAAGGCGGCTGATCAGGGATCAGCAGTGGCAGAATGGATGATCGGTCGACTCTATTTTGACGGTAAAGGAGTAATCCGCGATTTCACAGAAGCAGCCACGTGGTTTCGAAAAGCGACTGGTGAAGGTCTACCGATTGCACAATGGGACCTTGGCATGATGTATTACCGCGGATACGGTGTTTCGAGAGATCTTGCGACTGCTCGAGCGTGGCTCCAGAAGTCAGCCGATCGAGGCTACGCTCCCGCAAAAGAGATGCTAGCCAGACTCGATCCAGCAGCCGATGAGGACGTCACCGCGCGCCCCGCGCGGTTGCAATAAACACCTACACTTCGCCCCACGCTAGCGGCGGTTGCGGTCTAGTTCGACAGTGGTTTGCTCTTCCCACGCGTCCGCCTTGGCTGCATTCAACCCCGCTTGACGCGTTCTTCTCGCGTCATCGGTTGGAGGCGTCTCTTGCCGCCAATCTTCTCGCCCTTCCTCCCCATTTCAGCCATGACTTGACTCACAAGGGATGATCTTTCACTCTTGGGTGTTTCCGACAGTCCCCTGGTAACTTCGACCATCCGATGAGCGAGAACGTTAGGATCGTCCGCTTCCCCGTACTTGGGTTTCCTCATATCGCGCTTTGGCATACCCCATCATGCCACGGGTTACAGGATGGAAGCGAGCAGTCGGAATGAGAGCCGGGGCTAGGCCGCGCTCCCGGATGTCCCGCAGATTGGAGATTAGAAGTTCGGAACTTAGAAGGGCAAATCACTATCAAAGATAGGCCTCCTCTCTGACACTGAGGGCATCCAATACGAGCGCTTCACCATGTCGAACTCTGATCTGACCTCGATGCTCCTCGTACTCTTGCTGCTGGTGGGGCTGGCTCACCTTATTGGCTATCTGTTTGTAAAGCTGCGCCAGCCGAGAGTCGTCGGCGAAATCGTTGCTGGGATCGTGCTCGGCCCGGCTCTCGTGGGCCGACTGCCGTTCGCATCGAGGCTGCTAGAAGCGGCCACGCACCAGGGAAACGTTCTGAACTTTGTCTATTGGCTGGGCTTGCTACTACTGATGTTCTTGTCTGGTGCCGAAACCCGCCACCTTTTCAGCCGAGATGAGCGTCGCGAAGTGGGTTGGCTTGTCATCGTCGGAACAGGCATACCGTTTGTGCTAGGACTGACACTGGGGTCGTGGCTGATTCGTCCCGCGCTCGCGGGACCGAACGGGAACCGCATTTCCTTAATCATCATTCTCGCGGTGGGAGTTGCGGTGACTTCGGTTCCGGTAGTCTCGAAGATTTTCGCCGACTTGAAGATCCTACACACTCGCTTCGCACGGCTCATTCTTGGCGTAGCCGTGCTGGAAGACATCGTGCTATGGATGGCGCTGGCATTGGCAACAGCGATGGCTGGGAAGACACTGCTGAATCCGCGGCAAATGTCTTATCACCTGATCACCACGATCGGGTTCTTTGGTCTGGGGCTGACAATCGTTCCCCGCGTGATCAAGCGCGTCAACAAATCGCGCTTCAACGTTTTCGCGCAGCAGTCGCCGGTGGCGTATGCGATCGCTGTCTTGCTTGGATACTGTGTCGCCGCCGGCGCGCTCGATGTGAGCATCGTATTTGCAGCCTTTCTTGCCGGGTTCGCCGTGATTCACAAAAAGCGCAGACTGTTTGCGGAAGCACTCGACGTTATCGGCAAGGTCTCGTTCGCATTCTTTATTCCCGTTTACTTCGCCTTGGTTGGATTAAAACTCGACCTGATTCACGGCTTTTCGCTATGGATGATCACAGCTTTTATTCTTGGAAGTTGTATCGTCAAGATTCTCTCGGTATCGCTGGCGGGGCGATTCGCCGGGTTCCGTGGGCTAGATTTGCTTAATCTTGCGATCACGACGAACGCACGAGGCGGACCGGGTATTGTACTGGCCAGCGTGGCATTTGATGCCGGAATCATCAGCCCGAAGTTTTACACGACACTTGTGTTAGCTGCTGTCCTCACTTCGCAAGCAGCTGGTGCGTGGCTCGACTACGTCCTGCGGAAGGGCTGGCCACTGCTGACAGCCATTGATGCGAGCCACTCGCCCATCGTATCTGTGAAGGAGAGTCCGGCTGCTGCCTGACCGCGTTCGAGATGTCACCGTGCTCTACCCTCGATAGTTGGCGTGATATCGCCATAGCGCTCATTGAACCCGGCGGGTTTTGAGTGTAGTGGCCTGCTTTCGGAAACTGACAGTTACGCTAAAGCTTCAAAGTGTGGGGATTGAACACCGAGTGCTGCGAACGCCTCGTCCATAGTGCGGACCACTTGAAGTAGTGGGCGGCTATGCTCGCCCGCGATCTGAAACATGCGACCCAAACCAAAGACCGCCGTTCTCGGGATTACAAGAATGCGAGGACGCCTAGTCGCGTCAGGCATGGCTGGTTCCTGGCGTGCTAGCTGGCGGATAAATTCGCCGGATACGGCAAACTCAGTAATGGATGAGAAATCCCAAATGCCCGCGTTGGCATCGGTCGCTGTCGAATACTCTCGGATCGCCCGGTAACAGGCTGCAAGAGATTCTTCCGTTTGCCGCCCGTCAAGCCGGAGCAACAGGATTTTGTTTACAGGATCGAACTCAAATCGGTAGCCCATTCTAGGAGGGAGACTCCTCCGGCGCTCGCAGACAGGACTATTGTAATCGCCTCGACAATGCACTCCATCACTCGCCGGATGGTTGGTGAAAAATCCCATAGCACTCAGAATGGCCGGAACCGGGATTCTGAGTGTAACGGCCTTCCATGAGAAGGCCGGTCGGAGTCAAGTGGGTTGTTTCGTTTTTTCGTTGGGCAAAGTTTTTCTCCTGCCGAGTGGCCACTGTCGCCGTGCTTCCATCCGCACTCTCGAGGAGCGATTTTCTTTGGCTCGGTGCATGTTGGGCGTTCTCGGTACAGCCGGTGCTGCCATCTGATTATCGCCCTTGGGTTCTGCTCTTTTAGAGTGGGACCCGGGCCAGGCCATTAACGCAGTCACCGGAACTCGGCTTTGGGCTTTGTCTTTTCTCTTCCTGGAACGGTTTTGATTTTTGTCTTGTCTTTCGTTCTATGCGGCTGCCGCCACGGTCGTCCGGTTGCGGTTGTGCAATGGTTCGTACGCTTCTCCGCTCACCCACAGGTGATGCAGCAGCACCGCGAGCTTTCTTGCGGTGGCGACGATGGCT
>Ga0210409_10003466_pt1 | contig 17596 bp, 14 predicted proteins | sample IncBWH17MmetaG_FD_161649 | JGI IMG/M metagenome (GOLD analysis project Ga0210409, IMG submission 161649) | Forest soil microbial communities from Barre Woods Harvard Forest LTER site, Petersham, Massachusetts, United States - Inc-BW-H-17-M | ecosystem: Environmental > Terrestrial > Soil >... | reverse complement strand
GCCTATGCTCTGTGGACCCGGCCCGAGAGGTCTCGGACCCTCGCGTTCGCCCTTCCCAGCCTGGTCTCCTGGGTGGGAATCGCTGCGTATCATTCCGTCCTTTATGGATTTTTCGACCCTCGCCGGGTCTACGGTCGGCGGCCAGAGCTCGCGCTCACGAACGTCCCCGAGGGTCTGCCGGGTCTTTTGCTCGATCAGGAGTTCGGTCTGCTGGTCTACGCCCCCGTCTTCGTCCTGGCCCTTCCCGGCTTTTGGTCGCTCTGGCGCAAAGATCGCAGGCAATCGGTCACGTCGATAGCTCTCGTCGGGGCCGTTCTTTTGACCGCCGCCGCTTGGCCAATGTGGCGGGGCGGCTACAATCCCCCTGCCCGATTCCTCGTACCCGTTGTCCCCGTCCTTGCCTTGCTGGCCGGACTGGCCGTTCAGCGTGGACTGGGAGCGGGGGGGGCGCTCCTGGTTGGCTGGAGCCTTTGGACGGGCCTCCTCGGCGGCTGGGAACCCCGGCTGGTCCACCGGGATCGGGACGACACGGCACCCCTTTTCCGAGCCTACTCCGGGGCGGAGGAGTGGACCCGGCTGCTTCCCGGCTATGTCCTTGCAGATCCAGACCGTTACCGCCTGAGCCTTGTCTGGGGCGCGGGGCTGGTGCTGGCCGTCAGCCGACGCCGCTCGCCCGTGACCGGAACCCAGGTGGCCGTGGCTTCTCTGGGCCTCATTGCGGCCGCGGGCATCGCCTCGTCCCTGTCCCAGGCTCGGGTCGGCGGCCGGGATGCGGTGCGGTTGCTGGGGCGGCGGGCGCTCGAGGTGCCCGGCTGGGCCTGGGCGGGGCCCGCTGCCCGTTGGGGTCCCTCCGATCTCGCCTGGGGGCCCCTTTACGAGCCTCACCGGCATCCGGAAGGTGCCGAACTGGGCAGCCGTCTTGCGCTGCCCGCTGGGCGGTACCGGATCGTTGTCGAGGCGGAAAATCTAGCTCCCACGCAGTCTTCCCCTGTGCTCGTGGCACGCCTGGACGTCCCGGGGGCGCCGGAACGGGTCTTCCCTTTGGTGCCCGTCCTGCTCGGCTGGACCGGGGTCTTCGAGGCTCCGGCGGGCGCCGCCGTGACTCTCCTGGTCCGGGGGGGAGGGCCTTTCGTTCTGCACGCATTGAGCTTAGAGCCTCAACCCTCGACCCGCAATCCGGTCTAATCCACCGAGGGGGGAAAGACAGCGATGAGAAGGCAACTCATTCTAGCGATGGGCGTTCTCGCTGCGGGTGGAGCGGCTCTGGCCGCCCTCCCGGATCCCGACCCCGTGGCCGCGGGCCCGGATATGGCGCGGATCCAACAGCAAGTTGGGCTTACGGACGCGCAGGTCACCCAGCTCAAGAAACTCTGGGGCGACCAGCGAAAACTGGCCATCCGCCGGCGGGCGGACATGGCGATTGCCCGATTGGAGATGGAGGAGCTATTGGATGGCCCCTCAATCGACGAGAAAGCCCTGAACGCCAAGGTTAAAGAGCTGTCGGACCTGCAAGCGGCGACCCTGCGCTCGCGTGTCGACGCCCAGCTGGCCCTGCGTAAGGTCGTCACCCCCGAGCAGCACCAGAAGCTCCGAGGTCTGCTCCGCGACCGGCGGTGGCGCGGAAGGGAAGGGCCCCCGCCGAGGGGGGAGCGTCGGCCCGGGCCGGGTGGGGCGGGCGGGGACCGCGAGAGGGATGACGAGGGGGCGGAGACGCCGGGAGCGGGTCGTTGACAGCCTCCTGAGCCCGGTGCGACAGTGGACTCCACAGTGACCGCGGAGACGCTCGTTTCACCCTTCGTCCTGGCCGTGGCCGGAGAGAGGCCACCCTCCTTGGGCTCGCACCTCCACGTGGAGGACCGCGAGGCCGTCGAGGCCTGCCAAGGCGGAGAGCGCGAGGCCTTCGACCGGCTCGTGGAGAGGTACCAACGGGACGTGTATCGGCTCTGCTATCGCTACGTGAACAACCACGAGGACGCCAACGACATGGCCCAGGAGGTGTTCATCAAGGCCTACCGAGCCTTGGGCCGCTTCCGGGGTGACAGCTCGTTCTCGACGTGGCTCTACCGGATCGCGGTCAACACCTGTCTCAACTTCCGCGCTTCCCGCCGCCCCCCGGGGGAGGAGCTTCCCGAGGGCCTCGCGGACGCCTCGGAGGCCGTGGGCGAGCAGTTGGAAAGGGAGGAACAGGCGCGGCGGGTTCGCGAGGCCGTCCGCCGTTTGCCGGAGAAGCAGCGCGCCACCTTGATCCTGAAGATCTACAACGACCTCACGCACCAGGAGGTCGCCGTCATTCTTGGCTCGACGGTGGGGACGGTGAAGGCGAACCTCTTCCACGCGCTCGGAAACCTCCGGCGGATCCTGGCCGTGGAAGGCGCGGAGTGAAGGCGATGGCAAAGCACCTGTCGGAAGAGAGACTGCTGGATGTTGTGGAGGGCGCGGCGGATGGGGACGCGCGCGCGCATGTGACGGTTTGCTCCGCCTGTCGGCGGCGCGTGGACGAGGCGGCGCTCGGCCTCGCCCTCGCCCACGAGGCGGAGGTGCCGGAGCCAACCCCGCTTTACTGGGAGGCCTTCCGGCGCCAGTTGGGCCGGCGCATCCTGAGCGAGGGCCGAACGGCCTGGCGGTGGCGGTTGGTTCCCCTGCTGGCCGCGGCCGCCGCGCTCGTGGTCATCGTGCCCAGCCTGAAAGCGCCCGCGGGCGCCCGGGGGTCGCTGGCCCCGGTCGTCCCCGCCTGGTCAGCGCTGCCCCCCGCGGAGGAGGACCCGGGATGGGTCGTCCTCCAAGGTCTCGCGGCATCGGATCCTGAGCTGGCTCCGCCGAGGGAGGGCCGGGGGGTGGCCGAGCTCCTGGGGGACCTGTCGGAGGAGGAGAGCCTGGCCCTGACCGACGCGCTGCAGAAAAAACTGAAGGAGGGCGAGCTGTGAATTCGCTCTTCCTCGTCGCCGGCTTCGGGCTTCTGATCGTCTCCGGTCCCACCCAGGCTCCCTCCCCTCCGGCGCCCCGCGGGGGCCCGGGCTTGGAAGCGGCCAAGATGATCGATGCCTACATCGTGAGCAACCTCCAAGAGAGCCTGGGTCTGAGCGACGAGCAGTTCGTGAAGCTCCTGCCGCTGGTCCGCCATCTTCAGAGCGAGCGCCGTGACTTCGTGCAGCGGCGCAACAAGACGGTGCGGGAGTTGCGACGACTTCTGAACTCGGGCACCGCCACCGAGCCGCAGGTGTTGGACGCGCTACGGGAGCTGAAGGCGCTGGAGAGCGACGGGCCGTGGAAGATCCAGAAGAGCCTGGAGGCGATCGACGCCGCCCTCAGCCCTCTCCAGCAGGCGAAGTTCCGGGTTCTCGAGATCGAGGTCGAGCAGAAGATCCGGGAGCTCATGAACCAGATACGCCGCCAGGGGCCGCCCGCCGACCGTCCGGGCCGGGACCGCCCGGCCCAGGACCCCTAGCCGAGGGCTTGCGTCGACGGTCTAGAGGCTTGCCGCCCCTGCGGTCGTCCCCTATACTGCGGCGTCATGGCAAAGAGCAGCGGCGGTCCGGGGAGAGGGCCGAAGACCGGAAAGCCGGAGAAGACCTCGCCCGCCAAACCGGCCTCGAAGGCCGTGAAGCCTCCGCCGGCCGCGACCAGACCAGCCAAGGCCAAGGCGAGAAAAGGCCGGGGCCCCCGCTCGCGCGGGGAGGGTCCTCCCAAAGAGCGTGAGCACCCAGGCACCTCGCGGCCGGGAGGACGGACGGGGGCTGCCCCGCGCCGGCCCCGCGTGGGCAAAGTGCCCCCCCCCGCCCCGCCGGAGGCAGATGCGCTCAGCGAGGAAGACGCCATCCGCTCCGCCAAGTACCTCCCGCGCGATCTGCCCCCGCGTCTCTTCGAGGAGGAACGCTTCCTCTTCCCCGAGAGCTACGGCGTCAACCGCGTCCGCCTCCTGGTCAAGGATCCGGAGTGGCTCTTCGCCTATTGGGACGTGAACCCGGCGTCGTTGGGCGATCTGGGCCACGGCCTGGGGGAGCGGGCCCTGGCGCTGTCCCGGCTCACCCTGCGCATCAAGGATCCCGTCCACGGGGGCTCAAGCGACATCCTGCTGCCCCCGGGAGCCCGCTGGTGGTACGTGCGCGGCGACTCCGCTCCCCGCTCCTACCGGGCCGAGCTCGGCGTGACCCTGCCTTCGGGCGAGTTCCGTCGGCTGGCGGAGAGCAACACCGTGGTCACTCCGCGCGTGGGGCCTTCGTCCCAAAGGGCCACCCGCCGGATCACCTATAGCCAGGTGCCAGCCATGCCTCCGCCGGCGCCGGGGGCGGCCGAGTGGGACGAGATGCGGACGTCGGTCGGTCAGGCGGTGGGGCCCTGGCAAGGGCCATCCGGCGACGGACTCCGCCCCGGAACCGGCGCCTCCGGGGAGCCCGCCCCGGCGGGGCCGGGTGGGGCGAGCGACGCCTTCCGGCCGGGCGGAGCCAGCGACGTCTTCCGCCGTTAGAAGCCCGCTATGACTGTCGGGTACTGGTGCCCGGTCCTCCACGCCCACCTTCCCTACGTGCGGCATCCCGAGTACCCGCAGTTCCTCGAGGAGGATTGGTTCTTCGAGGGGCTGACCGAAACCTACGTCCCTCTCGTGGTGGCCCTCGACGGCCTGCTCGCGGATGGGGTGGACTATCGGCTCACCATGACGCTCTCGCCTCCGCTCATCTCCATGATGACGGACGAGCTGCTCATCAGCCGGTACCACCGCTACCTGGACCGCCTGCTGGACCTGGCCGGCCGCGAAGTGGAGCGCACGCGGCACAGCGACCACCGCTTCCACGACGTGGCCCAATTCTACGCACACGAATTCGGCCGCATCCGCCACGTCTTCCGCGATGTCTACGGCTCGAACCTGCTCCAGGCCTTCCGCAAGCATCGTGACGCGGGCAAACTGGAGATCATCACCTGCGGCGCCACCCACGGGTTCCTGCCCCTCATGGATCCCGTGCCCCAGGCGGTGCGGGCCCAGGTTCATGTGGCGACCCAGCACTACCGCAAGCATCTGGGCCGGGATCCCGTCGGCATCTGGCTCCCCGAGTGCGGGTATTTCCCCGGGCACGAGGCCTTTCTCAGAGAGGTCGGCCTCCGCTTCAGTTTCCTGGAGGCCCACGGGCTCACCGACGCCCACCCCCGGCCCAGCTACGGGGTGCACGCCCCGATCGTCTCTCCGGGCGGGATCGTCTTCTTCGGTCGGGACATGGAGTCCTCGCGGCAGGTGTGGAGCGCGGAGTCGGGCTACCCCGGGGACCCCGACTACCGCGAGTTCTACAAGGACGTCGGGTGGGAGCTTCCCCTCGACTACCTGGCGGACTTCTTGGGGGACGGCCCGCGCCGTAACCTGGGGATCAAGTACTACCGGGTCACGGGCAAGGTGGGGCTGGGGGACAAGCAGCCCTACGTTCGCGCCTGGGCCCTGGAGAAGGCGGCCACCCACGCCGGCAACTTCCTCCACAACCGCGAGAGGCAGGTGCAGCATCTGGCGGGGACGCTCAAGCGCCCGCCGATCGTGGTGAGCCCGTACGACGCCGAGCTCTTCGGGCACTGGTGGTTCGAGGGCCCCGACTTCCTGAACTACCTCTTCCGCAAGATGCACTTCGACCAGGATGTGGTGAAGCCGATCACGCCCTCGGAGTTCCTCGAACGGTTCCCGGAGCTGGACATCGTCCAGCCGCCCATGTGCACGTGGGGGGCCAAGGGCTATGCGGAGGTGTGGCTGAATCCGGGCAACGACTGGATCTACCCGCACCTGGACATGGCGGCCGAGCGCATGGTGGAGCTGGCCCGGCGCTACTCGGCGCCGAGCGACCGCGAGCGGCGGGCCCTGAATCAGGCGGCCCGCGAGGTGCTCCTCGCCCAGGCTTCCGACTGGGCCTTCATCATGAAGACGGGCACCACCGTGGAGTACGCGAAGAAGAAGACCCGCGACCACATCGCGCGGTTTGACTACCTCTATCGCGTTCTCTCCGGAGGGTTCCTGGAGGAGCCGATCCTCCGGGAGTTCGAGGATCGGGACAACATCTTCCCTGACATCGACTATCGGGTCTACCGCTAGCGCCTCACCCGCGACCCTCGGGGATCCCCCCGCGAGCCGGAGGGGGAGTTCGGCCCGGGCGCAGCGCGGGGGTCAGGAGGAGGGCGCCCGGTCCGGAGGGGCTAGGAGCCGGCTTGCCCCGCGGAAGAGAAGGCCGGACAGCCCCCAGATCGCGGCCAGCGGGTCGAGCACGTAGTCCCAGAGATTGGTGGATTCGCGCCCGCCGATGGCGTAGGCGATGACGGCCACGGCCAGGCACAGGCTCACCAGAGGGACCCGTCGAAACCAAGCGGCCAAGGCCAGGAGCAGCCCCACGCCGAGGAACCACGGCGCGGCGTATCCCAGGCGGTAGGGGTCAAAAGCCCCGACGCCCAGGGCGAAGGGATAGAGGGCCAAGCCGCCCCCGGCAAGTAGGCCCTGAAGGGTGAGCCGGCTCCTGGGATCGATGGGACCCCAGCCGAAGAACGGCCGGCCGACCGCGCGCAGGAGCAAGACGGTGGTGGTGATGCTCAAGTCGCCGAGGAGGCCGCGCAGGTAGCCGGCCGGGGGCAGCCCCCCGAACGGCAGGAGGGCGAGGACGACGGCGGACCCCAGCAGGAGAGCGAGGACGGCGTGGGGGAGGCGGCTGACCCGGGGCCAGCCGAGCGGCACCGCCGCGATCAGGAGGGCGGCGCTCAAAAGCCCGCCGAGATCAGTGAGGGTCGGCATGGGAGGCGTCCGATCGTTGCTGGTCCAGCCAGGCCCGATTGAACCGGACGTGCTTGATGAGGGTCCGGTTCCAGTCGTAGACGATGTGAAAGTCGCCGCTTCGGGTCTGGATGAGAGACGGGTAGGAGAACTCGAAATGGTACCGGTCGCCCCAGTACATGGCGCGCTTGACGGAGGGGCCATAGGCGGTCGGGTCGGCGAGAGAGGGGTCCGAGGCCCGGGCGAGCCGCGCGATGATCCGGAGATAGCGCGCCTCGTCGGGGGGCGCCTCCCGCCGGGCCGACTGGTCCTCCAGCTGACGCACGGTCTCCCAGCTTCCGCCGCCGTCCCGCGAGATCACCAGAGACAAGGCGTCGCGGTCCACCTCGATGTTGTTGAGGGCGACCAGGAGTCGCCCGTCGGGCAGGACCACGCCGGAGAGGGCGGCGTCCGGGTTGGACAGGGTTGATCGGGTCGGTGGGGTCCAATGCTGTCCCGCGTCCCGGGTCACGGTCTCAACCACCTTAGGGTGCCGCTCCGGGCCCGCGTAGCGCATGAGCGCCAAGGCCTCCCGCGGGCTTCTCACCAGGACCACCGGCTGCAGGCCGCGGCCGCTGACGGTCAAGCGCTGCTTGTCGATGACCCGGCCCGTCCCGTCCAGGCGCAGGAGCTCGCCGAACTGGCCGATGAACTCGTGGTAGACGGGGAGGCCCATGGTTCCATCGGCGTAGAGGAAGGGCGCCCCCCGGACGAGGGTGCTGAGGTTGAGGAAGGGAGAGGTGATGAGCCGTCGCGGGGCGCTCCAGGTCTCGCCGTCGTCGGAGGAGGTCATGGCGGTGATGGAGCTGCCGGCCCAGCCCCCTACTGAGACGGTGACGTAGAAGAGCCATAGCCTTCCGTCCGCGGCGAGGCCGGCGGTGGGGTTCCCGACCTTCTTGACGAGCCGCCGCACCGACGCCTGCGTACTCTCCCGGCTCGCGACCGTCGTCTCTCCGCCCCAGCGGCCCCCATGGGGGTCGAAGACCGCGGTCTGGATCGCGACGTCCTCCGCCCCCTCGCGGCTGCCCGCGTACCAGAAAGCGCGGACGCGCCCGTCCCTGAGCTCCACCAGGGAGGCAGCGTGGGTCTGGGTGTTGTTGCGCGGGGAGACGAAGCTGCTCTCGAACCGTGGCTCGTCGGGGCCTCCCTCGGCGGGGGAAGACACTCGAAACAGGGCGGGGTTGAGGCCGGGGCTTCTCAAGAAGGCCGTGCCGAAGGCGACAAGGATGAGGGCGAGGAGGAGGGGCGGGCGAGGGGGTGCGGCCCCGGGGGCGTTCGCGCCTGTCATCAACGGGGGTCCTCGGCGTCCGCGGTGCGGGGCCGGGCCTGGAGCAGGAGCTCCTTGATGAAGAGCTGCCGATCGATCCCCCCCCGAAGGAGCTCGCCCAGTTCGCGCGAGTCGTGGCGCCCCTTGAGATCCAAGCGCTGGCCGAGAAGGGTGGCCCCCGGGGGGCCGGGGTCCGCGAGGGGCTGGCGCACAGCCACGACGGGATACCGAGCGAGGAGCGCGGCGGGGGTTGACTCCGGCCCCTCGCGGTATCCGCGCACGTCCGCGCCGGGGAGAAGGAAGCGATAGCGCTCGTCGCCGGCGATGAAGTTGTAGGGCACCCCCACCTCCTTGCCCCGGAGCTGTTGCTGTACCTGCGGGTCGTAGCGGCCAAGGGGACCCTCGAAGGGCCGGAGGAAGGCGGCGAAGCACAAGAACCCCAGGAGGATCGCGGCGTTGACGCAGGCGGGAGTGAGTCGGGGCCGGGCGAGACCGACGAGGATGAGGCCCCCGGTGCCCAAGAGGAGCAGCCAATGGCCCCCGCCATAGGGCCGGACGCCGCCGGGGGCGGCCTCTTGCAGCCGGATCGACAGGTAGGCGATCGCCGTCACCGCGGTCGCGGTCATGAGGAGGCTGAGCGCAAACGCCCGGCGGCTGATCCGGTGCCAGTTGAGGGCGAGGAGAACGGCCAGGGCCGGCATGCCGGGCAGGAGGTAGCGGCTCGACCGCTGGCTCGGGAGGCTGAAGGTGACGAACAGGGTCAAGATCCAGATCCAGAGCAGCTTTTCCGCATCCGTCAACTCGCGGCGCCTCTTGAAGGCGACCAGGAAGAGGGCCAGGAGGGGGACCGCGAGGAGACCGGCGTTCAGGGGGTAGCCGAGGGCAAGGCTCCAGATGCTGGAGGCGCCGCCCAGGAACTGCCGCCAGTAGCCGCCCGGGGAGGAAAACTTGCCCAGGTTCTCGGTGAGGACGAACTCCTTCCAAATCGCCGAGGGATCCGGGTCCAGGAGGAACCACGCACCGAAGAGGGCGAGGGCGACCGAAATGGCGAGCGCGGTCTTCAGGGCGTCCTTGGCCAGAAACGTCGCCCACCGGTAGCGGCGGTGGTGCAAGTACCACCAGGCGAGGCCGAGGCCGGCGGGTGCGGCCAGGGCAAACGATTTGTACAGGAGGGCGAGGCCAACCGCCAATCCGGACAGGATCGGGAAGACGAAGCGGGAATCGAACGCCCGCGGCTCCCCGTAGAGAAGAGCGAAGAAGGGCAGCCCCAGCCATAGGACCTCGGCCGGACTGGTGAGGAAGGGTCGCCCAAAGCGATAGGTGCTGAAGAAGGCGAGAAAGCTCAGCCCGCCCACGAAGCCCGTCTCCAGGCGATGGGACAGCTTCCAGGCGAGCAGGAACACCGTCGCCGCCGTGAGCAGGGTGTAGAGGACGCTGGGGTAGCGGAGCTTCCACAGGGTCCAGTCTCGCCCCCCCTCCGTGGAGGCGATCCCCTGCCAGAAGAGCAGCGGGGGCTTGGTGTTGCGCATGTCGGGCAGCTCCGACCGGAGGGGCAGGAGCCGGCCGCTGCTGGCGGTGAGGCGCGCGATGTGCTCGTAGGGACACTCGTCGCCGTTCTTGGGGATGTGCTGTCCGTCGAGGCCATAGAAGTACGTGCCCACCGCCAAGAGAGCGACGAGTCCGTGCCAGGCGAGGCTCGACGCCCCACTCGGGGGACCCGCGGAGGGATCGTGGCTGCTCATGCGTGACCCCCGGGGCGGCGTCCGCCTCGCCCGCGGGTGATCAGGCCCGCTATTCCTGGGTCCCCGGCCCTCCGCCGGGCCCCGCGACGTCCGCGGTCGGCGCCGTCGAGAGCGCGGTCTGCGGCCGGGCGGGGGCGGGCAGGAGCTCTCCCCGGAGGCTCAGCCGCTGGGCGCGGGCGGCCAGGAGCTCCTCTTCGGCGCGAACGGCCTCGTCGTGGGCGTCCGCGGCCGCGACCTCCCGGCTCTCCACCTCCGCGGCCCGGGCTCGGCCTTCGGCCTCGAGGGTGCGCGCCAGTCGCAGCTCCCCTTCCGCCACTCCTTCCGCGCGGCGAGCCAGGCTCGCGTGGGCGGTGGCCCGCGCGAGGGCGGCGGCGGCCCGCCGCACGGAGAGCTCGACCTCGAATTCCCGGGCCCGGCGCCGGGCCAGGGCCCCCTCGCGGTCGGCCTGAACGCGGGCGGCGGCGTCGGCGGAGCGTCCGCTCGTCCAAAGGGGAAGCCCGACCCAGAGGCCCACGCTCCAATTGTCGGCCTTGAAGGTCCGGTAGAAATCGTCGTATCCGGAGTAATGGACGAGCCGGGAATACTGGGCGGCGACGTTCACGACCGGCGCCCACCAGCGACCCCGCCAGGTCTCGGCGCGCTCCAGGGCCTGGGCGGCGGCGTCGAGACCGCGGAGCTCACCGTCGGCCGCCCGCGCGAGGGCGAGGTCGTCCCCTTCTCGGGGGTCGGGCAGGCTGGTGAGCGGATCGGCGAGGAGCACTAGGGGGGTGTTCGCGGCCCACCCGATCAGCAGCCGTAGCTCGAGCTGGTCGAGATCGCGGTCGGACTCTCGGTCGAGCCGGGTCTGGCGGGCCTGGGCCTCCTGGAGGGCGGCGCGCTCGGCTTCCAGGGGGGTGGCGCGCCCCTCCGCGAGCAGGGCGTCCACCTGGGCGCGGAGCCGGCCGTAGGCCTCCAGCCGCCGCTGGGCGTCCGCGAGCCGGGCCTCGTCGGCCCAGCATCGTCCGTAGGCCACCGCCACCGCCCGCGCGGTCGTGGCCCGGGTGGTCTGGAGGCGCGCCCGCGCCAACGACCACCGGGAACGCGCCTCCAGGGCGTCGGCGCGGCGGGCGGGATCGAAGAGCGCCTTTCGGACCTCCACCTCCGCGATGGCGGGAAGCCGACCACCCGCTCCTCCGGGCAGGCCCTGGGCGTAGCCGGGGGTCGTGGTCAGGAGGGCCTCGGGGCGGAGGGCGTCGTCGGCCAGACGCGCGCTGGCCGCCCCCTCGCTCTCGCTCGCGAAGGCCACCGCGACCTCGGGCGCGTGGGCGAGGGCGAGCTCGATCGCCCGCGCCAGGCTGATCGGCTCGGGGGCTTGGGCGTGGCTGGAAGGGCCGAAGGCGAAGACCAGGCCGCCCAGGATCGGCGCCCAGGTCCAGCTGAACGGCGAGCGGTCACTCATGGCGAAGGGCCTCCACGGGATCGAAGGATGCGGCGCGCCGGGCGGGCACGACCCCGAACAGCACCGTGACGCAGCACGAGAAAAGGACGGCCAGGATGGCGGAGACCATCGAGATGGACACCGCGACTTCGGGCCAGACGAGCTGGGCGAGGAGGGGAAGACCGAGGCCGATGGCGGCGCCCACGGCGGAGCCGGCGGCGCCGAGCAGAAGCGCCTCCAGCAGGAATTGGGCGAGGATGTCGCTCCGGCGGGCGCCCAGGGACTTTCGGAGCCCGATCTCGCTCGTCCGCTGCTCCACGGAGACGAGGAGGACGTTCATGATGCCGACCCCCCCCACCAGCACGGAGACCCCGGCCACGATCACGAACACCACCATGAGGCCGAAGGATATGCGGTTCGCCATCCCGATCACGGTGGCCATGCTCTCGACCTCGTAGCGGGAGCCGCTGCGATGCCGTTCGCCCAGGATCTGGCGGGCGGCCTGGGAGGCGCCCGCGATCTGCTGGAAGTCGCGGACCTCGGCGAAGAGCGTGCTGACCCTGCGCTCGGGGGTGAACAGCCAAGCGGTCGTGATGGGGATGAAGATCGAGTCGGGCGTCACGTCGCCCTGGCCCAGGGTGTCCACCGGCTCCTCGAACTCGCCCACCACCGCGAACCCGACCCCGAGATTGCGGACCGTCTTGTCGGGGGAATCGTCGTTGGCGAAGAGCTCCTCGTAGAGGTGGCGGTTGACCACGCACACCTTGGCCCGCGTCCGGACGTCGTCCTCGTCCAGGAAGCGCCCGCGCAGCACGCGCAGGTTCTTGCGGACGCGGGGATAGTTCGCGGTCGTGCCGAGGACGGTCAGGCTCACCATGCGCGCGAGGGCGGGGGTCTGGCCGTGGAGGATGAGCAGGGGAGTCACGCCGGAGAACAGGTCGGCGCGCTCCGACAGGGCGGCCACGTCGCCTTCGTTGATGCGGTCGCTGAGATCGCGGGCCACGCCCGAGGTGACCGTCCCCGTGTAGCTGGCCCAGATGAGGTGCGAGCCCACCCCTTCGATCTGGGACATCACGAAGCCCCGCCCGGTGAGGCCCAGGGACACGGTGATGATGATGGAAGCCGTGCCCACCACGAGGCCGGCCAGGGTCAGCGCGGTCTGGAAGGGGTGGGTGCGGAAGCGCTGGAGGGCGGTCTCGAGAATCTCGGGCCGTCTCATCGGCTCAGGAGCGGGGGGTGACGCGGAGCCCCCCCGACAACGGCCCGTCGCCGGAGAGGATTACGCTCTCCCCCTCCACGAGCCCGGCCGTGACCTCCACATCGGTCAGGCCCACGAGCCCCACCGAGATCTCGCGGCGCTCCGCGCGCCCGGCGTGCTCGACGTACACGAACCGCCCCTGACCCTCCTGATGGAGCGCGGCCCGGGGGACGAGCAGGGCCGAGGGCCTCTCCCCGACCACGATCTTGACGTTCACGGAGGCGTTGAAGGGAAGGTCTTGGCCGGCTTCCGTGATCGCGCCCAGCACCTCCGCCACCTCCCGACCCGAGGCCTCGCGCAAGCCGCGCCCCACGGCCTGGATGCGCCCGTCCCACTGGCGGTTGGGGAGGCCGTCGAACGTGACCACGAAGCGCTGGCCCTCGGCCACCAGCGGCAGGTCCGGCGGATCGACGCGCAGCCTCACGTAAGGGTGCTCGGGCTCCGTGACGCTGGCCACCACCTGCCCGGGGGAAACGGGCTCTCCCACCCGACGGGGGAGGCCGTAGACGACGCCCGCGGCCGGGGCGCGCACGGTGAGGGCCGCGAGTTGGGCCTGGAGGTCGCTCACCCGGGCGGCCACGAGGTCCAACCGCGAGGCCCCGCCGGCGTCCCCGGCAATCGATCCGAGCCGAGCCTCGGTCACGCGGAGCTGGGCTTCCGCCTGCCGGGCCGCGACCTCATCCGCCTCGTAGGCGGCGCGGGAGATCGCCTGCTGCTCGAGAAGCCGGCGGTCCGCCTGCACGACGCCCTTTCGGTAGGCGGCCTCCCGTCTCTCCCCATCCCGCTGCGCCTCCGCGACGGCCTTGGCCTCGCGCAGGGCCAGGAGTTCTTCGCGGGCCGCGGCCGCCTTTCCCCCTAGCTCCGGGGCGTCCAACTTCAGCAGCGGCGCTCCCTTGAGCACGCGCTCGCCCTCCCTAACCAAGATCGCGGCCACCAGACCCGCTTGGCGGGCCATGAGGTCGCCGCCGGGTGGAGGCTGGAGGGTGCCCGCGCAGAGGACGGGGACCACGAGCCGGGACCGGCTGGCCCTCCCGAGCCGGACGGAAACCCGCTGCGCCCGGGCGAGGTCGAAGGCCACCCCGCCGAGGAGGAGAACGGTGACGCCGGCGACCCAGAGCCAGCGGGAACGGAGAGCGGGGCCGGTCATGCTCGCAATGCTCACACCTTGCGCGGAAGAGGCGCTTCCGCAGTTAACACCTGGTCATATTATGCAAGACTTGAGCGAGATGGCGGTGGGCATGCGTCTCGCCGTGGGGGAGGTCGTGCGCCTGGCCCTCTGGCCCCAGGCCGCGATGCTCTGGGCGCTCCTGGTCCTGCCTCCGAGCCCGCCCCCCGGAGAGGGGGCGTCCGGGGAGGCGCAGCGGGCCTTCTCCGGGGGCGAGTACGCCCGGGCCGCCGGGCTTCTGAAGGCGGCGATCGAAAAGGATCCCCGCGACGCCGCGCTCCGCCATTGGCTCGGTCGCTGCCAGTACGAGCTTCGCCAATACGACGAGGCGGCGAGGAGCGCGGAAGGGGCGGTGGCCATCGACCCCGGCCGCTCCGAGTATCACCAATGGTTGGGCCGGGCGTTGGGCGGCCGCGCGGAACGGGCGGGCTGGCTGAGCGCGTTCGGCCTCGCCCGAAGGGTAGGGGCGGAGTTCGAGCAGGCGGTGCGGCTGGACCCTCACAACGTGCGGGCCCAGCGCGACCTGATCGAATTCTACGGGCGCGCCCCCGGCATCGTCGGCGGCGGACAGGCGAAGGCCTGGCGGCAGGCGGAGGCCCTGGCCGGGATCGATCCCCTGGAAGCCCGCCTGGCAAGGGCCGAGCTGTGGCGCGACCAGGCGAAGCTGGATCGCGCGGAGGCCGAGTATCGGCTGGTCCTCGAGGGACACCCGGCGCGGCCCGGCCCCTGTCTCGAAGCGGCCGATTTCTACGAGCAGCGCCGCGACGGTGCGCGCATGTCGGAAGCGGTGGAGGCGGCGGCCGCCGCCGACCGGGCGGACCCGCAGCTGGCCTACTACGAGGGGGTGGCCGCCTTCCTGCTGGGGGGGCGGGACGCGGACGCGGAGAGGCTCCTGGCTATGTACCTAGACACCGTCCCTCTCCGCAGCGACCATCCCGCCCCGGCCGCGGCCCGGGAATGGCTGGGCCGTCTCTACGAAAGGCGGGGGCAAGCCGCGGCGGCGGCCCGGGAGTATCAGAGCGCCCTGGCGCTCGACCCGGATCGGAAGGGCGCCCGCGAGGCCCTGCGCCGCCTCAGTCGGCAATGACGCGCCCCCCGGGCAGCCCCGACGCCCTCCCTCCGCCGGGGCCCGCCACGGGAGGCTGCCGTTCAGGCCGATGGACGGCTCCGTCCTCAGGGGTCGAGCGGGCTCCGGGCCCGCCGTTTGCGAGGGAGGGGTAAGCCGGCCCCGCGGGGCGTAGACGAAGTAGGGCCGCAGGTGCGCCTGCCGCACGTAGTTCCGGCCCAGCGCTCCCCAGAGCTCGGGCGTGAAGCGCTCCCGGGCGTCATCGTCGGTGAGGGGCTCCTCGAGGGGGGACTCCGTCACCACCCACGCCACCCGCTGCTCCTCCACCTCGCGGAGGAGCGGCCCCTGGTCCCACTTTCCCATTTGGGCCAGGGAGGCGAAGTGAAAGAGCTGGATATGGATCTCCCCGCGGGTGAAGAGGGAAAAACTGCCCTGCTGAGAGATCACCGGCCCCGGCGCGGTCTCCAGGATCGCTCGGATCGCGGGGGCCGCCCGAATGCTCTCTCGATCCCACGGTCCCTCTTCGAGCAGGACGAAGGCTGGCCCGTAGGCCAGGACGAAGGCGAGCTGGGCGATGGCGAGGCGCCGGTGGCCGGGGGGGAAGAGAAGGCCGCCCGTGCGGAGGAGAAAAAGGGCGCCCACGATCAAGAGCTCGACCACCCACTGCCCGGAGGCGCCGGCCCGGCCCAGAGAGGGAACGGTGACGAGCACCACCACCAGCAGATAGCAGTCGATGGGTTCCCAAGCGCCCGCGCGCAGGCGGGCGGCCAGGCGGGACAGAGCGAGCCACAGGAAAGCGAAGAAAGGCCCCGCGTGGTGGATCAGGACGGGCGCGATCTGCCCGGCGTGGTAGGGAAGGAAGTTCATGCCCACGACGCTGTCGAGGAAAGCCCCGCCCGTCCAGGCTTGGAGCCAGGGGACGGGGGCCAAGCCGAGCAGGGCCACGGTGGCCACGTACGCAACGAGCCGCGGCCGGTCCTTCGCGAGCAGCCAGAGGCCCAGGGCCAGGGGCAGGGCGAGCTGGGTCTGCTTGGTGTAGACCGCGAGCACCGCGAGCAGCGGGCTGAGGACGGTGGCCAGGACGCGGTTGCGGCTCTCGAAGAGCGCGAACGACCAGACGGAGAGGGCGACGGCCAGCATTTGCGGGTGCGGCCGGGCGAAGTTGTAGAGCACGGCGGGGAGGATCAGGAGGAGGCAGGAGGCCCAAAGGCCCTCCCGGGCGCGGCCGCGCCACCGGTGGGCGAGCAGCGCCAGCGCCGCGGCCAGCGCCAGGCTGGCGAGGAGGGAGAGAAGGCGCGCGGGTCGGTAGCCGAGCGGCGTGATGCGCAGGGCGGCGGCAAGGAGAGCGTGGTAAAGCGGTGTGTAGGGGCTGACCACCCAGGGTGGCGCGGTTACGCCGTGATAGAGGGGCTCCCCGCGGGAGAGGCGATACGCGTTGTTGAGAACCTCCGGGTCCGCGTCATCCCAGGAGTGTCGGTCGGGAAGGACGAGGGGGGCCCACAGGAGGCAGGTGAGGAGTGCGACCCAGGGCACGAGCCGCGACAGGCGGGTCTCGAGATCGGTGCCCGCGCCGAACACGTGCATGACGGCCCGGATTCTATCCCTGGGCGGCGAGGCCGCGGGCGACGCCCCGCCGGGGTGGCCCCGTGCTATCGTTTCCAAGGATGCGCGGCCCGGTGGCGATGATGGTTCTCCTTGGCGGCCCCGCCGCGCTGACCGCGGCCGAGCCCCCGCGCGCGATCGTCCTCGTCACCATCGACACCCTGCGCGCCGATCACCTCGGCGCCTATGGTTATGGGCGGCCGACCTCGCCCTTCCTGGATCGGTTGGCCCGGGAGGGCGTTCTCTTCGAAAACGCCTTTGCCTCTTCGTCGATGACGGCGGCCTGCCACGCCTCGCTGTTCACCGGCCTTCATCCCCCCCAGCACGGGGTGAGGCTCAACGACGAAGGCTTCAGCTCGGCAAGCCACCGGCGTTTCCGCACCTTGGCGGAGACCCTGGCCGGGGCGGGATACACCACGGGCGCATTCTCCGCCGTCGGGTTCCTGAACTCGATCGCGCAGGGCTTCGAGACCGTTGACGCGGGGAGCGGCGACTACCTGCGTTACCGGCAAGCGGACGCCGTGATCGACCGGGCCCTGGCTTGGCTCGGGAAAAGGAAGCGCGATGAACGGTTCTTCCTTTGGGTCCACCTGTTCGACGTGCACCCTCCGCGCCGCGCCCCCACGCACGGCACGAGCCGGCTCCTCTTCGGATCGGCGGCCGCCGCCGAGCAGTTCGCGCGGGAGGCCGTGGAGCGCCGCGGCGTCACGCCCGGGGCATACCCTACGCCGGCCGCCCTGGCCCTGAGCTATGCCCAGTACGACACCGAGATCGCGTTCGTCGACCAGGAGCTGGGCCGGCTGTTCGAGCGCATGGGGGCCATGCATCTGAACGAGCGCGCGGTCTGGATCGTCACCGCGGACCACGGGGAGGGCCTGGGGAACCACGACTGGCTGGATCATGTTCGCTTTCTCTACAACGAGGCGGTCCGCGTTCCCCTGATCATCTACGCGGAGGAGCGGTGGGAGGAGCGCCGGGTGAGGGACCTCGTGCGGCATGTGGACGTGATGCCCACCCTCCTCACCCTCCTGGGCCTTCCCTTCGAGCAACCGGGCTTCACCACCGTGGGCCGCTCCCTGCTCCCCCTCCTGGAAGGGGGCAAGATGGTCCCCGCAATGTCGTTCTCGCTGCGGCGGCCCTGGGGCTCCGATCACCGGGAGTGGGAGCGGGGAGAGGTCTTCGCTCTGCAGGACCTGGATTGGAAGTACATCGCCCACACCGACGGCAAGGACGAGTTTTTCGACCTGCGGAGCGATCCCCTCGAACTCCGGAACCTGGTGGAGGCCCCCTCGCCGGTGAGAGACCGTCTCTCC